>Ga0335069_10000181_pt1 | contig 109749 bp, 92 predicted proteins | sample Lox_Sample_11_FD_206714 | JGI IMG/M metagenome (GOLD analysis project Ga0335069, IMG submission 206714) | Soil microbial communities from Loxahatchee National Wildlife Refuge, Florida, United States - Lox_Sample_1.1 | ecosystem: Environmental > Terrestrial > Soil > Wetlands | place: USA...
GTTACGATCTCTTCCGCCTGGTACCTTCGTTTTGCCATTCCCTGGCTCCTCCTGTTCCAGCTTTCCTAACACGTTCGCTGGTACAAAATTTCCAGGGCAGGCCAATAAATCGCCGACAATCGGCGATAGTAGCGGAGTTGCTCTTTGACGCGCGCCAAAGTCTGTTCGTTTTGCTCTTTGAACCGTGCCAAAATCTGTTCGTGTTGCTCCTTTACGCGAATCACCTGCTGTTCATACCGCTGTTGGGATTGCGCTAAAGCGTGCGCACTGTTCTCTTTGACGACATCGTTTAAATGTTCCATATCACTTTTGACGCGCGCCAAAGTCTGCTCATGGTGTTCCTTGACGCGCGCTACCTGTTGCTCATAGCGCTGCTGGGATTCCGTTAAGGTTTGCGCATTGGTTTCTTTGATCACAGCGCACAGCCTTTCCAAGTCGTTATGGAGCTGCTGCAGCCCAGCAATAATCTTGTCTTCAGAATCCATAATCTTGACCTGCCATTCCCCGACTAGCCTCGCGGATCGGCTCGGCTAACGTATTGATCACAAATGAGCGCCTCCCGTGCCGCATCAAGGCGGAAACAAACCCCGCGCTATCGGCATTTTCAGAAATGTGGCAGACTGTCAACTCATCGCTTTTCGGCTGCCGATTGCTAATGATCGCTGGCCGCTGGAGGTCGAAAATGTCAGAGCATCCGGGATGGGAAGCCATTGAGAAGAAGATGGCTTCGATTTACGGCACGCAGGAGCCGAAGCATTGGGGCACGATCATGCGATACTCCGAGGGCGGCCCGGACCCCTTGGATGGCGTCAGCGCGTACCGGGCTGAAAATCCCGCATACTGGCACTACATCAGCTTCGGCTTTAGTGAACTCTACGGAAAAACTTCCAGCAACAAGGAAGAGAGCGGCTGGGGATTCGAGCTTAGCTTTCGCCTAAAACGCGAGAGCACCGAGACTCAGGCAGAACTGTGGCCCGTGATGATGCTCCAAAATCTTGCCCGCTACGTATTCAAGAGCAAATCTCCCTTCGACGACGAACACTACATCGCATGGGGCAGACCGATCACCAGCCTGGTGGAGACCAAGCTTACCGCGACGTTGTTTCGAACCGACCCGGTGCTTGGACAGATCGATACTCCCAATGGAAGGGTCAAGTTCCTGTCCGCAATCGGGATCACTCAGGATGAGCACGATTTCGTTGCGGAGCACGGCGCCGTCAAGCTGCTGCCGTTGTTACTGCAGGGAAATCCGCTCGCAGTGGTCGATCCCAATCGAAGTTCTGTATTAGCGGGATAGGACCAATTAGCGGCGCATCGCACGAACCAGTATTCAATCGAAGCAGTGGCGTGAAAACGATTTCCGCGTGCAATCCGCGTCATTCGAACTGCGCATCTTCTCCCGCGATTTTGCGAACGGCGCCCGGCCTGCCTCCAAAAAAGATTGGCTCATTCAGGCAATTTCGATTAGTCGGCGAGTTGTATCCGGTCGAACATGTCCAGACTCTGGGCCATTTCCGATCGAAGCGTTTACTCCAGCGGGTGTTCGCCGCCGCAACCGGCGGCCGCCTTTCTTTGACCGCCTAGACCTAAATCCATCTTCAACGGCGAGAGAGGTTTCGCGCTATTTCAGGTTCGACGTCACGAATTTCCAATTCATTAGCTTCCAGAACGCCTCGAAATAATCGGTGCGCGCGTTGCGGTAAATGATTCGTTGCCGGGTCAGCGAAGTACCACCAACCAGACCCGGCCATTCTGCGCGCCAAGTTAAAGGTGCAACGACTGCCGGCTATTTCGCCGCATTTTTGACAGGCTTCAATTTGGCCGCGCGAACTTCGAACGTAGCGATTTGGAACGGCCGCAACGAAACCTCAACGGCCTCCTTTCGCTGCACAATCTTCGGATCCTTGGCGGGCCGCCCGGCCAAGTCGATCGCGCGAATACTCTTGCCGTTGAAGATGAACCGCGCCTTCTCTTCCGCCTCCGAAGCGTTGTAAACGCGGACAATGAACCCTCCGCCGCGCGCCAACGGGCGCGCAGTGGAAAACGCGATACGCGGATTGTCGCATCGGCACAGCCAGAGCGAATCGGCATCCACGCCTGAGCGGGTCAAAAAGACCTTCGGCGGATAGGCGTAAGCATTGGCGATCTCCGTGATTTCGGACTTGGTGTAATTTCCCTGCCAAGCAGCGATCGCAAACTCGAAGCGATGCTGCCCCAGCTCCTGCGCGTCGGGCGTTTCGATTTCCGGCCCCGCGTCAACGCGGCGCATCGCAAGGTCGCCGCGCGACATCCATCCGACGCATCGAAGCAGTGAAAGGAGGATTGTCGCACCGGTCGTGTCCCGCCGGACCTCGGTCTCATATATCCCACGCGCCATCATCGCGACGGACAGCTCGGGAGACTCCACAGCGGTAAACGTCCGATGCGGCGCGGTCGGATAAACATCCTCGTAGACACCCGATGGTTCGGTCGGCTCAAGCGAACGCCGCACCATTCCAAAGCTCGTGTCGGAGAGAGATTCCACCGCTTGGACCCGCGTTGCGAGTGCCGCGCGGAAGCGATGATCTCGCGCGTGATTGTCCACGGTTGCATCGAAATCGACGCGGTCCATTCCGGCATATAAAGTCGCCGTCAGATTCACCCGTACTTCCGCGGTCCGCGAGTCACGTGCCCGGCGATCTTCGGAGAGCGCAGCCGGGATCTGATAGACGAGGGTTGCAGCGGACCTTTGTCGCACTGGACCGGACTCCAGTATTCGGAAATCGATCGATGCCGGCTGCGCGATTGCGGATGCACCCGGCACCGGATCGAAATTGTATTCGTCGCCGCGATCGCCATCGTCTTCGAAATAAAGCTCGGTCTGTTTACCGCGCCGCAAATCATCGATGATCAAGCCATGCGGTGCCGCGCTGACGCGGAAAAATTCATTTTCAACCGAATCGCTCGAAATCGGAGGTGCATCAGAAGCAGGGCTGTCATTCCGCAATAATTTGAACATTGAGATTCCCGCCTGCGCGAGTGAATTCGCGACGAACGATACCTGCGAGCGCCGCACTTCTGTGGCATGAATGCGAACGCGCGCATCGTCAGGGATTTCCATCACCCGGCGGCGGAAGTCTTGAACCCGCGGATTTCCCGACGGGCTGCGCCGGGTTGAAAAATTCAACTCGTAGATGCCGGCGGCTGCGGGCCGAAGTTCGAACCGATCGAGATACCAACCCATCAATTCGGGATTCTCATCTTTGATGGGAAGGCCTTTTAGGTCGGGTGCGGATACTTCTATGTCGAGAGTGCGCGCCGGCCGGTCGGAAAAAATCGCTGCGGGATGGCGCCGCCCGGCGGAATCGACCGCGACGTACCGCGCGTTTGAATCTTCCACTTCGGTTTCGCATTGAACCAAAGCGCGGCGAGCGAAACCGGGGTTCAGCACGGCGATGGCGGGATCGCCGCCCGCGCCCGATTTGAACACCGCGCCTGCGGCGCCGCGGATCACGTCCTCCGCGATCATTTCGGCCTGATCGAACCGGTAGCGCATATCGCGATGAACCTGATCGACCGAGCATCCACAGATGGAATCGTGCGGATGATTCTGGATCGTGATGCGCCACGCCATGTCGGCAAGCTCCGAAAGACGCGTCGTGTGTCCGCACGCCTCGCCAATCGCCAGCATCGGTTCCGCAAGCTTTTCGAGCAGATACGAGTTATGAAAATCGCGTTGCTTGATCCACGCGCGAACCGACGTAACACCCGGCGTCAAGTTGGATCGGGATGGCGAGCGCAGTTCGCCGCGATGACGTGCGATTCCATTTCGCGGCAGCGCGCCAATCTTGCGCACGTAATCGTCGAGCGCGCCGGCTTTCCAGCCGAGCCGCCGGGAAGGAACCTGCTTGAGCAGGTTGTAAACGCGCGGATCCGGATCGGCATGGTCGTTGCCGTTCATCAGGAGGATCGGCGCGCCGTCGGCGAATTCACGCTCACGCGCGACGATTTCGTCGAGCCGGTTTAACAGTGGAACGAGCGCATCGGCGGGCAAATTCGAACCGTTGGCATATCCGAATGGCAGGAAGACGGTGCGCACGGAAGTCCCATCAAGCGCCTCCCACTGGAAGCGATTCTGTTTCACCTCGCGCGGCACTCCGCGAAAAAGAACGGCGTTCTCGATTCCGAACCCGGCCAGGATTTGCGGCAGTTGCGCCACGTGGCCGAACTGATCGGGCAGATAGCCGGTCACCGCCGATTTACCGAACCGCCGCGCAAGCCGCATTCCAATCTCAAGGTTGCGGATCAGTGCCTCGCCGGTGGGAAGGAAGCTGTCAGCAAGCAAGTACCACGGGCCGATTCGGAGCACGCCGGATTTCACCAGCTTTGCGATTCGCCGTTCGGCCTCGGGGCGGATTTCCAGATAATCCTCCAGCACGATTGTCTGGCCGTCGAAGTGAAAACACGGCAGCCGTTTTTTCTCGAGCAGCTCCAGCATGCGATCGGTCATTTTCAGAAGCCGCGTGCGCATCTGCTGAAACGGCTGGTACCATTCGCGGTCCCAGTGCGTGTGAATGACGAAGTAGAGCTGATCCATGTTTCTCAAATTCCTTCGGCTACGCAGAGCGCGGCAACATCGCCGATTTTCTCGCCCAATCCCGCTGGCATCACCAGGCACGATCGGGCTGATTCCGCAAGCGCCTCGCGCATCATGACCTCACGCGCGGGGCCGAGCAGCGCTGTGCCAAAGCGCATCGCCAAGCCACCTATAACAATCCGATCGGGATTCAGGATGTCAACGAGAATCGCAAGCACCGCGCCGAGCCGTTCACCCGCAATCCGAGCGATTTCAATGGCAACCGCGTCGCCTCGCCTTGCCGCGATCGCGACATCCCGCGCGGTGACGGATCCGGCCGCTCCAAGCCGGGTCTTCAGCCCGCGACGCCGCGCGCGCTGAATCTCGCGCCGCGCAATCTGCGCCATCCCGCCTCCGCTGGCCCATCCTTCCGCCGAACCGCGCTTGTTGTGTCCGATCGGGCCGCTCGGAGTGAGGCGGATGTGGCCGATTTCGCCCGCAAGATCATTCACGCCGCGATAGAGTTGATTTTCGACGATAATTCCCGCGCCCAGTCCGGTTCCCATCGTAAGGAACACCATGTTCCGGGCGCCACGGCCGGCACCGTAGCGATGCTCCGCGACGGCACACGCATTTGCATCGTTCTCCAAACGGCATGGCACGCTGAATTTGCGGCTGAGCATCCGCACTATCGGAACATCAACCCAGGTCTTGAGGTTCGGCGGCGACTGGATAATCCCGCGAATGCGGTCCAAGGGACCGCCGCAACTGACGCCAATCGCACGAATATTTGACGCATCGCACTTTTTCTCGTCCAGCAAGGTCTGAATTCCAGCGACGATTAACGAAAGCGCGCGTTTGGGACCAGCATCCGGCATCGTAGGAAATTGTAATCGAGCCGCGACTGTGGGTGGCCGAGTGGAAATTACGATTGCGGTCTTGGTACCGCCGATATCGACTCCAACAAGAAGTTTTTGCGCCCGGTGAATTTACCTCGACCTCCGCTGGTAATCGTGCGCGTCGAGCATACTGCTATGCACGTGCGATCGCACCACCGCCAACCGGCCGCTTCCGGCCTGCGCGATGGCATTGTTCGGATACGTGGCGGCAGCTATTCGCGCAGCGCGAGCATGCCGGTCGCGTGGCGGCGGTAACGCGACCTTCTGGTGGGTGTCGGCGTGGCGGTGGGCGCGACGGTCATCGTTGGCGTATGGGTGACGGTGGCGGTCGCCGTCGGCGTCGTGGTGCGAGTCAATGTCGTCGTCGGAGTAGCGGTCACAGTAGGGGTGGCAGTCGAAGTGCGCGTCATCGTTGGAGAAGCCGTTGGCGTAACGGACATCGTTCGAGTCGGCGTCGAAGACGGCGTTGGCGTTGGGGGATCGAGCGTCGCTGTGGCTGATGCGGTGGGAGTCTGGCTTGTCACCGGAGTTGGAGCGCCCTCCGAAACAGTATTACTGATCTCAAAAACATGGGCCTGATAGGGCTGGAAGTCGGCGGAAAACATTGTGCCGGCGGCATCCATCAGCGTGACGCCTTCGCCGTATTCAGCCACGTACGCAGCAGGAGCATTCAGCGTTAGCTGAACCGTCACCGGCGCATTTGAGTGATTGTACGCGAACACATATCGCGTCCCATTTCCAAGGTCTTTCGTCTTTGTGATGATGGTACCGGTGGCTGAATTGGCGGACAGGACGGGGGCATCGGGCATTAACAATACAGGTTCAAGCGATTTGATTTCAGAGGTGACATCGACGAGTTCTTGATATAGCGCCTGATGTTCGACCGGATCCTTGACTTCATAAAGACCGCGCAGACCGTATTCCCAGTAGAACAGGCCGGTGGCGCCTTCGACGATTGCCATCCAGCTCATGTCGTGCAATTGCTGTTCGGTCGGCCATGCCGATGCGCACGTCTGCTGAAAGAACTGGATTACCGTCCATACCGGGCGGGCGCCATGCACTCCCTGCACGGCCAGCCGCGTCCAATCGCCGACCTGGGCGAGATTGTTATTGGCCGCGTTGACGATCGGATACGGGTCGACGCCCATAACATCGACAGTGTCGCGCCATGAAGGAACATCGAGCGGCCGGCTTAGCACGGCATAGTTGAAGCCTGCTGGATTACCCGCCTTGAGCATCGAATACTGATGAAAGGTTTGCGGCTGCACGGCCAATTGAGGTTCGTCCTGCACGTAGTAGCCGACAATCTGAGGATCGGATGCAAGTGTTTCCGCGTAGTCTTCGGCCAATTGGTCTTGATTCGTCGCGCCAAACATCGTGGCCAGATTGCTCGGATAATTCGGATTGTTCGAATAGTAAGTGCTGACAGTCGGCAGAAATGTGATTCCATACTGCTTCATTTCTGTCGTATATGCCTCGATCGCCGATGGCGGTGCCAGCGTGATGTAATAGTTAATCATCATGTTGATCGGTGCCTGCGCGATCGCCGCCAGATCGGGTTCGTAATATGCAGGGCTGTTTGAGTATGCCGTCGTATCGTACATGCCGAGAACGAAATGCGCGTTGCCGTCAAGAAAATGCGCCTGATTGCTGGAATCGACCCAGGCGCTCATATTGGCGCGTGCCGAAGCATCGAGTTTTACAATCGAGTACGGCGACTGCGTGAAAAGCACGTTTCCGCTGGCGTCGAGGAGTTCGCCCGTCACCTGATAATTTCCTTCCGCAAGCGCCGACATGTCGAGAGGTCCGGTAAATTCACTTGAGGTTGGGGCAAATGAGTTAGATGCCACCACATTCCCATTTTGATCGGCCGCTTCGACATACACCCGCACCGATGCGAGCGTGGTTCCATCCGGCGGAGCCACCGTGAAGGCGAAGCTGGCGGTCTGATTTTGATCGCTGAACATCAGCCCACGGTAGTTAGGGTACAGCAGAAACATCCGCAGCGGCGGCGGAATTTCACGCTGCAAGGACAAGTTTGCAAACCACGCGGTGCCTGATGGGAATGAATATGACTCAAGACGAAATGGCGCCGTGGTGCCCTGTCCAACCACTACATGCTGAAGTGTAAGAGGGGTCCAGTCGTTTGTGCCGTTCATGATATTGGTCGCACCGGCGGGAAAGAGATCGATCCGTGCGCCTGCGTAGCTTTGGGTCCCGGTTAGATTATCGGTCTTGATCTGTCCGCTGATCGTGTAGGTATTTCCGCTGGTTCCGGTCACTGAATTGACCGCCATGATTGAAGTGGTGCTGCAGGTGGCCGGATCCTGAAGCATCAGACTTGCTGCGCCATTGGGAGCCGGAGTGGTCGGATCGAGGCTGAAACACGACTTAGTCATCGTCCAGCCGGTGGTGCCGGCTGAGAAGTTTCCGTTGTTCAGCAGATTGGGGCCCAGCGTCCATCCGGTCTCTGGAGAGTTCAAGCCGCCATCGACAACGGCCTGCGCAAGAGCCCGCGAAACGCCGGCTGGCGCCCATAGCCATATAGTCAATAGTGCTGAACTAGATACATAGTATAACGTCCGTTTGAGGGGTGACATTGCGGCTGCTCCAGTGTTTGTTCGCGTTCATCTACGAACACATTGAGCAACCGCCGTGCCCTGATTTGATGGGTCAAAATGAGGCGCGTTCCGCCAGCAACTGTAATTTCAGAACGATACAAAGTTGTTTCACGGAGCTGCGCACTCTCGGACATTTCATCGTGACCGGTGATGCATGGACGGATACGAAAATCCGATGTGCCGAACCGGAGGGGGTGCTTCTTCATGTGGCGGTCGCCGATCGCCGAGTAGAAGCCACGAAGGTTTGAGAATGAATGGACGACCGCTTCAATGCGGGACAGCCGCCGGTGGGCCGGCCAATGAGCCGACCGGTGTCAGTGTGATGCATGCTCTCAAGAAAAGTGACCCCAGAAATCGCTAAGCATCGTGTATCGCGATGGTACACGATGGTCTCAGCAGCGTTCCCAATCCGGGACGCCGAGGGCGGATTATGTGGATGCGGCTAAACGCTGAAGAACTTCTTCAGTGCGGCGAGCGATGCCGGCTCGGTCAGCAGAGGAGCGTGCGCGACGCCAGGAATCTCAACTGCCGTGGCAGCCCTGAGTACCTGGCACATCCGAGTAACCGTATCGCTTACCAAGATGTCGCTTTCGGCGCCGCGAATTATCAGCACCGGGCACGATATGCGTGCGTATGGCACCCACAGATCCAATCGTTGCTGCGTGGTTGCGCCGCGAGGGGGCCGGCGGATCGCGGAATCGATTTTCCAAACCATATCTCCCTCTGGGCCCGGCTTGACCGACCATTTCACGATCTCGCGCAATGCCGCGTCAGGCAGCTTCGACATCGGCGGATAATTCGCGCGATAGTACGAAACAACATCGTCCATGCTTTCGAAGCGGTCGGGCGTCTCACTCAGATAGCTCTGAATTCTAGCGACGCCGGCCGAATCGATCTCAGGTCCGATGTCGTTGAGCACCAGCCGCTCGACGCGATCTGGCCAGCCCCCGGCATACATCATTGAAATGATCCCGCCCATCGAGGTGCCGATCAGACTGGTCCGCTCAATTCCCAGTGCGGCCATCATCTCGGACAGGTCGGTCAGGTAATTTTGCGGCAAATATTCGGTCGATTGACCCCATTCGCTGTCGCCACGCCCTCGCACGTCGATCGATAGGACGTGATACTTGCCTGCGAGATGCGCCGCGACGCCGTCGAAGTTGTGGGCGTTACCGGTCAGTCCATGAATACACACGATCCATGGTAGGCCGTCGCCGCCATAGTCGAGGTAATGCAGCCGCAGACCGTTTGCGGTGACAACTCTGTCCGATGCCGTCACTTCGTTGTCTCCAGTGGCGCTACCTAGCACAGCTCGATCGATTCCCCAAGCGGCGAAAATCTGAAGGATGCAGCAATTGCGACAAAATGGCGCAAATATGATGCATATAAGTAAGCTGTCCTAATACTTGACTCATTTTTACTATTAACTTAGCTTACGAATTGAAACCAAGGGAAAAACATCGAGAGCAAAAAGGAGGGAAGGCAAAAGTCATGGACAATTTCGAATCGTCGAACGGCGAACATCTTGGAATTAGCGACAGCGTTCACCGCAGTACACGCCGGCCACGCCGGAAAGTGAAGAGAAAAAAAATGAGCACGCCGAAAAATTCCGGAATTTTGGGCCGCATCGATGAGATTGGCGAGATCTTCACGGCGGCGAACGCGAAGAAGGCCGCCGCTTGGTACATCGATACGAGCGAGAAGCTCGCGCACGAAACGCTCGACCTGCAGGTTCGTGCGACCAAGTGGGCCAAGGATACGCCGCTTGCGCCGATTTTCGATGCGCAGCACGAGCTCGGAAAGAAGCTCGTCGAGCGCTCGGCCAAGGCGGCGCGTTCGCTCTGGCGGCTAAACTAAGTCAGGCCGCACGGCGCACGAAATCCAGAGATTGATTTGAGGCGCGATGCCACGTCGCCGCGCCAAGGAGCCGGTGCGCCTTCCGTTTACTTCTTGCCTTCCTTGAGCTGGCGCTTCCAGTCCAGGCGGCGGGCTTCCGCGCCGGCGGCTTCGGCCTCCGGGATCATGCCCTTCTTCATCAAGAACATGCTGAGGTTGGTGTGCGCAAGGATGTCTTCGGGGTCCTGCGCGATATGCCGCTTGGTCACCTCGATTGCGGTATCGAGGTCGCCCTTGGCCTGATAGCACATCGCCAGTCCATGAACGGCGTCGGTATATTTAGGATCGATCTCGAGCGCCTGCTTGTATAGCGCAATCGCCTCGTCGAACTTGTCGTCGGCATAGGCGTCGATCGCCTGATCGTACAATTCTTCCTTGTCCGGCATTACCTGCCTCCGCTCCGCGTTTGCAGCGGCCTCTAATCATAGCCATTTTGAAACCCCTGAGGGGTTTCAAACTTCCCGCAGTGCCGAAAACGGCGTCCCGCCGTTTTCGGACGGCTCCAAATAAGACCGGAAGCCCGAAACCCGTGAGGGGTTTCGGAAATTTGCTTCCGTTCTCGCCGGCTCGAATTCCGTACAGTCCACCCGTCTTATATAATATAAGATGGGCTATGGAGAATTCGCCCGCATTGACCGAGGCCGAGGTTTACGAAGTCCTGCGCGAATGCTACGACCCCGAGATTCCCGTCAATCTGGTCGACTTGGGACTCATTTACGGCGTCAAGATCGAAGGTGGAACGGTCAACATCACGATGACATTGACAGCGCCCGGATGCCAGATGGGCATGTCGATCAGCCAGGATATCCAGGACAAGCTGCTCGGCATCCCCGGATGCGACGATGCCGAGGTCGAGATCGTATGGGATCCGCCCTGGACGCCGCACATGATGACCGAGGCGGCCCGCAAGCAACTTGGCTTGGATTAGCGGACGCGGTGGCGAGAAACCCAGTTGGTCTAGAGCGACTGAGAGCCTATAATTTGCCCATGAAACAAATCACATTGCCGATCATCGTCGAAGCCGATGCCGACGGCTATTTTGTTTCCTGCCCCGCCCTGCAGGGCTGTTACAGCCAAGGCGCGACATACGAAGAGGCGGTGAAGAACATCAAGGATGCCATCCGCCTGCACATCGAGGATCGCGTCGCCGACGGCGAAGAAATTCCCCAAGCCGCGTCGGTAAGCCTCTCCACGGTGGAAGTCGCCGTCTAATGCCCAGGCTTCCGCGCCTTACTGCCCGCAAGATTATCGTTGTGCTTGAGAAGTCCGGGTTTTCGCTCGCGAGGCAGAGCGGCAGCCACATGATTTACAAGAATGCGGCCGGCAAACGTGTGACGGTGCCATTTCACGCGTCCGCGATTCTCCATCCCAAAGTCCTGCGAAGCATCCTCCGGGACGCCGACCTCGGCGTTCAGCAACTCGAAAAGCTTCTCTGAAGGGGACCTCGTGCGGGAAAGCCCAACAGCGTGTGCCTGCCGCTTGTGCGGTAGCAATACCCGGATAGTCGAAAGTCATATTATCCCGGCGTTCGTTGGAAGATGGCTGAAGGACACTTCCGCCACGGGCTTCCTACGCGGGATTCTCGCACCAAATCGACGCATGCAGGACTTCCCCACTGTCCGATTGCTTTGCAAAGATTGTGAGCAGCGTTTCTCTACCGCTGAGAAGAATTTCGCGGAGCTCGTATTCTTGCCCTTCCACCAACAGGGCCGTAGCCGCTTTTCATACGGAGATTGGCTTCTATACTTCGCAGCATCTTTGGCTTGGCGTTGCTTGGTGTCTTCAGAGCGCGATGAGTTGCTCCAGTACCCGCAGCACGTTAAACAGGTTGATCACGCCCGCGAGGTTTGGACCGACTTTCTTCTTGGACGAACCGATTCTACCGGTTCGTATCGCTTCAATCTTTTTTTCATGCCGGATGGTGGTAGCTCTGAGCACCCCCTACCCGAAGGCTTAGCTTGGTATCATTTGCGTGCTACCGATTGGACCCAAGTATTCAGCCGGGCCCGTGCAGCCGCCTATGCAAAACTGCCCGGAATGCTCTTCTGGACCTCTGTTGTGCCGCCCGATCCAGGCGGATGGAGGGGAACTCGAATCGCCAAGCACGGGACCATCTACTCGAAAAATCAGATTATCAAAGACGGAAGCATGGGAGAGTTCTTGTTAGACAGATGCCTCGTCATCTCCAAAGCGAGAAGTGACCTCTCGGCCGTCCAAATGCGGCGCATCGAAGACGCAATCCGCCGTAACCCTCAACGGGCCGTACAGTCAGGCGATTTTACGGCGTGGCTGGAGGAAGAGCGAATAAGACGTCACAATTCGTCCAAGTCGTAATTGGCCATCCTGAAGGATGCCGGCTAAGAAAAAAAGCGTAGCACTTCGTCTGTAATGACCAGGAGAATTGCCAATCCCACCAAGAATAATAGCACTCGCAATAATTGGACCGTAAACGGAGTGTTGTACGGATAGGACGGTATTTCACGGCCTTCCGCAAGAGCCTTTTGACACTCCTCCTGATACCGCCGTCGGCGCTCTCGTACCTGTCGCCAAACTGGCCAAAATGGGATGAACATTCAGTTTTGCCTGCATCCCGACTTGCAATCAATCATGGAAAGCGTCGAGCGTTTGTGATTCGCTCGAAATTCATCGTAATTCCGCCACCCAACGATCCACAGTTTAGCAGCCTTTCGCTTTGAATACCGCTGGCCGTTCACTCCGGATCGATCAGCACCCCCGGGTTGAGGATCCCATGCGGGTCGAGCGCGCGCTTGGCCGCTTTGAATGCACGGGCGAAGCCGTCCGGACGCTGGCGGTCATACCATCGGCGATGATCGCGGCCGACCGCATGATGGTGCGTGATCGTGCCGCCGAGTTCGATCAGCAGGTCCGAAACTGCCGCCTTAATCTCCGCCCATTGTTCAAGCTCGGAGCCGCGCTTCCCCGGTGCGAGTATCGTGTAGTAGGGCGCGGGACCGTCAGGATAAACGTGGGTGAATCGGCAACTGACGACGCCTTTGCCGCAAACGCGCTCGACGGCGGCGCGGGTGCATTCGATCATCCGGCTGTGAAAATTCTCGAAGCGATCCCATGTGATCGCGGTTTCGAAGGTCTCGCTCACCATGCCCATCGCGATAACCGTGTCGCGCAAATATGGGGCTTTCAGGAAAGCGCTGCGCCATGCGCCCGCCGCGCCCTCGTGCGTCGCTTCGGCGTCGGTACGCGTCTTCTCAGCGCCGGCTGGAACGTTACCGCCATGATCCGCGCAACATTCGAGCGCCCGCTTCATCCATGCATCGAGCGGATGGTCGGCCGACTCGAACGCCAGCACCATTACCGCCTCGCTGCCGTCGCCCGCGCCATTATTGAACGCCTCCCGTTCGTCCAGCACGCGGCAATTCGCGGGATAGAGCGCTGCCTGCGAAATTTGCCGCACTGCCTGTGCTGCCTTGAAAAAGCCGGGAAACGAGATCGACGCCCCGGCGCGGAATTTGGGCCGATCCTGCAAGCGCATCCACGCTTCGGTGATGATTCCCAGCGTACCTTCCGAGCCGATAAACATCCGATCGGGACTTGGTCCCGCGCCGGACCCGGGCAACCTGCGCGATTCGATGGCGCCGGTTGGCGTCACAACTCGAAGCGATTCGACGAAATCGTCGATGTGAGTGTACAGCGTAGCGAAATGGCCGCCCGAGCGCGTCGCTATCCATCCGCCGAGCGAGGAAAACTCGAACGATTGCGGAAAGTGGCGCAGCGTCAGGCCGTGCGGCTTTAGCTGCTCTTCCAGCGCCGGGCCGAGCGCTCCGGCTTGGATTCGCGCCGCGCGTGAAGCCTTGTCAACTTCCAGCACGCGGTTCAGATGCATCAGGTCGATCGATACCCCGCCGCGATAGCGTCCGCCCGCTGGCGCCTCGACACCACCGACGACGCTCGATCCGCCACCGTAGGGGATCGCGGCGATATTTTCGCCATCGCACCATTCGAGGACCCGAATCAGCTCCTTCTCGTCGTGCGGAAACGCGACGACATCGACCGGGTTTTTGTAATCGCGCCGGAACGCACGCACGATATCGCTGAAACTTTTGCCGTAGGTATGGCCCGCGCGATCGTAGGTGCTGGACGAGCAAATCGATTCGAGCGCGGCGGGCGGCTTGACGCGCGGCGCGCGCAAATTTAACTCGGCTTCGGTCGGTGGCGGCGTGACTTCGAGCGGCCCAAGCTGGTTGCGCTCAGCCATTCGCCCCGCGATATGGCTTTGCTGCTCGGCATTGGGCCCCTGATCCTCGTAACCCCATCCCCAGAATTTTCGTCTGCGCTGCTCAGCCATGATCGGTCACCTCGCGTCGGATATTAGTGAGCGCCGGCGCCCACGGGCGGGACAGGACGCCAGATGTATAAATTGCCTTCGCGCGTGGTCACGGCGATCGCCGTTGCGCCTCCAAATTCACCGACCGCGGCGCTTGCGGTTATCCAGCCGCCCGTGAACTTTGGGAATCCTGCCGCTTCCTGCCCGGTCAAATCCGTTGCGTGGAGCAGATATCCGCCACTGCCCGCGAGGATGTCGAGGTCCCCGTTAATGCCGACGATTCCAGTTGACGGCTGCAGGAGAAATCCCTCGTCGTCGGTCAGGACCGGATAACCTGGCAGATATGTGCCGGTCGCCGTGTCCCAGGCGTCGAGGTGGCTGTCATGTGGAAGCTGCTCACCCGGCAATTGAAGGTCGATCGCCTTGCCAGCGCCCACTGCCGGAGTAGCGAACGCATAACCACCTCCCGCCTTCGGCACGAATACTCCGCTGCCGACCGCTGGAAACGACGCCGGCTCCGTCGTCTGAGTGCCTGCGCCAAACGCGGATCCATCGCCCGGCAATGCGATTGGCAGCCCATCGGGGCCGTAGCCGTAAAATGACGACCCGTCCGCGCGGAGAATGTACGCTGGACCAATTACGGAGTTGATCCCAACTTCCAGCTCGCCGTCGCCGTCGATGTCGGCGAGTGCGGGCTGCGCCGTCACGCCCTCGATTTCCGGCAATAATTCCGCCTCGAGAATCCCGATGTGCGCAGGCCATCCGGCTAAAAACGGCCCGGCGGGATTGGTCGATGCGGCCGGATCGAGGTTGCCGTCGGCGGGCACCGCGTAAAGGCGCCCATTGCCGCCTGAAGTCAGCCCGGAGTCGACAATATCGCTGGCGATGCTGTTTCCCTCCGACGAAAAATCCGGCACCTCGCGATACTCTTCGTTGGTTCCGATTACGATAACCTGATGACCGTCGCCGTTCAGATCGCCGATGGACGGCGTCGAGATGACTTTGGTGCCCTGCAGCGCCACCGACTGGCCGCCAACCATCCTGGGAACCACATGATGCGTGGTTGGATCGATCGAGGCCATTTGCGTGAGGTCAACCATCAGGACCGGAAATCCGGCAACTGGGGTGCCGTCGCCGTGCCACGCGTACAGGTGGCGATCCATCGCACCCGCGATAATTTCAGGCTTGCCGTCGCCATCGAGGTCGGCGAGCGCGGGTATTCCAACGAAGCCTCGCTGCAGGCGATTGTATTTGTCGCGAATCGATCGCACCGAATACACCGGGTTGGTCGAAACCGGAAATCCCGGCCGCAACTTCCCGCTGGATTCCCAAACATAGAGCTTGCCCAAATCCGATGCCGCGACGACCTCCAGCTTGCCGGCTTGGAGCTTTCCGCCACCATCAAGATCGCCGATGGCGAGGCCGTGCGCGATCGCCTCGTGGTAATCGGTGCGCATCGCATGCGTTCGGTACGCCCGCGAACCCAAGTGCAGCGACAACTTTTTGGTGTGAACCGGCCATCCTGAAAGTTCGCGGCCGTTGGGCTGGAGCGCGAGGATTAGGCCGTCGCTGGTTGGAACCAACAGTTGCTGGCCGCCATCGCGATTCGGCGCAAGCGGCGCAAACCTCGGCGAAGGATCGCCACTGCCGGGAATCGAGACTGGAAATCCCGCCAGTGCGGTCGGATCGTGATGGATAAATAATGTTCGGCGCGACTCGCCGATTCGTCCATTGGAATCAGTCACGCGAAGACGCAGCGTGATCGTAAACTGATCGGGAGTGTTGTTCGGAGATGGAACGCCGCTGCCCGCGGTTGAAGGCGTGCCGGTCACGTCGATACCACATGCTGCCGCGGCGGCGGATGGTTGAAACGAACCAAGAATCGCGTCGGTCAATTCGGAATGAAGGTTCTGTTTGGCGTCGAACGCGGTAAAGCTGTCATCAAGCGGCTGCACGCCACATCCATACGCCAACTCGTAGCTGTAGTTGCTCGCACGCGGCGCGCCGGCTGAACCGATGATTTTCACGGTTGGTTGGATCGTCGGGTCTAGCGTTTCCCACCAATCCGGCGTCATGAGTTCGGCTTCGGGCGGAATCGCGAGGTTGTGCACCGCAAGCACGGCGCTATTTGCATTGGCTCTCCCATAGCCGAAATATTGATCCCATCCGGCCTGCGATGCGTATTGAACGGTCGGAATCAAAAAATCGACGGTGCGGTCGTCGCTGAAGTTGATGTCATCGGCGGTCGTCGTCATCAGCTGGCGGACTTCATTGGCGGACAACGGATGAACGGCGCCGGTCGGGTCGACATAGCGAGGCTTTAAGCTTCCGCGATCGACTTCGTTCATCGCCGCCGAAATGATAAGGCCGGCAATTCCTGAACCCTTTCCAGTCGCTTCTGAAGAGCACGACGCGGAAGAAATCGCGACCGCGATGTTGCCGCCGTAATTGGTGCATCCGTTGAGATACAAGTACGAATTCGGCGCCATCGTCAGCCCATCTTCATCGCCGAACTTGGTGATGGAATTTACCGTGATCGTATGGCGGTTACCGGACGGAACGTTGTGGTGGTAGCTCTCCTCGTCGGCGGCTGACGCAATTACCGGTACGTCGTGCGCATATGCGTAGTCGATCGCGTCCTTGGCGAACGATGTGTTGTTAATCGTGCCGAGCGCTTCCTGGATTACCTGCGCGCCATTGTCAACCGCATATACCGCCGCCTCCGCGAATAGATCGGAGTCGGTGATAAAACTGTCGCCGACGCGAAGCGGTACCACGGTACAATTCGGGCAGGCTCCAATGTCGCCGCCGTTGTCGGCTTCCGCAGTGGAGTCCTGAGCCTCGCCGGTTCCGTGTCCGTATTGAACTTCGTCGAACGGATCGTTGTCGTCGTCGAGGAAGTTCCAGCCCGCGATATCGTCGACGTATCCGTTGTGGTCGTTGTCCTTGCCGTCGCTGAAGGCAAGAATCAAATCCTCGGGGTCGAGAATGCCATTGCCGTTGGGATCCGAGACGCGCGAGTCGCTGGCATAGTCATCAACGTTAAACACACCATCGTCGTTCAGGTCGTATGGGTCAGGATTTTTGAACGTTTGACCGAGTTTGATGAGGTCCGGCTTGGTATGGCCGTTGGCATCCTCCGGAAGCGGCAGCTCGCCACGATTTAGATGAACCTTCAATCGCAGGTCGTTCATCGCGCCCAGATTGTTCCATTCGATTCCGCAATCGAGTACCGCGATTACAACATCCGGGCGCCCGGTCGTCACCTGCCATGCCAGGTCGACGCTCATTCCTTCGACACCGCCCAGCTCATCGGGGCTATCGTCGATTGCCGGGTTGCCGGTCGTTGCGCTGGTCAGTTTCCAAGTATTGCCGGTGTCCAGGAATTCATTGGGCCGGACCGGTGGAATTTGGAACGGCAGGAACATGTACGCCGAATAGTCCTGCGGGTCGGTGCCCGACGGTGGCGCGGGGTAGGGAAATGTTGCGTTCGCAGTGGCGGAAAACACGAGCGAAAAAATCGTGGCTATGAGAAGCGAGCCGAATCTATTAGGGCGCCGCAAGTCCGATTCCAAACTCGCCATCGGACACGCCTGCGCTTACCTGCCTGCGGCCGAGGGAGCGGGCACTCCGGGGCGGGCGGGCTTTGGCATATGGATGTATAGATCGTCGGCCGACGGGCGGGTCTCGGTATGCATCCGCGGCGGACGCATCGCGTATTTCACCTCGCGCGAATGCTCCGCGAACTGGCGCTCCGGGTTGTACACCTTGTTGAACTTCCAGAGCATCTTAAGGAAATTTGTCTGGCCCTTGAGTGCAAGCCGTCCGGCGATCGAGGCGACTTCCTTGAGCGCTGCAAACCCAAGATGCTTGCGATTGAGCACATTCTGGGTCATCACCAGTTGCCGGTAAAACTCTTGGAGCGGCAGTTTGGTCGGCAGGACGGCGTGCTGGATGTCATAGAGCCGGTAGTCGAGCGTCGTGAGCTTGCGCGATTCGGTGAACCACAACTCGGTGCCGGGATACGGGGTCGCAACCGTCAGATGAACGATCTCCGGGACGCTGATCGCCCATTCGCGGATGATCTCGAATCGGCGCTCGTCCCATGACGGGTCGGCGATGAGGTTAATCGCGACCGTCAGTCCGATCTCCCGCGCGACTTCGAGCGCCTTGAAATTCACGCCCATCGAGGAGCGCTTGCGATGGAGTTTCAGCCCCTCTTCGTCGATCGCCTCCAGCCCAAGGAACATGTATTCCAGCCCCAGCTTGCGCCAGTAGTGGAATACTTCTTTGCTCTTGCACAGCACGTCGGCGCGCGTTTCAAGGTAGTACTGCTTTTTAATTTTGCGTTTCTCGATCTCATGGCCGATCGCGAAGCCGTGTTCCGGATGGATGAACGCAACATCGTCGACGATGAAGACGTTCGGCTCCTTGATCGACAACATGTCTTCCGCAGCGGCTTCCGGGGTGGATTTGCGGTAGCTGCGGCCGTAAAAGGTCCATGCGCTGCAGAACGAACAGTCCCACGGGCATCCGCGGGTAAACTCTATCGACGCGCACGGGTCGAGCACGCCAATGAAGTACTTGTGGCGCCATTTGCCGAGATCGCGCGCGGGGAAGAATTTGTCCAGATCGTCGAGCATTATCGGCGTTGGCCCGGCGCCTTCCGCCGTCAGCACGCCGGGAACCCTTCCGATCGAGCCATTGCCGATCGCATCCAGCAGCATCGGCGTTGCGGTTTCGCCTTCGCCGCGGATGACTGCGGTAATGGCTCCCTGCGCGTGCTCGAGGATCTCATCGGCGACGAACGATCCGCTATGGCCGCCGGTAAAGATGAAGCAGTCTTTAGCTACACCCTTGATCTCCTTGGCCAAATCGATCACTTCGGGCACGTTGGCCAGGTAATTGAGCGAAAAGCCAATCGCCTGCGGCCGGAAGCTTTCGATTTCCTTGAACAGGTCGCGATGCTGGAAAATCTGAAGGTCCACGATGCGAACATCATGGCCCGCGTCGCGTGTAGCTGCGGCCACCCGTTCCATTCCCAGCGGCTCCAGACGCAGGTAGATCTCGCTGTACATCAACGGGCTGGGATGGACGAATAGTACTCGCATGAATGTTGTCCGCCGGCACGGCGATGGCGTCATGGCCGGCAGGGAGTCATCTTAATAGCGATGCGCCAACATTGAAATAGGACGCAAATCGCGAGTATGGGTGAAGTCATGGAATATACAAAATTAGGCCGGACCGGTTTGACCGTATCCCGCATCTGTCTTGGATGCATGAGCTACGGCGACAAAAAATGGCGCGACTGGGTGCTGGAGGTTGACGATGCACGCGAGCACTTTGCCGCCGCACTTGAGGCCGGCGTCAATTTTTTTGACACCGCCAACGTCTATTCGTTCGGAGTGAGCGAAGAGATAACCGGGCGTTGGCTCGGCGAGCTGGCGCGGCGTGACGAAATCGTCCTGGCGACGAAGGTGTACGCCCCGATGGCTGGCGGCATGAATCGTGGCGGTCTCAGCCGCAAGCACATCCTGGAGGCATGTGACGCATCGCTGCGGCGCCTGAAGACTGACTTCATCGACCTCTATCAAATCCATCGATGGGACTTTACGACGCCGATCGAGGAAACTCTCGATGCGCTCGACTCGCTGGTCCGGGCCGGCAAGGTGCGATACCTGGGCGCCAGCTCGATGGCGGCGTGGCAATTCGCCAAAGCACTGCACATTCAGGCCCGCAACGGATGGGCGCGATTCATCTCGATGCAGAACCATTACAACCTCGTCTATCGCGAGGAGGAGCGCGAAATGAACCCGCTGTGCATCGACGCGGGCGTCGGGCTGATTCCATGGAGTCCGCTCGCTCGCGGATTTTTGGCCGGCAACCGCGAAAAGGGCGGCTCGGGGCCGACCGCACGCTCAAAGACGGACGACTTCGCCAAGGGAATGTACTTCAAGGAAAACGATTTCGAGGTGCTCGCCGAGGTGGAAAAACTCGCGAAGGCGCGCGGCGTAAAGCCGGTGCAAATCGCGTGCGCGTGGATATTGCAAGCGCCCGGAGTTACCGCGCCGATTATCGGAGCAACCAAGGCTGGCCATTTGAAGGAAGCGATTGCCGCGGTCGATGTGAAGCTGAGCGCAGACGAAGTTGCCGCACTCGAAAAGCCCTACCGGCCGCATCCCATTCTCGGCCACGAGCAACCAAAGGCGTCGCGAATGGTGCACTCGCACTAGGAGCGGAATATCGGAACCGCGGATCAATCCGCTGTCGGAGGCAGGCGATGGAAATCAACGGCGTTGCGCATGTGATCCTTACGGTGAGCGACTTCGACGCATGCCGCCCGTTCTACAAGAGGCTCCTCGCATTCCTTGGCCTAAAAGCCGTGATCGACGCGGACCAGATGCTTTACTGCGTCGGCGGGCGCACCGCGATAGGAATCATGCCGTGCGCCGCGGAGCATCGCGGAGAAAAGTTCGTCCAGCAGCGCGTGGGGCTGCATCATGTATGCCTTCGCGCGCGCGAACGCGCCGAGATCGATGAAGCGTACAAATTCCTGCCATCGATCGGCGCGAAGATCGTACATCCGCCGGAGGATGGCGCTTGGGCGCCCGGTTATTACTCGGTGCTATTCGAGGATCCCGACGGCATTCGCATAGAGATCAACCACGTCCCCGGCAAGGGGCTGCTCACCCCTTGAGCGCCGCTCCCAGCGCCGCACCTTCGCGCTTGCGGAACAGAACGGCAACGCTCAGCCGCTCCAGGTGCTGATCGATCAGCTTGGCGCCTATGCGCACGCGATGCTCGGCGAAGAACTTCTTCGCCTCGTCCTCGCGGTCGACCAGCGCGACTATCGCCTCGCACATTCGCGGCAGTGCGCTGTCGGGATATTTCGAGACGATCTCATCCCAATGCGAGCGCATGAAATCCCACGCCTGATAGCGGGAGACCGGATTAAGCAGGAGCGAATGCAACAGGTAGGGCGCGTTTTGCGTGCGCACCTGCCCGTCTAGCGTCATCTCCATCGTCTTTTTCAGCAGGCCCAAATCGCGGAATCCGGCCAGCGAGAACAGGTAACGCTGTTCTTCCTGCGGCGTGCGCGGCGACTTGAATCGCTTCTTGAAATCCTCATACCGCGCGGAGTCGCCGGTGTACGCCAAAATGCCGACGAGCGCGGGCATCAGGTCGCGATCGGCTGAAGCCGGTTCGCTTTCGAAGCGTGCATAAAGCTCGCGTGCGCGGCTCTGCACGTCCGGATCGCCCCCAAGGGTCCCCAGTGCGCCGATAATCGTGCCGCGCAACTGTCGTACGAGTTCGCTGTCGCCCGGCTTCGCTTCCCATCCCAATCGCTGATGCGCGGGGCCGACGATCGCACGTAACGCGGCGGAAAGCGCGGGCCGGTCGGCCTCCGCGACGATTAAATCGAGGTAGTTGAATGGATTGATGAGCGCGCGCCACACGTTGAGATCGGTCTCGCCGGTGAACAGGCGCGCCAGTTTGAGAAATTCGGAAAACGGCGCCATCCCGGCCACCGCGGCAGCCCAAGTGTCGCTGACCAGCCCGAACCTTTCGATCGGTTCAAGCGCGTCGAGGTTCTTGGCCAGCGCGGCGAGCAGTTCAGGAGAGTAATGAACCCGGTAATAGCCGTGCCCGCCCTCGTTGAGAAGCACCCATTCCGGCTTATCCGGCAATTCGACTTCCACCTGATTTCCGGTGAGCAGCGCCCGGTGTGTCGAGACGCCCTTCGCAGTTTTTGCTCGGATCATCACCGGCACTTGCCAAGTCTGATTGTTGGTTTCCGGCAGGTAGAAAAACCGCCGCTGCGATAGCACGATGCGGCGGCCGTCAGCAGCCAGCTTGGCATCGACCATCGGAAACCCCGGCTGGAAAATCCACGAGTCCATCACCTTGCGGACCGGCTCGCGCGACGCATCCTCTAGCGCGTCCCACAAGTCGCTCGTCTCGGTGTTGTTAAACTGATGTTTTTTCAGATAGCGGCGGATGCCTTCGCGGAACACTTCGGGCTTCAGGTACTGCTCGAGCATCCGCAGCACCGATGCGCCCTTTTCATAGGTGAGCGTGTCGAACATCGCACGGCAGTCTTCGGGACTATTGACCGGAAATTCGATCGAGCGCGTGCTGCGGAGCCCGTCGATCACCATCGCGCCGGCGCGGGACAGTCCGAAGCTTTCCCATCTTTTCCAACTCGGCTTCCACGCATCGACGGCGAGCATTTCCATGAAGGTGGCAAACGCCTCGTTCAGCCAGATTCCGTTCCACCAGCGCATCGTGACTAAATCGCCAAACCACATATGCGCGATTTCATGCGCGACGACGTCGGCGATTCGCTCCAGTTCGGCGCGCGATGCAGCCTTTTCATCCGCCAAAAGCGCGGTCTCGCGGAAAGTAATCGCGCCCAGGTTTTCCATCGCGCCCGAGGCAAAGTCCGGGATTGCGATTAAGTCCAGCTTGTCCCCCGGATATCCGATTCCGTAGTAATCGGCGAAAAATCGAACCGAAAAAGCGCCGATCTGCTTCGCCCATGGAGTCAACCCAGCCTTGCCCGGAACGTGAACAATGCGAAGCGGCGTGCCGGCATCGACGGGTGGAGTCGCCTCGAATTCGCCGACGATTACGGCGACGAGATAGGTGGACATCACGATCGTCTCTTTGAAGACGATCTCTTTCTTTCCGCCGCCGAGCTTGCGTTCGCTTTCGATTCCGCCGTTGGAAACCGCGACCAAGCTTTCGTCGATCGCAAGCGTCATCTTGTAGCTGGCCTTCAATTCCGGTTCGTCCCAGCACGGGAACGACCTGCGTGCGTCGGTCGATTCGAACTGCGTTGCCGCGACGGTATGGGATTTGCCGGCAGTGTCCTTGTACTGACTGCGGTAAAAACCGTGCAGCTTGTCGTTCAGGATGCCCTTGAAGGCGATCTTGAGCGTCCATTTGCCGGGTGTTAGCGGCTCGGAAAACTTCAAATGCGCTCGCTCGAGCTTCTCATTCAGCGTGGCCTTGCCCGCGATCGACTTGCCGTCACGCTCGGCGGTAACCGCGCCGATCTCCAAGTCGAGCGCATTGAGGAGCACGTCGGCGGTTGCCTGATTAACCGCCACCTCGATTTTCTCCTCGCCGTCGAAGGTAAACGCTTTCAGATCGGGTGCGAGGCGGATGTCGTAGCGCTTGGGCGTTACGGTTTTGGGCAGCCGATAATCCGAAATCGGCTCATTGAGCGGAGCGGCGTTCTGATCGCGCATCGGAGGTACCTTCCTTGATGGTATGGCGAGCGTGAAAATCGAGCCGGACAATTCCGGCTGCCCGCAAGATTAATTCAAACCGCTTCGCCGTGCGAGCGAAATCACCGCCCCGGAATACGCAGTGGACGCTCGGCCCACATCACGTCCCAATAGCGGTCGAATTTGCGGCCGGTTTCGGTGAAGACGCCGACCTGCCTAAAACCGAACTTGCGATGCAGCGCGACCGAGGCGTCGTTGGGAATTGTGATGCCGGCGAGTATTCGGTGGATGTCTTCGTTCTGAATTGCGTCGAACAGAGTCTGGTAAAGCATCGAGCCGGCGCCTTTACCGACTCCCTCGGGCGCGCAATAGATCGTCGTCTCGACGCTGGTGTCGTAGGCGGCCCGATCGCGGAACCGGCCCGTTCCGGCGAACCCGATCACCTGCCCGGCCTCTGCGGCGACAAACAGCCGGTAGCGGCCGCCTTCGGTATGTTCCTCGAACCATTTCGAACGCTGCTCAATCGTCTGCGGCACAAGATCGAATGTGACCGGTGTCTTGACACGTAATGGTTGTAGATTTCGGTCATTCGCGGCTGATCGCCGCGTGTCGCCGGCCGAATCGTGATCGCCGCCATGGAGATTGCCTCCCTATTTGAACATTTCGGGTTCGCGCCAGCGCAGCCAGACCAGCCCTTGATACCCGTAATGAATGCCGGAGGCCGAAGTCACCGCGACGGTCACGAAAAACAATGTCGGGCACTGTGCCGGTGCGCCGCGGCCGATGCTGATCAGCGCGGCGAATATGCACGCAAGCTGAAAGAACGTGCTGAGTTTGCCCAAGATGCTTGGCGCCATCGGGGCCCGCTCCCCGGTGAAGAACGACAACATGAAATATCCGCCGACGATGACGAGGTCGCGAATTGCGACCACGCTAAGAATATATCCGGGAAGCGAACCGTTGAGCGTCAGGACCACCAACGCCGACACGACCATCACCTTGTCCGCGAACGGATCGAGGAATGCACCAAGCTCGGTACGCGTGTTCGACCATCGCGCTACGGCGCCATCCAGGCCGTCGGTAAGTGCGGCGGCGACAAAGATGTACATCGCTGCGGAATAGTGATGGCGGCTCAGCAGGCTCAGGAAGATCGGAACCGAGCCGACCCGGCACAGGGTCAGAAAATTCGGCACGTTCAGCAGATGGGTCAGGCCCTCCGGTTCCTTTGCAGACGCAACTTGGGCAGGGTTATGTACCGGCGCGGCCATCGTCTAATGTTGCGATTTGCGGGTGATTTTCACAAGGGCCGCCACCGGCAACCGAAGCGGCGCAAATGTAAAGCAACAATGCCTTAGATTCGGATTAGGAATTAACGGCAGCCGCCTTGCGCAGACGCCCCGCCACTGCGGCGCTTACAAGCGCGCGCATCGAGACCATTCCATCGTCGTATTCTTCGCTCAGCACTTCGCCATCGCGCCGTGCCATCGCGACCAAATCGCCACGCCGGGCCGGAAACGTTAGCGATATTTCCTCGCGCGAACCGCTGAAATGGCGCGAGATCGCATTTTTCAGGAGATCTAGGCCTTTACCCTTCAGTGCTGAGATTGAAATCGCACCGGCAGTTCGGGCCGCACGCGGAAGATTTTCCATCAGATCGGCCTTGTTGATCGCGATAATGCGCGGCGCACCGCCGGCGCCGATCTCGCGAAGGACCTCATCCACGACCTCCATTCGCTCGGCAGCCAACTCCGAACTGCCGTCGACGACGTGGATGAGCAGGCTCGCGGTGCGGACTTCCTCCAGAGTTGCCTTGAATGCCTCGATCAGAAGGTGCGGAAGGCGATGGATGAATCCTACGGTATCCGCGAGCATAACTGTCATATGTCCCGGCAGATCGAGCCGCCGGATGGTCGGATCGAGCGTCGAGAAGGGGCGATTGGCGGCTTCCACTCCTGCGCCGGTAAGCGCATTCATCAGGGTCGATTTCCCGGAGTTCGTGTAGCCAACCAGCGCGACAGTCGGATACGGCACCGCCAGCCGGCGGCGGCGCTGGATCGATCTGGTCCGCTCGACTTCATGCAGGCGGGTGCGCAACCGGGTAAGCCGTTCCCGCACGCGGCGGCGATCGACTTCCAACTGCGTTTCGCCGGGGCCGCGGGTGCCCACCCCTCCGCCACCTGCGCCGCCGCCGCGAACGCGCGACAAGTGCGACCATTGGCGAGTGAGCCGCGGCTGCAGGTATGCCAACTGCGCGATCTCGACCTGCAACTTGCCCTCCAGGGTTCGTGCGCGCTGGGCGAAGATATCCAGAATCAACTGGCTGCGATCGATAACGCGCAGCTTAAGTTCGCTTTCAAGATTGCGGGATTGTGCCGGGCTGAGCGAATCGTCGAAGATCGCAAGGCTCGCGCCCTTCGAACGCGCCAGTTCGCCAACTTCCGCGGCTTTGCCCTTGCCGATGAAGGTGCGCGGATCGGCGGCCTTCAGCCGCTGGCTGACAACCGCAGAAACCTCCGCGCCTGCGCTTTCGGCCAGCGCCTTCAATTCCTCCAGTGATTCATCCGCGTGGATTGCGGTTCCGGGGCCCAGTTCAATACCTACCAGGACGGCGCGTTCGCATCCCTCGCCGGACAGATCGTGCAGCTTGCTCAGACTGATTCCCTCTTCCGGCAGTATGCCGTGTCGAGAGTTTATCAAATCCGCCGCAGAGTAACGACTTCCCGCTAGCGCAGCTCGACCGCGCCGGGCGAGAGCATTTTCTCCAGTTCTTTGACGAACGAATCGCTGGGGCTCACGCGAAAATTGTCGCCCAGGAGCATCACCGCCTCGCGCCCGTCGTCCAGGTTCAGATGCAAATAGGTCAGTGATTTGCCGCGGTGCCGCGCCAGAGCCGCCTTGAACGCATCCAGCCCGCCGTTTCCGAGCCGCGCCATCGGCGCCTTGATTCGCACCTCGCGCACCGATTCGATCAGTGCCGAGCCAAGCGGCGACAGGCTGTCGACGATTATCTGCGCGCGCTCGTCACCGACGTCCAGCTTGCCGCGTACGACTACTGGATCGTCGCCGCTGAGAATCGCTTCATATTTCGTATAGGTTTCGGGCCACGCGATCGCCTCGACCGCGCCCTCGCGATCTTCCAGTGCAAACGTCGCATAGCGCTTGCCAGCCTTGTTGTTCTTGAGCTTCACCGCGTGAACGACACCCGCGATCTGAACCTGGCTGCCGTCGGGCGCGCTTGGCAGATCAGCGGTTGTAATCCTGCCGATGCGTGCAAGCTCGCGATCGTACTTATCGAGCGGATGGGCCGTGATGTAAAAGCCGAGCGCCTCCTTTTCATATTTCAGCTTTTCCTTGGAATCCCATTCGGCAACGGCTTCACGCGATTGCAGTTGCGGCGACTTGCCGGCGGCGCCGAACAGACCGATCTGATTTTTTGCGGCGTCGCTGCTTTCCTTCTGTGCGAGCTTGAGCGCCTGCTCGGACTGCGCCATCAATGCCGCGCGCGGCCCTGCGACCGAATCGAACGCCCCGCATTTGATCAGCGCTTCGAGCACCCGCCGATTGACCAGGTTCGCTCCCACACGAATGCAGAATTCAGCGATTCCGGTGAACGGACCGTCCTTCTCGCGCATCTCGATAATTGCTTCGGCGGTCTTTGCGCCCACTCCCCGTATCGCGCCAAGCCCAAAGCGAATCGCGTCGCCGGTGACGGCGAACTTGACTCGGCTCTGGTTCACATCGGGCGGCAGGATGGCGATTTTCATGTCACGGAGCGCCGCGATGTTCTTGTAGGTCTTGTCGGTGTCGTCCATTTCCAGCGACATCAGCGCCGCCATGAACTCGCGCGGATAATGCGCGCGCAGATTCGCGGTCGTGTAGGTGATCATCGAGTACGCGGCTGCGTGCGAGCGATTGAAACCGTATGAGGCGAAGGTCTCGATCTTTTCGAAGATTTCCTTGGCGAGCGCTGCGGTCAGGCCATTTTTCTTCGCCCCTTCGATGAAGCGACCGCGCTCCTTTTCCATCACGTCTTTTTTCTTCTTACCCATCGCGGCGCGAAGAATGTCGGCTTCTTCCAGCGTGTATCCCGCCAGCGCCTGCGCCGCGCGCATCACCTGTTCCTGGTACACGATTACGCCGTAGGTGTCTTTTAGCACCGGCTCAAGCAGCGGATGATCGTATTCGACCGGCTCGCGGCCGTGCTTTCGGTCGACGTAATGCTGAATCATCGTCTTGCCGTCCAGGACCGCGTCGAGCGGTCCGGGGCGGAAGAGCGATATCGCCGCGATGATATCGTCGAAGTTCGACGGCTTGAGATCGGTGATGAACCGGCGCATCCCCGATCCTTCCATCTGGAACACTCCCGTCGTGTCGCCGCGCGAAAGCATCCGGAACGTCTCCGGATCGTCGAGGCTGAGGCGGCTCAGATCCGGCCGCTGTCCGCCGCCGGCCTCGATCAGATTCAGCGTGTCAGTGATTAAGGTCAGGTTCTTGAGGCCCAAAAAGTCGAACTTGATGAGCCCGATGTCTTCGCAGCCCTTCATTGAGTACTGCGTGATCGCCATCGCGTCCTGGCCGGTGTCCTTGTCGACGTACAGCGGCGCCATCTCGGTGAGCGGCAAATCTGAAATGACGACTGCGGAGGCGTGGCGCGAGGAATGGCGATACAGCCCCTCCAGCGCCATTGCGTGGCTGAACAATTCGGGATGATTCTTGCGCTCGGTCTTGAGGCGCGGCTCCATTTCCAGCGCATCGGTAAGCGGAAAATCGCGGCCCTGCTTTGGCGTTGGATACAACTTGACGATCCGATCGGTCTCGGCAAACGACAAGCCCAGCACGCGGCCGACGTCGCGAATCGCCTGCTTGCCCTTAATCGTGCCGAACGTGATTATTTGCGCGACTCGATCGGCACCGTATTTGTTGCGCACGTACTCGAGCATCTCGTCGCGCCGTTCGACGCAGAAATCGACGTCGATATCGGGCATCGATTTGCGTCCGGGATTCAGCCACCGCTCGAACAGCAGGCGATGCTCGATTGGATCGACCTCGGTGATGCCAAGCGCATACGAAACCAGCGAACCCACCACCGAGCCGCGGCCGGGTCCCACCGGGATGCCAAGGCTTTTGGCATGGCCGATGAAGTCGGCGACGATCAGCATGTAGCCGGAAAATCCCATCTCGCGGATCACGGGAATCTCGCGATCCAAACGCTCCTGGTAGACTGCTTCATCGGCATCGGGCCGCCGCCCGCGAATTTCGGCCAGCCGGGTCTTCATGCCCTCGCGCGCATGGCGTTCCATCTCGGCATCGAGGTCGAGCGGTTTTTCGGTCTGATAGATGGGAAAATGAAACTTTCCCATCTCAAATTCAAAATCGACGCGCTTGGCGATCTCCACCGTGTTGCGGACTTCTTCCGAATCGGCGCCAAACGCGGCGGCCATTTCATCGGGGGTCTTGACGTAAAGCTCGTCGGTGTCGAATTTCCAGTGCGGCTCATTCACCGTCTTGCCGGTCTGGATGCAGAGGAGAACCTCGTGCGCTTTTGAATCGCCGCGATGCAGGTAATGGCAATCATTGGTGGCGACGAGCGGTAAACCGACAGTCTTTCCAATTTCGCGCAGCGCTTCGTTCAGCGGCGAGTGAAGTTTGTTATCCTGCAACTCCAGGTAATAGCGGCCGGGAAAAATTTTCGCGTACTGCTCGGCCGTCTCGCGCGCCTTATCGAGCCGGCCCTGCTTTAGCCATCGTGCGACCTCACCGGACAGGCATCCCGACAGCGCGATAATCCCGCCTGACAACTCGGCGAGAATTTCCTTGTCGATGCGCGGCTTGTAGTAGAGGCCTTCCTGGTACGCCGAGGTCAAAAGCTTGCAGAGATTACGGTAGCCTTCGCGGTTTTGCGCGAGCAGGATGAGATGAAAATTGCCGCCGCCGTCGAAATCATCGCTGCGCGGAGTCTGCGTGCGGTCGCGCCGGCTGCCCGGCGCAAGGTACGCCTCGCATCCGATGATCGGTTTCACTCCGGCGGCCCGCGCCTTTTGGTAAAACTCGACCGCGCCGAACATGTTGCCGTGATCGGTCATCGCGATCGCCTCCATCCCGGAGGCCTTCGCGTGTTCGATCAGCGGGCCGATCTTGTTGGCGCCGTCGAGCAGGCTGAACTGCGTGTGAACGTGCAGATGAACGAAACTCATCGGACCCTTCCCCTCCTCCAGTCCCGCCGCACGTCCGGCGGGAACCGGTCCTCATCGCGACTCCAGGCCGCGCGCGCATCGGCCGCGATTTTGCGCGCGCGTTTACTTCTTGGCCGGGGCGGCCTCCGCCTTCTTGCCGGCCGCTTCGGGCTTCTTGGCGCCCGCGGCTTCCTTGCCGGCGGCGCCTTCCGCCGCAGGCGCGGCGCCCTCGGCCGCACCCTCCGCCGGAGCACCCTCGACGGCTTCCGCGGCTGCGGGAGCGACGGCGACTTCCGCGACGGTCGGCGGCAGTACGGTGACGACCGGATAGTCGGTCTCGAAGATCGGTTTGATGTTGGCCGGGAACTTCACCGACGATACGTGGATGACGTCGTGAATGCCGACGTCGGTCACGTCGACTTCGATAAATTCCGGAATCTCCAGCGGCAGGCATAGGACCGTGGCCGCGCGTTCCAGCGGCTGCAGGATGCCGCCGTCAGCGGTTCCCTTGGCTTTGCCGGTGAACTTGAGCGGGACGGCGACCCGCAGGGGCCGCTTGAGGTCGACCTCGTATAAATCCGCGTGGATGATATCGCCCGATACCGGCGCCCGCTGTAGATCCTTGAAGATCACGTGCTTGCCGTCGAGCTCCGAAGCATTCGATTTCAGCTTGATTAGCCGCATGCGCGCGGCTGCCGCAACGCGCGCCTTTAGTTCTGTCCCATCGACGGTTAATGGCGTTGCCGCCGATGCCGGTCCATACAGGATGGCCGGGACGCGGCCCGCGCGCCGAAGCGCCCGCGAAGGATGTTTATGATCGAGTGCCCGCTTCTCGCAGGCGAGTTCGCCGGTTTCCATGTCGTCCTCGTGTCAGGCCGCCCGCTCAACTGAAAAGCGAGCTGACCGACTCTTCATTATGAATGCGTCGCACGGCTTCCGCCAGCAGTGCCGCGACGGAAAGTTGCTTTAATTTTGTCAATTCGGCCTGCGCCTTGGCGCGCAGCGGGATGCTATTGGTCGTAATTATCTCGGTAATATTTGATTTATTCAGCCGATCGCAGGCCGGATCGGACAAAATCGGATGGGTTGCGCAGGCCAGGACTTCGCTTGCCCCCGCATTGGCGACGACTTTCGCCGCTTCGGTAATCGTTCCGGCCGTGTCGATCATGTCGTCGACCAAAATCGCGATCGAATCCTTGACCTCGCCGACCAGCTGCATCTCGGCGACTTCGCTGGCGCGACGGCGCCGCTTGTCGATAATTGCAAGGTTCGCATTGAGCCGCCGCGCGAATGCGCGCGCGCGCTCGACACCGCCGGCATCGGGAGAGACCACGGTGACCTTTTTGCCGTCGATGCGCTTTTTCAAATAATTGATCAGCACCGGCATCGCATAGAGGTTGTCCACCGGGATGTTGAAAAAGCCCTGAATCTGCCCGGCATGGAGATCGACGGTGAGCACGCGATGCACTCCCGCGGTCGTGATCAGGTCGGCGACCAGCTTGGCGCTGATCGGCACGCGGGGGGCGACCTTGCGATCCTGCCGCGAGTAGCCGAAATACGGGATGACCGCCGTGATCCGGCCCGCCGAGGCGCGCCGGAGCGCATCGGTGACCAGCAGCAGCTCCATCAGGTTTTCATTGGGGGGGCTGCAGGTGGATTGGATGATGAAGCAATCGCCGCCACGCACGTTCTCGCGCAACTCGACCATCACCTCGCCGTCTGGAAAGCGGCCGACCTCGGCCTCCCCCATCTTGACCTGCAGGTGGCCGGCGACTTCGCGCGCCAGCGCGGGATTGGAATTTCCCGTGAATACTTCGAGTTGATCCTTTACCCGATCCGGCATCTCAATAAGTTCCCTGTTCCGTACTTTCCGACGCCCGCCATCGCCGGCGCTGATTGGCTGGGCGGGAAGGATTCGAACCTTCGAATGCCAGGTCCAAAGCCTGGTGCCTTACCAGCTTGGCGACCGCCCAGCGCATAGCGGCGCTCGTTATCGACCCTGGCTGTGCGAGGGTACCCGGATATCCCGCGAAGCCTGTAACCCGGTATGCGGAAGAGAGGATGTTATAAACGCCGATTTTTTATGTCAATCCGACCGGGCCACTCCGGTCAACATCCCGGGAGGGTAAGGGACTTGATTCGATGAGCCCGGTGGCGGTGATATTCAGACGGATGGCTGCAGCATCAGACATTAACCGTCGCAGGTCATGAGCTCCACCGCGGATACGACGGCTGCGCGTGCCTACTTGACTGAAAACGCATGAGTGTGTTCGCAAAAGTTAAGACAGAGTACGGCGCGAACTGGACAACGGCGCTGGTCGGCTGGACGGGTTTGGGCGTGTTCGCCCCTTGGTCTAAAGGGCCTCAAGATTGGATGTCATCGTCGCCGCTGCTTTATGGCGATGAAATAGCTGCTTATGCTGAGGAACGGCTTGCCTCCTCCTCTAGCGCAAAGGAGCAAGAGGCGATAGTCGAACTTCTCTCGCTCAACCTCCGAACTGAAACGAGAGGGGTGATAAGAGATATTTTGGTTCGCCTAGCACGTTTAGATGGGAACGATCCGGCGTTTGAGCTTAGAAAATGGCGTCTGGTGCTACTGGAGCGACTGATTAACAATTTGCCTCAAGACTTCCTCCACGCGCTAATTGAGATTAGGGAGTTTTGGCAAGGATTCGGCTATCCATCAGACAGCCCGCACGACGTGAAAGATGGAGGCAAGCAGGTATTATCACACGAGCCCGATACGCCTGAGACTCTTGCTCGGACTCTTGATCGTCATCGGAAATGGATCGCGGAAGAAAAGACCGTTGTTAAGAAACAAATCGCCGGTTGAGCCGCCGGCTTTTGTGCGGAAGCTAAATCGACGCGGAGGCGGCGTCCAGCGTGGAGGCCGTAATGATCGTCGCAAACGGCGCCCGGCGGTATAGCTTGTCGGCCGCCGCATCCGCTTCCTCGTGCGATGCGAACACGCCAAAGACCGCGCCGCCGCTCCCGCTCATCTGCGCCGCCTTCGCTCCGGATTCCTCAAGCAGCCTCCTGAGACGGCCGATTTCGGGAAACTTCGCGATCGCCGGAATCGCAAGGTCATTCACCGTGATTTTTGAGGTTATCTCGCCACGCGCAATTGCCGCGATGTCTTCGGCGGGCGCCGCGCCGCTCCAGTTCTCGGGCTTGAGCGCACCGTAGATCGACGCGGTCGGGACCTCGAACGGCGGTATCGCGATCACCAGCGGCAGATGCGGCATGCCTTCGATCGGGGTCAGCCGGTCGCCGATTCCCACCGCCCGCGCCGGACGCGGCTCCAGGAAAAATGGAACATCGGCGCCAAGCCCGACCGCGATCCGATGCAGCCGCGCAGGCTCCTCGATATGCGCAATCCGCGCCATCATCTGCAACATCATGCCGGCATCGCTGGAGCCGCCGCCAAGGCCGGCGCCGGCGGGGATGCGCTTTTCGAGATCGATCGCCACCTGCGCGTTGAAATCGAACTCGCGCATAAATTCGCGCGCCGCCCGTCCGGCCAGATTGAGTTGCGGATTTCCAAGTTCGGGAACATTGCACTTGAGCGCGATTGACGGCTCCGGCGCGGGACGAACCTCAAGCCGAATCGAGTCCGAGAGCGACACCGGAAGGAAGACCGAATCGAGCTCATGGTAGCCGTCGGGACGCCGCCCGGTCACGCGCAGATAGAGATTGATCTTCGCAAGCGCGCGCGCGGCAAGCAGCTTAACCATCGCGGATGCCCGGGCAGCGTCAGCCGTCGCGGCCCGGAGGCGGTCCGGAGGCCGCCGCGGCGCCGGCGCGAATCGCCCGGCGCGTATCGCGCTGGATGATGCCGACGAATCCGACCAAGGTGATGAGCACGCCGCACAGCGCCATCGTGCGCCCGGCGATAAACGCGGCATGGTAAAAATCCATGCGCGCGGTTGCGTACGACAACTGCTCCTGTTCGGAAGTTATTGGTTCCAGCACGGCGCCGCCGGCTTCGTCATCCAGCGCGTCGAAGTTGCGATAGTCGGCGGGCGAGGATGCGGCACCGGCGGCAGCGACCGTGCGGCTGTACATCTCGGTCCGTTGCAGGCCGATAATCCAGTTGCCGGCACCCAACGCGATCAAAGCCGCGCCCAAGGCGACTCTCCAATCGGTGTAGATATCGGGCAGCTTCATCCCGATTGTGAAGATACGGCGCGCGAAGCGGAGAAGCAATCAGGCGCAAAAAGTGATGTTCGGCGCGCGTTTTGTTGCGCGCGCGCGGCTTAAGCCGCTATGATCGATCGACGGACGCCCGATGGCCGCCAATTCCCCACCGCTCAATGCTCAGCCTGCCGCTCCCGCCGAATCATCGGTCGCGCGCCTTGACGCGATGCTGGATCGCTTTGAGCACGGTGACAAGGTTGCGCTGGCCCGGCTGATCACGATGGTGGAAAATCGTGCGCCGGAATCCAGCACGATCATCGAGCGGATCTATTCCCGTACCGGCCATGCACATGTGATCGGAATCACGGGTCCGCCAGGCGCGGGAAAATCGACATTGATAAATCAGCTCATCGGAAAGTACCGCGCGATGGGGAGCAAAATTGCGATTGTCGCGATCGATCCGTCCAGCCCATTTTCGGGCGGCGCCGTGCTGGGCGATCGCGTGCGGATGACCGACCATTACAAGGACTCCGGCGTTTACATCCGCAGCCTTTCCTCGCGCGGCAGTCACGGCGGACTCAGCCGCGCCGCGCGCGAGATCGTCAAGCTGCTGGATGCATTCGGCAACGACGTGATTATCATCGAGACCGTCGGCGTCGGACAGACCGAGCTTGCAATCATGGACCTGGCCGACACCACCGTCGTCGTCACCGTGCCCGAGGGTGGGGACAGCGTGCAGGTGATGAAGGCCGGACTCAATGAAATCGCCGATGTTTTCGTCGTCAACAAGGCCGACCGCGAGGGTGCGGATCGCCTGAAGGCGGAGCTGGAGATGAGCGTGAACATGCGGCCGGGCGAAGGATGGCGTCCTCCCGTGCTGCTCACGCAGGCGGCGGCGGACAAGGGCGTCGATACGGTGATCGACGCCGCCACGCGCCATATCGAGTATTTGCGGGCGCATCGCGACGCCGAGCGGGAGGCGCATCGCCGCGAGCATGAATTCGCCGAGGTGCTGACTGCGGAACTGGAGGAGCGCGCCGCCCGCGCACTTGCCGACGGCGGCGCACCGGTCATCGCGGCGGAGGTTCGCGCGGGGCGGCTTAACCCCTACAGCGCCGCGCGCAGGATAATCGAGGATCGCAACTTGATCGGTGAATTGTTGAGAGACGGTTCAGTCAAATCGGACTCCAAATGACCACGCACGAAAAATCGAAACCGCATCATAAGCCGAAAATCGAGGGGCGGCTGTTCGCGATCGGCGACGTGCATGGATGCGCGGATGAAGTCGCCGCGATCCTGAACGAAATCAAGCCGGTCGCCGGCGACACCGTGGTTTTTATCGGCGACTACGTGGATCGCGGCCCGTCATCGCGCGACGTGATCGAGCTTGCGCTCGATCTCGAACGCGGGCCGGCGGAATGCGTGTTCCTGAAGGGCAATCATGAGGACATGATGCTGTCGTTTCTGGGCAAGCCCGGAAATTACGGCGAATCGTTTCTGTTCAACGGCGGCATCGTGACGCTGGACAGTTATGGCGTGAAGGAAGACGACCTGGAAGCGGCGGCCGTGCATATTCCTGATTCGCATATGAAATTTCTCGATCGGCTGGCGACGAGCTATCTGCGCCCGCCGTATTTGTTCGTACACGCCGGCATCATGCCGCTGCGCCAGCTGGAAGAGCAGCAGGTCGAGGACATGCTCTGGATTCGCCAGGAGTTCATCTTCCAGCCGCACAACCTGGGCGCGACGGTCGTGTTCGGCCATACGCCTATGCGCGGCGTGATGATCGATCTGCCGTACAAGCTGGGCATCGATACCGGGCTGGTGTACGGCGGCAAGCTCACCTGCGTGGAATTGAATGAAGGCGCAATATACCAGGTCGGGCGCGGTGAGCGTGAGGTAAAGTCGCGCAGATTGCCTCTGAATGCGAAATCGGCATCGATCTTCACTTAGGCGGAACGGACGGCCGCCGACCTCGAATCGCCGGCACGGTGTTCGTCTGAGCAGTGACTTGGTTTAGTATTGCTAGAATGATTGGTCCGTCAGTCCATACGACGGAACCACCGAACCAAAACAATACGGATAATAAAGCCAAGCGGCAGCGCAATCAGGCCGCTGTAAACTATTACCCACGCGGTAAACGCAAGTCTCTGTGGCGGATACTTAGAAATTAGGAATAGGGAAACAGCAGCGGTAATCGGAAAGAAGAGGATACCAAGAATACCGCCTTGCAGACGGGCGAGCCGCATATGTTCTTGAGGATCACTGATGTGGAAATTCCTCTCGTACCAATCGGTGACTGGTCTGCATAGTTCAGAATATGCTGCCACAGAATCACACCCCTAAGCGGGTCCGTCCCTGCGGAATATAGCAGCTGCGGAAGCCGCCTTCCACCGGGAACGAGTCCGAATGGAAGCACCCGCATCGCTCGTGGCTAAAATCAGCCCTGACACGCTCTTTCGCGGGAATTTTCATCACGCTATTCTTGACGATTCGCGTGGCGACGTAGCTCAGTTGGTTAGAGCGGAGGTCTCATAATCCTCAGGTCGTAGGTTCGACTCCTACCGTCGCCACCACTCTCTTCCCATCAATGCGACGGGCCTTGCGCGCGCGGCTAGGCGTTCTTGCCCTGTTTGCCTTCGATCCATTCGAACATCAGGTCGCGGTAGTACTCGATATCCTTGCCGAGCAGGTACACCTTGGGGTTCCCCTCGATTTGCGCATAGATCGCGGTCCGGGTCGGATTCTCGTCACCGAAAATGATTTTGATCGGGGTCGCCTGACCGGATGCCTCGATATCGAGTTCGCTATTTGGATGATCCAGGCCGAATTGGCTCAAGTCGCTGGAATTTTCGGCAACAACTTCGACCGATTTGGCGCCGATCAAAAGCTGAACCACTGCGTCCATCAAGTCCTCTGGAATGAATTTTCCCGGCGGTGACGAAACTTCATAAAGCTTGCCGTCGGCGCTCTTGTGAAAACGGAGCGATTCGCCGCTTCGCGAGATCGAAATCGCATCGATTGAATTTAGTTTGAGCAAACTCTCCTTGTTTTCTTTGAGCACGGAGGACGGGCCGGAGGCGGGCCGCGCCGCGAAGTAGATCGGCAACAGGATAAACAGGACGATCGTATAGAGAATCGCGGGACGCGCGCTCATGCGAAATATCTCCGGCGCGCGAATACGGCGCCGCCGATCATGAACAGAACCGCCGGTCCGGCAATCGCTCCGAGGATCAGCAGATTGCGCGTTTCCTGATCGCTGACATAGAACGCGGCCGTAGCGGCCTGATTCAGCCGCTCGCGGCTCGCTATCAGCATCTCATCGCCCGCCAATTCATTGATCACGGTAGTGGCAAGCTCGGCGTTTCCCAGCATTTCGATGAATTGGTTGGAAGCGAACGCGGAATTCCCGAAGCCGACGATCCGGGTCATCTTGTCCAGCGGGATGTGCGGGGTCGCCGCAGGCGTGTAGTCAACCTCCGAGCCGACCGGGATCGGGCCTTTTATATCTCCGCGTGGGGCCTGGAATTCCGTAATGCCGGTGGTCATTGCCTTGGGATCGTTGGATGCCCAACTGTCGTACGACGATTTCAAAAACGAATCCGCCTGCGCCAGCAACAAGCCGCCCGGCGCGGTGGCGCCGGCTGCGGCATCGATCACAACTCCGCGCGCAATTGAGAAAACCGCTGGCGCCGCCATCGCGCGGCTGATCGCATTTTCATCCGAGCGAATCGGAATTTGCGTGGTGAGAATTTCGCCCGCACTGAGCCGATAGGCAGGATCGACGATCACCTGCGGCGTGAAATCGAGATGGTATTTTTTCATCAAGGCGACCAGTGACGGCGATCCGAACGGATCGATCAATGCTACGAAACGGCCGCCTCCGGCGAGATACTTGTCGATTGCCGCGAGTTCATCGGGCAGAAAATCCTTGCGCGGTCCGAGAGCGACCAACACCGTAGTATTGGCGGGCACGCCGCCTCCGAACAGCGAAACATTGTCGATCTGGTAGTTGTTCTGCTCGAGCATGTTGCGCCATTCCGAGTAGCCCAGGTTGCGATCGGTATCGAACAGGTCGCGCTCACCGTGTCCGATCGTGAAGTAGATGTGCTTGTCGGACGGCGCCGTCACCTGCAGGAGCGCCGGGATCAACAGGTCGGAGCGGGAGTTGTCGAATTCGCGCCGCCGTCCCTTGGAAAGTACGATCACTTCGCCGTAGGTCGATACGCCGTACTCGCGCGCCAGTCCGGGCGCCTTGTTCACGTCGATTACCTGATAGGTCAGATAGGGCGAAAATGCCGCCGCCTGAAACAGCAGATCGGCAAGATCGAGGTAGGACGGATCCTCGACCCGGACAAACGCCATCACTTTGACGCTCTGGTTGAGTCCACTCAGCACCCGCCGGTCGAATTCCGAAAGCGAAAAGCGCCGCCCGGGCGTCAAGTCCCAGCGGGTGTTGTGCGTCGAAATTATCGCCTGCGCGGCGATCAGAATCGCGCCAAACACGGCAACCGTATAAAGCAGAATAAGATAGCTCTTCCAAATCGACACGCGGCTTACAGCCGGGAGCGGTTCTATCGCCGGCCGGTCCACTTGCGCGCCTCCATCGAACGCATCGTCAGGAAGAGAAAAAAGATGATGAAAAACAGAAAAAAGGTTACGTGGTCGAGTTCGATGACGCCCTTGGCGAACGGTCCGAATTCATCGTACAGCGAGAAGTCACGCAGTATATCGAGCCATTCGTTCTGGAAAGCAGCCTCATTCCAATTGAGAATCCAGAAGAAGAGCAGCAGCACGATCGTGCCGACTCCCGCCACCACCTGACTCTCGCATAGCGACGAAATAAACAGTCCGCACGCGATGAACCCCAGACCCATCAGTAATAGGCCGACGTATCCCGATATCAACGGAAGCAGCGGAAAGGGCTGAATGGTGTAAAGGTATGCGGGAAATAGAAGAGTCAGCGCGAGCATCAATTTCAAGATACCGGCAGCCGCAAGAAATTTTCCGCCCAGTATTTCGCCGTCGCGCAGCGGGTACGTGTACAGCAACTCGACAGTGCCGAGCTTGCGCTCCTCAGCGAACGATCGCATTGTAACGAACGGCATCGCCAGCAGCAGGCACAGCCGCAGGTCGCTGAACAACAATTGCCAATAATTCTGGATCATGTCGCGCGAGAAGGAAAACGTGATGAACTCCCGCATGTCGCTCCAGGCGTAAAAGCCGGCGAGCACCAGAAAGATTCCCGACAAGAGATAGACGAGCGGAAACGCGAAGTAGGAGCGCAGCTCCTTGCGCATCACCGCCATCATCCGGGGGATCGAAAATCCCGTCCGAGCAGCGGCCGCGGAGAAGCTGGCTTTCGCCGCACCCTGTGCGGTTTCTACTGTGGCGGTTCCGTCAGCCATTGATTGCAACTTGGACCGGACTTCGAATAGTCCCGCTTCAGGCTCCGTGCCGTTCTTCGCGCGTGACCAGCCGCATGAACAGGTCTTCCAAGCTCATCGCAACCGGTTTGATCTCCAGCAGCAGCCATCCGCGTCCGACCACGGCGGCTGCGATTGCCGAGCGAACCTCGTCGCCGTGACCGGTGGAATATGCGACAAATGAACACTGCTCGGTTGCGCCGCCGCCGGAGGGGCGAATCTCGATTCGTTCGACGAATTTTACCGCGGAGATTGCTTCGCGCACCGCCACAGCCGGGCCCGCAACGGAAATCAGTGTCTGGTCGCTTCCCATCAACTTCGCGGTCAATTGTTCGGGCGTGTCCTGAGCAATGATCCTGCCCCGGTCGATTATTACCACTCGGCGGCACGTCATTGTGACCTCGGGCAGGATATGCGTCGAGAGCAGCACCGTCGAGCGGCCGGCCAGCGAGCGAATCAATTCCCGAATCTCGACCACCTGGCGCGGATCGAGACCGACCGTCGGTTCGTCGAGGATCAGCACCTCCGGATCGCTCAGGATCGCCTGCGCTATTCCGGCGCGCTGCCGGTAACCCTTGGACAGCTTGCCGATTAGCTTGCCGCGCACATCCTTCAGGCCGCAAGTCTCGAGCGAATATTCGATTCGCGAGCGCGCCGTCTTCGAGTCCATCTCGCGCACCCGTGCGCCGAATTGCAGCAGCGCCTCCACGCTGAGATCCGGATACAGGACCATGTTTTCCGGCAGGTAACCGATCCGCCTGCGGGTTGCGATCGAATGCTCTGCCACGTCGAGCCCGCCGATCAATGCGCGGCCGGAAGTCGGCGGGAAAAATCCCGTCAAAATCCGCATGATGGTGGTCTTGCCGGAGCCGTTGGGACCCAACAGGCCGATAATCTCGCCGCGTTCGACTTTGAACGAAACCCGATTCACCGCAATCGTGGCGCCGAAATATTTGGTTAGGTCCTGAACCTCGATCATAAAGCCCGCTCCATGGCGGGAGCCCCATCCAATCTAATGGAAATACGATCCGATCCGAAGCGCAGCCAACTTGTTGCGTGTCACGCCCCGCAGGTGCTTCGAGACGACGTGAGGCAACACGAGATGATTCCTTAGGAAACAGAATGACTCCGATGGCGCCATCGAATTGCCATGCCGGGCATCCACGCGCGGCCCCCGAACGGCAGATACCGCAGGTGTAATTGTGCATTTTGGCATCGAATTCGACGGTTGGCATGCACCCTGCAGCCCGTACTCCCCATCTGAAGCAGAACGGAGGATCTTGTTAATGAGCACTTCTCGGAAACGGTTTGTCATTGCGGCAGTTGCAATAGGGATCGCATGCGCCAGTATGCCTCGATCAGCAAAGGCCGCAGACACTATCAAACGGCACAAATCCCAGGGCACGATTGAAGCCCGCCTTGAACTGTTAGAGCGGCAAAATCGGCTACTCGAGCAACAAAATCGGACGATTCAGAATCAGCTATCGGCTGAGACGGCGGAAATCGAGTCTCTAAAGGTCCAAATGCAAAAGACAGCGCAGCCGGTAACTATGCTTCAGAAGGATGTACCTGAGCTGAGCCAGCGGGTTTCCAGCGTCGAGCGCAAGCAGTCAGAATCGTCAACCGAGGTGGGCTTCAGAACCGGCTGGTCCGAGTCACCGTACGATATGCCGGGCGGCTTTTTCTACGGTGCGTATCTTAATCATCGCCTGTTGGATCGGGATGACGGAATTCCGGGTGGATTTGTCAGTGGCGAACTGATGGCTGGAGCGGTATTCGGCAATCATGCGACTACTTCGGCGAATCTCACCAGCACGCTTGGAGTGACGGGACCGTCGAGTTCATGGCTGGACACGGTCGAGATTCAGCCAACCGTGCAATATCATCTTGAGCCAGCCGCGCTTGGCTACGAGCAACTATCGTGGATAAAGCCGTACGCATTGGCCGGCCCGGCGATATACATCAGCTGGATGAGTACGCCGGTTGTGGTGAAAGGCAACGAGCCCGGCAATGGCTTCCGCCACGGTGATGCGGATGTTCAGGGCGGCGGAGTTTTCGGACTGGGCACCCAGTTGTCGTTCAGCGCGCTCAAGATGCCGGTCGTCCAAGGGATTCTCAATAGAACCTCGGCAGGAGCAGAGTGGCGTTACAACCAGATGGGCAACGGTGAAGGTTTCAACCAGTACACCGGGTCGCTTTCCTTCGGTTGGTGACGCAATCGATTAGCCGACGACGCATCGGCAGGCATCGGTTGTAGCCGGCATACCGACCGCCCGGAAGCACCCTGCGGTTAGTTGGCGTGCCGCCTTGCCGGGGATATGCTCGATCATCGGGTGGCACGATGCGGGAATTAATCGCCGGACTGGTCGTCGGAATCATCGTCGCAATTATCATGTTTCTGGTCTTCTCGGGTCGGAACAGCGATTGCCGCGCGCGCGAGGAGGCCGATGCGCGCCAGATTGCGGAGTTGACCGAGCAGATCACTAGGTTGCACAAGGAAAACGAAGGGCTGGCAGCGGCGCTCACCAAAGTGCAAGCCGAGGAGACCAGCCTCGCCGCCCAGAACGAGGAGTTGAGCAAAGAAGTCGCGACGGTAAAGGCCACTGGAAAGCTGCCGCCACCGCCTCCTGCGCCTCCGCCGAAGTAATACTTACGCTTTATCCGGAGGCGGCAACATGAAGCGTTGCCACTCCAATGAGAATCCCAGCAGCCGCAGGTCCGGCATCCGGTCGAGATATACCTCGCCCTTGAGATGATCGGTCTCGTGCTGAATCACGCGCGCATGGAAGTCCGTCGCGACAAAATCCAGCGGCTCGGCGTTTCGGCCCAATGCCGTTACGCGCACTTGCTTGAAGCGCGGAACCAGCCCGCGCAAATCGGGGATGCTGAGGCACCCTTCCCAATCGTTCACCAATGACTGGTCCATTACGGTCACGACCGGATTGACGATCACGGTCAGCGGGATCGCCGGCTCATCGGGGTGACGCGGATGGTTTTCGGCCTGAAGTACGGCGAGCTGGATCGGCAGGTGCACCTGCGGCGCGGCGAGGCCAACACCGGCATAGTCGTGCATCGTGTCGACCATGTCATCGATCAGCTTCTGAAATTCCGGCGTCTTGATTCGATCGGTCGGGACGGGCTTGGCGGCGGTCCTGACCGATGGAAATCCCAAACGTGCAACTTTAAGAATCATTGTCAGTTAAAGGAAAATACGCAACCTGCGGCTGGCATCGCAAGCTGATTCCGATCCGCTTCCCACGGCGATATAAATCCAATGTAACATACGGACCTAATCCAAAATGCAGTATGATTGCTGAAGTTGCGTCATCGCTTGCTTTAACTCTGTAGTTTTACTAGCGTGGCCCAAAACAGGCTGAATCGTGGGAGCGAGGCGGCTTGTTTTGGGGGAAATAAATGAAATCGATTCGGCGCTGGGCCGAAGTTTTTCGCAGGGCAAATCTTTCTGGTTGGTCCTCGCCCCGCTTTCTCACTCTGGTCGCTTCCGTTGTTGGCGCGATCGCCCTGATCATCGTTTACACTCCATCGATTAGATCCCAGCAACCGCCCGGATATGGTTCTCAAGATTCCGGCGGCTCGCAATCGCAGTCCAAATCGCCTCCGGTGGCGGCACCTATCAATTTCGCTGCGAGCAACCTGCAGAACGGGTCCATATCCTGGACCTCCGCAGTCAAAGGTCCGCTGGTGATGCCGCCAGTCCTTCCCGGCACATGGAACGCCGTTGGCCCATCCCCGATCAGTCAAGGGCAAGAAGAAAACGTTCAACCTTCAAATCAAATCTCCGGGGCGTTGAGCGCCGTCGCCACGAGTCCGGGGAGTGCTGACGTCATATATGTTGGCGGTGTTAACGGCGGCATATGGAAGACCACCAATGGCACGGCACCGAGTCCAAATTGGACAGCCCAGACCGACGCTCAGGCTTCGCTCTCGATCAGCGTTATCAAGTTCGATCCGAACGATCCCACCAATCAGACCCTTGTGGCCGGCATAGGTAATTACAGCAATTATGCCGGTGTCGGCGGCCCTCTAACAGGACTCTTGGTCACCAGCAATGGCGGCAACGTATGGACGCCGGTGAACGGCGGGGGCACGTTGAACGGCCTCGAAATATCCGGCGTTGCCGCGCGCGGCAACACAATAATTGCTTCTGCGGATTGGCCCAGCAAATCTGGGGCGTTCGCGGCTCCCGGGAACTGCAATCAAGTGGGAGTTTTCCGCAGCACCGACGGTGGTGCCTCGTTTCAATCGATCTCTGGCGCCGCTGGTAGCGGCCTCCCAAAGGGAATCGCGTTTGAGTTAGCTGAGGATCCCAGCGATCAGAGTATCCTTTATACCGCTATAACCAACGCCGCCCCGTGCAACGCAACGCCACAACTTAACGGAATTTACGAATCGACCGATACAGGCGCCCATTGGTTTTTGGTCAGCGACGCGGTGATGAACGCGCTGCTTCAGGATGCCAACACGGTCAATGTAAAAGTCAGCGTCGGCAGCAGCCATAACGTCTTCGTCGGCATCGTGAATGCCGGACCCGACGTCAACAGTTCGCGCATCAACTTGAACACTCAAGTATGCACCGGCGTGGGAACGCCGCTGAGCTGCTGCAACCTGGCCGGCACCGGCTGCAATAACAGCTTTATCCCGTTTACCAACGGCGACCTGTTCGGGCTGTTCCGTTCCGGCAATGGCGGCGCGACCTGGAAGAAACTCGATCTGCCGCAGACCACCGAAGCCTGCACTACCATCGGGACCAACCCTGGCGGACAAGGCGCCACCAATTTCGCCGTGGTCGCCGACCCGACCAACAAAAGCGTCGTGTACGTATCGGGCGATCGCCAGCCGACGAACAACGAAATTCCGGGTGTTAATGGGAATTGCATTGCCGGCGTCTCGTTCCCGAATTCGATTGGGGCGATGAATTACAGCGGACGATCGTTCCGCGTGGACGCGTCCAAAAATCCTGGCAGCCAGATCAAACCGCTGACCAACATCGGCACCTCAAACAACAGCTCGCCCCACGCCGATTCTCGGCGCATGGTATTCGACGCTTCGAACAACTTGCTGCAGACGGGAGATGCAGGCGTTTTTCGCCGAACCAGTCCGCTCACGAATACCGGGAGCTGGTTCTCGGCCAACGGCAACCTTCAAGTAACGGAGTTGCACGGGGTGGCATACGATCGCGTGGCCAACGCGTTCTTCGGCGCCGCGCAGGATACGAGCGTTTCGGGATCGATTACCAGCGGCAACTCGAACTGGACTTCCCTAATCCAAGTTGAAGTCGGCACACTCACGGGAGAATTTGAAGACGTCGGCGGCGACGGCGATGATGTCGGGATTGACAACACGAGTTGCTGCGCGGGCAACAATTCGATTCGGTATTATGCCGGCACCAGTCTGGCAAGCTTTACTGCCGCGTTTTACAACTCCGGCGACGTCCTGCAGTCCACGTCCAACCCCGCCTTGAATCTCGCCGGGGTGGGAAACTGTAACACCGCTTTGGGTAACCCTCCGGCCGGATGCGCAAACTGGCAGTTCACGACCCCATTTCTAGTCAATGCGATAAATCCGAAGCGGATCATTTTCGGCGCGCTGGACGGAGTTTACGAATCGCCCGACGGCGGCGCCACAATCGCCCTGCTCAACACGCCGGTCCAAGTGAACGTGTTTCCAGACGGTGACTCTCCGATGGTGTACGGCGCCTCTTCTGGCGGAGTGGCCAATCCGGACCTCACGTTTGTGGGTGTCTCGCGGCAAAATGCGCAATGCACCGGATCGGGAGCACCATTTGCCTGCTGCACCGGCACCAACACCGGTAACTGCCCGGCCAATTTGATCTATCGCCGTACCGCGGCGGGCGGAAATCTGAACGCGCTGGCTGGCTATCCAGGCGCTCTGCAGGTGAATGGAATCGCCGTTGATCCCAATGATTACCGGACGGTTTTTGCGGTCGATCCAACGCATGTGTATTACAGTACCGATACTGGAAATACTTGGAATGATGTTACCGGAAATCTGGGCCGATTCGGCATTTCGGCAACAGCACCGATAGATTCAGCCGTGGTTTATCCCGGTGCTGGCGGAAATGCCGTCGCGGTCGGAACCTACTACGGCGTTTTTCAGTCAACGATTGCAGGGCTGAACGGCATCAACACCGCTTGGTCCAAGCTGGGCACCGGGATGCCGAACACCTTTGAGAACCGGTTGATTTACGATTCGGTCGCAAATCTGCTGTACGCGGGCACTTTGGGCCGTGGCGCCTGGAGTTTCCAACCGCCGCCCCCAACTCCAACCGCAACCATGACAACTACGCCCACCATCAGCCCAACCGCCACCATCAGTCCGACGCAAACGGGGACGCCAACCCCGACACCGACGTTCACAATCACCGTAACGCCAACGATACCCCCTACGCCCACGGTGTCCGTTACGCCGACCGACACAATGACCGTGACTCCAACAATTCCTGCGACGCCAACGACGAGCGCGACGCCAACCGGCCCGACCCCGACCATGACCGCGACGGCGACCAGTACGGCGGCTTGCGGCGGCGGGATTTTACCGGATCAGCCGGTGAATACCGCATTCAATTCGTCGGCGACCTCTTCAGTCACTTTGCCGTTCCCACTTGCTGTTGCAGCCAACGATATTTGCATCGCGGAGTTATCGAACGCCAATCCGGGCGTTATCATCGCCACGCCACCTCCCGGATGGAACTATATTTTGCAAGACACCAACTCGGGGGCGGACGGGTCGCTGTACTGGTACAAATCGCTCGGCGGCGGGAGCGATCCCTCGTCATTTACCTGGACGCTCTCTTCGCCCAACAATGGATATGTGGGCTGGATACAATGCTACAGCGGAGTTAACACGGCTACGCCGATCGATTTCGCCCAAGGGCAGGCCAGCACCGGCTCCGTCAGCACCCTGAACGCTCCGGCGCTAGGGTCCCTCCTCGTCGCGAACGAGGAAGTGATCGTTAATTGCGAGGCGGCCTCTAGTAGCGCTACCTGGGCGGCTCCGGGCGGAATTTTCTCGCAGTTTGTGCTCAGTGGCGGGAATGGACTGTTAATCCCCACGAACGCAGATGACGCTTCCTATGACGGAATCAACCCGGCCACGAGCGAGGGGGCGGTGGCATGCACGCAGAGCGGTTCCACTGGGATGATCGCCCAGCAGGTGGCGTTGGTGCCGGCGAACCCGGCGTGTTCGACGCCGACCACTACCGCTACCCCTACCTCGACGGCTAGCCCGGCCGCGCTATACGTCGCGAATTCCGCGGGCAACAGTGTAACCGTCTATCCGATTCCTCTTCCCGGCAACGCCCCGCCCAATGCCACGATCAGCGGCCCGCTCACCCTGCTATCTTCTCCAATCGATGTGACAGTGGACTCGGTAGGACGGATTTACGTTCTCAATGGCGGCAACAACAGCATCACCGTCTATCCGCCGGCTAGCAACGGCAATGTGCCGCCGCTCCAGACCATCGTCGGGCCTGCGACACAGATAAACAGCCCCAGCGGCATCGCGGTGGACTCTTTCTTCGATATCTTCGTCTCGATCGATTTGCCGGGTCCTGCTGGAGCCATCAATGAATATCCCCCCGGCGGCAACGGCAATATTCCGCCCATTGCCGTTATCAGCGGCCCAGCCACCGGGCTCGGAAATCCCCGCGACGTACAGATCGACCCGGGTAATAACATTTGGGCGACCAACGGCGCTGCCAACAGCATCACCCAGTACCCACCCGGCAGTAACGGAAACGTTCCTCCGATTAACACGATCGCCGGTGCGGCGACTCAACTCACCAATCCGGGGCCGTTTAAAATCGATTCGTTCTTCGACATTTTCACGGAGCTTAATGTCGGAGCGATCGGCGAATTCCCGGCCGGGAGCAGCGGAAACGTGCCGCCGATCAACGTGCTTACCGGCCCCGCCACGGGACTCAATAGCCCGCCGGGGATCGCGATAGATTCGTTCTTTGATGTCTTCGCCGAAATAAATGTCGCCAACACCATCGGGCAGTTCCCGCCCGGCGGCGGCAATGTTCCGCCGAGCAACACCCTGAGCGGCCCTCTCACCGGACTCAATTCGCCACAAGGCATGACGGTCGGTCCGCTGTATGGTCCATTTGGCACACCGACGCCTACGGCAACTTTCACCTTTCCGGCGACACCGACATTGACCGCGACGCCGACGATTCCTTTTTCGCCGACGCCGACCTTCACGTTCTCTCCAACTCCGACGATTCCACCGACGCCGACCACGACCGCGACGCCAACCTTTGCGCCATCCTCAAGTTCGACTCCGACGATTCCGCCTTCGCCGACAACCACGATAACGCCCACCTTCGCCCCATCATCGAGCGCGTCGCCAACGCTAACCACGACCGTGACACCGACGATCCCGTTTTCGCCGACGCCCACCTCGACCTTCACGCCTACTTCGACCCGCACGCGTACCCCAACGATCACGGCCACCGTGACCCTTGGGCCGACCTTTGACGCGACTTCTACCGCGACGCCGACCACGACGGTTACGGCGACGATCCCGTTTTCGCCGACGCCAACGATAACGCCAACATTGACGCCGACCCTGACCGCGACGCAGACGCTTACCGATACTGCGACCGCCACCATCAGCGGGACCGCTACAGCTACCGCCACGGCAACCGCCACATGTGGCGCCAGCGCAATCTACGTTGCCGACACCAACAACCAGAGCGTCAATGTTTTTCCTTCCGGTAGTAGCGGAAATATCCCGCCGACTGCCACTATCAGCGGCGGTCTAACGGGGCTTAGTTTCCCCGCCGGCGTGGCCGTCGATACAACCGGCAACGTGTACGTGACGAACGGAGCAACCGCGGGTGCCGGCACGGTCACGATTTATCCGGCCAATCGATGGGGCAATATCCAGCCCACTACTACCATCAATGGCGGGTTGACTAATCTCAATCTTCCGCAGGGCATCGCACTCGACACGGCTGGAAATATTTACGTCGTAAATAACGGGAACAATACGGTCACAGTCTATGCGCCGTTGGGCAGCCTGCCAGCGCCCAACGCCAATGTCGCACCGATTCTGACGATTAGCGGCGGCAACACCGGACTGAACAATCCGGCGGGTATAGCAGTCGATCCGAGCGGTTACATTTATGTCACGAATTTCGTAGCGGGGGTCAGCAGCCTGACCATCTTCCCGCCGATGGGCAGCCCCGGCAATACCTATCCAAATCAGACTCCGGTTGTCGCAATTGGCGCTCCGATCACGGGCCTCAACAATCCCCAGGGAATCGCTCTGGATTCGAGCCAGAACATTTATGTTGCAAACAATGGCGGTGCGGGCAGTGTAACGGTGTATCCGCCATGGGCCACGATATTGGGCGACCCTGGATATCCGAACGTTGCACCAACCTCGACGATCGCGGGACCCGCCACTGGGCTAACCGGCCCGTGGGGGGTGACGGTTCAGAGCTGCAGCAGCTCGGTTTATGTGAGCAATGCGGGCGGCAACAGCCTGACCGCTTACCCCTCCGGCAGCAGCGGCAATTCTCCGCCGTCCATCACGGTTAGCGGTGCGAACACGTTGCTTAACAATCCGCAATTCATCGCAGCCGCGTCGCTGCCCGGCCCGATTGTAACTCCGACAGTGACTGTGTCACCGACGCTGACTGCCTCACCGACCGTCACGATTTCGCCGACCGCGACGGTTTCTCCGACTGCCAGCATAACTGCGACTTGCACCGCGACGATCTCTCCGACGCTCACGACAACGCCAACCATAACTGCAACTACGAGCAACACGCCGACGGTAACCGTTACCGCGAGCTCGACCGTGACGCCAACCCGCTCCGGCACCCCGACCTCAACGCGCACGGCCACATCTACGGCGACGCGCACCGCGACGTTTGGGATACCGACCCCAACGGCGACCGGCACCCCAACAGCCGTCACCCCAACCACCACCGCGACCGCAACGGCGATGCCTCAGACAATTTTCGTCAGCAATGTTGTGCCATCGCCGCTCCCGGTAACCGCGAACTATTCGGTGACCATCTATGGAGCCGGCGGCGTTGGCAATGTTCCGCCGAGTGCAACAATCAGCGGCGCCGGTACCCTGATTAGCGACCCGCAGGGCATCGCTGTCGATTCGTCGGGTAACATCTATGTGGCCGATTGTGGCGGCGGATATTCGACCAACAGTCAATGCACGGGCTATGTGCGGCCGCTGCCATGCTGTACCGGCGCTGGAACCGGAACCTGCACCGACAGTGGGAGCATCACTGTGTATCCGGCTCGTTCAAACGGCAACGTCACGCCGACGCGAATCATAAGCGGCCAATTCGACAGCGAATGCACCGGTCCCGGCGCTCCATTTGCATGCTGTACCGGTCCGGGCACCGGCCCGTGTGCAAATGCAGATCAAACCGGACTCAATTGCCCGATGGGCTTGGCGATCGGTTCGGGGCCCGATGCCAACGGCGACCTGTACGTCGCGAACTTCGGTGGCGGAACCCCTGCCAACGCGGGTGCCGTCACCGCCTATGCGCTTGGCGTTAGCGGCAATGCGGCGCCCACCATCAACATCGGTGGCAACGCCACGCAACTGTACACATCCGGCGGCATCGCGGTCGATTCGAGCGGCAACATTTACGTGACCAACGTCAACAACAGCGTAACCGTGTATCCGAACAATAGTAACGGCAACACAATTCCGCTCTCGATCATCCGGGGCACGGCGACCGGACTTAACGTCCCGTCCGGCATCGCGGTGGACCCGAGCTTCCGAATCTACGTAACCAATTTCGACGATGCCGTGCGAATCTACCCGGCAGGCAGTACCGGCAATCAGGTGCCGACGGTTGGCGTCATTTCCGGCGGCACTACGGGACTGGACAATCCGCAAGCGATTGCACTGGATTCGAGCAATAACATCTACGTGGCGAACTATGGCAGCGGCCTGGGCAATGTAACGGCATACCCGGCCAACAGCACCGGCAACCAAGCCCCGCTTATTGCCGATATCTTCGGGCCCAATACTCAGCTCACCGGACCGGAGGGAATCGCCGTCGGCTCATGGATCGGCGCATTCCCGACACCAACGCTGACTGCTACGGCAACCGTCACTTCGACTTCGACCGCGACTGTCACCGCAACCACCACCTTCACGCCGACGATGACTGCAACCTTGTCGCCCACGGTGACCATGACGGCGACGCCGACGGCCGCTACGCCGACATTGACGGCGACCTCGACTGGCACGGCAACCATGACTTCCACGCCCACCGCGACTTCGACGCCGGGTGGAACGCCGACCACGACGATCACCGTGGGACCGGCGTCTTGCGATGAAGGCAGCGTGGTGGAAGGAAATACCTCGACGTTCTGCGTGTTCACGCTGAACAATACCGGGTTCACCAACCACGCGATCATTACCAGCATTACGATCGATGACACGCTGGATTTTGGTGTGTTCTTCACCGATTGCCAGGCGCCGGGCGGAGTACCTGCGCAGTCTGCGTGCTCGATTAACGTGTCATTCACGCCTCAGAGCACCGGCGCGTACACCACGCGTATGCACGTGTTCGACAATGCGGCCTCGAGCCCGCAATCGGTGACGGTAACCGGTACGGGCACGCTGCCGCCGCCGACGAGTGCCTCGTACTCGCCCAATCCGCTCGATTTCGGCGGTTCGCCGGTAACAGTGGCCAACGAGCAATTCCTGACCGTGAACAACACCGGCTTCACTAATCCGCTGGTGCTGCAGACGCTGACGCTCACGGATACGACGCCGGGCTACACGGGACCCAATGAGTTCACGCTGGTACCGGCGGATTCGAGTTGTCCGACGCCGCCGGCGGGGCTTGGACCCGGAGGGAGCTGCATAATTGCAATCGACTTGATACCGGATGCGGCGCACATCGACTCGACGATGACCGGAACGATGGTGGTAACGGGCAACTCGACGACCAGCCCGGATACAGTCAACCTGACCGGGTACGGAGTGTCAGGGATCACGCCTGATGGCGATTGCTACACAGCATCGGATGGGAGTTGCGATGCGACGCAGAGCAGCGCCGGATTCTCAGGCCAGTCGTGCCTAATCGACGCGGGAACCTGTACCACCGGAGTAGGCCCGAGCTGCAGCTGCCAGTAGTTTTCAACGTTAGCGATCACTGCTTAGAGATCGCTGGCGGACGCTTTTACGGTTACGGTTGCAGTCATTTCGCTGTTGGCGCAGAGCATGAGAGTGCGCCGCGCTTGACAGCATAAAAACGCTGTCCTAAGTCTCGCGCATCCCGCAGTGCGATCGAAAAACCGTCAGCCTTCGAGCACGAAGTAATCCGAGGAGATCACAATGAAGGACGCAACCGAAGCGACGCGCGCCGCAAATCGGGCCGCAGTGGCAGGATTGCCGCTTGCGGACCGGCAATCATTCGACGATGCCAAGCGCGGGTTTATCGAAGCGCTCGGAGACAAGCTGATTATGCGGAGCGACGGGCGCCTGGTCTGGACGCTCAAAGGCTATGAGTTCCTCGAGAGAGAAGATGCCCCCGACACCGTCCATCCCGCGCTGTGGCGCCACGCCCGGGTGAACACCGCCAACGGACTGTACAAAATCGCCGATCGGCTATACCAGCTGCGCGGATTCGACGTATCAAACATGACGATCATCGAGGGCGACACCGGCCTCATCGTGATCGATCCGCTGATCTCAATCGAAGTCGCGCAAGAAGCGATTGCACTCTATTTCAAACATCGGCCGAAACGTCCGGTGGTCGCGGTCATCTATTCCCACAGCCACATCGATCATTTTGGCGGAGTGCGCGGCATCGTAAACGGCGAAGATGTCGCGGCCGGAAGGGTGACGATCTGGGCGCCCGCGGGCTTCATGGCGGCGGCGGTCGGCGAAAACGTTATCGTCGGCAATGCGATGTTGCGCCGCGCCCTTTACCAGTTCGGGGCGATGCTCGCGCGCGGCGAACGCGGCCAGGTCGATACGGGGCTGGGCAAAAGCGTATCGCTTGGCACCGTCACACTGATTCCGCCCACCAACACGATCGAAAAGGCTGTTGAAACGCACCGGATCGACGGCGTTGAGATAATTTTCGAGTTGACGCCGGATGCCGAAGCGCCGGCCGAGCTGATCATGTACTACCCGCAGTTCCGCGTTCTCAACATGACAGAAATCGCCACTCAGAATTTCCACAATCTGCTGCCGATGCGCGGCGCGTTGGTGCGCGATTCGCTCGCCTGGTCGAAGTATATCGGCGGTGCTCTTCACCGTTACGGTGCGTCAAGCGAAGTCATGATCGCACAGCACAACTGGCCCGTATGGGGCGGCGATCGCATCCGCGGTTATTTGCGGAAACAGCGCGATGCCTACAAGTTCGTACACGATCAGACCGTTCGCCTGATGAACCACGGCTACATCGGCACCGAGATTGGCGAGATGGTGAAAATGCCGGTGAGTCTCAACCAGGAATGGTCGGCTCATTTTTTCTACGGCAACCTCAAACACAACATCAAAGCGATTTATCAGCGCTACCTTGGCCATTACGATGGGAACCCCTCGAGCCTCGACGCTCTGCCGCCGGTTGCGGCCGCGAAGAAGAGCATCGAATATATGGGCGGCGCCGATGCGGCGCTCAAAAAGGCACGCGAGGATTACGCGCGCGGTGAATACCGCTGGGTGGCGCAGATTGCCTCTCAACTGGTGTTTGCCGACGCGGCAAATCGCGATGCGCGCGAGCTTGCGGCCGACGCGCTTGAGCAGTTGGGTTATCAGTCCGAATCGGCAACCGCGCGAAACGCTTATCTGCAAGGAGCTTTCGAACTGCGAAACGGTGTGCCGAATTTGCCTGGCGGATCGGGCTCCGCGCCCGATCTGATCCGGTCGCTTCCTCTAGATATGTACTTTGACTATATGGGCGTGCGCCTCAACGGCGAAAAGGCTGCCGGCAAGAAAATTGTGCTGAACTGGCGGTTCACCGACACCAAACAGAATTACGTGCTAAATCTCGAGAACAGCGCACTCACCTGTGTCGGCGACTGGCAGGCAGACGACGCCGATGCGACGCTAACGTTGACGCGTGCAACGCTGGACGAGATCTCCTTGAACAAAACGACCTTTCCGTCCGCATTGCAGTCCGGGCAGATCGCAGTCAGCGGTAACGGTGCGAAGCTTCTCGAGCTGCTCGAAATGCTGGATACGTTTCCGATCCGCTTTCCGCTCGTCGAGCCGCGCCCGGCACGCTGAATTTTACCCTGCTCGCCGGGGTGCCGATGCCACTACGGCGCCTTCCCTGTCCCGTTCAGCTGCACCGTTTGCGGGCTGCCGTTCGCATTGTCGGTAATGGTCAACGTTCCGGCTTGCTTTCCCGTCGCAGTCGGCGTGTACGTCACCGAAATCGTGCAAGAGCTGCCTGACGCCAGACTTCCTGTTGGCCATGCCGGACAGTTGTTGCTTTGGCTGAACGCACCCGAATCCGAAATCAGTTCGATCTGCACCGCAACCCCCGGATGTTTGGCGCTGCCCTTGGGATTGGACACCTTAACGTTTTTGGGCTTGCTCGACGATCCTTGCGAGGTCGCCTGAAAGGTTAGTTTTTTGGGGGAAATCTTGAGCGTTACCGGAACTGCTGTAGGAGTCGGGGTCGCCGTCATCGTAGCGGTGGCTGTCGCTGTTCCGGTTGCGGTTGCCGTCCCGGTTGTAGTTGGAGTTGAGGTCCGCGTCGCCGTATGCGTTGCGGTCACGGTCGCCGTTGGTGTGGCAGTGGTCGTAGCCGTAGGCGTCGCAGTAGTGGTCAGGGTTGGCGTCGCGGTCGTGGTGGCGGTAGGACTTACCGTTGCCGTCGGACTAATCGTTGCTGTTACCGTCGGCGAAGGCGTGGGGGGCGTCACCGGATGGTCGTACTCCAGCACGCGGTTGTTGTTATCATCCGCGATGTAGACGTTGCCAAGAGCGTCAACGGCAACGCCGGTTGGATAGCACAAGTCGTTGGCGGTGGCGTTGCTGTAGTATCCGGTGTCGTTGTTGCATCCGTCTGACGTAAAACTTCCGTTTTGGCCGAAGACCGTATCCGCAGTGGTGTTGGACGGAGCAAAGCTGTACTCCAGCACCCGATCGTTCCCGCTATCCGCAATATAGAGGGTTCCTCCACCGCCTGCCGCAACGCCGTACGGATAGCACAGGGTATTGGCGCTGGTCCCGCCGTGATTGCATTGAGTCGTTGTGAAGTTTCCATTTTGTCCGAAGACGATATTTGCGGCCGGACTCGTTAGCGGACTGTTGTACTCGAGTACCCGGCTATTGCCTTCATCCACCACATAAAGGTTGCCCAGGCCATCCACGGCGACGCCAAATGGATAGCACAGGCTTTCTGCGCTGGTGCCTCCGTTGTTGCAACTGCTCGCGGTAAAGTCCCCGCCTTGGCCGAACACTTCATCGGCGGTGGTATCGGTGGCGAGCGGATTATTGTACTCCAGAACCCGGTGGTTGTACTCGTCCGCCACATACATGTTGCCTAAGCTGTCCACAGCTACTCCGATTGGATCGCACAAACTGTCGGCACTGATGCCTCCATCGTTGCATCCGCTAGAGTTGAAGTTGTTGAGTTGGCCAAAAACAAGGTTGGCCCCGCCTCCTACACACGGAAAGCCGCCGCACGCCGCAAACGGATTGGTATACTCGAGCACGCGGTCATTGTCTTCATCCGCCACATAAAGGTTGCCCGAGCTGTCCACCGCCACTCCAGTGGGGTTGCACAGAGTATTGGCGGCCGGATTATCGTCAACCCCATCGCAGAAGGAGGTCAGAAAATCGGGCTGCCCGATCACCAAGTCCGCTCCGGCGCCGCTTGCGAACGTCGCGGCATTCTTCCAGCCCAGCACCCGGTTGTTATCCTCATCCGCAACGTAAAGGTGATTCGGTGTCGTGCTGGTGTCGATTGCGACCCCGAACGGCACGTTAAAACCTTGAGCATTCATTATGTTTATCGCGGCGTGTGTGAAATCCAATTGCCCGAGTACCGCGTCGGCGGTGGTGTTGGTACTAAGCGGAGTGTTGTACTTCAGTACGCGGTTGTTGTACTCATCCGCTACGTAGAGGTTGCCCGCTGCGTCGATGGCGGAGCCGGTGGGATAATTCAGGCTGTCCGCGGTAACTCCGCCGTTATTTACATCATTCGAGGTAAAGCTTCCGCCTTGGCCAAAGACCCGATCGGCGATGGTATCGGTCGATAGTGGAGTGTTGTACTCCAGCACGCGGCTGTTGTCGTTATCCGCCACGTACAAGTTTCCGGCTCCGTCCACCGCAACCCCATACGGATAACACAGGCTATCGGCTTGGACCCCGTCGTAGTCGCAACTTTCCGTCGTGAAGCTCCCGCCTTGGCCAAAGACCGTATTGGCGGTTTGGTTCACCAGAGGGGTGTTGTACTCGATCACCCGGCTGTTGGACGCATCCGCCACGTACAGATGTCCCGATCCGTCCAACCCAACGCCCGCTGGGTAGCATAGGTCGTCGGCAGTGGGATTGACGTCGTTGGTGTCCCCGTCACAGGAATCTGTCGTGAAGTTTCCGCTCTGGCCAAAGACGGTATCGGCGGTGGTATCGGTCGTCAGCGGAGAGTTGTACTCCAGTACGCGGCTATTGTACTCGTCCGCCACGTAAACGTTGCCGGAGCCATCCACCGTGACTCCGATTGGATAGCAAAGGGTGTCGGCGCTCGTAATGTCTTCCTGGAGGATGTTATCGTAATCGCAATAGCCGTAATCGAAGTTGTTATTTTGTCCAAAAACCAGATTGGCCGGACCTCCCACGCACGGAAATACCCCCCCGCAAGTCGCAAACGGGTTCGTGTATTCCAATACCCGGCTGTTTCCAGTATCCGCGACGTATAGGTTGCCCGCCCCGTCAGCCGCGACTCCTTGTGGCTGGCACAACGTAGTTGAGCTGGCGTAGGGGCAGCTAGCATACTTAAAATTGTCCTGCCCAATCACCAGGTCGGCAGCGGCACCGTTGGCGAAAGAAGAGGCGTTCTTCCAGCCCAGCACCCGGTTGTTATACATATCCGCAACGTAAATTCTGTTTGGCGTGGCACTGGTATCGATGGCCACTTCGAAAGGAAAGTTCAGACCCTGAGCGTTCATCAGGTTGATCGCGCGATGTTGGAAGTCCAACTGCCCAAGCACGCGGTCGGCGGTTGTGTCGTTGGCCGCTCCCATCACGATTGCCGCGTAAAGAGCGACAGTCAGCGTACCGGTTGCAAGGCCGAGCACTCGCCGATTCCACCCCATGGAGCGTACAGTTTGCGGCTTCATTAATTTCCCCTGACCGAGCTGCGGAAATTTCCCGACGGCTCCCAAGCTCGGCAATTCGCCGAATAGTATTCTCACGAACCGGCGCGCAAGACAAATCGAATGGTCCAAGCTCGCCAGTTGTCAGAAGCCCGTCTCCACGAGATACGGATCGCTCACACTTTGTGGTACGTCTGATGCGAGGATTGAACATGGCGAACGCGGAAGGCCGGCTGGCGGGCAAAGTAGCGTTGATCGTTGGCGGAGGCGCCGACGGTCCGCCTTTACCGGGCGAGAAGATATCGATCGGAAACGGCCGCGCAACCGCGATTCTGTGCGCCCGCGAAGGCGCTCGCGTAATCGTGGCCGATCGAGCGATGGCGCTTGCAAAGGAAACCGCCGATTTCATACGGGCCGAAGGTGGCGTCGCCGAGACGGTGAAGACCGACATTTCCAAGGAAGAATCGTGCCGGGCCGCTGTGCAATCGGCGCTGGCATCTTTCGGCGCGCTTCATCTGCTGGTTAACAACGTCGGAATCGCACTAGGTGGGCAGGTCACAGAGACCACAGCCGAGCAATTCGACAAAATGACTCAAGTCAACCTGCGCGGCCATTTCCTGATGATGAAATATGCGATCCCGGAGATCGCAAAGGCCGGGGGCGGGGCGATCGTCAATGTGTCATCGCTAGCGGCGATTCGAAGCAACCGTCTGGTGACCTACGAGGCAACCAAGGCGGCGCTGCTCGGTCTTTCGCGGTCGGCCGCGATGAGTCATGCGCGGGACAATATCCGCGTGAACACCATCATTCCGGGACTGATCAATTCTTCGATGGTTCGGCGGCTGATGGGCGATCGCGATGCATTAGTCGCACCACGAATACCGATGCACCGGCAGGGAACGCCGTGGGAGGTCGCCAAAGCGATTGTCTTTTTGCTTTCCGACGACGCTTCTTACATCACCGCAACGGAGCTAATCGTCGATGGCGGTTTGAGCGCGCGGTAATCGAAGCCACATGGAGGTCAATACTATGAGCTTGGTACCATATCCCGATCTCGAGAAATTGCCGGAGGAGACGCGCTCAGCGATTGAGCGGATGCCAGCCCGGCTGAACATCTTCAAGATGATGGCCAATGCGGAGACCTGTTTTGTTCCTTTGGTCAAGCTGGGCGGCACAATCTTAAGCCGGCAGAAACTCGATGCGAAACTCCGTGAAATGGTCATTCTGAAAGTCGCAAAAATCGAGGGCGGCGAATACGAATGGGTCCAGCATGTCCCGATTGCGCTCGCGGTGGGAGTCCAGCAGCCGCAAATCGATGAGATTGCGAAAGGCGCGACCGATGCGCCTTGCTTCAGCGATTGTGAGCGTGCCGTGCTCCGCTTTACCGAGGAAGTCGTAAATCGCGTCAAGGCCGACGAAGCGACGGTCCGGGAAGCGATGAAGTTTCTTTCGCAGCGCGAAGTCGTCGAGCTTATTCTTGCAATTGGGTTCTACATGATGATGGCGCGGCTGACCGAAACCACGCGTGTTGAAATCGATCCCGCGCCGGCTCCGAAAGCCTTCGTCCGCCGCTAGCGAGCGGCGATTCCGACAGAGGTTAAACACGATGCCATTTATCGAGCGCGACGCAGGCGTCCGCATCTATTATGAGGAGCGCGGGCGCGGTCTGGCCGTCCTGCTCACTCATGGCTACAGCGAAAGCGCGCGAATGTGGCAGGGACAGATGGAAGCATTGTCCGATCGCTACCACATGATCGCATGGGACATGCGTGGCCACGATCGTTCCGATTCTCCCGACGATCCTGCGCTCTACACGCATGAGGCGAGCGTCGCCGACATGGCGGCCGTACTGGATGCGTGCAAGGTCCGCCGCGCGGTAATTGGCGGCCTGTCGCTCGGCGGCTATATGTCGCTGGAGTTTAATCTTGCGCATCCCGAACGCGTGATCGCGTTGATGGTGTTCGACACTGGGCCCGGTTACAAAAGAGACGAACCGCGCTCGGGGTGGAACCGGATGGCGGAAACTGTCGCGCAGGCGTTGGACAGCAAAGGTCTCGCCGCCGTTTCACGAAGCGCGGAAGTGACAGTCGCACAGCATCGAAGCGCCGCGGGGCTGGCGAACTCAGCACGCGGGATGCTCTCGCAACGCGACGGCCGGGTTATAGAATCGCTACCGCGTATCAACGTGCCGACGCTGGTGTTGGTCGGCGCTAATGACAAGCAATTCATACCTTCGACCGAATACATGGCCGCAAAGATTCCGGGGGCGGAAAAGGTAATACTCGATAATGCGGGGCACGCAGCGAATATCGATCAGCCCGCAGCATTTAATCTGGCAGTACCTTCGTTTCTCGATCGTGTAACCGCTGGAGCGGAATGAACGTGACTACAATTCACGGCTGCGCAGGTTCGCGTTAATTCCAGAGACATAGGTACTATTCGTCAAGCCATGGGTCTGGACCGCCACGAAACGCTTAGATTGCGGGCGATCATTCGGGCATCGATCGCAACGAGTCTCATATATCTGGCGATTGCGTACGTTGCACCATTGTCGGTGCATGCCGGGCCCGCACCTGCGCCGGATTTCGTTGCGGTTGGTTCACCGCGCGAGCTCAAGGGCGCGCCGGGAATCTTCGAGAGGTCGTTTATCGCGACGGTCGGAACATCACCTTTCGACAAGATCGGTCTACACCGTCTCGATCGGGGGTCGACTCCGCCTGCAGCGGCATTCAGGCACGCGATGCTGGTTGTGCTTTATCTGCCCGGTACCTATATGAACGGAGAGACCACAATAGAAGATCCGCATTATTCCTTCCAAGTTTACCTCGCTGAACACGGGATCGACGTGTGGTCTTTCGACTATCGCACCCATTTCATTCCACCCACGAGCACGCAAGGAGAGCTCGGCGAGCTTGCAGGATGGACCAGCGATATTTTCGAGTCGGACATCGATAAAGCTGTGCAGTTCATCCGCGGCCAGACTGGAAGCGATAGGATTTTTGTCGCTGGTTTCAGCTGCGGCGGGGGTTTTGCGTACCTTTATGCCGCGATGCATCCCGATCGCGTGAAGGGACTGATCGTCATGGATGGTTCCATCCCCAATGGACCATTTGTGCCGGTAGCATCGAAGCCGGGCCAATTTGCAACCGATGTCGGCGGCGCGCATCTCACCTACGACAAACGCAATGCGCTGCTTAAGATGGTGATTGAAAATCCCGATCAGTCCGCGCCGATCGCCAAATACAAAACCGCGCGCGAGAACCTTGAACGGGTACTTTACGAAGCGGGAGGAGTTTTTGGAGGGCATGGCGGGCTAGCGAATCCGCAGGGCGGCTTTTCGGATGCGACGATACTGGCGCAATTGCTAATCGGCTACGATCGATACTGGCCGGCAGTCCAGGATTACGAGACACCGGATTCTCCGTCTGTAATTGCGGCACTTAAGGCCGCGAAAATTCCTATCGTCGCTTTCGGAAGCGCCAATATCGGCCCCAAGTGGATCGCGAAAATCCAGTCTGCGAGCAAATCAACAGGCGTCGATCCTCATAAAGCGAAGTTCTACAAGCTAGAAGGTTGGGGCCATCTCGATGTCCTGGCCGGAACGAAGTCGGAGCAGGCGGTGTTCGCCAAGGCGTTGTTGTTCATAGTGTTGAACAACCCGCAACTACTGAGCCCGGACTAATGTTGCATCGCCGTTTGCTTCTAACGTGCGGCTTAAGCAGCTAAAATAAGCTGTGATTTTGGTGGCGCGAATCCGCATCGCATCAAATGCGGATTAATTGAGTGAAGTACAGGACGATTATCGCGGCGATGGGATTGTTCCTGTCAGCGGCCATTGGTTTCATCACCGGCGAGGCTCGCGCGGACGGTGATCTGAACAAAGTAAATCACGTGGTCTTCATAATGATGGAGAACCACTCATTTGATAACTACTATGGCGCGCTGCCTTACGCGCCCGGTAGTCCGTATCATCTTTGCAGCGGCAGCGGCTGGCAGGCGGACCATCAGTGTGTCGATGGACTTACCTGCACGGTCGATTCAGGCGGCAACTATAGTTGTGCGAACTCGAATCCTGACGAACTCGGCAATTCGATACATTCCTTCCACGATCCGCGGCTGTGTACCGGCACGGACCTCGATCATGGGTGGGTCGGCAGCCATTACGAGGCCAACTGGTCGTCGCCTGCAGACACACTATTTTCGAGTCCAAACAATGGATTCGTGTTGCAGAATGACGTGTCATTTCCGTCCGCCCAGCCAACCGACCACGACACGATGGGGTTCTATACGCAGGCCGATCTGCCGTTTTATTACGGTCTGGCCGAAACTTTCGCGATCGACGACGGCTATCACGCGGCCGTGATCGGGCCGACATTCCCAAATCGGTCGTATTTGATGGCTTCGACTTCGTTTGGCCATACCACCACGTCGGAAACCACCCCGCCATATCCAGCAGGTTACCGGCCAGTCACCGGAACGATTTACGACCTCCTGGAGAAATTTAATGTCTCTTGGATCAATTATTACTCCGACATCCCGACCTCCTTTGACGCGCGGCCGGCGCTATCGGAGCATGTCGTTCCAATTTCGGGCCCCGGCGAGTCATTTACCTCCGATGCCGCGGCCGGAAGCCTTCCAGCAGTTTCGTACGTCGATCCCAATTTCGGCGAATTAGTTTCCGCGGAAGAGAACGACGAACATCCGCCCAGCGATATTCGCGCAGGCCAGTACTTTGTTGCGCAAATTGTCAGCGAAATCCGCAACAGCCCGAACTGGAAAGACACCGTAATCTTCATCACTTATGACGAGCACGGGGGCTCCTACGATCACGTAAGTCCGCCACTTGCACAGCAGCAGGGAGCGCGCAACCCGGATGGAATTTACCCGGGGCAATGCGCGGATTTGTCGAGCCCACCCGCGAGTACCAATCCCGGCGGCGGCGCGAATTGCGCCGACAGCGCCAACGATGCGCTGGCGTTCTGCCCGAGTTTTACTCCGTCCGGGCCATATCCGAGTAGTTGCCCGAGCTTTAATCAGTACGGATTTCGCGTTCCCCTCACCGTGGTGTCGCCGTTCGCAAAACAACATTACGTGTCGCATACGCTGGGCGATCATGCCGCGATATCCGCATTTATCGAGAAGCGTTTCATGACCAAAAGCGGAGCGGCCAAAATTCATCCTGCACTGACGCTGCGCGATGGCGACGCCAATCCGCTGGAGGACATGTTTGATTTCACTAACGCGCCATCGATGAATGCGTCGCTGCCGGCATTGCCGCCGCCGCCAAGTAAAAGTGACGGCGGGTGTTGAATAGGCTCCGCAATTAGATGAAGTGGTTCATCCAAGGACGGGGAGCAGCAAGAGAGTCACCGGTTAAGATCCGGATTCGCACAATCGTTATCCTTGGTGGAGCATTACTAATAGTCTGCACGATGGCGGCCAGGCGCAGGTTAAGTGCAATCAGGCCGGTGCAGTCACGGTCCGTGCATTTCGCCGCGAAGCCGCGCATCCTGCCCGTTCAGCAAATCATTTCTCGGTCCGGGCCGGCGACACGGCCTGCGGTCCAGCTTCATTTCGCCGACCTCTACGAAATGCAGCCGATTCGGTTTGAGCAAAATGACGGCCAGACCGATCCGCGGGTTAAATTCGTCGCACGGAGCGAGGGCTATACATTGTTTTTGACGCCGTCGGAAATGGTATTGTCGGTGCACAAAGCCTCGCACGGATCAGCCGCAAATATAACCGTTGGTTCGAAACCGCCGCCGATTGGGTCGCATGCTATAGGGGCGGATGGTGCGCGCAAAACATTCGACGCTCAAGTGTTGCGCATCAAGCCGGTTAACGCCAATCCGCACGTCCGCATCGAGGGAGCAGACCGGCTTTCCGGCACTGCCAACTATCTGATCGGTAAAGATCGCAGGAAATGGCACACGAAAATCCCGATTTTCGCACGCGTACGCTATCGTAACATCTATCCTCGAATCGACCTCGCATTTTATGGCGTCAGCCAGCATCAACTTGAATACGATTTCATATTGGAACCTTGGGCAAACCCGTCAGCGATCGGGCTGCGCTTCGAAGGCGCCAAGCAGCTTTCTCTCAACCACCAAGGCGATCTCGTCATTAAGCTTGCCGATGGTGCTGAAATCGTCCATCGCTCGCCCGCAATCTACCAGGAACGGGCAGGCAAACGGGAAACAATTGCCGGCCAGTGCGTACTTCGGAGCGACAATACAATCGGATTCAAGTTGGCCGCATACGATCGCACCCGCGCGGTATATATAGATCCCGGATTGGTCTACTCGACATATTTGGGTGGCAGTAGCGAAGACTCCGCCAACGGCATCGCGGTCGATGCATCCGGAAACGCCTATGTCGCTGGTGGTGCGGAGTCTGTGGACTTTCCCACGACTGCTGGTGGTTTTCAGGGCGCCAATAATTCCACGGTGGGTGGCGACAATGCCTTTGTTACAAAACTTAAGGGCGATGGATCGGGGCTGATCTACTCGACCTATTTGGGGGGCAGTTTCAACGATCTTGCTACCGGCATTGCTGTTGATTCGGCAGGCTACGCATACGTTACGGGATACTCCGGCTCGTCCGATTTTCCAACCACGGCTGGTTCATTCCAGGCCATTTTGACCGGTTACTATAATGCGTTCATAGCGAAACTACAGGCAGATGGCTCGGCCCTTGTCTACTCTACATACGTCGGCGGGAGTTCATCTGACTACAGCAGGGGCATCGCCATCGATTCCGCAGGCAATGCTTATATTGCCGGATATTCATATTCCGCAGATCTGCCTACCACAGTCGGCGCCTTTCAACCGACCAAACCAAATCCATATACGATGTATCCGAGCGCGTTTGTGACCAAGATGACGCCGGACGGATCGGTCGCAGTATATTCAACTTACCTGGGTGGTTCGTACCAGGACCATGCCAGTGCGATTGCGGTCGATACCGCAGGGGGCGCCTATGTTACAGGCGATACATACTCGACGAATTTTCCCACTACAGCTGGCGCATACCAGACCGCGATTGGCGGCACCATAGGCGCCTTCGTAACAAAGATGACCCCTGACGGCTCGGCGCCCGCCTATTCCACGTACCTAAGCGGCAATTATTCTGATTTTGGTGAAGGTATCGCAGTCGACTCCGCGGGCAGCGCATACGTTACGGGGTATACCTACTCGACCACGTTTCCGGCGACTTCCGGCGCGTTCCAAACTACCAAGCCCAACTCTTCCTATATCTACCCCAGCGCCTTTTTGACAAAGATGACACCCGATGGCTCGGCGCCCGCTTATTCGTCCTACCTTGGCGGGACTGCTCAAGATCAGGCAAGCGCCATCGTTGTAAATACGGCCGGAAATGCCTACGTGGCGGGCTATACTTTCTCCTCCGATTTTCCCACCACCGGCGGAGCATATCAAAGTTCGTTGGCCGGTTACGCCAATGGTTTCGTAATGGAAATGAGCGTTGATGGATCCGGGCCCGCCTACGCGACCTATTTGGGCGGCAGCTCGCAGGACACTGCCAATGGTATTGCAATTGATGTTGGCGGCAAGGCATACATCGCCGGCATCACCGGTTCGTCCGACTTTCCAACCACTCCGGGCGCATTCCAGACAGCCAACAACGATGGCGGAGATGGTACCGCCTTCGTTTCAAAGTTGGATTTGGCGCCAAGCCCCAGCCCGACCTCAACTAAGAGTCCAACGATGACTCCAACGCGAACATCGACGCGGTCGCCGACGACTACTCGAACTGCAACTAGAACACAGACGGCGACTCCGTCTGTGACCGCGACACGAACCGGAGTCACGACTCCCACCGTCACGAAGACGCCGACGCGCACGGCAACCAGAACCCGGACTGCAACGCCCACCCGAACTGCGACCCCGATGGTGACGGTCAGCCCATCCACGACAATTAGCCCGACTCCCACGGCGGTGCCCGGCGCACCGGCTATTTTCGTCAGCAACGGGCTCAGCAATTCAGTTACCGCTTATCCGTATGGCAGCAACGGCAGCGCTCCTCCAGTCGTAGTTATCAGAGGCGGCGCTACCGGCCTTAATTATCCAAGCGGCATCGCACTGGATTCGAACGGAGACATCTACGTGGCCAACTTCGATTCCGACACAGTGACGATTTACGCGGCCGGCAGCAACGCGAACGCCGCTCCGCTCGGCACGATCCAAGGCTCCAATACCGGTCTCAGTGGTCCGGCCGGAATCGCGATCGGAATTGATGGAACCTTATATGTGGAAAATTACGATACCGGCTTTAACACCAATGGCGACGTTACTCAGTATTCAGCCGGACAAATTGCGTCGATCATCGCTGGCGGTACCGGCGACGTCGCGCCGGTCGCGATTATTGACGGGCCGGACGTCGAAATCTGCGCCAATTTCGGGGCGGGAATCGCGGTGGATTCCATGGGGAGAATTTATCTGGCGAACGAAGGGAACTATTGTGCCGACGGCAATGGCAATGTGATCGCCGACAGCATCACGATATATCCCGCCAATAGTAATGGCGATCAGGCTCCGATTCGAATCATCGCAGGAGTCAACACTGGCCTTACCGGCAATGCCCCGGCCGGTATCGCTCTGAATTCCGCCGGTGATGTCTACGTAACTAATCTCATCTCTCGAAACATCACGGTCTACCCGGCCGGCAGCGACGGCAATGTGCTGCCAAGCGCCACAATCAGCGATACCTCCAGCATGCTCTATCCCACCGGCACAACCATTGATTCCAATGGGAATATCTATGTTTCCGATCTTTCAGCCGGAAGCCTGCTGGGATACCCGCCCGGGAGCAATGGGGCTTCGACTCCCAGCTCGAACGTCACGGGGACGAATCCGGCTCTTTCGCCTTTCAGCGTGGCGATCGGAATCGCGCTCCCGGCCCCCACCGCAACAGCGACCACAACTGCAACACCCACGGTTACGCGGACCGCTTCGCCGACTCGAACGGCGACGGCGGCGAAGACAGCTACATCGACGGCGACCCAGACAGCAACGCCGACCGCGACTGCAACTCCTTCCTCCACTGATACAGCAACACCGACTGCCACAACTTCCACGACCGGGACACCAACTGCGACTGGCACTCTGACCATTTCACCGTCTGATACGGCGACATCAACAAGCACAACCACTTGGTCGCCGACCACCACCGCGACGCCGATTGGCGTAATTACGACTGTTTCCATTGTCCAGACCGGAGGGTCGACGACCAACCTCATCTACCCGCCGACTGCCGTTGGCGACACGGCGTTCCGGAGCCTTACGCTGACCAATACCGGCCGCATCAACGGTTTGGTCGTTACAGGCGTCGCCAGCTCCGATCCTGTGGAATTTGCGGCTGTGAACGGATGTCCTGATACCCTGCCCGGGCTCGCGCCGGGAAACAGTTGTGCAATCACGGTTGGCTTCACGCCGAATCACGCGGCAAACCCGATTGCCGCGACTCTCTCGATTTTCAACAACAGCAGCACCGGCAGGACGACCACGACAATGAGCGGCAGCGCGGTCTCCGACATCACCCTTGCGCCGAGCGTTGGCCTGAATTATCCGTCGATTTCTTGGGGCGGTGCCAGCACTCTGAACGTCACCGTGGAGAATTTCCGCACCACTCCCGTGACGCTAACCGGCGGAGTCGTTTTCACGGGCGCAAACCCCGGCGACTTTTCAGTGGCCGCCCCCACCAGCGGAACCGCCTGTGCAGGAGCAATCCCGGCGGGTACTGGGAGTTCCCCGGCCAAATGCAATATCGGAGTTCAGTTTGTGCCCGGTGCGTTGGGCGCCGAATCCGCGACGATTCATGTCACTGGCGCACCGCCGGCTCCGAGCGACGCAGGCAGCCCGGCGATACTTGGTCTGACAACCGGCGCTACGATTCCGGCTACGGTGAGTCCTCCGATTTCATTGATCTTCGGATCGATGTCCGTATCTGGCCATGCGACGCAAACCAAGAGCATCATGATTGACAACCTTGCGAATGTGTCGATCGCGATCGGGCCGAACAGCATCGTGAGCGGCGGCACCAACTACAGCATCACAGGCGGAAGCTGCGGAACAATCCTCGCGGGAAATTCGAGTTGCACACTAAATGTAACGTTTGCTCCGACGGCAACTGGCTCACCGCTTGCCGGCGCGATAAGCGTCGTGGATGGTCCCGATCCGAAGAGCCCACGCACCATAAATCTGTTGGGCAACGGTACACCGTAAAGGATATCTGGACACATATATTGGTTCCGCCGTGACGCATTCGCGTCCGTATGCTACAGGACTAGTCGAGCCGCGATGAGTGCCACACGAAATGTCGCCGCCTTCGTCGGGAGTCTGCGCCGAGATTCCTTCAATCGAATGACCGCCATGGCGCTTGCGGCGCTTGCGCAAGCCAGACGGCAACTCGTAATCGTCGAAATTGGACAACTGGACAGCTTGCGTTCGCAGAATGGATCGAGAAGATGAGCCCGGCAAAATCCGCCTCAATTTGATGGCCGGGCCTTTTTAACGTCATGAATCCGAAGCGGACCGCGGGCATTCTGGTTCCGCTCTTCTCGATGTGGAGCCGCGGCGATCTCGGCCGTGGCGAGATCCTCGATTTAGCGCCGATGATCGACTTCGCGCTCGCGATGGGCCATCGAGCGATCCAGCTCCTGCCTTTGGATGAAACCGCGCCCGGCGAAGGCAGCCCCTACGCCGCGATGAGCGTGTTCGCGATCGATCCAATGTACATTTCGATGCGCGAACGGGACGGGTTCAGCCGAGCCGGGCTCGCACGCGCTCGTAAAGCCGTCGCGGCCGCAGAACATGCGGATGCCCGCGAGACAATCCGCCGCGAAAAACTGGCCCTGCTGGAGAGCCTGTCAAAATCGCAGGACGACACGGCGCAATTCGACGCCTTTGTCAGCGCAAATCGATACTGGCTCGATGATTACGCGTTGTTCCGCGCGCTCAAGGAGCGTTACGGATGGACGCCATGGGCGACGTGGCCCGCGGAAATCGCGAGGCGTGAGCCTAAAGCAATGGAATCAGCGTGCCGTGAGCTGTGCACGCAAATCGAAACGTACTGCTACTGGCAATTCATCGCGGATCGCCAGTGGTCGCAAATGCGTGCATATGGCTCCGTGCATGGCGCGTTGCTCGGCGGCGATCTGGCGTTTTCTCCGGGCAGCGACAGCGCCGAGGTATGGGCGCATCAGGACGAATTCGATTTGACGCGAACCGTCGGCGCTCCGCCCGACGCTTTCAATACGAACGGCCAGCGCTGGGGCCTGCCGCTGCCCAAATGGCGCGCGATGCGCGAGAACGGATTCAAGTTTCTCCGTGCGCGTGTCCAGCGCGCCGCGGCGCTCTACGATTTCGTCCGAATCGATCACGTCGTTGGCCTGTATCGGACCTTCAACTTCAGTCTTGAACCGGATTCGCCCGGCGATTTCACGCCCGTAAGCGAGGGCGAACAACTGGCCCAAGGCGAGGAGATTGTTCGCACGATTCTGGACCGGGCTGGGCGCACCGGCATCATCGCGGAAGATCTTGGGTCGGTGCCGCCTTTGGTACGCGACTCGCTCTCCAGTATGGGCGTGCCCGGGTACAAGGTGATGCAATGGGAGCGCGTCAACTGGGACGGTCCGGATGAGACATTCGTAAGTCCATCCGCCTATCCGGAACTTGCGCTGGCGACGACCGGCACGCATGACACGGAAACTCTAGTAACATGGTGGAATGGGCAGCCGCTTGCCGAGCGGGAGAAGCTTCTCCATGCACTTGGAGTTGATGCACGCGTAAGCCCGCACCAGACGATGGACGGCGCTGCGCGTGAGGCCGTACTCGAGGCGCTGTACGCATCCCCTGCGCGTCTGGTCCTGATTCCGATTCAAGACCTGTTTGGATGGAGCGGCCAGATTAACCGTCCCGGCACGGTCGATGACGCGAACTGGAGCTGGCGTCTTCCGGCGCCACTTGAGCGGCTCAAGCGCAGCCGCGCGATTCGTGCGCAAATCCGAACGATACGCGAAATCGCGATTCGCACCGGGCGTTTTGGCCGCTAGATGGCGATACCGATTTCGGTTGATTTGCTGCTGCGGACGCGATTATCTGCAATTCATTGTGATTAATCGCAATAGCAGGATTTTGCGGGCTGCCGTTATCGGCGGGACGCTGGCGTTGATCTCTGGATGTGCATCACAGACGGGATCCAAGGTGCTCCCGCCGCAGGCCGCCCAACCCGGACGGCCGCCACTGAGCATGCACGCGCCGTACGCTATTACTTCCGGCCTCGACGGGAACCTGTGGTTCACCGAGTACCAGGGCGATGGCGTTGGCCGGATAACTCCCTACGGCGACACACGGCGAATCCCGATTGAAAAAGACAGTTTTGCGGAGCGGGTTATCGCCGGGCCCGACGGCTCGATTTGGTTTACCGATACGGTGTCCAACCGGATCGGGCGCGTTGATGCCGACGGAAAAACGACGTACATCAAGCTGCCTCATCCGGATAGCGGCCCGGTCGGTATTACCACCTCTCGCGATGGAAACATCTGGTTCACCGAACACGCGGGCGATCGGGTGGGACGGCTCGCGATGTCCGCACAGATTACCGAGTTCGAGATGCCAAAGGGATCGGGACCGGCTGAAATCATATCCGGACCCGATGGAAATCTCTGGGTGGCCGAGGACCGCGGCAATCGGATCGCGAAGGTGACAACCTCAGGACAGGTGACTGAATTTGCAATTGTTACACCGGACAGCCATCCGGCGATGATGACCGTCGGTGCGGATGGAAACGTTTGGTTCACCGAGCCGCCCGTCGACAAGATTGGAAGAATCACCGAACAGGGAAAAATTACCGAATTCCCGCTGCCCACGCCCGGAGTTCCACTTGGGATTGCATCCGGATCCGACAAAAACCTGTGGGTGACGGTGGTGCGGGCGCATCTGATCTACCGCGTAACGCCGGAAGGAAATTTCACGGCATTCAACACTCCGCCGGCGAGCGCCCCAACTTTTATCGTGGCCGGACCTGATGGAAACCTTTGGTTCACGGAGCCGAACGGCAAGATTGGGCGGCTGGCGGTATCCGGGCAACTGACGGAATTCGTATTTTCCGATCCGCAAAAAAACGCAAACTAAAGGAGATCTCGATTCATGGGCAAGCTCGAAGGTAAAGTTGCCGCAATCACCGGCGGCGGCCGCGGAATCGGCCGCGGCATCGCAAAGTTATTCGCAGCGCAGGGATGCGCCGTGGTCGTCAATGATCTGGGCGTAACCGTGGCGGGCGAGAAGGACACTGTTTCTCCAGCCGACGACGTCGTCAAAGAGATCAAGGCGGCAGGCGGTAAAGCGGCGTCCAATCACATGGATATCGCGACCGTCGCGGGCGGTAAGGGGTTAATCGATCAGGCGATCGGAGAATTCGGCAAGCTCGACATTCTGGTCAACGTCGCCGGCATCCTGCGCGACCGGATGATTTTCAACATGGCCGAGAATGAATGGGACGAGGTGATCCGCGTCCACTTGAAAGGCCATTACTGCACGATTCGGCCTGCGTCGACCCATATGCGCGAGCGCAAGTACGGCAGGATTATAAATTTTTCGTCGAACTCGGCGCTGGGCTCGCCCGGCCAGCCCAACTATGGCGCCGCCAAGGCGGGAATCCTGGGTCTGACCTATTCGTGCGCCAATGCACTCGGAAAATACGGCATCACCGTCAATGCGATCATGCCCGGTGCGGCCACCCGTATGACCGATACGATTCCGGCCGGCCGGATGCCCGGCGCAACGGGGGTCGCAATGTCCGAGCAGGCGGAAGGGACACCGCGCGATCCCGCCAATGTCGCGCCGATCGTCCTGTACCTCGCCAGCGACGAGGGCGCGAACGTAACCGGCCAATGCTTCGGCGCGTCCGGCTATCGCATCATGCGCTACCGGCACATCGTTCCGGACAAGATCATCTACAACAACGGACCCTGGGAGATCGATCGGCTATTTGAGATCCTCAAGACGACGTTGATGGTCGATCTCGGCACACCGCGGATGTAAGCGCGCAAGAGGAGATGAATCATGGCAAACACAAAGGCGATTACAGCCGCAAAGCCGGATCCTGCGAGCGCACTTGACTGTTCGTTCTGCGGGAAAGATTCCAGCCGTGTGCGATACCTGGTCGCCGGCTATGCCGGCGGATACATCTGCGACGGTTGCGCAGAGATCTCGCTCCGAATCATGGCGGCGCAGGGCCTCCGCGATGCCCTCGCCGGTTCCCGGACAGGAGTTTGACTTACGCCGGGGATTTTTAAGGGCGAAAATTCGATCGCTAATACTGGGCCACGACGTTGTCGTTAACTTCCGTGATCCAGATATTGGCGCCATCGAATACGAGTCCGGCTGGCTCGTCTGGAACAGTGAATGTACCCACCGTGGTGCCGTCAGCCGCCCGCAGAATGGTGACCTTGTTCGTTGCCTGATCGGTGGCCCAGATATTCGTGCCGTCGAAAACCACTGCGTCAAGAACGCTTCCGGAGATTACAACCGGGCTGAACGACGCAGGATGACCGGTAGTGGCATTGATCACGCTGATACTTGAGCTTCCGCCGTTGGAAATCCACATGTTCGTGCCGTCAAATGCGATCGCATTGGGGGCGAAGCCGACCGAGACAGGGCTAAAAAGGGTTGCTGCTCCGGTTGAGCCATTTACGACCGTAACCGTGCGACCATTGCCGCCGTTGAAGTTGGCGATCCACATGTTGGTGCCGTCGAACGCGAGCGCATCCGGTCCGTTTATGCCGGCCGACACGGGGCTGAAGGCGGCGGGTGCGCCTGTGATGGGGTTTAACACGGAGACATTGCTGTCTCCTCTATTGGCGACCCAGACATTTTTGCCGTCGAATGCCACCGCATCGGGATTGGTGCCGGTGCTGACCGGGCTGAACGCGGCGGCCACGCCGGTGCCGGCATTCAAAACGCTGACATTGCCGCTGAAGTAGTTCGCGATCCACATATTCGTGCCATCGAATGCCACGGCCCTTGGTCCGCTGTTGACGTGGGTTCCGCTGAATGAGGCCGGGGTACCGGTGATTGGGTTCAAAACCGTGACGGTGGCGTCACCAAAATTTGCAACCCAGATGTTGGTGCCATCATAGGCCATGCCGATCGGATTATGGCCGGTCGGATAATTGATGCCGCTCTGATTGGCCGGATACCAGCGCAGAATCGCAACCTGCAGCGGATTCAACCCGGCTCCAGCCGGACCGGTTGGGCCAGTCGGCCCGTCAGGACCGATGATTCCCGTCGGGCCCGTGGGACCGGTGACGCCGGTCGCACCGGACGGCCCAGTTGGGCCGGTTGGCCCGGTAGCTCCTGTTAGCCCCGTCGGCCCGGTCGGACCGGTCACACCCGTCGCTCCGGTAGGGCCGGTTGGGCCGACAGCCTCCCAAGTGACAACGTGGTTTGTCTTGGTTGAACAAGTCTTTCCCGACTTTAAAAACTTGACGGCGCCGGTTTTATTGGCAACGCAGGCGGAAATTTCCTGCGCTGACGCATTCGACGGCATCGCCATTATCAGCGCCGCCGCAACGATCGATGCCACCAAAGGCATCACGGCCCGCATCGCCGCGCTAAGGCTTTGGCGCGGAGCACCTGCGGTGGCGATATGTTTCTTTGTCGTCAAACTCAAACCCTAAAACTTGCTCACGCTGTTCCCGTTCTGATTTATGACCCAGATGTTTGCGCCGTCGAACGCTGCCGCAAACGGGCGCGCGCCGGTGCCAAATGTTCCCAAGATTGTGCCATCGCTCGCCCGCAGTTTGATGACGCTACTGTTGGAACTGCCGGTGACCCAAATGTTAGAGCCGTCGAATACGATGCCCTGAGGCCCGGAGCCGGCGCCGACGCCAAACCTGCCGAGCTTGGTGCCGTCGCTGGCCCGAAATTTCGTCACGGAGTCGTCGCTGAAATTTGCGGTCCAGATATTCGCGCCATCGAAGGCCAAGCTCGTCGGTCCCGGATCGGTGTTGAAGGTTCCCAGAACCTGTCCGTCGCTCGCGCGCACCTTGGTGACGGTATCGCCGTCCTGGTTCGCGACCCAGACGTTGGAGCCATCGAATTTTACGTCGAACGGAGTGCTTCCGACACTGACCGGGCTGAAGCCGGTTGGGGCGCCGGTGGCGGCATTCAAAACGGTAACCGTGTCGTCGCCGCTGTTGGCGGTCCAGATGTTGACGCCATCGAAGGCAACACCGCGCGGAGTATCGCCGGTATTGAATGTACCGAGCACTGTACCGTCGCTGGTGCGCATTTTCACGACTTTGCTCGCGGCAAAGTCGGTTACCCAAATATTGGCGCCATCGTATGCGATGCCGTACGGGTTGTTGGTGCCGGTTGGAAAGCTGCCGAGATTGGTTCCATCGCTTGCCCTAAGCTCGGTCACAACAAAATTGAAGTTCGACACCCAAATGTTTGCGCCGTCGAACGCGATTCCCTGGGGGCTCGAAATGCCGGTGAAGTTGATACCGGTTTGATTGGCCGGATAGGACTTTAGAATCGCAACTTGAAATGGATTCTGTCCGGCGCTGGGCGGACCGGTCGGACCGGTGGGGCCGGTTGGTCCGGTTGGACCCGTCGCGCCGCTCAATCCCGTTGGTCCCGTCGACCCGGTTGGTCCAGTCGGGCCGGTTGGTCCTGTGGGGCCGGTCGAGCCAGTCGGGCCGGTTGGTCCTGTGGGACCGGTCGACCCAGTCGGGCCGGTTGGTCCCGTCGGCCCACCGGCGGGCCAAGCGACGACATGGCTGGTCTTTGTGGAGCAAGTCTTGCCTGCCGGCAAAATCGTAACCGCGCCGGTCTTGTTGTTGACGCATGCGGAGATCGATTGCGCGCGTGACTCCCGCGAGAACGTAGGAATCAGCGCCATGCCAACGATTGCGGCAAGCAACAGTCTTCCGGCGGCGTTCATTTGAACCAAGGCTCTAATCCTAGAACTTCTCGACGTTGTTGCTGCCGCTGTTTGTGACCCAGATGTTGGTGCCGTCGAATGCCACTCCTTGCGGCCCGCCGCCAGCAAGAAAGACGCCCAGATTAGTACCATCGCTTGCCCGCAGCTTGGTGACGTTGTCGCTGCTCGAATTCGCGACCCAGATGTTTGTGCCGTCGAACGCCACCGCAGCCGGGCTGCCGCCGATGGGAACCGGGCTAAAGGAGGCAGGACTTCCGCTGGCGGCGTTCAACACGGTGACGTTGCCGCCGAGGTTCGCGACCCAGATATTGACGCCGTCAAACGCTGCTCCGCCCGGAGTACTGCCAACGCTGACCGGGCTAAAAGAGGTCGGAGAGCCGGTGGCGGCATTCACTACCGTGACGTTGGCGCCGTTTTCATTGGTGATCCAGGTATTAACGCCGTCGAACACCACACCGAACGGCCCGTTACCGGCGCTGACCGGGCTGAAGGAGACGGGAGCACCGGTCTTGGCGTTTACAACCGTGACGTTGCCGCTCCCGGAGTTCGCGATCCATACATTTGTGCCGTCAAATGCAATCCCGGCCGGATTGGCGCCGGCGGCGACCGGGCTGAAGGAAGCTGGGACGCCTGTGGCGGCATTCCATACGCTGACGTTAGTGCTAAAGAAGTTGGAGACCCAGATGTTTGTGCCGTCGAACGCGACGCCGTACGGAGAACCGCCGCCACCGAGCGGACTAAAGGAGGCCTGCGTACCGGTCTTGGCGCTTAATACGGTGACATTGTTGCTAGCGAGATTCGCGATCCAGAGGTTGACGCCATCGAACGCAATCCCAAGCGGCGTATTGCCGGCGGGGAAGGTGAACCCGGCTTGATTGGTGGGATACCAGCGCAAGGTTGCCACTTGACGTGGATTAAGGCCCGCCCCGGGAGGTCCCATCTGGCCGGTCGGACCGGTTTGTCCGATTGGTCCAGTCGCACCGGTCGGTCCCTGCGATCCAGTCGTACCGGTGGTGCCGGTAGGTCCGGTTGGTCCCGTCGTTCCGGTGGCGCCCGATGGGCCGGTCGATCCTGTTGTGCCGGTCGGACCAGTTGGTCCGGTCGGGCCGATATTGTTCCAAGTGACGACGTGGTTTGTCTTTGTCGAGCAACTCTTGCCCGACGGCAAAATCTTTACCGCTCCTGATTGATTGCTGACACAAGCCGAAATTGTCTGCGCCGGCGCATTTTCTGGCATTGCCACCGCGGCTGCCGCCACGCAGAGCAATGCAAGCGATGCTCCGCGTATAAAAACTCGTGTGAACATAAATTTTAGGCGCTGATACGATTCAGTTGCCCAAGAGCTATCAGCCCTTTAGCCGAATGCGGTAAATACGTCAAATGATCTAGCGAAATTTGGAGCTTACGATCCGATTTCGGCAACCGTTACCCACCGGTCAACCCGGCATCGAACGCGTGTGCGAGAAACCGAGTCACCCGCGATGCGTACTCATCGGGCTTTTCGAAGATCGCATCGCCATGTCCGTTGGACGAAACGATCCACAATTCCGTGGAAGGGCCGGCCGCCGCCGCTATCGCGCGGCCGTCGTCTTCGGGCGTGATCTGATCGCCGTGATTCTGAATGATCATCAATGCCGCACCGTTCCGTTTCGATACCGCTTCCCGCGGCGATACATCGTTTGGGTTTTGTCCCAGCCATAGCCATGATTCGCCGAGAACCGTTTGGGCGAAGGCGGGGTTTAGTCCGCCGATCGACGGCACCCGCTCGAACATTGCGCCCAATCTCGCGTATGCGCTGTCGCTGACAATCGCATTAAAGACCGGGCGCTGCGCCTGCGCGAGAATCGCCGCCGCCGCTCCCTCCGACACGCCCAATGCCGCGATTCGGGAATAGCCGTGCGATTTGAGCCAGTCGGCCGCCGCGATCAGAAGGCCGGCTTCGTGGATACCCCAACTCGTTCCAGTCGATGCGCTGTCGCCGCTATCGATCGCAAGTACGGTCAAGCCGGCAGCATGAAGAAATTTCGCGTAGGGAAGCATCGCGCCGCGTTCCGCCCCCGACGACGGCGCCAGCACGACTGCGCCCAACACGGTTGGCTTTGCCGGAATCAACCATGCGGGTACCGAATCACCGGAGCCGGCGAAGATAGTCACCGGCTCAAAGCTCGCGCCGAATGAAATCTCCGGGTCGCCATTGGGCGCGTCCTTCGGAACGTGTGCGCCGCGAACATCGCCCCGGTCTCCGTCAAGGAAGCTCGGATAGCGCAGTTCGCGCGCCACGATTGTCGCCGCGCCGAACCATAATGCCGCGGCGACGCCGATCATTATCGCGCCGACGCCGAATATCCGCCGCTCCGGCTCAGTCTCGGATGCGACAGCTCCACCGTCAGGCTTTGGGTTCGAATCCATCCGTTATGCTTTGGCCGATTGTATCCGCTGCCGCAAGCGTCCGCTTGTCGGAGGATCCTTCCGTCCCTATGCTGCGTTGCGAATGTTGCCAGATCGCCAGATGCCCGGGCCGATACGGCTGCCGGTCGTCGCGCTTGCGGCGTTGTTTGCGCTGATCGTCCTCGCGCAGGGAATCAGCGCGCCGTTTCAGAAGGATGCCGAACCGCAGTCGGCGCAGTGGATGGTCAGTATCGTGCGCGACGGCCGATGGCTCCTGCCGCGCGATTATTATGGATTCGTCGATCGCAAACCGCCGCTGTTCTACTGGCTCTCCGCGCTGCTGACGGACGCCTCCGGCGGTGCCGTCGATGAGACCCGGGCGCGGCTGGTGTCGCTGGCCGCGGGCACCGGTCTCGCTACGCTGGTGCTGCTTTGGACGGCGGCGAACATCGGTGAAATCGAAGGTTGGCTCGCGTTTCTGTTTCTGCTCGGCATTTATGGCTTCTCCTCCCGCGCGACGCTCGCGCTGACCGACATGATGATGACGCTCATCGCAATTGGCGCGTACCTCACAATCTTCCCGCTCCTATCCGGTGAGCGTTCGGGGCGCAGGGTGATTGCGGCCGGCGTGCTGCTCGGGATGGGAATTCTGACCAAGGGGCCGGTTGCGGTCGTGCTGGTTGCGCTGGCCGCCTTAATCTTCATGCTGACCGAGCGTCAAAATCCGCTGGCGATTCTCAAAGACTCGTGGCCCTGGCAAATCGCGGCGATTGCGATTGCGATCGCCGCATGCTGGTACATTCCAGCAACGATTGAAGGGGGAAGGCGAGTGGTCGGGATCTTCCTTGCGGAGAATTTCGGCCATTTTATGCCCCGGAGCTATGGCGGCACGGGCGAGGCGGCGCGTCCGATCTGGTATATCGTCGCGCGAACTGTTGGTGGCTCGCTTCCAATCGTGCTGCTTATTCCTGCCGCCATCGCCGCGCTAGTGACCGGTGAAATCCCGGGTGTGCGCCGCAGGCCGATTCTCTATCAAAGCAGCTTCGCATTGGCGGTGATTACATTTTTTTCAATCGCCAGCGCCAAGCGCGACGATTACATCCTGCCCGCGATGCCGGGAATCGCGATAATGTGCGCGGCGGTATTCCGCATCGACGACTCGGCTAGTGGTACGACTCACTGGGGCGCAAGGCTGCGCAATGCCACCGTCGTTTCAATTGCCGTGACAGCACTTGCGATCCCAATGGTGGGTTGGTGGTTTGCGCCGGCGCTGGGCGGCGCGCTTATCCGCATGCAATCGAGCGACGAGCAGATGCTTGCGATTCTTCTATCGCAACACATGTGGACGATGGGATTTTTTGCGATTGCATGGGTCGCTGCTCTGTTGGCGTTATTCGCGTTGCGTCGCGATCCAGTCGCGGTGGGCGCGTCGGTGGGAGTAATCGCTCTGGCCGGATCGCTTCTCTTCAATGCGGCGATTCGGCCCGCGCTCGCTCGCGCGCGGAGCCTCAAGGCCTTCAGCTCGGAGGTTCGCCCAATGGTCGGCGATGCGCCGCTGTTTCTCGTCCACGAGGTCAGCTACGAGCTATCCTTCTACTGGGGTGGCAAAATCCCAACGCTGGCTGGGAAATTCCGCGCCGAACAGCCTGCCGATCGCTCATCGTTCCTGATTGCTTATGACAACGAAATCGACGCGATTCCAATCGACGTTCGCGCCAGAATGAAACTCCGTGCGCGGGCGGAGGTGATCGGCGGTGCCGGCCCGCCAGCGTTATACGAGATTTCGCCCGACGGTACCGGCGTCCATTTGAAAGATGGCGGTGGAGCGGGTAAATAGACTGTCGATGGCGACGCAGCAAGAAAAAGCCGAGCATACGGTAAGCGTCCTGATGCGGCTGGGCATCTCGCTCGTTATCCCTGTATGGGCGCTAATCATGGTTCTGCTCGGAATCGAATATCGCTCGCTGTGGTGGCTTGGGACGGGACTTGCGGTGGGCGGCGCAGGGCTGTTGCTGTTTGTCGGAAGTCCGCTTGCGTCCTCGGCGCTCGACCTGCGCGAGGGTTGGCGCGGCGACGGAAAGTAAGGGCTTGTACGGCGAACATCGAGGTCCTTCGCAGGGCCTCAGAGCTTGCCCTGAGCCTGCCGAAGGGACGACCGTTCAGGGACCCTTCGCGGTCGATTTGCGGCTTTCATCGGGCGGCGATATTCTTGAAAGGCGATGCCAATCTTCGAGTATGAATGCGCGCGATGCGGGTGCATCAGCTCGCACGTTGTGCTTGGTTCACACCAGCGCAACCGGCGCGAATGCAAGAATTGCGGCTCGGCGCGCCTAAAGCGAGTGATGTCGTCATTCGCGGTGGTCGAGACGGAGTCTTCGCGCATCGCAAATCTGGATACCTCGAAGGCTCGCGGCGAAGACTTTTACCGGGATTCGCGCAACGTCGGCCTGTGGGCCAAGAAACGTGCGAAGGAGATGGGCGTCGATCTCGGGCCTAAGTTTGAAGCAACGGTAGAAAAGGCGCGCAGCGGGAAACTGATTAAGGATATGGTCTGACGCGCACACGGCGGGTAAGGTAAAAGCATGGCTACTGACGAAAAAGATCGTCTCGGCAACAAGCTCCACGATGTCGAGGCGGCGCGCGAAAATGAATGGGCACGCAAGCGCGATGCCGAATTGCTCGCGAAGTTGCGCGACCGGCAGCATGCGATGGCATGCCCGCATTGCAACCAGCCACTGGTGGAGAAAACGGAACGCGGCGTGCGCATGATGGCCTGTCCAACGGACGAGGGCGCATGGCTCGACGCAAATGAATTAAAGGGCCTTTTGCCAAAGAAAAAGTAGCCCCGCTGAGTGGCGGTTCCGCCGACCGGCGATAGCCCGCGTAAATTAAGAATTTCTTAAGCCGGGCTATTCTTGGCTGAAGCCCCGCTTCTTGATAATTTCAGGCGGTCCCCGTAAAGAATGGGGACCCGGTAACCGAAAATGTACTTTCAGTTTGGCGTGCCGCTTGCGCTTACGATCATCGGGATCGGATTCGTTGCGGTGATGTTTGGATTGCAGCGGTTGCTCGCGCCGAGCAACCCGTATGAACGCAAGTTGATCCCATACGAATGCGGCGAGCCGCCCACCGGCCGCGCGTGGATCAATTTCAACGTCCGATTCTATCTAATTGCGCTCATTTTCGTCGTTTTTGAGGTCGAGGTCGCCTTCGTCTATCCGATTGCCGCGGTCTACCTTGATTGGGTCCGTTCCGGCCGCAGCCTGTTCGCGCTTAGCGAAATCCTGTTGTTCCTGCTGATCCTGTTTGTCGGGTTGGTTTATGTGTGGGTGAAGCACGATCTTGAATGGATTAAAAAGGTCCCGGAGTAAAAGACGCGAGGTCACTATATGCCTTTGCTGAACACGCTTCCGGATTACGTTCTGACGACCAAGACCGACGAGCTCATCAACTGGATGCGCAAGTCGAGCATCTGGTACATGCTTTTCGGCCTGGCCTGCTGCGCGATCGAACTGATGCATACCGGCGGCCCGCGCGCCGATATCGAGCGCTTTGGCGCCACACCGCGCGCCTCGGCCCGGCAATCCGACCTGATGATCGTCGCGGGTACGCTGACGCTCAAAATGGCGCTGCGCACCCGCTTGCTCTACGATCAGATGCCCGATCCGAAGTACGTAATCTCGATGGGTTCGTGCGCGAGCTGCGGCGGCCTGTTCCAGCTCGCATACTCGGTGTGCGACGGCGTCGATAAGATTCTGCCGGTCGATGTCTACGTTCCGGGCTGTCCGCCGCGCCCGGAGGCGCTCACCGAGGGCCTGCTCAAGCTGCAGGAAAAGATCATGACCGAGCGCTGGCTGGTCCGCTCAACCAACGGTAGCCACGCGGCAGCCTGAGAATGGAACCGCTCGCAATATATAAACGGCTGAAGGATAAGTTCGGCGATCGAATCTTGGAGATTGCCGAGGCGAAGCCCGATCCGTTTGCCGTAATCGATCCGAAATCGATCGTCGAGGTCGGCCGCTACATGCGCGACGATGCCGAGCTTGCGATGGATTGCCTGTCAAACGAGAGCGGAGTCGATCACAAGGACTGCATCGAAGTCGTCTATCACCTCTTTTCCTACAAACTCCGGCATGGCGCGGTATTGAAGGTAAAGCTGCCGCGCGAAAATCCGTCGGTCGCGGCGCTTGAAGTAGTCTGGAAGTCGGCGAACTGGATGGAGCGGGAAATCTTCGACCTGTTGGGCGTCAACTTCGAAGGCCACAGCGACCTGCGCCGCATCCTGATGCCAGAGGACTGGCCCGGCCATCCGCTGCGCAAGGATTTTGTCGAGCCGCTGGAATATCACGGCATCTCAACGGTGCGTGAAAGCCCGATCATCCGGCTGGGCGGGAAAAAGAAATGAGTACGCTGCGCACCGAAGAAATGACCCTGAACATGGGCCCGCAGCATCCTTCGACGCACGGCGTGTTGCGATTTGTCGTGCGTGCCGATGGCGAGGTGATGCGCGAGGCGATTCCCGACGTCGGCTACCTGCATCGTTCGATTGAAAAGATTGCCGAAAAAGTCGGGTACCACGGCTTCATGCCCTACACCGACCGTGTCGATTACGTCTGCGCGATGTTCACAAATCAGGGCTGGGGAATGGCCTGTGAAAAGCTGGCTGGTATCGAAGTGCCCAAGCGCGGCGAGTATTGCCGCGTGATCGCGGCTGAATTCAACCGGATAGCCTCGCATCTGCTCTCAGCCGGAACGATGGGGATGGACATCGGCGCGATGACACCGTTCACCCATGCGATCCGCGAGCGCGAAATGATCAACGACCTGATCGAAGAGTTGTGCGGCGCGCGGCTGACCTTCAATTACATGCGGATCGGCGGTGTGGGGTGGGACCTGCCGCCCGGATGGCGGGAGAAGGCATTGGCCTATCTCGAACATTTCGAGCCGATTCTTGACGAGTACAACGCGTTGCTTTCGTTCAACAAAATTTACGTCGAGCGGCTGGCTAATATCGGAATTATCACGCCGGAGGAGGCGATCGATTACAACCTGGTTGGGCCGAACCTGCGCGCTTGCGGCATCAAGTGGGACATTCGCAAGGACATCCCCTATTCTGCGTATCAAGATTTCGATTTCGACGTGCCGGTCGGCGCGGGCGAATGGGGAAAGCTCGGTGACTCGATGGATCGCTACATGGTGCGCATCCGCGAGATGAAGGAATCGGTCAAGATTCTGCGTCAGGCGCTCCACAACCTTCCCTCTGGAGCGGTGCTTGCCAAGGTACCGCGTAATTTCAAGCCGCCCGCGGGCGAATGCCAGATTCGCGTCGAGAGCGCGCGCGGCGACATGGGATGGTACGTCGTGAGCGACGGCACCGGCTATCCATGGCGCGTGCATGTGCGCACGGGATCGTTCGCCGCGATGGGGATTATTCAAAAGCTCTCTGCGGGTCTGATGATCGCCGATTTGGTCACCCTGATCGCCAGCTTGGACGTAATCGCGCCGGAGATCGACCGATAATCCAATGGAAACTTTGATTCAAAACCTTGTCGCGGCCGGTACGTTCGGCGGGAACACCGAAATCGTCGCGGCGGTCGCGATCTTCGTGCTGAGCGCGGTGGTGTTTTTGGGTATCGCGTTTCCGTTTGCGGGGATCGTGAGTTGGGTCGAGCGGCGCGTATGGGCGCGAATCCAGTCGCGCGTCGGTCCTAATCGCGTGGGGCCAAACGGATTTCTGCAATGGCTCGCTGACGGCGTGAAGCACGTTTGCAAGGAAGACGTAATTCCGAACGACGCCGACCCGACCCTGTTCAAAATCGCGCCCTATCTGGTCGTGCTCGCGTTCACGCTGCCGTGGGCGGTGATGCCGTTTTCGTCGTCACTGATTTTGGCGGACATGAACGTTGGAATTCTTTACATGACTTCGGTTACGGCGCTGACGGTCGTTGGCGTTTTGATGGCCGGATGGGCATCGAATGACAAATGGTCTCTGATCGGTGGAATCCGCTCAGCCGCACAGATCGTCAGCTATGAGATTCCGGCCGGCCTGTCGATTTTCCCGGTCATCCTCATGACGGGCACGCTTTCGATGCAGGGGATTATCAAGGCGCAGGGCTGGGCGCCCCAGCATTGGTTCCTATTCGCCAACCCGTTCACCTTTATCGCGGCGAACATCCTGTATATCTCCGCTTTGGCCGAGGGCAATCGCACTCCGTTCGATCTCCCCGAGGCCGAATCCGAATTGGTGGCGGGCTTTGCGACCGAATACAGCGGGATGCGCTACCTGTTCTTCTTTATGGCGGAATGGGGCAACCTGTTCATCATCGGCGCAATTATAACGACGCTGTTCCTGGGGGGATGGCAGTTTCCACATGTGACGAACAACATCATCGCGATGAATATCCTGCAGCTAATCACCTTCAATGCGAAAGTGTTGTTTCTGGTTTTCGTATCGATGTGGGTCCGCGCGACGCTGCCGCGGGTCAGGATCGATCAGCTGATGACGCTATGCTGGAAATATTTCGTGCCGATTTCGTTCGCCGACATGATTGGCGCGGCGCTATGGGTCGCAATTTGGCCGGACGGCAACCCGGTTATGGGTTACCTGATGCTGGCGGGCGGAATCGTGCTGGCGGTGGTTTTCGTGCAGCGGGTGATTTTTTACGCGCGGCGCTCGCGGATGGAGCTTTACTTCCATCCGACGATATGATTTTGGGTTGCGGATTACAGCGGATTAATTAGCCGGTATGAGTGCATTCGCCGAATATACGCGGAACATAAGGGATGCCGTCACTTCGATTTTCGAAGGGATGGCGGTGACCGCGTCGCACTTCGTGCGCAAGCCCTACACGGTCCAATATCCGGACCGGACGGCGGTGCGCGTGCAGGACACGCTGCCGTTCCGTTATCGCGGAATTCTCGAAGTAGATCTCGAAATCTGCACCGGATGCCTGGCGTGCGAGCGCGCCTGCCCGATCGATTGCATCGTAATTACCTGCGACAAAGACCCGAAAACCAAGGCGATGAACATATCGCAGTTCGATATCGACATCGCCAAGTGCATGTACTGCGGCTTGTGCAGCGAGCCATGTCCGACCGGATCGATCCATCATACGACGGAGTTCGAGGGTGCGGATTTTTCGCTGGAGAGCCTGATTCGCCGCTTCGTTAAGGACCCGATCGTTGCCTACAAGCCCAAAAAGGGACCGGAAACCGACCCGCGGATCGCGCCGCTCCTGAGCCGCGGTATGCATTTCCTTGATCAATGGGCGCAGCCGGGCGGCGAAAAACCCGCCGCCGAGGAAGCCGAATAGGCGGCAGGGAGAACGGGCGTAATGATTGCACAGGCAGTCTTCTACCTGCTCGCCGCGCTCACTGTCGGATCCGCGATTTTCGTCGCCTTCTCGCGGAACATCGTGTACTCGACCTTTGCGCTGTTGGGCGCCCTGATGGGCGTGGTCGGAATCTATGTGATGCTGGCGGCCGATTTCGTCGCGATGGTGCAATTACTGGTCTATGTCGGCGGTATCCTGGTGCTGACGATATTTGCTGTGATGCTCACGCAGGGAATCGGCGACGTCAAAATTTCGAACCGTGAAGTCGGCGTCATCCCAGGTCTGCTGACGGCGGGATTGACCGCCGGCGTAATGATTTACGCCGTCGTGCGTACGGCATGGAAGCAGGCCGCCGTTCCAGCGCCCGCACCGACTACGTATGGAATCGGCAACGCCTTCCTTGGCGATTATGTGCTGCCGTTCGAGGTCGCATCGCTGGTGCTTCTGGCGGCGCTAATCGGAGCGATTGTCATCTCGCGCCACGAGGCCAGGGAGTAGAGGGAAAGCTATCGCCATGGGCGGGGGAATTACGCTTAATCATTTCCTGATCCTGAGCCTAGTTGTTTTCTCGCTCGGGATTTTCACGGTGCTGACGCGGCGCAACGCGATCGGAATCCTGATGGGCGTCGAGTTGATTCTCAATTCCGCCAACATCAATTACCTCGCATTTTCCTTCTATGGCGGCGGCAAGTACGACGGCCAGATCTTTGCGATCTTCGTAATTATGCTGGCGGCGGCGGAAGCTGTAATCGGACTGGCCGTCGTCCTGGCTATATATCAGAACTTCAAGACCATCGATGTCGATGCGGCGGAGACGCTGAGCGGCTAGGCAGCGCGGGCAACTCACGATGGACCATCCGATCGCCGTAAACTTCATCCACTGGATTGTGCTGCTGCCGCTGCTGGGCGCCGCGGTCAATTTTTTGGCGGGGCCGTGGCTGCAAAAGACCTTCGGCAAGCGCGCAATTACGGTCGTTGGATGCGGCGCCGTGATCGCCGCATTCCTGATCGCGGTGCACGGATTCTTTACGATGATCGCGCTTGCGCCCGACGATCGCTTTATGCTCGACGACCTGTGGCGGTGGCTTGCGCTCGGCGGCTTCCGGCTCGATGTCGCATTCTGGCTGGATCCGCTCTCGATTGTAATGACACTTGTCATTACCGGTATCGGCGGCCTGATTCACATCTATTCGAGCGGCTACATGCACGACGAAGAGTCGTACTGGCGCTTCTTCGGATGGCTCAACCTGTTCACATTCGCGATGCTCACGCTGGTTCTGGCCGACAATCTCCTGCTGATGTTCGTGGGTTGGGAGGGCGTTGGCCTGTGCTCGTTCGCGCTCATCGGCTTTTGGTACAAGGTCCTTGCCAACACCACCGCCGGAAACAAGGCATTTATCGTCAACCGGATCGGCGACTGGTCGTTCACGATTGCGATCTACACGTTGTTTGCCGCGCTTTACTCGATCGGGCATCCGACTTTGGTCATCCGGGAGATTGCGAAATACGCCCCCCAATTGCAGGGCATGCCGCTCGAATTTGCGGGTTACCATACCTCGTGGATGCTGGTCGGCTTTGTGACGCTGCTGATGTTCGGTGGTGCGACCGCAAAATCGGCGCAGATTCCGCTGTATGTATGGCTGCCCGATGCGATGGCCGGGCCGACGCCGGTCAGCGCACTCATCCATGCCGCCACGATGGTGACGGCCGGCGTGTATATGACCGCGCGGCTGAATTTCCTGTTCGCGATGGCGCCCGGCACAATGGCCGTGATCGCCGTAATCGGCGGACTGACGGCGATGTTCGCCGCGACGATTGGCATCGCCCAAAACGACATAAAGCGCGTACTTGCGTATTCGACCGTTAGCCAGCTCGGCTACATGTTTGCGGCAGTTGGAGTCGGCGCGTTTTCAGCTGGCGTATTCCATCTGATGACGCATGCGTTCTTCAAGGCGTGCCTGTTCCTTGGCTCCGGATCGGTGATTCACGCGATGGGCGGCGAGCAGGATATGCGTAAGATGGGCGGCCTGCGGCATAAGATGCCGATCACATTCTGGACATTTTTGGTCGCCACGCTGGCGCTTGCCGGAATACCGCCGTTTGCCGGATTCATGTCGAAGGACGAAATCATATGGCAGGCGTTCGCGCACGGAAATTACTTCGTGTGGGCGCTTTTGCTAATCGGCGCGGCGATGACGGTCTTTTATATGTTCCGCCAGGTGTATATGACCTTCACCGGCGAGTTCCGCGGCACCCACGAGCAGGAGCATCACCTTCATGAATCGCCGCCGTCGATGGCCTACGTGCTGATTGTGCTTGGCGTGCTCTCCGTGTTCGGCGGGTTGGTGAAAATCCCGGATTTCATCCTGATTTATAAGCCATTCGAAGAATTCCTCGATCCCATCTTCAGTTCCGAAGTGACGCGGCACGTTACCGAGTCTGGAATTCACAATCGTGGAATGGAGTTCGGGCTGGCGCTCGTGACGTTCACCACGGTCGCGCTCGGATGGCTGGCGGCCGATTTGATGTATCGGCAGAAGAAGATCGACCCCGCGAAGTTCAGCGAGATGTTCGGCGGAATTCCCTATGACTTGGTATTCAACAAATATTACGTCGATGAAATTTACGATTTTGTCGTCGTACAGCCGTACCTATTTGCGACGCGCGCGCTGGCGTGGTTCGATTCCCATATTATCGACGGAGTCGTAAACCTTGCCGCCGCAATCGCGGTGTATATGTCATGGTTTTCGGGGCTGTTCGACAGCTACATCGTCGATGGCTTGGTAAATTTTGCCTCCAACCTGACGCTCGATGTCGGCGGCCGGCTGCGCCGGCTGCAGACCGGTTCGATTAACGGATATCTATACGGAATTCTGGCCGCGGTGATGCTGATTTTGCTGGTGCGCGCGGTCGTAAGGGCATAACCGAATGAGTCACGCGCTAACTCTCATAACCTTCATACCGATTGTTGGGATGGTGCTGATCCTGGCGCTGCCCGAGGCAATGAAGGAGTCGTTCAAATGGATCGCGGTGGCGGCCACCATCCCGCAACTCGCGATCGCGGCTTACTTGTACGAGAACTTCGACACCAGCACCATCGGCGTGCAGTTCGCCGAGCACGGCGAATGGATGCCCGCATACCACATCACTTATTTTATGGGCGTCGATGGACTCAGCATCTCGATGGTGCTCCTGACCGCGATCATCTGCTTCTTTGCGGTCTTTGCCAGCTTTGGCGTGAACCGCGCCGAGAAGGGCTACTACGCGATGCTGTTGATGCTCGACACGGGAATGATGGGAGTATTCGTGTCGCTCGACCTGTTCCTGTTCTACATTTTCTGGGAAGTGATGCTGCTGCCGATGTATTTCCTAATCGGCATTTGGGGCGGTCCGCGGCGCGAATACGCGGCAATCAAGTTCTTTCTCTATACGTTGCTCGGTTCGGTGCTCATCCTGCTCGCGATGCTGGGGCTGTACTACTATGGCGCCACGCCAACCTTCGATCTCACGCAGCTGGCGGCAAATGCGAGCCATTACCCGCTCAATTTCCAGCGCATCGTATGGATCGCGCTGTTCATCGGGTTTGCAATTAAAATTCCGGCGTTTCCGTTCCATACTTGGCTGCCTGACGCACACGTCGAGGCACCCACCGCGATTTCAGTCATCCTTGCCGGCGTTCTGCTGAAAATGGGCACTTATGGAATCCTGCGCGTGAATTTTGCCGTGTTGCCGGAGGCGACGCTGCATTTGTCGGGGCTGTTTCTGGGTACGATCGGCACGATTAACATCGTGTACGGTGCGATGTGCGCGATGGCGCAAACCGATTTCAAGAAGCTGATTGCATATTCGTCGATTAGCCACATGGGCTACGTGATGCTTGGGATGGCGTCGTTCACGGCGGCCGGGATAAACGGCGCGGTGCTTCAGATGTTCAATCACGGGACGGTTACCGCGATGCTCTTCATCCTAGTCGGCGTCATTTACGACCGCGCGCATCATCGCGAAATTGCAGGATTCGGCGGACTTGCCCAGCAGATGCCGATCTATGCGGCCATCACGGGATTTGCGTTTTTCGCCGGTATGGGACTGCCGGGAATGTCCGCGTTCATCTCGGAAGTGCTGGTGCTCCTTGGCGCGTGGCAATTGCATCCCTTTATGACGGTATTTGGGGCGGCGACTGCGATCCTGACCGCCGGCTACCTGCTTTGGACCTATCAGAGGATCTATCTGGGTCCGCTCAACGAGAAATACAAGTCGCTGCCCGATGTCACCTTCCGTGAGGTATTCACGTTGGTGCCGCTGGGGATGATTGTCCTGCTGCTGGGCATTTATCCGCATGCGATCCTGGACCTGCTCAACACCTCGCTGGTTCATCTGAACCAGGTTGTCTTGTCGAGCTCAGGTTCGGCCGTCGCGATGGTCCGCTAAGCGGGACGCAGGACGCGGATGAATCTGGGAAATTTCGAAAGCCTTGGCCATTTTGTTCCGGAGCTGATTCTGGCGGCCGGGCTGCTGGTGATCGTGATCGCCGACTTGGCGATGCGCAACAAGTCGCATCTCGCCGATCTCGCGCTAATCATCACCGCTGTCGCGCTGGTCGCAATTGGGCTTGGGCCGCCGACAACGGGAGCATGGCTGTTTCATCACATGCTCGTATTCGATTCATTCGCGATTTATTTTCGGGTGTTGATCGCGCTGGCGGCGGTGGTTGCGGTCTGGATGTCGATCGGCTCCGAAGAAGTGAAGAACTGCGACCAAGGCGAGTACTACGCAATTTTGATCGCGAGCACGTTCGCGATGTTTCTAATGGCTGAATCGGCCAATCTCCTGATGGCGTATCTGGCGCTCGAATTCGTCAGCCTGACCTCATATATCTTGACCGGATTTTTGCGTCACAATCGCCGCTCGCTCGAGGCGGCGCTGAAGTATCTGATCTACGGCGGGGTCGCCTCCGGCACGATGATCTACGGGATGAGCTGGATTTTCGGCGTGACCGGTACGCTCGATTTCGCTGAAATCAATCGCGCGCTGTCGGCGCCCGGCCATCTGCCGGTACTGGCGGTCTTCATCGCGCTGGTGCTGATTCTGACCGGGATGGGATACAAGGTGGCTTCGGTGCCGTTTCACATGTGGGCGCCGGACGTTTACACGGGAGCGCCGATTCCCATTACCACCTTTCTTGCGATCGGGTCGAAGGCCGCTGGCTTCGCGCTGTTGACGCGGTTTTTCTTCCCGGCGATTTCTCAGCTCGCCGCGGGCGGAAGCTGGACCGCGCTTGAAGGCGTGGACTGGCCGCAACTCTTGCTGTTCGTATGCGTCATTACGATGACGCTGGGTAATCTCGCCGCGCTCCAGCAGACCAACATGAAGCGGCTGCTCGCCTACTCGAGCATCGCGCAGGCCGGCTATGCGTTGATGGGGTTCGTAGTCCTGTCCAACGACGGCATCCAGGCGATGCTGTTCTACCTGTTCGCCTACTACGTGATGGATGCAGGCGCATTCCTGGTCGTGATGATCGTGGCGAATTCGACCGGCCGGGAGGATATCGAAGCGTATCGCGGGCTGGCCTGGCGCGGCGGAATCGTGCCGGCCGTGGCGCTCACGATATTCCTGTTTTCCCTAACCGGGATACCGCTGACGGTGGGATTCATCGGCAAGTTTTATCTTTTCGCCGCGGTCATCAAGGGACGGTTTTACTTGCTCGCGATGGTTGGAATTTTCAATTCGGTGGTCTCGCTGTATTACTATCTGAAGCCGGTCCGCACGATGTTCCTCGATCAGCCCAAGGGCGACGAAGTCGCCGTGCGATTCGAGGCGTGGAACTACGGCCTGATGGGTGTGCTGGCCTGTGCGACGATTCTATTCGGCGTTTACTGGGCGCCGATTATCTCGTTCGCCAGCCGCTCGATCGGCTTTTTCACCGGCCAGTCCTGAACAATTTGGAGGTATTCATGAAAGGACGCATTGACGTTGCGGCGATCCAGCCGCTTGTCGGCACTGCCTACCCTCCTCCGTTCGACGAACCGTGCCGAAAACGGGAGCGGCGGCGCCTTGGAGACGCGGCAGGCCTGACGCAATTCGGTGTAAATCTACTGCGACTGCCGCCGGGAGCGTGGTCAAGCCAGCGTCACTGGCACACTCACGAAGATGAGCTTGTATACGTATTGAGCGGCGAAGTGGTTCTCGTTACGAATGGCGGCGAGGAAATCCTTCGCGCCGGCGATGCCGCGGGGTTCAAGGCGGGAGACTCCAACGGTCATTGTTTGCAGAACCGTTCGGCTGCGGATGCGCAAGTGCTTGAGATCGGCACGCGCGTTTGGGAGGACGTGGGATACTATTCGGATATCGACTTGGTATTTGCCGGGCTTGGAAAGCCTGCACCGTTCACTCATCGCGACGGCACGCCTTACTAGAGCCAGCCGCCTTTCCTCGACCTACTCGAACACGATTGTGCGGTTGTTGTGCACGATCACCTGCTTGTTCAAGTGCGCTCGCACCGCGGTCGCCAGGACCATCTGCTCCAGGTCCTTTCCCTTGCGGGCAAGATCGGGGACGGTATCGCGATGAGTAACCGCCGTGGTCGCCTGCGCGATAATCGGGCCGGCATCCAGTTCCTCGGTTACGTAATGAGCTGTGGCGCCGATTAGCTTCACGCCGCGATCGTGCGCCTGCTTGTGCGGCCGCGAGCCGGCAAACGCGGGCAAAAAGCTATGATGGATGTTGACGATCGGTTTGGTCCACGCACGCAGGAAATCGGCCGACAACACCTGCATGTAGCGCGCGAGCACGACGGTATCGGCGTTGAACTCGCCCAGCCGCTTGATTAGCTCCGTTTCGGCTTCCGCCTTGCGGTCCTTTTCCACTGGGATCACGATAAACGGCACGCCGAAGGGCCGGGCCAGCGGCTCCAGATCGGCATGATTGCTGATTACCGCGGCAACCTCACCGTTGAGCTCCCCGAAATGATGGCGCGAGAGGAGATCCATCATGCAGTGCGCCAGCCGCGATGCCATGATTACGACTCGATCGCGGCGGCCCATATCGAACAGCCGCCAATTCAGTTTCTCCCACGGCAACAGCGACGGTAGGGTGGCGTCGAGGTCCTTCACTAGTGCGTCGATCGACAGGCGAAGGCTTTCAAAGTGGATGCGCCAGAAGAAATGACCGTCCTCGGCGTCGGAATATTGGTCGGAGGTGATAATATTGCAGCCCAAGGTGAATAGATGGCCGGAGACGCGGGCGATTATGCCCGGCCGGTCGATGCATGAGATCAGGAGAACCGCTTTGCCTGTGGCCTGCGCCATCGCGCTCCATCACCAATTGGCTAGCGTCGATTTTAATGAGTCCCGCCATGGATAAACAGACACCCGCGATAGGAGGCAGAGGTTCAGTTTGAGAACCAACTCCATCTATACTTTAGCCATTGCGAAATTCCGCGCGGGTTTCGCGCTTGCTGTTTCACTTGGAATCGTCCGAAAACGGTGCTCCTGCGCCGTTTTTGGCGCTGCGGGAAGTCCGAAACCCGTCAGGGGTTTCGGAAAGGTAAAAATTAAGGGCTGCGTTCGAGGGGCAAGTTGAACCAGCACCCCAAAGGCTGCCTGTACGTCGTCGCCACTCCGATCGGAAATTCCGACGACCTCTCCGCGCGCGCAATTCGCACTATGGCCGAGGCCGATCTGATCGCATGCGAAGATACGCGCCGGACCGGAAAGATGCTCGCCGAGATTGGCGTCCGCACGCCGACCATCAGCTATTTCGAGCACAATGAGGATCGCCGCACGCCCGAGATCGTCGCGAAGCTGATTGCCGGCGCGAAGGTAGCGCTGGTTACCGATGCGGGTACGCCCGCGATTTCAGACCCCGGGTTTCGACTGGTGCGCACTGCGCTGGAAGCTGGCGTGCCGGTCGCATCGGTGCCGGGGCCGTCGGCGGCAATCGCGGCGCTTTCGATTGCGGGATTGCCCACCGATCGCTTTACGTTCGAAGGGTTCCTTCCGCCGCGCGATTCCGCCCGCCGCAAGATGCTGGAATCGCTTCGCGCCGAACCGCGCACGATGATCTTCTATGAAGCGGCGCGCCGCTTGGCCGCGACGCTGGATGAAATGGCGGAGGTTTTCGGCCCGTCGCGCATCGCGGCCGTCGTCCGCGAAATCACCAAGACATACGAGGAGACCGTACGCGCGAGTTTGGCAGAACTTGCCAATCGCTATCGCGCGACACCAGCGCTTGGCGAGATTACGATCGTCGTCGAAGGCGCTCCGGATTTGGCAAAATCCGCCACCGATGCGCCGCCCGTTACCATCGATGCCCTGCGCGAGGTGGGACTAAGCCTCAAGCAGGCCAGCGCGGTGATCGCACTGCTGACCGGCCGCCCCCGCCGCGAGATTTACCAAGAAGCGGTAAAATTAGGAGCCGACGATGAGTCATCTTCTGATAATTGACCGTTAATTATCGTTTGGTCAGCCTCCTTGCGAGAACTTTCCCCGTGCGATTCAATGTTGCGAGGACAGGTGCGGGGATGGTGATGAGGGCAAAGCGGCCGGCGCAGACGGATTCCAAGGTCCACGGTGCCGGACCGATTGCGGTGCTGGTCATCCATGGCCCCAACCTGAACCTGCTCGGCGAGCGCGAGCCGGAGGTATACGGCCGCACCCGGCTTGCCGATATCGACCGCGACCTCAAGTCGCTCGGACGCGAACTGAAGATGAACGTGGAAACCTACCAGTCGAACAGCGAGGGCGCGATCGTCGATCGAATCCAAAAGGCGCGCGGCAAGTCAGACGTGATTCTGATCAATCCCGGCGGATACACCCATACCAGCGTGGCGATTCGCGATGCAATTCTGGGCGTGGGCATTCCGGTCATCGAAGTGCATTTGTCCAACGTTTACCGCCGCGAACGCTTTCGCCATCGCTCGCTGATCGCGGATATCGCCCATGGCAGGATCATGGGCTTTGGGGCGGAGAGCTACCATCTTGCATTGCGTGCGGCGCGCGCCGTGGCCGAGTCGGCACGGCCGCGGGGTAAATGACGATGCCGCGCGGCGCAGGCGCCAGATCGATTGGCAAGCCGGCGCTTCCGGCCGCCCATGGAGGGCCGATGGAAGTTCGTGAAATCAAAGTGTTGCTCGGCATGATGCGCGAATACGGGCTGGTCGAGCTTGAAATCGAAGACAAGAAGGGCAAGGTGCGATTGGTTCGAGGCCGCGCCGACGATGCAGCGCCGGCCGGCGCTCGGGCCGCGGCTGCTCCGATTGCGATAGCATCGAAACGGCATGTCGAAGCCAAGGCGGAAGAGGGCGGCGCTCTGACGGCCGCCGGAATCGAGCTTGCGCCGAACCAGAAGCTGATCGAGAGCCCGATGGTCGGGACATTCTATCGGTCGGCATCGCCGGACACGCCCCCATTCATCGAGGATGGCGGGTCCGTCCGAAAGGGTCAGACGCTGTGCATCGTTGAGGCGATGAAGATGATGAACGAAATCGAATCGCCAGCGGCCGGTCGCATCGCAAAGATTATCGCGGAGAACGGGCAGCGCGTCGAATACGGGCAGCCGCTGATGATCCTCGAAGTGGAATAGGCCATGTTCAAGAAACTGCTGGTCGCCAATCGCGGCACGATCGCAATCCGGATCATCCGCGCCTGCCGCGAGCTTGGAATCGCAACCGTTGCCGTCTACTCGACGGCGGACAAGGATGCCCTGCACGTGCGGATGGCGGACGAGTCGGTATGCATCGGCCCGCCGGCGGCGGAAGACAGCTATTTGAACATCCCGTCGATTCTTAGCGCAGCGACCACGTTCGGCGCCGATGCGGTCCATCCTGGCTACGGCTTTCTGTCCGAAAACGGCGACTTCGCCGAGGCGTGCGAGCGCTCCGGGCTGAGTTTCGTGGGTCCCCGCGCGCGCCATATCCGAATTATGGGCGACAAGCCGCGTGCGCGCCGCATCATGCAGCGCGCCGGCATCCCGGTTCTGCCGGGCAGCGAGGGCAAGGGCGTCAGCGATATTCGCGACGCGCAGGCCGATGCGAAACGGTTGGGATTTCCGGTGTTGATCAAAGCGGCTGCGGGCGGCGGCGGCAAGGGGATGCGCATTGTGCGCGATAACGCGGAACTGGCGCGGATGTTCCCGATTGCGCAGGCGGAGTCGGAAGCGTCGTTCGCCTCGCGCAAAATGTACTTGGAGAAGTACCTGGAATCGCCGCGCCACGTCGAGTTCCAGATAATTGCCGACAACCAGCGCAATACGATGCATCTGGGCGAGCGCGATTGCTCGATCCAGCGACGGCATCAGAAGGTGATCGAAGAATCGCCGTGCCCGGTCCTGACCGCGCGGATGCGCCACAAGATGGGCAAGGCGGCGGTGCGCGCGGCCGAAGTTGTGGGCTACTCCAACGTCGGCACTATCGAGTTCCTGCTCGATGCCGATGGAAGCTTTTACTTTATCGAAATGAATACGCGCATTCAGGTCGAGCACGGTGTGACGGAGATGGTCACCGGTGTGGACCTCGTGAAGGAGAGCATCCGGATCGCGACCGGCAAGCCACTGGGTCTGAAGCAGAAGCAGGTCACCTTCACCGGCTCGGCGATGGAATTCCGCATCTATGCGGAAGACCCGGAGCGCGGTATCCCGTCACCTGGTGTCGTCAGCAACCATCATCCGCCGGGCGGGCTTGGCGTGCGAGTCGAGACCGCGCTGTACGACGGCTATCGAGTGCCGGTGCATTACGATCCGCTGATCGCGAAGTTGATTGTGCACGGCAATACCCGCGCGGAGGTGATTGCGCGCGCGCGCGCGGCGATTCGCGAGTATGTTATCGATGGCATCAAGACCAACCTGCCGCTTCATCTGAAGATTCTGCATGACCCAGAATTCTGCGCCGGCCGTTACTCGACGGGGTTCCTCGGCCGGTATGCCCGCCCGATCGCGGCGGAACCCGACGCGCCGCCCATCAGCAAAGCATCGTAACCGCGGCTAGTCGCTGCTGATCTCACCGCACAGAGGAGTCATTTATGGAACTCGATACCTATCTCCATTTCAACGGGAACTGCGAGGCCGCATTCAAGTTTTATGAAAATGTTCTCGGCGGCAAAGTCCAATTCATGCTGAAATGCGGCGAGTCGCCGATGGCGGACCAGACTCCCGCGAATTGGCGCGACAAGGTGATGCACTCTCGCCTCTCCCTGGCTGGTAAGGTGCTTATGGGATCCGACTCGCCGCCAGAGCATTATCAGGGAAATAAAGGTTTCTCCCTGTCTCTCAGTGTCTCCACCCCAGAAGAGGCCGAACGCATCTTCAACGCGCTGGCGGTGAATGCGACCGTTGGGATGCCGCTGCAGGAAACCTTCTGGGCGCGGAAATTCGGTACACTGGTCGATCAATTTGGCATCCCGTGGATGATCAACTGCGAGAAACCGATGTAGCCGGAATCGGCCTCTTGACCGGCAGGCGTTCCGCCATGCTTGATAGATGGATGGCGCAGCGAATCCCGCAAGTCATAGCGGTTCTGGCAATTGTGATCGTCGCGGCAATACCGGCTGCTGCGCAGGATGGAATGAATCCGTTCATCCCCGGCGGCAACAGTGCGCCTCCCGGCGAAGCGCCCAAGGCGGTCGTCGACAAGCCGCTGTACGATTTCGGCACCGCGCTCGAGGGCGATATGGTCCGCCACACCTTCACAATCAAGAATGCCGGGAAGGGGTACCTGGACATTCGCGGCGTAAAGACCTCATGCGGATGCACGGCGGCTGCTCCCACCAAGACGCATCTTGCGCCCGGCGAGAGCACGGAGGTTCCAGTTGGTTTCGATACGCGCTTCGAGCATGGCCACCAGACGCGCGACATCTGGGCAACCACCAACGATCCCGCCAATCCGCAAGTGACGATGACGCTGCAGGGCGTCATCAAGCCGCAACTGGCGGCGACACCGCAGGAAGTCGATTTCGGCAAGGTTCCCAAGGGCACCGCAAAGGAACAGACGGTAACGATCGACGATCTGATCGGCGGCAACAAGTTTGACGTGACCGACGTGAGCAATTCAGATCGGTCGATCAAGGTCACGCTCGAAAAGCGCCACGACGGAAAATCCGGAGCAATTCTGAACGTCAAGCTGCTTCCGACAAAGCAGGTTGGGCCGATCAAGGACGCGATCAAGATCACCAACAATCGCAGTCCGCTGATGATCGACGTTGACGGCGTGGTGCTGGGGAATCTCGTGATCGATCCGCCGCAGGCATCGTTTGACGTTGTGCCGGTTGGGCAGGACAGCGTGCGGTTCGTACGCCTGACCAACAGCAATTCCAAGCGCGCAGTAAACATCACCGACGTTACATCGTCGAGCCCGACCGTGACTGCCTCGGTCGAGCCGGTCACGCCGGGAACCGAGTACAAGATTACAATCACCCTGAAACGCGGCACGCCGGAAGGCATGCAGCACGGCGTCATCACGATAAAAACCGACGATCCCGATCAGAAAACGATTACCATCCCGTATTACGCTATCGTTGGCCAATTGAAAGCTTAAGCGGCGGCCTTGGCGATCGCAGTGACCCTGCTTGTTTTGCAGCTGGTTCGCTCCATATAGTTATTCATAGCGGATTCGCATCATTCGATTGCGATCCGCATGAGGTGGCGGATGCCTCGGCGCCCGGAAGGAAATGTTTTCTACCGGCTGTATGGCCGGATGATGGACTACTTGGTCGGCCTGATCACCAAGCCCCTCAAGCGCTACACCCTTCTAGTTCCCAACGACATGGCCGCTCTCAAGCGGCACATCCGCAAGGGCGACGTCGTCCTGGTCGAGGGCAATGAGCGCGTCAGCGAATGCATCAAGTACCTGACGCAAAGCTCATGGTCGCATTCGGCGTTGTATGTCGGCGATGAGCCGTTGCGCCGAAATCCCGAGCGGCGGGCCGAGCTGATCGAGAAATTCGGCGAGGATGCGAACTCTCTCATGGTGGAGGCGCTAGTGGAATCGGGAGTGGCGCTCTCTCCGATCAGCAAGTACCGAAATTTCAATATCCGCATCTGCCGGCCTTTCAATCTCTCCTCCGCTGATTTAGTCGAAGTGATGGACGAGGCGCTGCGCAGCGTCGGCGATACCTACGACATCCGGAACATCATCGATCTGCTACGCTATTTCCTGCCGGTTACGCTGGTTCCTGCGCGGTGGCGCCGCCAGGCGCTGGAGTTCGGAAGCGGCAAGCCGACCGAAGTGATGTGTTCGAGCTTGATCGCCGCCGCGTTTCATCGCGTTCGCTTTCCCATCGTTCCCAGCTACTCGCCGATTTCCACGGATTCGATGCCGCCGGCGAAGCGGCGGCTATGGCCGCTCAACAGCCGAAGCACCGGAGCGCTCCAGTTGGGCGCCCTAAAGATGATCTCACCGACGCTCATCACGCCGCGCGATTTCGATCTCTCGCCCTATTTTGAGATCGTCAAGTTTAATATCATCGAGAGCATGCGCTTCGACTACCGCAAGATCGTGTGGGCGGACGACACCCCCGCCGTGCAGATCAAAAAGGGCGCTTGAGCGCCGGGCCGGAGCAAACTCAGCCACAAGGAGGGGTCCCTTGAACGACGAACATGAACATTCCGGCACCAGCCGCGAATTGCTCGAAAAGACAATCGCGAAAATCCTGCATCGCCACTGTAATTTCGGCTGGGCGAACTATTACATCCCCAGCGAGAAGTTTCCCGGCCTGATCGAGGAACTGGCCGAGGCGGTGAGCCCCAGCGGCGAAGCCGGCCACGACGAACTGGTTAATTTCTTTCTCGGCGTTCAGCGGGTCGCATCGATCCAGGAGCGGGTCGAGCGCTTCGAACGCGAGTTCACGATATATCGCCGCGGCTAACCGCGGCCTCGTCTTGAGGATTGGCTGCCGATGGATGCACTTGAGGCGATTCTTTCGCGGCGTGTAATTCGCTCGTTCGCGACCACGCCGGTGGAAGTGGACCAGCTTGAGAAGATTGCCGATGCTGGGCGGCATGCGATGAGCGCGCGCAACCGGCAGCCGTGGCGGTTCGTTGCTATTAGGGATCGCGCCCGCCTGAAGGAAATCGGCGCGCTGTGCGCAACCGGAAAATTTGTCGCCGACGCGCCCGCCGCGATCGTCGTGCTCAAGGATGCCGAGAACGCCGGCTGGGCTGGTGTCGACTGCGCGCACGCGGTGCAGAACATGGCGAATGCGGCGTGGGCGATGGGTATCGGCACCTGCTGGGTGGGACACTTCGAGGGCACGAAAATCGCCGCGATGTTGAAGGTGCCGGCGGGTTGGGAAGTCTTCACGGTCCTGCCGTTTGGATACCCGGACCCCAAGAATCCTCCTCAATCAAAGCCGCTTAAGCCGCGCAGCGAAATCCTTCATTACGAACGATTCGGGAACCGCACGCCCTGAGCGCGGCGGACGATCGCTCCAGTGCGGGTTTCTGATAGGATTCGACTCGCCGGTGGGCATTTACCGGAACAGGAGGACCTACGCGATGGCGATAAAGCAGCAGACCCCGCCTGACGCACACAAGACGCTAAAGAGCACGCCGGGCGCGATATACCTTGACGTTCGCACCGAGGCTGAATTCGCCGCGGGCCATCCCGAAGGCGCGATCAACGTACCCGTCCTGTTCATGAGCGGCGGACAGCGCAAGATGAACGCCGATTTCGTCGATATCGTCGAAAAGATCATCCCGCGCGAGACAACGCTGGTCGTCGGATGCATGGCCGGCGGACGATCCCAACATGCATGCGAGCTGCTTGAGGAAGCCGGGTACAACAATCTGACCAACGTCGAAGGAGGATTCGGCGGCGCGCGCGATCAATCGGGAAATGTCATCGTCGCCGGATGGAAGGACGCAGGATTGCCGGTGTCGAACGACTTGGGTGAAGCTGCCTACGACGCGATCAAGAAGAAAGCCGGCTTCTGATGCCGATTCGACTGACAAGGATCTACACCCGCACGGGCGACAAGGGGACGACGGCGCTGGTCGGTGGAAAGCGAGTCTCCAAGGAAAGCATTCGGCTCGAAGCCTACGGCACGATCGACGAACTCAACTCGATTATCGGAATTGTCCGCACCTACCTGCCGGATTATCGCGCGAAGCTGGGCACCGATTTCGATTGGTATTCCGAGGCGCTGCGGCGCATCCAGAATGAACTCTTCGATGTCGGCTCCGAGCTCGCGACACCGCCGGACGGAGAATATCCGGGCATGCATAAGATGGGGCCGGGCGAGGTAAAGAAGCTCGAAGAAGAGATGGACCGGATGGAGAAGGAACTTGAGCCGCTCAAATCCTTCACGCTTCCGGGCGGTGGCATCCTCAACGCGTTTCTGCATCAGGCGCGCACGGTATGCCGCCGCGCGGAGCGCATATGCTGGCGGCTGAAGCGCGAGGAAGACATCAACGATCAGCTAATCGTCTATGTGAACCGCCTGAGCGATCATCTGTACGTGCAGTCGCGATGGGTCGCCAAACGGCTCGGCGAAAGGGAATATCTTTGGGACCGCGCCTTGCGAATCGAGGAAGAAGGGAAAGCATCTCGCGCCAAAGCGCGCAACGGCGGGCGCAAATCCTGATCGAGGTATCAATTGGAACAGGACGCGCATCACAAGCATCACGAAAAGCTCTATCTTAAGCAGGCGCAGATCGGCCCGATGGCGAATTTTGTGTACCTGATCGGCGATCCCAAAACGCACAAGGCCGCCGCCGTCGATCCCGCGTGGGACGTCGATGCAATTATCGATTTCGCCCGGCGCGAAGGCTACGAAATCGATAAAATACTCATTACTCACTATCATCCCGATCATTTGGGTGGCCACATGATGGGCCAGTCGATCGAGGGCGCCGCGCAGATGCTCGAGCGCATCAAGGCCAAAGTCTATGTCAACAAGCGCGAGGCCGAGGGCGTGAAGACGATCGCGGGATTGTCCGACTCGGATTTGGTGAAGGTCGATGCGGGCGATACGATCAAGATCGGCGAACACGAACTCAAGTTTCTCCATACGCCCGGCCATACGCCGGGATCGCAATGCTTCCTCGTCGACGGGAACCTAATCTCCGGCGACACGTTGTTCGTGGGATCGTGCGGGCGCGTCGATCTGCCGGGCTCCAATCCCGAAGATATGTACTACAGCCTCAATAAGACGCTGCGGAACTTAGACGATGCGACGGTCGTCTATCCCGGCCACGCATATTCTTCCGAATCGAGCACGACTATCGGCGATCAGAAGTGCCGCAACTTGTACATGCGCTTCGACTCGCTGGACGAATTTCTCGAAGCGATGGGGTATTCGAGCCGGTAGGTGCGCCGTCGAAATTACGCAGCCCGGCGGCGGGGAGTCTCGGCAATGCAAGATGCGACCTCTTTGCGGCTCGCGCCCATTCGCAAGAGGGAACGGACCATCAGGTCGATGCTGACGGAGGAATCCGCGGCCTCCATCTTTGCCACCCGCGACTGGCTCGATCCAAGCAGCCTTCCAAGCTGTTCCTGTGTCATTCGGCGGCGGCCTCGGCGCGCCTTGACCGCATCGGCCAGCCCCAGCTTTAGCTCGACGACGGCGGCCTCTTCCTCGTCCAGTCCCAGAAAATCCGCCGCGCTGCCGACTTTCCATCCCGCCGCTTCCAGCGCCTTTCTCTTGCGGTTATCCATCAATATCGTCTCCCGGCGTCCAGTTCATCGTAACGCCGCAGGCGCGCCTTGCATCGCTCGATGACTTGCTGCGGCGTGCCGCGGCTTTTCTTGCTGAACGCGTCAACGATTACAACCGCGTCGGCGTCAATTCGGCAAACGATCCTCCAAGCGTCGTCCCGGTCTACAATCCGTAGCTCGCAGCACCGGCTTCCAATCGACGGCATCGGCCGTAAGTGCGGCATCGAAAGAACCTCGCCGCGTTGCAGCCGCCGGAGTAAAACTCCCGCCTCGATGCGCGCATCCGTGGAAAACGGCGGGGTCTTTATCTCCGTGCGCAGCCAGACCAAGGGTTTGTCCGGAGCCTTGGCCATCAAACGGATATTATGTCATATTCGACATAAGGAGCAAGCCCCGATGCCGGGCCGGCACGCAGGGTTTTTCTGGTGCTGCCTAGCCGCATGATTCGCGGTTGGATAAAACCATTATCGCTACTCCCATGCGCGAGGATACCCGCAAACTTGCCGCCGAGGCCGAGAAGCTGCGCGAGCAGATCGATCGCCACAACTACCGCTACTATGTCCTCGACGCGCCGGAAATTTCGGATTCCGAATACGACAAGCTCATGCGGCGGCTCGAAGCGATCGAGCGCGAACATCCTGACCTTGCCACGCCCGACTCGCCCACCCAGCGCGTCGGCGCAAAGCCGTCGGAGAAATTCGGCATCGTCAAGCATCGCCGGATGATGATGTCGCTGGGCAACGCGATGGACGAGGCGGAGATGCGCGAGTTCGACAAGAAGACCAAGCGCTTCCTGAAGTCCGACGCCGATATCGAGTACGTTACAGAGGTGAAGCTCGACGGATGCGGAATCGAACTGGTGTATGAAAATGGTCACCTTGTCGTCGGCTCGACGCGTGGCGATGGCATCAACGGCGAGGATGTGACCGCCAATATCCGCACGATTAAGAGCATCCCGCTCAAGCTCGTGCATCCCGAGCATGGCAAGATTCCTCACCTGCTCGAGGTGCGCGGTGAGGTGATCATCCCGCGCAATGCGTTCGCGAAGCTGAACGAGGAACGCGAGACCGCCGGCGATCCGCCATTCGCCAATCCCCGCAATGCCGCTGCCGGGGCGCTGCGTCAGCTCGATCCGAAAGTGACGGCGTCGCGGCCACTGAATGCATTCCTGTATGCGCCCGGAGAGATTGAGGGCGTGCAATTCAAGTCGCAGTGGGATTTTCTGCGCGCGATCAAGTCGCTGGGGTTGCGGACGAATCCGCTGTCGAAAATATGCCCCAGCGTGGATGCCGTGCTCGAATTCTGGAACGAAATCAGCGAAAGGCGCGAGGCGCTCGATTACGATGCGGACGGCATCGTGGCAAAGGTGAACTCCTACGCGATCCAGGAGCAACTTGGCGAAGTCTCGCGCTCGCCACGATGGGCGATAGCTTACAAATTCAAGGCGCAGCAGGCCGAGACGGTCCTGGAAAGAATCGAGGTCCAAGTCGGCCGAATCGGCTCGCTCACACCGGTTGCGAAACTCAAGCCGGTGGCGCTCGCCGGAGCGACGATTTCCAACGCGTCGCTTCACAATCTCGACGAAATCCGCCGCAAGGACATCCGCGAGCGCGATACCATCCTGCTCGAACGCGCAGGCGACGTGATCCCGTACGTCGTCCGAGTGACCAAGCCCGCTCATCCGCGCGCGAAGTCGTTCGAGATGCCGCATCATTGTCCCGAATGCGGCGGCGCGATCATCCACGAGGAGGGAGAGGTCGGCTACTTTTGCGTGAATGCGAATTGTCCGGCGCGGATGCGTGAATCGATTCGCCATTTCGCGTCGAAAAATTGCCTCGATATCGAGGGGCTGGGCGACAAGCTCGTCGCACAACTCGTCGAGAAGGGGATGGTCAAAGAGCTTGACGATCTCTACTCGCTCACACTGGAGCAGCTTGCGGGACTTGAACGGATGGCGGAAAAGAGCGCGCAAAACGTGCTCGACGCAATCGAGAAATCGCGCAAGACAACGCTCGACCGGCTGATCAATGGGCTCGGCATCCGCAACGTCGGAGAGCATACCGCGCAGCAACTTGCGATGCGGTTTCGTGCAATGGATGCACTCATCGATGCGAGCGAGTACGACCTGATGTCGGTTCGCGACATCGGACCGGAGGTTGCGCACAGCATCCGCGAGTATCTCGACGAGCCGCGTAACCTGAATTGCGTGAAGCGCCTCATGAAGGTAATCGAGGCTGCTCCGCCCGCTGAAATACACGGCCGCGCGGCGCTGCGCGACAAAACCTTTGTCCTGACGGGAACATTGCCCTCGATGGGTCGCGACGAGGCCGAACGCAAGATCATGGCTGCCGGCGGGCGCGTCACCTCATCGGTCAGCCGCAAGACCGATTTCGTCGTCGCGGGCGATGATCCGGGCTCCAAGCGGAGGAAGGCGGAGGAGCTGGGCGTTCGCATCCTCGACGAAAAAGGATTGCTCGACCTGATCGAGGGTGGGGGCTGATGCCACAGCAGTCGCGTGCGCGGATTCATCTGGTGATTCGTGGCCGGGTTCAAGGCGTCGGCTTCCGCTTTGCGACATTCGATGAAGCTCGCGACTTGGGGCTGTCCGGCTGGGTGCGCAATTTGCCGGGCGGCGAGGTAGAGGTGTTCGCCGAGGGCCGCAGCGAAAATTTGCGAATACTGGTGGCGTGGGCGCATCAGGGACCGCGGCTGGCCCGCGTCGATGCGGTAGTGGAGGAGTGGCTTGATTTTATTGGGGATTTAGCGCCCTTCCAGATCCGCTAAACGACCGGCCTTTAACGATTTGCCTACATTAGTTATACTTTAAAAGCCTCCAGTCGAGTATTTGCAGGGCTAAGCGCGCCGGAGTAATTTTCAATCTAGCCGTAACCAAGAGGAAAGAGAGGACCGCAATGGCTGTACCACCTGAGGCGGCCGGACAAGCCGCCACATCGCACGATTCCGCCGAATCGAGCGGGGACCACAAGCCGCATGTTCGCAAGGACCGCGTCGTAATCCGTTTTGCCGGCGATTCCGGTGACGGCATGCAGTTGACCGGAATGCAATTCACGGCAGAGTCGGCGCTGGCCGGCAATGATATTGCGACGCTGCCGGACTTTCCCGCCGAAATCCGCGCCCCCGCCGGCACGCTGGCTGGGGTCAGCGGCTTTCAGCTCAACTTTGCGAGCAACGAGATTTACACGCCCGGCGACGAGCCCAGCGTTCTCGTCGCAATGAATCCGGCAGCGCTCAAGGCAAACCTGGACGACGTTCCGCCAAACGGCGTGATCATCGTCGACAAGGAAGCTTTCACCGAGTCGAACCTGAAACGTGCCGGATACAACGACAATCCGCTAACCGACCATTCGCTCGACAAATACCAAGTGATTCCGGTTGATGTGACCAAGCTAACCGCGCTTGCGCTGCACGGATTGGGGCTCAACAACCGAGCGGTATTCCGATGCCGCAATATGTTCGTGCTGGGGATGCTCTCGTGGCTGTACCATCGGCCGATGCAAAGCACAATCAGTTATCTTGAGAGCCGCTTCAAGAAAACGCCCGACATCCTGGAAGCCAACATCCACGCGCTCAAGGCCGGATTCAATTACGGCGAAACCACGGAGATGTTTGCCAGTTCGTACGAGGTGCCGGCGGCGCGAATCGAGCCGGGCCTGTATCGCAATATCACCGGCAACAGCGCAACCGCGCTGGGCTTCGTTGCGGCGGCGGTGAAGTCGGGGCGGCCGATATTTCTTGGCTCGTACCCGATTACTCCCGCAAGCGACGTTCTGCATGAATTGTCCGGCTACAAGAATTTTCCCGTTTATACTTTTCAGGCCGAAGATGAGATCGCCGGCGTATGCTCCGCAATCGGTGCATCATTCGGCGGTGCAATTGGAATAACCACTACTTCCGGACCCGGATTGGACCTGAAGTCGGAAGCCATCGGCCTGGCTGTAAAAGTTGAACTGCCGCTAGTTATTACCGACATCCAGCGCGCGGGTCCGTCAACCGGAATGCCCACCAAGCCGGAGCAGGCCGATCTTCTGCATGCGATGTACGGCCGCCACGGCGAATCGCCGATTCCGATCATTGCCGCCTCGACCCCTGCCGATTGTTTCGAATGCGCATACGAGGCGGTGCGGATCGCTATCAAGTACATGACCCCGGTAATTCTGATGACCGACGGACAGCTCGCAAACGGCGCCGAGCCGTGGTTGCTCCCCGATGTCGACAAGCTCCCGCCGATCAAGGCTGAGCTGCGGACCGACCCCAAGGGCTTCATGGCTTATATTCGCGATGAAGACACGCTTTCGCGCCCTTGGGCGGTGCCGGGCACCAAGGGACTGGAGCACCGCATCGGCGGCCTCTCGAGTGAGAACCTGACCGGCAACGTCAGCTACTCGCCGGCGAACAACGAACTGATGGTTCGGACGCGCGCTCGCAAGATTGCGGGAATCGCGCGCGAGATTCCGCCCACGCAGATCTTCGGCGATTCATCCGGCGGCGATCTGGTCGTTCTTGGGTGGGGTTCAACATTCGGTCCGATTCGCGAGGCAGTCCGGCAGGTCCGCGAAAAGGGCAAGAAGGTATCGCAGATTCATCTGCGCTATCTCAATCCGCTTCCCCGCGATCTCGGCGACGTGCTGCGGCGCTTCAAGCGCGTGATGGTGCCCGAGATGAACATGGGACAATTGGTCAAGATGGTGCGCACCGAATACCTGATCGACGCCTTCGGGTTCAACAAAATCCAGGGCCGTCCGTTCAAGGTCAGTGAAATCGTCACGCGCATCAATCGCGCCCTGGAGGACTGAACCAATGGCTACCGCGCTTACCCGGCAGGATTTTGTCTCCGATCAGGAAGTCCGATGGTGCCCCGGATGCGGCGATTACGCCATCCTGGCGGCCGTGCAAAAGGTGATGCCGGAGTTCGGCATCGCGCCTGAGAATACCGTCTTTATTTCCGGCATCGGCTGTTCGAGCAGGTTCCCTTACTACATGAACACGTACGGCTTCCATACGATTCACGGACGTGCGCCGGCATTCGCAACCGGGCTTAAGATGTCGCGTCCCGACCTCGATGTATGGGTCGTCACCGGCGATGGCGACGGCCTGTCGATCGGCGGTAATCACATGATCCACGTCCTGCGGCGCAATGTGGACCTGAAGATTCTGCTCTTCAACAACCGAATTTATGGCCTGACCAAAGGGCAGTATTCGCCGACTTCCGAGCTGGGCAAGGTCACCAAATCGACGCCGATGGGCTCGATTGATTTTCCGTTCAATCCGATTACGGTTGCGCTTGGAACGCATTCCAGCTTCGTGGCGCGGACCATTGACGTCGAACAGAAGCATTTGGGTGAAATGCTGCGGCGCGCACATGCGCATCGCGGCTCGTCATTCATCGAAATTCTGCAGAACTGCAACATCTTCAACGACGGTGCATTCAATGAGGTCAGCGACAAGGCGCTCAAGGCCGACCATCAGCTCGTGCTTGAGCACGGCAAACCGCTGATTTTCGGAAAAAACCGCGATCGCGGAATCCGGATGAACGGGATGCGGCCCGAAGTGGTGCAACTCGGCAATGGCGTGACCGAGAAGGACTTGGTCGTGCACGACGAGACGAATATTTCACTCGCCTTCATGCTTGGCCATTTCGAGGCGCCGCTGCCTACCCCGGTCGGGGTTTTCTATGCGATTTCGCGCCCCACCTATGATGCGGCAGCCAACAAGCAGCTTGCCGATGCGAAGGAAAAGATGGGTGCCGGCGATCTTAAAAAACTCCTCCATCGCGGCGACACGTGGCAGGTGGAATAGGAGCGCATCAAGCGATTTTGCTGTGAATTTAAACGGCCCGCGGGATACTCCCGCGGGCCGTTTTGTTTACTCGGCTCGCGGCTCGATTAGCGATCGCAGCCGTATACCTTCATCACGTTTTCACCCATCACCTTGGCACGGGCAGTCTTAGGCAGCCTGTGAGCGAGTTCCTCGACTTCCTCGATGTAGTTGCCGATGTGGTCCGGATGCGGAAAATCGCTGGCCCAGAAAAATTTGTCGGCGCCGATCAGATCGACCATCGCGGGCAGTGAAGTCTCGTCGGGATCGGCGGAAATCCAGCACTGGCGCTGGAAATAGAAGCTCGGCTTCTCCTTTAGCGGCACGGTTGCGCCGAACAGCGTTGCGTAGACGGCATCGAGGCGATCGAGCCAGTAGGAAATCCATCCTGCGCCGGCTTCCAGCAGCACCAGCTTGAATTTGGGGAACTTGTCGAAGGTGCCGTACTGGAAAAAGCTGGTGAACGCATGGCGGATCGCGTCGGCGGCGGTCACGTTTATGAAGTAATACTGCTTGTTGATGTACTTGAAATCGTAGCGACCCGGCAGCGCCCAAGGCGGCTCCAGCGACGGATGAATTCCAAGCGGAACGCCCAATTCCTGCGCCTTGGCGAAGACCACATCGTGATCGGGATGCGCATGCGGCTTGCGGGTCATTACAAACTGGCAAACCCATCCACCCTTGCATCCCGCTTTCACCGCGCGCTCCAGTTCCTTTGCCGCAGCTTCCGGATCGCCGAGCGACAGATGCGCGATTGGCACCAGCTTGCCGCCGCTATCGGAACAAAAATCGACGATATACCGGTTGTACGCGCGCGTGTATGCCTGCGCGAGATCGATGTCCTCGTTTTCGGTTTCGTAGAGGAGGGTCAGAGTGGGATACAGAAACGCAGCGGCGAGTCCTTCAGCCTCGATTCGCTTGAGCCGCTCTTTCGGATCCATCGCTCCGTATGGCGCCATCCCGCCGTATCTGAGGCTCTCGGGACCGATGTTGCTCCGCTCCTTGACGTTCTCGCGGGTCGTGCCCATCGCGGAGACGCCGGCCAGCCGTCCGCTGTGGAAAATCTTCGACTTCTTGCCGGCGACCTCGAGATATTCCAGCCCCTTGTCGTCCACACGCACCCGCACTGCCTTGGGCTTGTATTTCGCTTCCAGGTAGCGATCCCATAGTCCCGCGTCCTCGAGAATATGGCCGTCGGCATCGACGGCACCTTTGAAACTCAGCTTCTGGATTTCGTCCCGGTTGGCCGAACCGGTTGTCAAATGTTCTGTGGTCGCCATAAGCGCTCCTGATGATTCCGCGCGATTGCGGTCCATGGAATTTATAATGCAACTGAACGCAGGTTGCGAGGCTGCAAATAGACGCGCTAAGTGCTCGCCACCCACTGAATAACAATGGAATTCGAGTTGACGCTTCCATCAAATGGCGGATACTAAAAGCCTCGATCCAGCAGCGCTCGTTTAGAGCGCATCCGGGAGGTAATCCAATGGCCAATCAGCCGTCCGACGACTTGGTGATCATCAGCCCGGCGATAGGCTTAATCGCCCGCATCTTTTTCACGCTGATCTTCTTCCTCTCGGGTGTCACCCACTTCACAAATATGCAGAATTATATCGATTTGATGCCTGCGATGATTCCGGCGCGCGCCTTCTGGGTGAGCATTTCAGCGGTAGTGGAGCTGGCCGGTGCGGCCTTGATTCTCCTGAACTATCGCCCTCGACTGGGGGCGTGGCTGCTGGTTGTTTTCCTCCTGCCAGTCACAATTGTCGTGCATGGAACCGGGATGATCATGCTCCCCAGTCCGATTATGCGCGTGGTGAATGTGTCGATGTTCCTAAAGGGTTTGGCAATGATCGGATGTGCCCTGTTCATCACCCAGTCCGGCGTCGAGGGCCATGCCTAGGCGGCCAGTACCTCCACACTGGCCGCCTGAAAGCTGGCCCTGCCCGATTTCCCGAGCTAATGATGCGGCCACCATTTGGCTGCCGGCCGTGGCTCAGGAATCATCAAGTCGCTTGCGCAAAGGATTCCAGCCAGCCGTCCGTGACTCACAACCGGCAATGCGCCGATAGCGCGTTTCGTCATCAGGTTCGCAGCATATTCCAGCGTCTCTGATGGCGTGACGACGACCGGATTTGGCGTCATGACAGTCTTCACGGGGATCGCGTCCATAGACATAAGGCGATGGCCCTGCATGTCGTATTCGCTAAGGATTCCAACCAATTCCCCGTCTTGTACGACTGGGAGGCGCCGCAGGCCGTATTTTTTCAGGATTGCATGAGCATCGGCCAAACTGTCATCGGGGCCAATCGTGAACAGGGTCTTCGTCATTCGGAGTCCGACTAGCATTTTAGTCACCAGTTGATGAAATTTGATTAACAATGAATGCAAAAGACATGCCGTGGTGAAAGTTGCGTTAATGGGCCAATTTCTGCCTGCCGACATCGGTTGGAATGTATCCAACCGATACATCGTGAATCGGGTGGAAACACCGCTGCGCGCGGCAAAATTGTCTAGAAGCTGACGCGCTTGAACTGGCGCTCCGGGATCAGGCGCAGGCCGTTCATGATGATGCGCCAGAACCATGGAACGTAAACCACTTCGGCGTGCTTGCGCCACGCCGCATAGATACTGTCGGCGGCGGTGGCAGGCGACACCGTGAGTTTCGCGTCGTCGCGGCCAAAGGTCATGCGCGTATCCACCGTGCCCAGCTTCACCGTCATTACATGCACGCCGCTTTTTGCGAGCCTGCCCCGCAGTCCCTGCGCGAAAATCGCGAGCGCACCTTTGGCCGAGCCGTACACGTAATTCTTTGCCCGCCCGCGATCTCCGGCGACCGAGCCGATTATGATGATGAAGCCCGAGCGCTGCTGTTCAAGATGCCGCGCAGCCAGCGTAATCAGGGAGACCGCACCGGTGAAATTCTGATGCAGCGTTGCCAGCGCTTCGGCGGGATCTTCCTGCGCAGCCTCCTCGTCGCCGAGCGTGCCGAAACATACGATCACGCCATCGAGCCCGCCCAATTCATGTGCGGCATGGCGGATGAAAGCGTCGTGAGCGCCGAAATCTGCCGCATCGAAGGCGCCGGAGAGCGCCGGAACGCCGGAGCGCACGGCGACATCGGCGGCGGCGCGTGCGGTTTCGGTGGCATCACGCGAGGCCATGAAGATCCGCGCGCCTTCGCCCGCAAACTTGAGCGCGAGGGCGCGGGCAATCGGGCTGGTTGCGCCGAGGATTAAAATTTTCTCCATCGCGGATATCCCATTTTCGCCTAGGCCGGATCGATTCCCAGGCGGCGCGACAGGTTTGACGAGAACCGGCCTTCCGGATCGGCGGCAGCCTTCACCGTTTGCCATCGCGCAAGGTTTGGGTACATTGCGCGCACCGATTCTGGTCTAAGCCGCGCGTCCTTGGCCAGATAGACGCGGCCGCCGCGCTTTAGAACCATCGCGTCGAGCGAATCTAGAAATTCGAGCAGGCCGTCGGTGACGGGAAAATCCAGCGCCAGCGTATAGCCGGGCATCGGAAATGAGAGCATCCCCTGTTGCGCGCCAAATTTCTTTAGCACCGCCAGAAACGAAGCGCGCCCGCTGCGACTTGTAGCCTCGAGCGTTTCGATTAGGCCCGCGCGGCTTTCTTCCAGCGGCCATACGCATTGGTACTGCACGAATCCACGCTTTCCGTAAATCCGGTTCCAGTCGCGAATTGAATCGAGCGGATAGAAAAAGCTGTCCCAGTTGAAAATTGCGCCGGTCCCCGACTGGCGATGGAATGCATAGTAGACGCCGTTAAATGCCCGCACCGTGAGCGGGTTGAGCGTGACGCCCGGGAGATCGAACGGCACGACAGAGCGGACCTTTGGTTGGATGCGCAACGGCGCTTGCGCCATTTTTGCGGGCAGGTCCTGTGGCGCTGCAAAGTCGCCGACGCTAAGAACCGATCGGCCAAGTGCGCCCTGTGCGCTGGCGCAGTCGATCCATGCAACAGAATAGCCATATTGGCCGTCGGTGCGCTCGAACGCCTCGAT
>Ga0335069_10000182_pt1 | contig 109535 bp, 88 predicted proteins | sample Lox_Sample_11_FD_206714 | JGI IMG/M metagenome (GOLD analysis project Ga0335069, IMG submission 206714) | Soil microbial communities from Loxahatchee National Wildlife Refuge, Florida, United States - Lox_Sample_1.1 | ecosystem: Environmental > Terrestrial > Soil > Wetlands | place: USA...
CCATCATCCCGCCTCCGGTGGAGACCCCGCCGGCGGGGTCTCCACCGGAGCTTGAAAATCAACCTTGGACTAACTTATGAAGTGGTACAGAAAATCGGGCAGGTCAAATTCAATTCGACTACGTGCGCTTTCCGGATGCGAAGGGGCTCAAATTCTCACAGGCGGTCACGATAACGAGCCGGCTGGCCGCGATTTCCGGCTTCCTGGGCGAGGCTCGCAAACGGCTTACGCCCTACAATGTGTTCGTCGCCGCGGACATCTTCGGCTATGTCATGTGGAACCTCGACGACACGCATATCGGTCAACGGCTTGAGGAGATCGAGCCCGCCGTAGACTACATCTCGCCGATGCTCTATCCATCGTGCTTTCAGTTTGGAATCCCCGGATACCGAAATCCGGTGGCCAATCCGCACAAGATTGTATACCTGTCGCTGGAAAACGGGACCGAGAGAACCGGGATGGCGCCAATTCGTTTCCGGCCCTGGTTGCAGGCATTTCGCGATTACGCATTTGATCATCGCGAGTTCACGGAAAAAGAGATTAGTGCGCAGATCTCCGCTGCCGACGAGTTCGGCTCCGACGGCTGGATGCTGTGGAATCCACGAAATTCCTATTCCGGCGCGGGATTGAAGACGGAGGGCAAGGGCTGCAAACAAGACCTGCCTCAATGATAGAATCAGGAGTATGAATTTGACGGCGGCAATTCGTTTTGGCCGCGCGGCTATCTCGGCATTTCTGCTTCAGATTGCAACGGCGACGTTATGCCTGGCGATCGCGCCGACGGCCTACGCCACGGACTTGCGCGCGCGCGACCTGGCGCCAATCGCAGACGTTGCGCAAGCCGAGATCGTGGCAGGCAGGATTCCCGGCGCCGTGGTCGAGATCGGCCAAGGCGATCGCATCGTCTATCGCCGTGCCTTCGGATGCCGGGAGCGCGGGTCCGCCTGCGTCCCGATGACGCCGGATACCGTGTTCGATCTCGCGTCGCTCACCAAGCCAATCGCGACCACCTCCGCAATCATGCGCCTGAACGAACTGGGCAAGATCGATCTCGATACTTCAGCCGCGGCGTACTGGCCAGCATTCGGTCGCAACGGCAAGGAGCGAATCACGATTCGCGAACTGATGACACATTATTCGGGGCTCCGCGCAGATCTCGATTTGAGGAAAAAATGGCACGGATATGGCACGGCGCTCAAATTGATCGAGGCGGAATGCCCGATTCACCCACCAGGAACCTATTATCTCTACAGCGACATCAACTTTGAGGTGCTCGGCGAAATTGTGCGGCGAGTGTCCGGTTTGTCGCTCAGCGAATACTGCCGCGATCACATCTTTGAACCGCTCGGCATGTCGGAGACCGGCTTCCGGCCAAGAGGCCCCGAATTGGCCAGAATCGCGCCTACGGGCTACTCGGACGGAAAGCTGCTTCTCGGCGAGGTGAACGATCCCACTGCATTCAGAATGGGCGGAGTCGCGGGTCACGCGGGACTTTTTGCAACTGCTGACGATGTTGCGAAATTCGCCCGCATGATGCTCGCTGGCGGAAGCCTGGGCCGCGCGCACATTTTGCGCCGCACCTCCGTCAATCTAATGACGATCCCGGAATCCCCGCGTGACGGATCGCGGTTGCGTGGGCTTGGATGGGACCTCGCTGCACCGTTCGCTTCGAACCGCGACCAGTTGGCGCCAGTCGGATCGTACGGGCATACCGGCTTCACTGGTACGATGGTCTGGATCGATCCCATGTCCGACGCGTACGTGATCGTGCTGACGAACCGAACGTATCCTAACGGCACGGGAGACGCGGGGCCACTTCGAGATGCGATTCTTGCACTGGTCTCAAAACTACTCGGCCCCGTCTCGGAGTCGCAGGTGGCCGCGAAATGCCGGGCACTCGCGCCGTACTGTGAGCTCGCAATGACAAGCGCAGCGGCGGCGAGTGATGCCAGAGTATCAACGGGAGCGGATGTGCTTGTCGCCGACGGATTTGCCGAGTTTAAGGGTTTGCGCATCGGACTAATTACGAATCAGACCGGTATCGCAAAATCCGGCCTGCGAGACGCCGATGCGTTCCGCACTTCGCCCGGATTAAAACTGGCCGCAATCTTCAGCCCGGAGCACGGATTCCATGGCGACACCGAGGGCGCTGTCGCATCGGGAATGGATCCGGTTACGGGACTTCCGCTCTATAGCTTGTATGGCAGCGTTACGCGTCCGACGGATGCGATGCTAAACGGAATCGACGCGCTGGTCTTCGATATCCAGGACGTCGGCGCTCGCTTCTACACCTATGTCACCACGATGGCCTACGCGATGGAGGCGGCGGCAAAACGAGGCATCCCTATCTATGTGCTCGATCGCCCCAATCCCATCGGCGCGGACGTGGTTGAAGGCCCGGTGCTCGATCCGGATCTGAAATCATTCACGGGTTATTTTCCTATGCCGGTCAGATACGGAATGACGATGGGCGAGTTGGCAACGATGTTCAATACCGAAGACCGAATTGGCGCGAAACTGCATGTAGTCAAAATGCACGGCTACCAGCGTGGGGAATGGTACGACGCGACGGGCCTTCGCTGGGTGAATCCGTCGCCGAATTTGCGCTCGGTTGATGAGGCGGCGTTGTATCCCGGGGTGGCAATGGTCGAAGGCGCCAACATCAGCGTCGGGCGCGGAACCGCAACTCCATTCGAACTAGTCGGAGCGCCGTGGATCGACGGACGACAGCTGGCCGAATACCTGAATGCAAGAAAGATCGCGGGCGTTAGATTCACTGCCACAAGTTTCATCCCGGATGCGGACGCTTTTGCGGACCGAAGTTGTGGTGGTGTCAGACTCACAGTGAATGATCGGCACACACTCGACGGTCCAGAGTTGGGCGTAGAGATCGCTAGCGCCCTCCATCGTCTGTATCCAGCCGAATTTCAATTGCAGAAAACTCTCGGCGTTATCGGGTCGCGAGTGGCGGTCGATGCAATCGATCACGGCCGAGATCCACGAGCAATCGAAAAAGACTGGATGCCTCAACTGTCGCGCTTTGGGGCGATCCGAGCAAAATATCTTCTCTACTGACGACAGCCCCCACCGATTGGCGCACGCCCGCTCGCGTTAATTACGGAAGGGCGAGGCGTGCTTAAAATCTCCGGCAAGAGACGCTTCACCAAATATCGACAGATACGGCATTCAAAAATGGTCCCAAAGTCCTTGGATCGACCGCAGAAATGCATGCGGCCGACCGCGCACATGTGTATCCGATCGCAACATCGGCAATAAAGCGCGTCGGTTCAAATCCCTGTATTTTCCTCAGAAATTTTTGCTTCATAACGAAACTCCGTCGGCACGATCGATGCACTGATGCAGTGAGACTGCTCCACAGCGAGAAAGGAGACGGCCATGCTGAATGCCACTAAGACTGACGAAAAACGCAAGGATTCTCTCCGAACCCTGCTCCGACGCGAACGCCAGGATGCGCTTGTCCGGGTCCAGATACTCCGCAGGCAACAGGAAGAGGACGTGACACCTCCTCCAACCGACGAATTCGAAGTCGCACGGTCGCTGGCCGACGTCGAAACGCATGCGGCCTTGATTGACCGAGTCGAAAAGCGCTTGAAAGCGGTCGACGAGGCGATGGAACGCCTGCAGGCCGGCGAATACGGTGTGTGCGCGGATTGCGGGGAGAAAATTAAGCTCGCGCGGCTGCGCGCTGTACCACTCGCAATTTACTGCATCGATTGCCAGCAGAAGCGCAACCGGTTGATGCACTTGGGCGCGGGTGAAATCAGCCGATCGGTTCGGCGTCGCTGGACGATTCCTGAAGAAGTCGATGAATCATTTGAAGCCGGCGACATTGCGCACACTCCCGAAGAGGAAGTCATGGTTCATGCGGACAGCCCGTTTGGACCAGAGGAAGGTGAGGCAATATCCAGCGATTTTGCCGGGGGGCGACGCCGACGGCGCGGCCGTCCGCGAAGGCAGGAAGCGGCGCACGTATAAGTGAATCCGAGGCGCTCGCTTGCGCGGGTTGCGCTTGCGCTCCGTCACGTGAGTGACGACGATGCACTTGCGGGGCATGGAAGTCGCGGATGAATTGGAAACCCATCGAAAAGCCGCATGAGGGATGGACCGTCATCCCAAACTTGGTCAACTACGCTCGGGTTCGTGATGCTTTTTCATGGAAGACGGCCCGCCTTGCGCTAGACGGCCTACCCGGTGGCCGCGGGCTAAACATCGCGCATGAGGCGGTAGATCGTCACGCGGTCGGGCCACTGCGCGATCGGGTCGCGCTTCGGTGGCTCGGCAAGCGCGGCGAAGTACGCGATATTACGTACAAGGACCTGCGATCGGCGACCAACCGATTCGCAAATGTGCTGAAAGCGCTTGGGCTCGCGAAGGGCGAGCGGGTGTTTCTGCTCTCCGGCAGAATCCCTGAACTCTATATAAGTGCGCTTGGTGCTCTAAAAAACGGAAATGTGTTTTGCCCGTTATTTTCGGCATTTGGCCCCGAGCCGATTCGCCAACGGATCGAAATTGGCGCTGGTCGCATGCTGGTAACGACGGCCGCGCTGTACAAGCGAAAGGCGCCCAACCTGCGCGCGGCCCTTCCGGGTCTCCGGCATGTTCTTTTAATTGGCTCGAAGGATGAAATTCGCGCAATCCCAAATACGCTCGATTACAACCAGTTGATGGCAGAGGCCGGCGATCAATTCGAAATCCCGCCAACCGATCCGCAAGACTTGGCGCTGCTTCACTTTACCAGCGGAACCACCGGCAAGCCCAAGGGCGCCATGCATGTGCATGAGGCGGTGGTCGCACATCATGCGACCGGCCGCTTCGCGCTCGATTTTCACCCCGACGACATATTTTGGTGCACAGCCGATCCCGGATGGGTGACCGGCACTTCGTACGGAATCATTGCGCCGCTTACCCACGGGATTACCAGCATTGTAGACGAGGCGGAGTTCGACGCGGAACGATGGTATGGTCTATTGCAGAACCAAAAGGTCACAATTTGGTACACCGCGCCGACAGCGGTGCGCATGATGATGAAAGTCGGCGCCGAGGCAATACGAAAATACGATCTGCGCCATCTTCGGTTCATCGCAAGCGTTGGCGAGCCACTTAATCCGGAGGCGGTCGTGTGGGGACAAAAGGCATTCGGGCTTCCGATTCACGACAATTGGTGGCAGACGGAAACCGGAGGAATCATGATTGCCAACTATGCCGCCATGGATATTCGCCCCGGCTCGATGGGGCGGCCCCTTCCCGGCGTCGAAGCCGGAATCGTGCACCGGCACCACGACGGCACCATCGAGACCGTCACGCAACCTGATGTCGAGGGTGAACTGGCATTGCGGCCCGGGTGGCCTTCGATGTTTCGCGGCTACCTGAACGAAACCGAGCGCTATCGCAAGTGCTTTGCGGGCGGTTGGTATCTGACCGGCGACTTGGCCAAGTGCGACGCGGACGGATACTTCTGGTTCGTCGGACGCGCCGACGACGTAATCAAATCGTCGGGACATCTGATCGGTCCATTCGAGGTCGAAAGCACGTTGATGGAACATCCCGCAGTCGCCGAAGCGGGCGTGATTGGGAAACCCGACCTGGTCGCGGGTGAGATCGTCAAGGCGTTCGTCGAACTCAGACCGGGATTCTCGCCCGGCGAGGAATTGCGCAGCGAATTGCTGGGCTTCGCGCGCAAGCGGCTGGGCGCCGTGGTTGCGCCAAAAGAGATTGACTTTATCGCAGCCGTACCGAAGACCCGCAGCGGAAAAATCATGCGCCGGCTGCTCAAGGCGCGCGAACTCGGGCTGCCCGAAGGGGACCTCTCGACATTGGAAAATGCGGGAGGCGACGGAAATTCGGATGGTCCCGCAAGCTGACGCGCAGCGCCTCAAGCTCGATCGCGATCACGCGCTGACGCTTTTGCGTGAGATGTTGCGGATCCGCCGCTTTGAGGAAAAGTCGGCGGAACTTTACAGCGCGGCAAAAATCCGCGGTTTCCTCCATCTGTATATCGGCGAAGAAGCCGTGGCCGTCGGCGGTGTCCGCGCGCTCAATCCGGATGACGCGATGGTCGCCACCTATCGCGAGCATGGACATGCACTGGTTCGCGGCATTTCCACCGCTTCGATCATGGCCGAAATGTTCGGTAAGCAGGAGGGTTGCAGCCGGGGCCGGGGCGGCTCGATGCATATCTTCGACACGGCCACCCGCTTTTACGGCGGCAACGCAATCGTTGGAGGCGGACTGCCAATCGCCGTTGGCCTCGCGCTGGCCGAAAAAATGCAAGGAACGTCGCGCGTAACGGCATGCTTTTTCGGCGAGGGCGCGGTCGCCGAAGGCGAGTTTCACGAATGCATGAATCTCGCGGCGCTGTGGAAGCTCCCAGTGGTCTTTTTCTGCGAAAACAATCTCTATGCGATGGGAACTGCCCTTTCGCGATCGGAATCGGAAACCGATCTCACCCTTAAGGCGGCAAGCTACGAAATGCCGGCCTGGCCGGTTGACGGAATGGACGTAATCGCATGCGAAGAGGCGGCTCGCCGTGCCGTCCTTAGCGTTCGTTCGGGAGAAGGCCCCTGTTTCGTCGAGTTTCGCACGTACCGGTTCCGTGCGCATTCGATGTACGACCCGCAGTTGTACCGTACCAAGCAGGAAGTTGAGGAATGGAAAAAACGCGATCCGATCGCTACCTTCCAGGCGCGAGCGCGCGAGGCGGGACTGATCAGCGCAGAGGACGTGGACGCAATTGACCATGAGATTTCCACCGAAATTTCCCGCGCGGTCGAATTCGCCGAGGCCGGCGCGTGGGAGCCGGAACAAGATTTGACCAGGTTCGTGTATTCGGAAAAAGCGCATTTATGAACACCGCTGCGAAAACGATTCGCATCACTTATCGCGAGGCGATCAAGCAAGCGATTCGCGAGGCGATGCAGCGTGATCCGCGCGTCTTCGTGATGGGCGAGGATGTCGGGCGATACGGCGGCTGCTATGCGGTAACGATGGGACTTCTTGAGGAATTCGGGCCCGAGCGGATCCGCGACACCCCCCTTTCGGAATCGGCGTTCGTGGGCGCCGGAATAGGCGCGGCGATGGGTGGTATGCGGCCGATCGTCGAGATCATGACGGTCAACTTCAGCTTGCTGGCTCTCGATCAGATCGTTAACAACGCTGCGACGATCCTGCATATGTCTGGTGGCCAAATCAATATTCCGCTCGTGATCCGGATGACGACCGGCGCCGGACGCCAGCTTGCGGCGCAGCACTCCCATAGCCTGGAAGGCTGGTACTCACATATCCCCGGCATCAGGGTGCTCACCCCGGCAACACTTGAGGACGCGCGCGGGATGCTCTGGACCGCGCTACAATGTCCCGATCCGGTCCTCATCTTCGAGCACGGCACGCTATACAACATGGAAGGGGATTTGGCTGCCGATGCCGGCGCGATCGAGATCGACAAAGCCGCAATTCGGCGGTCCGGCAAGGACGCAAGTCTGATTACTTATGGCGGCACGCTTCACAAGGCGCTCAAAGCCGCTGAAGAACTGTCGGCTGCCGGGATCGACGCCGAAGTCATCGATCTGAGGACACTGCGCCCGCTTGATACGGCTGCAATTCTCGATTCAGTAACGCGAACGCATCGCGCGGTCATCATAGACGAAGGATGGCGCAGCGGCAGCATCTCGGCCGAGATCAGCGCACGAATCATGGAGGGCGCATTCTACGAACTCGACGCTCCGGTCGCACGAGTCTGCAGCGCGGAAGTGCCGATGCCGTATGCCAAGCATCTCGAAGACGCCGCGCTGCCGAGCGTGCCGGCAATCATTTCGGCGGTACGCGGAATGGTGGGCGAAAATGGCTGAATTTCGCATGCCAGCGCTTGGTGCCGACATGGAGGCCGGCACGATTGTCGAGTGGCTGGTTAAGCCGGGCGACAAGGTCAAGCGCGGCGACATTATTGCAGTCGTTGACACGGAAAAGGCCACGATTGAGGTCGAGGTTTTCGAAGCCGGGTTGATTCAATCGATTGTCGTGCCGGCCGGCGAAAAGGTGCCGATCGGAACTGTCCTGGCCTCGATCGCGACCGATGACGAAGCAGCCCCTGCCTTGGCGCCGCGACCTCCATCGCCTGCAAAACCACCCGAGATTGTCCGCCCGGCCTTTCAGCCCATAGTGCCCGCGCCGCCGATCATTGAGAGGCCGCCGTCAACTATGCCGCCGGTTACGCGCGGACGATTGCGCGTATCGCCGCTGGCGATGCGCGTGGCACTGGATTTGGGAGTCGACCTGTCGAAAGTAAAAGGGACGGGGCCCGACGGTGCGATCACAAAAAGTGATGTCGAACGAGCAGCCAAATCCGTCCCGCCTCCACCGCCGCCGGCGGCTCCATCTGTAAAAGCTGACAAGGCTGGCGGCCCATCCCAGCCGGTGATGACCGCGGATGAGCGTCATGTCGCGATGCGAAAGGTGATCGCCGCAGCCATGGTGCGCTCGAAACATGAAATTCCACATTATTACCTCGGCACTCCTATCGACATGAGCCACTCGATGGGATGGCTGCAAGCGGAAAATCTAAGGCGGCCGGTCGCTCAACGTCTCTTATACTCAGTGCTGCTGTTGAAGGCCGCCGCAGTCGCGATCCGTGACGTGCCCGAGATGAATGGGTTTTGGATCGATGGCGCATTCAAGCCGGGCGAAGCGGTTCACGTCGGCGTTGCAATCGCCCTTCGCCAGGGCGGCCTGATTGCACCGGCGCTCCACGACGTCGATAAAAAGAGCCTTGATGAAATCATGGCGAACCTGCGCGATCTCGTTAATCGCGTACGCGCGGGCACGCTGCGCAGCTCGGAGATCGCGGATGCCACAATCACCGTAACGAGCCTCGGCGAGCGCGGAGTCGAGTCAGTCTTCGGAGTTATTTATCCGCCACAAGTTGCGATCGTCGGATTCGGAAAAATCGCGGAACGCCCATGGGCAGTTGACGGTTTGGTTGGAGCGCGGCCCGTTGTTGCGGCGTCGCTGGCAGCCGATCACCGGGTCAGCGACGGGCACCGCGGCGCATTATTCCTTGCCGCAATCGACCGATTGCTCCAGGAGCCGGAGAAACTATGACGGATGAAGCGATCAAGGCGCTCGTTCTGAAGCAACTCAATCGAATTGCCCCGGAGGCCGAGACGGCGGAACTCGATCCGGACGTAGATATGCGCGAGCAGATTGACTTGGATTCGATGGACATCCTGAACCTTACGATTGCCCTTCACGAGGCCACCGGAGTGGACATTCCGGAGTCGGAGTATCCGCACATGACAACCCTTAATGGCTGCGTTGCTTATCTGCGCACCCGGGTCAAATAGGGCGGTGAGGCGATTGTCTCGAAGGGTTCCTGCTTCTTGATCGAGAAACAACGCGGCAAGACGGAAACGACATGCAATGTCAATCGAAAATCATTTTCCGGTACTTTGAGTTGAGCTTTGCCGTTGTGCCCCCCGAAAAGGTTGTCCGGCGTGACAACCGGGTAGACCTGTGGTACTGGGAGCGGCAATGGTCGTGTTCTTGACATTGGGGGCGGCGCTGTTGGGCCTGCGGTTGAAGTCGCGAGCAAGACTTGAGGCGGAAAATATGGTCTTGCGCAGCAGGTAATCGCGCTTAGCCGTAGATTCTCTGCCTGAGGCAGGCTCCAGAATCTGGATCGGCTGATCAGCAATCCCGATGCAAAACTTCCATCGGAGCTGACCGAAAATCATCTGGGCGAAAGCGCTCCAAGCACGGCTTCGTTTGGCACCGCGCGCTCCGAAGGACTAACTTCAGCGCGTGTTAAAGTAGCAGAAACTTGAGTCGCTGCCGCGTCATAATGTGCAGCGACAAGTTTGCGAATCGCATTTGCGCCGCCCCATGCGTTTAGTGAATCGCCGAGCCGATCGCCGCCGACATCAGCCAAGTCACTATCGCCGAGCCACGTATGTTTGAAGCGCTTGAGGCAGTTTGACAATGTCAGATTCATTGCTACCCCGCCGCGTGCCGTCTTCTGCGCCTTCGGAGCTTCGACCCCTAGAGTCGCAACTTGCTGAACACAAATCCATGAAGTCGGTGAGTGCAATCACGCCGGGCCGCGCCGATTCAGTTTGGCATTACGATGTCGCCCGTGGTGTCGTCCTCCATCGACTCGAGCACCCGCACGTCATCCCAAACTGGAATTTCGGAATTCTTGTAGAGTTCACGCGTTCGATCGGTCACGGCGCCGACCCGCACCAGCGCTGGCATCATCAGATCCCGGAAGGCATGGATATGTCCAGGTGGCAGATGAGCCGCGAAGCCGGCGCCGCCCGCTTCCATCAGGCCTTTGAGAAAGTCTTCGGGGGCGATGCCGCTTCGCTCAAGGACGAGCAGAAAGCCCGGGTCCGGCTTGGGCATTCCCTTACCGTCGGGTCCGCCGGTCGCATCGGCCATCGCCTTGATTGCATCGAATGCAAATTGAGCGACCTCCTCGCGGTCGTCGGCGTGCATGGCGGCGATCGATTTGCGCAGGTATACATTCCCGAAGGCGACGTGACGCGACTCGTCGCGCAGCACGTAATCCGTTAGCGATCGCAGCAGCGGACAGGAGGCCTGCTTGCGCATGTTGTGAAACGCGGCCAGCGCGAGACCCTCAACGATCATATTCATGCCCACCATCGTCTTGGCAAAGCTGTGCGATTGCAGCGTTGCGTCGATCAGTTCCTTCAGCCAGGGAGAGATCGGATATACCAGTCCGAGCTTTCTGATGTAGGTGTCGTAGACCTCGACGTGGCGAGCCTCGTCGAAGGTCTGGCTTGCGGAGTAAAGCTTGGCCTCATAGTCGGGCGCGGCGTGCGTTACGGCGGCGGCAGTCATCAGGGCTCCCTGCTCGCCATGCAAAAACTGCGAAAGAAGCTGGCACGTCGCATGTGCGACGAAGGTTTCGCGGGTAGCCTTCGATAACTTCTGGAAGAACGGTACGCGCAGAAATGGAAAGCGGTCTTCGCCGACTATCGGACTGGACGGATCGATCTCGATCGACCAGTCGAGCTGGGTCTCGGCATCCCACTGGTTCTGTTTCGCCTTCGAGTAAAGCTTGCGCAGCTTTTCGCTATCGATCTCATAGGAGAAGTTCCACGCGACGTCCATTACGGTTTCGTAACCGGCAAGCTCTTGCCACGGGAACCTAGCAGCGGAGTTGCTATCTCCATTGGTGCTCATATGGCCTCCCTAAAGTCCTTTGTCATCGCTTTTACTTGATATCCCGCGATGTGCTTCAGACGTGCAGATGCCTTATCGCCTACGCATCGCGGGTCCGCTTTGCACGTAGTCGTTAAACCCTTGACCGAGGACTTCGAGCGCGCGGCGCAGCGCTCCCAGCGCCTTTTCCCGACGGCCTGCCTTATGATGCTCGATTGATTCGCTGACAAAGACGGCCAACCGTGTATGATTTTTTCGGACCCCTCGCCTGGCCTCCTGCAGCGGATCGGAAGCGAGTAGAGCTTGCAGGCGACGCGCAAGCATCCGCCAGACACGATTACCAGTCATATCCGCGATTGCGACCAGCAGATCGCGGCCAGCGGCTGCGCGATCGTCGTCCTCTAAATCCTCGTCGCCCATTCGCCCGCTGAGCGCCGATAGTGCTTCAATTTGCACCTTCGTAGATCGCTCCAGTGCGAGCTTCGCCATCTCGAACACCAGCGGCCGCGTGACCTCGAGCACCTCTTGCAGAACACCGGCATCGACGCGTCCGCCGTGAAAGATCATAGCCGGCAACACGTCGAAGGATGCGTTAACCAGCGGTTGCACTGTTGCTGCGTCGCCCTGCCGGACGCAAACGAGATTTAGTCCTTCGAGGACTCTGATGGCGTAGCTGATCGTGGTCCGATTGACTTTGAACTTAATTGCCATCTCACGCTCAGGCGGAAGTTTGCTTCCAGCTGGAAAGCGACCATCAAGAATCGCGTCGCGAAGCTGCTCGGCGATATCTTCATGGACACGGCGGCGCGCGGCGGGGCGGAAATCGGCAATTTCCACGGCAGAAGTCATAGGGTGACCCACTTATACAGTGGCTCAGCCAATTCAGTCAAGCTGCGGCTACTAGCGACTCGACTGAATCGAGCAAACGCTTGAGCGCATATAACCCGTTCATCCGCAAAACCTAAACCGCGAGAATTCATTGGACTTGTGAGCGCCTGGCATGTTGGCCAAATTTTGAGAAGACGCAATTGTGAGCGGAGCCGCAAAAGCGGACAGAAGTGGCGCTGCCATTAACTTTGATGGCAGTGACCGATAGCGGTTCGAACGCCGCACTTTACTCCTATCGAGGAGGTTTCGATTTGTCGTGCGAGATTGATGCCGGAGCCCGCTTGGCGGTGGCGGTAAAATCCATTCCGAGCGTTTGGAGCGACAACCCGAAACGATCTCGCATTACCGCGTCGTCCTCGGTCAACTCCCGCACTCGGCAACAATACTCGAGCGACATGCCGTTGGGGTCCATGAAATAGATCGATTTCGCCCAGTCGTGGTCGACGATTTCCGTCACTTCGACACCCTTGCCGATCAATTCTCGCCGCTTGGCCTCAAGTTCTGCAGTCGAACCCGCTTCAAAGGCGAAATGGTAAAAAGCCGCAGGCACACCGAGGCCGCGATTAATGCCGGCGTCGTATTCCAGCGGAACTCCCGGAATTCCGCGCGGCTCCATAAATGACAACAGTTGATCGCTGCCGATGTCGAGGAAGAGATGGCGAATGGCTCCGCCTTCCGTAATCTTGATCCGGTCGGCAACCACCGCCTTGAATCCCATCACCTTCTCGTAAAACTCACGGGTCTTGTCCAAGTCGAGAGTGGAAAGTCCAATGTGGGAAAATCCTTTGCCAGGCATCGCTGCGATCCTCCAAATTACTCGTCGGAAAATTGATCATCGGGTTATATCACTTGCGCGTCAAGCTCCAAACTCGTGCAATATTGTCCTTTGCCGAGCCCCGAACTGACCCCGTGGTGCGATTGAATTGTGCAACCGAGAGGAGTTTAAGCATCTTGTGAAAGTCAGAGCCGCGATCGCGAACAAGGCTGGCGAGCCGCTCGAGATCGCTACCGTCGAGCTCGAAGGACCGCGCGCGGGCGAGGCGCTGGTCGAAATCAAGGCGACCGGCGTTTGCCACACCGACGCGTTCACACTGTCGGGTGCAGACCCCGAGGGATTGTTTCCCGCGATCCTCGGACACGAAGGCGCGGGCATCGTGGTCGAAACGGGATCGGGCGTGACTTCGGTGAGAAAAGGTGACCACGTCATCCCGCTTTACATTCCCGAATGCCGCAACTGTCCAAGTTGCCTCTCCGGTAAAACCAATCTTTGTACCGCGATTCGCGAGACGCAGGGACGTGGCGTGATGCCTGATGGCACCAGCCGTTTCTCGCGTGGCTCGGCAAAGCTTCACCATTATATGGGCACGTCGACCTTCGCCAATTACACTGTCGTCCCGGAGATCGCACTTGCGAAGATTCGCGAAGACGCGCCCTTCGACAAGGTTTGTTACATCGGATGCGGTGTAACGACCGGACTCGGCGCTGTTATCAACACTGCCAAGGTGCGACCCGGCGATCGCGTGGTCGTGTTCGGCCTCGGCGGCATCGGGCTCAACGTGATTCAGGGCGCGCGGTTGTCCGGCGCCGGCATTATCGTGGGCGTTGATGTGAATCCCGCCCGCCGCGCGATTGCGGAAACATTTGGAATGACTCATTTCGTCAATCCGAAAGACTTCGAAGGCGATCTCGTACCCTACATTGTGAATCTTACGCGCGGCGGTGCCGACTTTTCCTTCGAATGCGTCGGCAACGTGACGCTGATGCGCCAAGCACTGGAGTGCTGTCAGCGCGGATGGGGCACGTCGGTGATTATCGGCGTCGCGGGTGCAAGTCAGGAAATTTCGACGCGTCCATTTCAGCTCGTGACCGGGCGCACTTGGAAAGGTACTGCTTTCGGAGGCGCAAAGAGCCGGCGCGATGTGCCAACGATTGTCGATTGGTACATGGAAAAGAAAATCAACATCGACGATTTGATCACGCATACGATGCGATTGGAAAAAATCAACGATGCTTTCACGTTAATGCACGAAGGCAAGTCGATTCGCAGCGTCGTGTTGTATTGACCGCATGGACACCCCTGTTCATCAGGACGACGGGCGTGCTTACATAAATGGCCGCCGATTTGGCGGCGAGGAGCTGACGAATGGCAACCAATGTTTCCGCTCCATCCGATGCAGGCGCAGCCGCCTTCGCGTCCTTCACCGCGTTCAATCCTGCGATGCCGGAGCTGCGAAAGAATCCCTATCCCATTTACCATTCACTTCGAGCAGCAGGACCCATATTCCAAGCGAGCCCCGGGATATGGCTGGTAACGCGCTTCGCAATTGGCGACACGGTCCTCGTTGACAAACGATTTGCCACCATCGATTTGAGCCGCATGGGCCGCGGAGAAGGGGACGCCGACCTGCCTGAGACGGAGTCTATAAAACTTGCCCGCGAGGGTATGGGACGGACGATGCTCTTCATGGACCCGCCCGATCACAATCGCGTCCGCGGGCTGGTCAGTAAAGCCTTTACGCCGCGGATGGTGGAGTCGCTGCGGCCGCGAATTCAGGCGATCGCCGATGACCTTCTATCGCGGTTCGAGAGTGGCCGCGACGTCGACTTGATTAAGGAATATGCGTACCCGCTTCCGGTGATCGTCATCGCGGAAATGCTTGGCGTTCCCGCGCAAGACCGCGATTTGTTTCGGGGATGGGCGAGCAATCTAATACCGCTGATCGATTTCGGTCAGGACACGGCCGCGATCGAGCGTGCGATCGCGTCGATGGGCGAAGCGCGCGAATATCTAACGAAGCTGGTCGATGAGCGGCGTCATAATCCCAAGGACGACTTGATCAGCGGATTGACGCTGGCCGCAGAGAAGGGCGATCGGCTTTCAACCGACGAAATGTTCATCAATATCGTCACTATATTGGTCGGCGGTCATGAGACCACCGCCAATCTCATCGGCAACGGGATGATTGCGCTGCTCGAGAATCGCGGCGAGCTCGAAAAACTCCAGCGCGATCCGTCGCTAATTAATCGCGCCGTCGAAGAATGCTTGCGCTACGATCCTTCGTTCCAGGCCACTGCCCGGCGCGCCGTCGAAGACGTTGAGATTGGCGGGGTCAAGATCGCAAAGGGAAATCACGTGGTGGTGATAATGGGGGCCTGCAACCGCGATCCGGAACGCTTTTCCGATCCCGATCGCTTTGATATCACGCGCGAGAACATTGACCACATGGCCTTCGGCGGCGGTATCCATTTCTGCCTCGGCGCCAGCCTCGCGCGCTTGGAGGCCCAAATTGCGATCGGGAGTCTCGTCAAGCGCTTCCCGAATATCCGGCTGACGGGGGCACCCTTGGAGATTCGCGACATGTACAATGTGCGAGGCCGTAAGGCTATCCCGGTTCGAGTCTAGCGGCACGACTATCTCGCGGACGGAGGCTCTTTGTTCGTAATAGTGCACGCGTCTGTCCTCACGCATGTGTCCGGAGCGCTCGGTTGGTAACCGGCCTGCGAAATAGCGGGGCAGTCGCCGGACATCTCCGCTGGGAACTCATTTGATCGGGGCTTCCCAGCTTGCCGCGCGGTACAGAGTTCTCAGGCCAAGTCACACCGCGCCACACATTTGTGCTATAAGTTCGTACAAGTGACCGTGTTGAGACGGCTTCTGGTGACTTGCAGGTTTACCACCGCATTCATCAGGCAGGCGGGACGACAAGGTGGAAACTTGGCGGTGCAAATTGAAGGTGGCGGTGACCTTACGTTCGTCGGTGCCGGCGCCTGAAGCTGCATTGCACACTGGTGTAATCCTGCGGACCGACGATGAAGAGGAAAGCAGGGCCGGACGTTTGATCCCACTACCACGCGTCCGCACACTTCATCCAAGCCTCCGTGCGGAACGTTCCGGTGCCGGACTTTTCGTGTTGGCGCTGATACTGATCTTTAGCTGCCTTACAATCACCACGACGGCGCTGGCGCAAACAGATCAGATCGTCTACAACGATTCGCTCGTTAACGGCTGGCAAAATTGGAGCTGGGCGACCGTAAATCTGAGCAACACCATTCCAGTCCAGTTCGGAACTGATTCGATTAGCGTCAGCGCGGGCCCTTACCAAGCGCTCTATCTGGAACATGATGATTTCGACTCGAGTTTGTACGGCAGCTTGGTGTTCTGGATTAACGGCGGCCCCACCGGGGGACAACTCCTCCAAGTTCAGGCACTGGTTGGCGGAACTGCGCGGACCGTCGTGACTCTGCCAGCACTGGCAGCCAATACCTGGCAAGAGATTGCCATCCCGCTGGCATCGCTGGGTGCCCAACACCAGCCCGACTTGGATGGATTCTGGATCCAAGACCGCAGCGGCAAGACGCAACCGGCATTTTACGTTGACACAATTTCATTCACGGCGGCGCCGCCACCGTCCGTAGTAAATATTTCAGTGGACGCTGGCAACACAGTGCGCACCGTGGATCCGGGGCATTTTGGAATCAATACCGCGGTATGGGACGAAGTCTTCGACACCAGCAGCACCATCAATCTTCTGACCGCGATGGGCAATCAGGCTTTGCGCTTTCCCGGCGGTTCCCTATCCGACGATTACCATTGGGCGACCAACACCACCGACGGCAATGCCTGGCAATGGGCCACCTCCTTTACTGATTTTGCCGCCGTGGCCACCGCTGTCGGTTCGCAAGTTTTCGTCACGGTGAACTACGGCTCAGGCACACCGGCGGAGGCTAGTGGCTGGGTATCTTCCTCAAATGTTACCAACCATTACGGGTTTAAGTATTGGGAGGTTGGCAACGAGGTGTACGGTTCCTGGGAGACAGATAACAACACACGCCCTCATGATCCCTACACATATGCGCAGCGATTCGCGCAATACTACAGCCAGATGAAATCGGCTGATCCGACGATCAAGGTCGGCGCGGTGTCAGTCCCCGGCGAGGACAGCTACGCCAACTACACCGACCATCCGGTCGTCAATCCTCGCACCGGCGTAACGCACAACGGCTGGACACCCGTGATGTTGGCCACTCTTAAGAACATTGGAGTGACACCGGACTTTCTTATTTATCATCGCTACCCGGAAAATCCGGGGACGGAAGACGATGAAGATTTGCTGCTTTCCTCCGGCACTTGGTCGACCGACGCCGCCAATCTTCGCCAGCAGCTGAATGACTATTTGGGTGCAGCCGCCGCGAATGTTGAGCTTGACTGTACTGAAAATAACTCTGTCAGTTCCAGCCCCGGTAAGCAGACAACCAGCCTGGTCGATGCCTTGTTCATGGCGGACAGCATCTGCGCGGCGATGCAAACCGAGTTCAACTCCGTCATGTGGTGGGACCTGCGTAACGGCCAGGAGATGGATGGAAATCTTTCTGCCAGTCTTTACGGATGGCGCGAATATGGCGACTACGGTGTGGTCGATGGCACCATTCCGCCCGACCCCGCCGCTGACGTATATCCGGCCTTTTACGCCGGCGAACTGCTCAAATACTTCGCTCGTGGCGGCGACCAGTTACTCACAGCTGCAAGCGACTACCGACTGATGAGCACGTGCGCAGCGACGCGCGCCGACGGTACGCTCGGCTTACTCGTCATCAACAAAAGCGCTACCAACGCGCTTAACGCTAACATTGCGATTAGCCACGCCACCCTAAGCGGTAACGCAACGCTTTATTCGTACGGTATTCCCCAAGACAACGCGGCCAAGGCAGGGACCGGTTCACCCGCCATCGTGACCACTCCAGTGACAGGTCTCAGTACGAATTTTTCGTTCAGTTTTCCCGCCTACTCGGCCAACGTACTTGTCTTCTCCAACGGTGCATCGCCGTCGCCGACGACCACCTTGACCGCAACAATCACAGCTACGCCAACCGCGATGCCGACTACGGCCATAACCATTGGACCAGCAACATGCGATTCCGGCAACGTGGTGGAAGGAAACTCGTCTTCGACATGTGTGTTTGCACTGAGCAACGCTGGATTTACCAACCATGCGATTGTCACGGGAATTACGATTGACGATACGCTCGACTTCGGAGTGTTCTTCACCGATTGCCAGGCGCCGGGGGGAATCCCCGCGCAGTCGTCATGCTCAATCAATGTGACGTTCAACCCGCAGAGCACCGGCTCGTACACAACGCATCTGCACGTGTTCGACAACGCGACATCCAGCCCGCAGCAGGTGACGATAACCGGGACGGGAGCGCTGCCAATGTCCACAACGGATACTATCACGCCCAACCCGCTGGATTTCGGTGGGTCGCCGGTGGGACAGGCCAACGAGCAGTTTCTGGTGGTGGACAACACCGGCTTCACCAATCCGTTGGTGCTGCAGACGCTCACGGTGACCGATACGACGCCGGGCTATACAGGACCCAATGAATTCACCCTGGTGCCGGCAGATTCGAATTGTCCGATCGAGCCGACCGGGCTGGGGCCGGGCGAGAGCTGCATAATTGCGATCGATCTAACGCCGGATGCGTCGCAGGTTGACGCGTCGTTGACCGGGACGTTGGTAGTGGCAGGGAATGCGGCGACAAGTCCACAGACGATCAACCTGACCGGGTACGCAGTGTTTGGCATCACCGTTAGCGGGGACTGCTATACGGACGCGACCGGTGCGTGCAACGCGATGCAAAGCGATGCCGGTTTCTCCGGCCAGTCGTGCCTGATAGGCGCGGGCATCTGCACCACGGGAGTTGGGTTCAGCTGCATATGCCAATAGGGCCGGCAGGTCGAGCTATGCTAACTCGCTTCCGTGCTAAGGATTCGTAGCTATGGGCCGATTTCGTTTCGATTGTGCTAATCGTCACGAGGGCACCGTTCGAATTGGAATGTCGTGACATGGCACGCTCAATTGCGTCGGCTGGGATTTTCTGCGATTCTGCGATTATGCTTTCCACAGGCGCATTTGGATGAGCGCTTGATGTGATCGACGGGTTGATTCGAGCCTGCAGTCACGGGGAGCAGGGACCGATGCGCCAGTGCAGGGAACAATCCGAATCATCGCGATAGCGCCTCTCAGCGCGACCGCGCTTGTGATTCTGGCGGCTGTGTTTCTCGGTGTGCCGCACGCCCAATCTTCCGCTCCGGGACCAAAGATGGCATCGTCGCCGCCCCCGCTGATTACTCGGCAAATCGACGAAACCAAACTGGTCATGCTCAGCGGCAATACGCGTCCGGAAGCGGTTGCACGCAACGATCGCGGCCCGGTGGCCGACAGTTTTCCGTTGGAGCATCTATGGCTTCTGCTGCGCCGCCCTCCTGAACGCGAGCGTAGGCTTGAGCGTTTCATGGCGCAGCAGACGGATTCGAAATCGCTGAATTACCACCACTGGCTCACCGCACGGCAGCTCGGACTAAATTACGGTCCGGCCGACAGCGATATCACGAAGGTAACTGCGTGGCTGAAGGCTCACGGATTCGTTGTTAATCTGGTCTACCCGAATAACTTGCTTGTCGATTTCTCCGGCACTGCCGGCCAGGTGCGCAAGGCGTTCCACACCGATATTCACCGTATCGATGTGAACGGTGCGAAGCGCTTCGCCAACATGACCGACCCAGAGATTCCAGCCGCACTCGCGCCAGCGGTCGCGGGAATAGTTTCATTGAACAACTTTATGCCGCACCCGCTCTATCGCATGGCCGAGCAAACGCAAGCGCAAAGAGCGGGTGAAAGAATTGTCGTGCCACCGGATATTCACGGCACGATCATGCCGCCGGGTCCCGCATACACCTTCGGCAACAGTGTGTTTGTTTACCCGCCGGGGAGCAACGGAAACGCTGCTCCCGGTACGACGATTAGTGGCAGCGATACCAGCTTAGGCCTGCCATTCGGCGTCGCAGTTGATTCGAGCGGTAACATGTATGTGACTGACTACTATAATGGTCTGCTCATCTATTCTGCTGGAGGCAACGGCGACGTATTCCCGACAATTATCGATGGAAGCAATACAGGAATCGCTGTTCCTGTCGGGGTCGCGCTGGACTCCAGCGGGAACATCTATGTGGCTAACGATGCCGCCAACAGCATCACGGTTTATCCGTCAGGAAGCAGCGGCAACATTTCTCCCAGCGAAACTATCAGCGGAAGCAGCACCTTGCTCGATGCACCTGTGGGAATCGCTCTGGATTCCGCAGGTAACATCTACGTGGTGAACAACAGTGGCCCCAGCGTTACCGTCTATCCCGCGGGCAGTAACGGCAACGTTGCGCCCAGCGCCACAATTTTTGGCAGCAATACCGGATTCAACATTCCCGTGGGAATCGCGCTCGATTCCAGCGGAAACATCTATGTGGCGAACAATGGAAGCAACAGCATCACAGTCTATTCTGCCGGGAGCAATGGCAACGTCACTCCAGCCACGACTTTCAGCGGAGCCAACACCGGGCTGAATGCTCCATACGGTATCGCCGTTGATTCGAGCGGCAAACTTTATGTTGTAAACAACGGCGACTCTACTGTGACCGTTTACCCTGCTGGCAGTAATGGCAACACTTCTCCAATCGCAACCATCGGCGGGAGCAGTACGGGCCTGACCTATCCAATCGGCATCGCCGTTGATTCCGGCGGAAGCATTTATGTCACGAACTACTACGTGGCAACCGGCGGTGGTCAGAATGGAGGCCAGGCGGTTGTGCCGGCTGATTTGGCGACAATTTATAATTTTAATTCGCTATTTTCGGCCGGTTATTCGGGTCAGGGGCAGACAATCGCGGTAATCGAAGATTCCAATGTTTATAACTATCCTGGCGACTGGAACACGTTTCGTGCCACCTTCGGCTTAGCAACTGCACATCCTGCCGCTTCGTTTACGCAGGTACACCCGGCTCCCGGCGTGGCGGGAATTTGTAACGATCCCGGAGTCAGCCGGATTGACGAGGCAGAAGCGGCGATCGACGTTGAGTGGGCCAGCGCGGCCGCTCCCAGCGCCGACATTGAGCTGGCCTCTTGTGCAAATTCGGCCACCATTTTCGGCGGTTTTATTGCATTGCAGAACCTCCTGACCAACGGTGATCCGATTCCGGCGATTGTCAGTATCAGCTACGGCGAATCCGAAGAGAATAACGGCGCTACCTACAACGCATATATCAATTCATTGTACCAGCAAGCGGCGGCGGCGGGCGTGTCGGTATTCGTGTCCACCGGCGATCAGGGCGCGGACATTTCCGATTACGGAAACAGCATTGCAAAGTATGGAATTACCGTAAATGGCTTCGCCACAACGGCATACAATGTGGCGGTCGGCGGCACTGACTTCGAGGACACCTACCTCGGCGATTCCAGCACGTACTGGAATGCGTCGAATGGCGCCAATTACGCCTCGGCACGTTCCTACGTTCCAGAGATTCCATGGAATGACTCCTGCGCTGGGAAGTTATTGGCCAATTACCATGGTTACAGCACCACCTATGGGTCGAGCGGTCTTTGCAACAGTTCCAAATATTTGAATATAACCGCGGGCAGCGGCGGTCCAAGCGGTTGTGCAACCGGATCGCCGTCCACATCTCATGTCAAAAGCGGTACGTGCCAAGGATACTCCAAGCCGGCGTGGCAGTCCGTGGTCGGCAACCCAGCAGATGGCGTTCGCGATATTCCAGACGTTGCACTGTTTGCCTCCAATGATTTCTGGAACCACTACTACGTAATTTGCTGGTCCGATACCGCCAATGGTGGAAGATCCTGTTCAGGCGTTCCCGGTACCTGGTCCGGATTTGGCGGGACTTCGGTGGCGACTCCAATCATGGCGGCCATTCAAGCGCTCGCGAACCAGTATAGCGGACAGAGCCAGGGTAATCCGAATCCTTACTATTATTCATTTGCCGCTGCCGAATATGGCGCCTCCGGCAGTGCGAGCTGCAACTCGTCGCGGAGCGGCGGTCCGCTTGGTTCGTGCACGTTCTATGATGTGACCCAAGGCGATATGGATGTGCCGTGCACAGGTGGCAACAATTGCTATCTGCCATCGGGGACATATGGCGTCCTATCCACTTCGAATAGCGCATATCGTCCTGCGTACGGAACCAAAGTCGGATGGGACTTTGCCACTGGCATCGGCACCGTAAACGCATCCAATTTGGTGATGTCCTTTCCTGCTCCGACGGCAACCGCGACGGTCTCGGCAACGCCGACTGCAACCTCATCGCCGACCGCGACGCCTGCAGGAACGCCGACCACTACGATCACGGTTGGGCCGGTGTCGTGCGATTCCGGCACTACGACTGAAGGGAACAGCGCGACCTCGTGTGTCTTCACGGTAAGCAATGCCGGGTTCACCAACCACGCGGTCATAAGTAGCATTACGATCGACGACACGCTGAACTTCGGCATGTTTTTCACCGACTGCCAGGCGCCGGGTGGCATCCCTGCGCAGTCGGCGTGCTCGATCAGTGTTTCGTTTACTCCGCAAACCACCGGTGCCTACACGACGCACATGCATGTGTTAGACAACGCGACCTCAAGCCCGCAGACCGTGACGATAGCCGGAACAGGGACACTGCCGCCGCCGACGACGGCCTCGCACTCTCCCAATTCGCTGAATTTCGGCGCCGCACCAGTGGGGCAGCTGGGCGAGCATTTCCTGACTGTAAACAACACGGGGTTCACCAACCCACTGGTGCTGCAGACGCTGGTGTTGGCGGATACGACGCCCGGCTACACGGGAGCCAATGAGCTTTCACTAGTACCGGGTGATTCGACCTGTCCGATGCCACCGGCGGGGCTGGGGCCAGGCGGTAGTTGCATACTCGCAATCGACCTGACACCCGACCCGTCGCACGTGGACACGTCGATCTCTGGGACGCTGGTGGTGACTGGTAATTCGACGACGAGCCCGGATACCGTAAGCCTGACAGGATACGGCGTGCCAGGGATCACGCTGGATGGGGACTGCTTCACGGCATCGGATGGGAGCTGCGACTCAACTCAGGGCAATCCGGGGTTCTCAGGTCAATCGTGCCTAATTGACTCAGGCAACTGCGCGACCATCGGCGGTCCAGCGTGCCAGTGCCAGTAGCGGGGTGTGGCTCGAATTACCTTGTAACGATACGGATTCTAAATTTGCTCGCGGGGTCCTTTGCTGGTATCCATATGCTGTTCACGTCGAATGAACGCTGTTGTGTCGATCACAATCCATTTTCGGATCGGATCGACCTTGCCGATATCCTGCTTCAGTTCATAAGTTCGTTCAAGTCGGACTTTCAAGCTCGGTGGTAATCATTTTATGCAGTGGTCCAAACGATCGCGCAGTTGGCGAGAGGCGATTAGATTAGATGCGTCGAATTTGCAGAATTTGCGAACTATAGGTGGTGATTTGTGAGGTGATCCACTGCGCCAATTCATCTGGGCCACATGTCGGTCAAAAGCATTCGGCGAGATCAACGGGTCGCCCGGTTCGGCAGCCTGATGAGCGGCGGATGCCAATGCGCGAGGATCATCGATTGGAGGTCGCACGCGGCTGATGGGAAGCACATGCGCAAGCGTTCATATCCTCTGGCGCGGTAGCACCGGCGATGCCGTCAAGGCGATCAGCCGTGCTTATGCCAAGCTTGGCTACGAGCGGACAAAGAAGGCGCCAGCCGAAGGCGGCAAGAATGTGATTTTGCGCGCACACGCCGGCGAACCTTTTATATCGATTTACGATAGCAATAATGCGGACCTCGACAGCGGCGAACTGAAGGACGCGGCACTTGCCGCGTCCAAGCTGCTCAAGACTGGTACGGTCTTCACCAGCCTCTATGACAGCGACACGTACGAGTTTGTAGTATTCAACAATGGCAGGCAGATCGATTTGCTGATGTCGGACGTGGAAACCTACAGCGGTCCGTTGAAGCAACTGAGTAACAAGGCGCGTGCCACACAATGGGGGAAGATTTTCGCACAAACGCTGACGGCGGACCAAATCGAACGGGCGGCTACCGAACGGACCGCGTTTGCAAACGGTACGCTGGTAGACCTGTGTACGCTAATCGGCCTGGCGGGTGACCGGCCGCAAATGCACTATTCGGATTTCGAGACCGAGACCGATTCCATTTTGGCTTCGCTATATTTCAAGAAAAAGACGATCATGCAACCCGCCTTGGGCGATGGGCAGATTTCGCTTAGAAATTATTTCGATCGCCATAACAGCAGGAAGCTTCTCGTCTATCCGGCGAGTTGGCCGATGCCGCTTGCACGGGAAGAATTACTGACTTGGCTGATGCTGAGTGAAGGCGCGGGCTTTCATGGAGGTACGGCGACAGTCGAGGTATTGGGGCCCGAGGGGCTAGTGATTTCGAAAGGGTTCATGAATGGGTGTAAATTTCATAATGGGCAGATCGTTGGTGGTTACGAACTTCCGCAAAATACGACGCATGAAGCCGCTCTAGCGTACCTTGAATCCAAGCGTTTTCCGCTCATCGCTATAGAACCCGTATCATCTCAGGAGCGGCGTTATACCGCCGAATATCCCAACCTGTCGGTCCCACCGATGACGCCTGAACGGACAACCCAAATCCTTATCGTTCTACAGCTCTATCTAACCGCATCGGTAGCTGGAGAATGGGAGGTCAAAGTAACGTTACAGCCGCATTCAAAGAACGACTATTATTTTGAACCGCCGCCGGCGCGCGTTGCGGCGCTTGACCAAGCATGGCTGCCGGTAGTTTCCGGACTCAATCCGAAGACCGTGTACAACACGGCCGATTTCGCCGAAGATCGGCTGCCAGATAACATCGTGGATATCGTTATTCGCAAATCCGGCAATCCGCACCTGATGGGGATGGCTGCCGCGGAAGCCAGAGCATCGCTTGAAGCCCAGCAATCGCAACAACGGGAGCGAAACTATAAGGCTTGGCTGTATGATCTCCAGCAAAAGCAATCGAGGCTTCGAGACGAGCGCAGGCTCAATCACCCTGCGGTCGCGTCGAACGTGGCTGTTTTGTCTGATGAAGGACAGGCGACGCTGGATATTTGCCGGTCTTATTTAGAAGGATGGCTTCGTCCCCTCATACTCAAGAGTGGTGAAATGAGACTTCGCGCCGAGCGGCATATGACAGAAACCTTCCATGTCGGCAAGGTGAAGAAGACATGGCCCATGGCGTCGGTCTTGGAAGATAAGGCGTGGGGGAAGCTCTTCGATTACGGGAACGATTACCAGGCGGTTGTGGTCGAGTTCGTCAGGGCTGGAGCGGAATTTCCTTTTGCCGGTGTGGGACTGAATTACTCTCTCCATGACAGAAAGACAGGATTCAGGAATGGCCGCGCAACTGAGGTCGAGTCGGATGAATATGGCAGACAAATCATGGCACTTACACTCGCAAAGATGCGCGGGCGCAAGTTCGATAGTGCGCCGAACGGTAGCACGTTGCATGTATATAATTGGGTACTCAATCGTAGTGATTGTTATCAACATTTGGAAACCTCGATCCCTGACATGAAAGCAAGGGTGGATGCGCTCGCTGCCGAAGGTGCTCCGTTGCAAGCATGGCATGGACAATCCACCTGGATCCCCCGGTTTGACCAAGCTGATGGCTATGAAGCCACAATTTACGAGGATATGAGCATCTTGAATTTTTTCCGGGGCATTCTCCTCGAGCAGCAATTTGGGCTGATGGATCGAAGGATGACGGCGGAGTGGTGCAGCAACGTCTTGCGGATGATCACGCCGCATATGTGGATATGTGGAAATCTCGTCTGCCAGGTGGACAGGGAGTTGCTGGAACGCGTTGCAGTTGTCTCTGAAATCAACGGGAGCTACAAAATCGAAAAGCGGCCAGAACGTCCGATGGACGATCTCGAACTCGCGCTATTGCCCATACTTCCAATTGAAAATTCCCGTATAACAGTGCTGCCATCAGTATAGCAGCGATCGCTCGAATCTGAGGCTACGTTCATGAAAACGGAGGGATAGGCTTTAACGGACACCAGCCCGGCAGAGTCGAACCTGCGGTAACAGCAGTTCTGACTGGATTGTGTTTTCCGGTGATAGGGAAAGTATCCGGATCATCGTCAGTTCGGGTCGCGATTTGGCGTGAAACCTCGAAGCCAGATCACTCCGGCCACAACGGACAGTCCGGCTCCAATCGCCGCAGGGAGTGCATGCCAGATCACTACATGAGCGAAATCGTCGATAGGGCATCCCATCCGGGTCGCGGCGAATGAAAAAGCGAATGTGGCGATTCCAATCAGGCCACCCTCGGTCGCGCCCATAAGCGGCATCGCGCGGCGTGACGCCCAAAACAAACCGAGCCACGGGATCGCGGCGATCATGACCACGCAAATCGCGCATCGAGTACCGGTTGTGACGAATTGATGCATCGATGCCAGGGGATGCGCCGGTTCATGCACCATTAGCGCAAACGCTGAGCAGGCGAGAACCAACAGCATAATTAATTTGCCGGCGCTGATTTCTCCTTCGCCGGGAATGGCTGTCTTGAACGCGGATGAGGCGGCCATGATCCCGACGACCGCCAGACCTGCCACGCCGGCCAAGAATTGCCAGTTCTCAAGTTTCCATGCCAGATTGGGCATTGCTCGGAACAAGGGCGAATGCGCGTGCGTTCCTGCCGCAACAAACAAGCCAAGTATTCCGAACTGCAATAGTAGCCAAAGGCTCAGCCTGGTCGTGACTGGCCATAGGGGTGTGACCGGCTCAAAATCGGCAATTATCGGATCGATAAGACGATCGAAATTAATCTCTTCTGGATTGACACTTTTCATCTTCGAGCCTCTACGGGCGCAGCGTTTTCTTCAGAAATTCATAAGCGCGATGCGCCCGTACTTTTAATGTTCCAATGCTGATGCCGGTGCGTTCGGAAGCCTCGGCGAGAGACAGGCCCTCGATCTTCAGCATCGTGAAGGCCTCGCGTTGCGAGTCGGGGAGCTGGCCCATCGCCTGGCGCACTACCAATCGAAGCCCGTGGTTCGATTGGGCGGGCTGGTCATCCGAATCGTCCGAGAGTTCCTGCCACTGAATGCGCGCCCAAGCATTTTTGGCATGCCGGCCACCGACGTATCGTGCGATTGCGAACAACCATGGTTCAACCGGCCGGCCCGGCTGATAGGTGTGCCTCGACTGATAGATTGCGAGCAACGCCTCCTGGCATGCGTCTTCCAGCTCGCCAGCGTCGGCGATTCGCCGCCGCAGAAAACGCATGATCGCAGGACCGATGTCATTAACGAGCTCGCGGAACGCCTCACGGTCTCCCGCCTGCGACAGCCGCATCAGTTCGCTGCGACTTCGGCTGCGAGCCGCCTTGTCCGGTTCGCCGGACAACGGAACTGCAGAGGCGGTGGGCTGGTTCAGCATGAATTTGGACGGGATGTTTCTAAGTGGTCTCAGTATCTACGTGCATCCATCCCTTACTGTTTCTTGTGAACCAAGCGGGAAAAGTTACACGCGATGAGATCGAAATATGCATGTTTCGAACGATTGCGAAAAATTCTTCGGCGGCCGTAACTCTCGGGTGCTTCAGTCGCAATCTCGCAGCAAGGAATGATTTTTCAGGCCGAGCTGTTGTTCAGAGAACCACCGATCACAAACAAAGAAAATTAGAGGAGACAGATAATGAAAGGCGTAAAAATGGCAATCGCGGCGGAGTTGGGTGGTGCTACGGCAAACGATGTGGCATTCGGGGGCCTGGCGCCGCTACGAGAGCGTCCCGAAATAACTGCAGCAGATCGCATAGCCCAGAACAGCCTGCTTACAGAATTACCCGGGGCGGCATTCGCGTTTCTGACGCTGGCCTACGTCATTCTCTCGCTTGCGAGCCTGTGATCGGGTCCACACATTACCAGTGCCGGTCGCTGCGGGCAGTTCGTCTTGGCCAGCGCACCAGAGGCAAATGATGCAAGGCTACCTATCGCTGGCGGATCCGCACTTGGATGCTTCCAGCCGGTCCGATTCTGACGCGGACGGACCACAAGCCGGAGGCGGCGTCCCAGGTCCAGCCTTCATCCCGGTCGGTCGATGCGGTGTTAGTTGGGTTGAGCGTCCGCCTCTGGCCGATGAGTTCCGCAGTGACCGTTGACGGCCGATCGGCAGAATAGCCTCGGATGTCCACAAATTTGTAGGGCGCACCGAACACATCGAAGGACACACCGTTGTCCGAGCATGTAATGTGCGCAATCCGGCGGTCGCCGGCCGTCGCATATTTGGTCACGTCACCAAACACGGTGATGTCGCCGGGCAGAATTGGGCACAACACATGGAAGTCCCAGTCCTGAAAGGTCAGTTCCAGGTCCCAGCCGCCATCGCGCTCGATGCGGCTGTACGTGCGGCGCCGCCAGTCGTACGCGATTACCGGCCCGGAGGGTTGCATCACACCCAGGTTCGACAACTCGACCCGGCATCGCAGTGGCTGCTTGACCCGGCTTGCGTTAAATGTGGCGACGTATATCCATCTCCCGGCGGGATGTGCGGAGTGCGTCTCACCGATGAGCGGTGCGAGTTCGAAAAACGCGTTGGCACGGAAACAACGGTCGATTGCCGCGATTGGCAGGTCCGGCTTCACCAAAATGCCATCTTCGCGGCAGGTCCGCATGATTAGCTCGCGATTACTACAGCCCAGTTGGTCGCCGATCCCCACGGGTCCCGCGCTTAGCGCAGAGAGCAGAGCTTCGACCTCTGCATACGGTTCGCCCGTGCTGAGGTTCGTTTTTTCGTGGGACAGGAAAACATCCTTGAACGGATTGAGGCCGAATGCGCGCGCCAGCGCGTTGGTGTGAAGAAACCAGACCCAATTCAATCCATTGTCGAAGAGATAGCGATAATCGCCGCTGGTCCGAATCGACGCGACGTTGCGCAGCGTGACGGTCTCCATAAAGTCAGCCGGCGTCGCCATGCACCATTGAAGATGAAGTCCGTGCTCACCCGCGGCACGGTCGAGATGCTGCTGCCACGCACGCGCGCGATCGGGTCGCTCGCGCAAGCCGCGCACGCCGAGAAACGATTCCACCATCCAATCTTGCTCGTAAGTGATTGCGCCAAGACTCGCGGCCTGCTCCATGAGCAGGTCGTAAAGCTCGCCGTTCTCCGGATGCGCATATTCGCGGTCGCGCCATGCGGCATGACGCTCGAAGTAGGGCGATCGGCTGGAGAAATGCCGGCTGTGTAAGGTGAGCGGCAGGCCAAGGGTGCGGCTGAGATCGATCATCCCATCGGGAAAAAGGTCCCCGCGCGGCTCCCACGTCATCATTCCGCTCGGCGGCACCATTGGCGCTCCTTCGGCGCTTACCGGTCGTAAATTCTGATGCGGGTAGAACCACGAATCGAGTTGCACGGAGCGTACCGGAATGTCTCGTGCGTGCAAGTCCCCGACGACGCGCGTGAGCGTCTGCGTGTAATCGCAATCGGGTTCGGTGCGATAATAGTATACAGACCCGTTGTCAGTCCAATAGGACAACTTGCCAAGGAGATCGTCCGCATAGCGCGAGAGCCGCTGCGTTCCATGGCGGCGGCACAGAAGTCGCGCCCATTCGTCAAGCAACGCGCGTGGGCCGTCGCCCGCCCAAATTGCCATTTCGGTTGCGAATCCGGACGGCACGTCATTCAGGTCGCCGTGCCATCCGCACCGGACTCCAGCGCCATCGCGGGCCACGGCGATCGCCTGCTCGTGGAATTGATCGAGCGGAGCAATCAGCAGAGTGCGGCCGTCTGGCGCAATGAACATTAGTGGCATCACCACCGCAGGACGATGCGGCGCCAATAGGAATCCATTGCAATTTGCGTCGCCAATCAAGGGCAGTGCGAACTCGCAATACTGGTGACCATAAGATCGGGTGCCGGTGGGAACGCCGCCGGCCATCCGTTCTCGGGGTTGGAAGGCTGGCCAACTCACCGAAGGCTGCTCAAATTTTCCGGTTGCCAGCCCGGCGATGTGATCGCTCGCTTCGAGTCGAAACACCAGGAGCGGTAGATTGTCATAGGCGCGCACTGTCGATCGCACGGGGATGGCCAAGTCATCCCACGCCAGGTTGAGAGCGCGGTAGGCGCCCAAGTCATCGCTGCCGCTGAATGGTTCGAAGCGCGGCGGCAATTTGGCCGCCGCCGGAGTCGCGGCCAACATGAAGCCGATTGGTCCCACCCAGTCTGATTCATTCCATGCCAGACGAACGTGGGATGTTCCATCATCATGGAGCATGAGCCGGCGTGCCGCACTGAGCAAAACGTTATTGATCATTAGTGCGCGCGTTCTCCTAAACTGCTGGTCGTCACGCTTCGACCTTCAAGCCGGTCTCGGTGACGGGAATTACAACAACTTCGGTACGAGTGAGACCTATGCGTTGCGCGGCGGTGCGCAGCGCCTGCGCCAGTGCCTCCTCCTGTCCCGGGGCCGGCAAGGCGAAGATGGCGCCGCCGCCGCCGGCACCCGTCAGCTTCGCGCCGAGCGCTCCTGCTTCATGCGCCGCTGCGATCAGCCCACGAACCTCCACGCCCGTGCCATCGGGAAAGCCACAGGTGTGCATCATTGTATCGATCAACTCCTGGTTTCGCGTGATCTGCGCGCCAAATTCGTTCAGGTCGCCGGATAGCAGTGCGATCTTCCCTCGCCACGCTGTCTCGCCGATTTGGCGCGCGAGCTTGAGTAGTGGGCCACTTCCTCTGCGGCGTTCTTCGAGGTAACGGGCGCGCATGGGTGTGTGCGTGATTCCCGAATTACGCTGCACGCCGGTGATCGCAATGCAGAAGCGCAGCGGAGGAGCCCACCGGCTCAGCGGTTCGACTGCCGCGAACGGCTCCTCGCCCAAGGCCGCATGCCACAGCTTGCCATGGTAGCCAAGGTAGGCGATGCCTCCGAACAGCGGCAAGTAACGATCAGCAAAGCCACAGACGATGCCCATCTCATGCTCTTCCGCGCGTTGTGCGATCTCGGCAAGCACGTAGTCGTTATAGCGCCGCCGATCGAGCTCGTAAAAGGCGCGCAGCGCCGCTAGGACCGCGAGCAGCAGTACCGAGGATCCAGCCAAGCCGCTGGAGATGGGAATATCGGTCCAAGTGCTGATCGCCGCGCCACGTTCACGCAGCCCAGCCGCAAATTCCGGCGAATAGCGGAGCAGAGCATTGACGGCGGCCGCTTCGATATCGAAGCCGTGCGGGTCGGTGATTCGATGGCGCGGAAAGCTGGCCGCCTCGCCGGAAGCGCGGCAAAACTCCAGACCGTCTGCCGCGCGAATCCTGCTTCCACCGCGCCGGTCGATGGCTGCGGAGATGGTTGCGTAGGCGCCCTCCAGCGCATCGGTCGGATTTCCGACCACGTTGATCCGCGCGGGCAGGGAAATGCTCAGCATGCGGGCAAGGGTATCGTCACAGTCAATGAAGCGCCAGTGAACCGGCCGATGATTTTTGTCAGCTCACCGGTGAGCCGACGCCCCAGTTTTCAAGAAGGAAATAACCGGTGCGTACCAAGGGTATTGTGCAGCGTTAACGCATTGTGCGGCAAATGATCGCCGACTACTCGATTCCGTAGAGTTTGCGCTTGCGCCACAGGGTGGTCACGTTAATACCAAGCGTGTCGGCTGCCTCTTCCAGCGTCGTGCTGGCGGACAATACACGCACGATGTGTTCGCGTTCAATGCGCTCAAGGCTCTCGGACGGCGCGGCCCAAGGGGTCGATTCAGCGCCAGTGCGAAACAGCGAATCGGGCAGATCGTCCGGCGCAATCGTGTCCGCGCGAGTCAAGACTGCGCCGCGTTCAATTGCGTTTCTTAATTCGCGCACATTTCCGGGCCATCGGTAATGTTCCAACGCGGCTGCCGCTTCCGGCGACAAGGAGAGTTCGGGTCGGGCGTTTCGCATCGCTGCCAGCCTGAGCAGCCATTGTGCTAGCGGCAGAATGTCCTCCCGCCGTTCACGCAGTGGCGGTACTCGCAAAGTAATTACGTTGAGGCGGTAGTAGAGATCCTCGCGGAAGCGATGGGCCGCGACCTCGGCTTCGAGGTCACGATTGGAGGCTGCGATGATGCGCGCGTCGACATGAATTGTGCTCTCTCCGCCAACGCGCTCGAAACTCTGTTCCTGCAAGAACCGCAGGAACTTGGTCTGCAGCGTTGACGTCAAGTCGGCAATCTCATCCAGGAATACGGTGCCGCCATTCGCCGCTTCGAGCCGTCCCGGCTTGTCTTTGACCGCGCCGGTGAATGAACCGCGCATGTGCCCGAACAACTCGCTTTCGAGCAGTTCTTCGGAGAGCGTCGTGCAATTGACGGCAACAAACGGGTGCGCGGTTCGTCCGCTCCATTGATGAATCTGGCGGGCGACTACATTCTTGCCGGTGCCACTCTCTCCAGTGAGCAGTATTGTCGCGTCACTGGCTGCAGCCTGGCGTGCCGTCTCCAAAAGACGCCGCATTGCTGAACTGCGCGATGCAAGCATCGGCTCCTCGCCGATAGCACCGCGAAGCGTTCGGTTTTCGACTTGCAGCGAACGCATCTGCAACACCCTGTCCACGGTGTGCCGGATCTGTTCGAGCGAGAACGGCTTGGTAACGTAATCGTACGCGCCGGATTTCATCGCCTCGACGGCGTTCTCAATCGTCGCAAACGCAGTCATTAGAACTACCAGCGTTTCCGGCGAACGGCGCTTGACTTCACGGAGCAGTTCCAAGCCGGTCATTTCGGCCATACGGAAGTCGGTCAAAACTAGATCGAACTGTGCGCTCGACAGCGCCGCAATAGCTTGGGGACCGTTTTCAGCTTCCTGGACTTCGTGCCCAAGCGAAGTGAAAAACGTCGCCAGGCTACGGCGAATGTTGCGTTCGTCGTCGACAATCAGCAGACGAGCCATCTTACCTCCGGCGCCGCCAAGCGCCGGCTCTCCGTGAAATTTAACTGCGGCTCCCATAATCTTCTCGTCATTATTAAAGCAGCAGCAACGTCCATGCCGATCGCGCGTCGAGCGAAACCCGCGTCGTTTAGTGACTTTTCCGTGGCAGAGCCAGACGCCCATTCCAAATTGAACTAGCGGACCAATTCAATTTGAAATGTCGGGCATTGAGATTGAATGACAAATCCGAGAATTGCCATGAAGGCCGGAGCCGCTCGATGAGTATATAACTCATTCAGCACGGAATGACGAAAGACGTCCACCTCTTCCCTCCCGCTTAGCGTCTCTGTGTTCAACGTTCCGTCGGGCTGGCACAGGCGGCGCAGATACGAAGCAGTCACTGTCCGTACGAATTAATTTACCCTTCAGAGTACCTTGCATTCCGCTGAGATCCTTAAATTCATTTCGCTTTGAAATCCGGCGACGATTCAAATTGAAGTATTTTCGTTTCGACCCGATTTGACCGCTCGGTTTGTCAATCGCTCTGGCCACTGGAATCTTAGCCAATCGCATGGAGATTTCGAATTGGTGCCTGTTTCATCAGCAGTACAGCCCCAACGGTACGGTAATTGCTGCTTAGCGATTGTGAACGATGAAGTTCCTCCTGATTGGTTTCGGAGGAATAATAAATGAATACGCAAATCGGAAATCTGCAAACTCACGCTCGCCCATATTTTTTCGGTAAGAGCGGAGTGATATGTCCGTTCACCCTCCCATCCAACGGATATTGGTATATTTCGCGTCCAAACTTTGTCTTTGATGCTGAGCGATCAGAGCAAACGATTTCGCATACCGATCTCAAGCATAACTTCACGATCAAGGCGCTTGCGAAGCCTGGTATGTTCAGGCGGCGTCCATACCTCTACGTCTGCGTTCGGTGCCATCATGCGTTCATTGTGAACGAGCGCCGCGGCTCAGTTGTGGCAGTCGATGGGAACTTGAACCCGCATTCGGAGCCAATGAATTCCTTGTATGTGCGGACGTTCGCTGACGGCCCATGCCCCAAACTGTGGATTATGAAGCGAGTCGAACGCCAAACTGTCGCGTATTCAAGGCGGCGTAGCCGTAGATTCGGATTGTTGGGCGCAGTCGCTGCTTTCCTTGGACTATTTGAGCGGACCGTCTATACCGGCGAGAAAACGATGAGAATTCCTTTGCCTGCGGCCATCTTGCCGGCCGATCTCCTCTTTTAGGCCAAACGCAAAATCAAGAATCTAATGCATCGGTCTTTGCAGGACCGAGCAACTTTTAACCGTGAAAACAATCGCAAACACAATCGCAAGGGCAACTCGCAGCCTAGAGTTGCTATGCCGAGCCAGCAAGATAACGCCCCATATCGTTGTTCCGGCAGCGGCATCGCCAGTAATCGGACAGCACACTGCCGCTGCGCCCGGGCAGCTGGCCGATTATCACGGACTGCTCTTTACGCTCATCGCAATTGCGTTCTGGGTTGCCACGATGGTCGTTTTCAACGCCTATTCGAAAACTCGCAGGCGCAAGAATGTCCGCAAGATTTTGCACATGGTACGGGGGCCACGCGTTTTCCGGAAGATTGATACGGAGTCGCTGGATAGACAGGTATTCCCGATTTCGGCGCACGAGGAGCGTGTTCGTTAAGTGGAAAGAATTGGAGTGAGTTTATGCTGGATCTAATGGCAGTTGTGGCGACGCTGATCTTCTTTGCGGTCAGCATTTACTACGTAATGGGATGCGAAAAACTATGAATCTGGACATCGTAATGGGACTCGTCTTGGCAGTTACGCTGACCGTGTATCTTGTGTACGCGATGCTACGCCCTGAAAAGTTCTAACGGAAATGATACCGATGAATTCAAATGCAGTCATTCAGCTCGGCTTGTTTTTCGCCATTGTAACGGCCGTCAGTATTCCTCTGGGCCTTTACATGAATCGGGTATTTGCCGGGGAACGCACGTTCCTCGACCCGGTGCTTGGACCGATCGAAAGATTGATCTATCGAGTCTGCGGCGTCCAGCCGGGAACCGAGATGACTTGGGTCGAATACGCCATCTCGCTGCTGATGTTCAGCCTAGTCGGGATGCTTACCCTCTACGCGTTGCAGCGATTGCAGGGCGTTCTACCGCTCAATCCGCAGGCATTCCCAGGTGTCGAACAGGGGCTCGCGTTCAACACCGCAGCCAGTTTCACTACCAACACCAATTGGCAGGCCTACGGCGGCGAATCGACGATGAGTTATCTCACGCAGATGGCCGGGCTTGCGTTTCACAATTTCGTTTCCGCCGCAGCCGGTTTGGCGCTTGCGATCGCGGTGATTCGTGGATTCGTGCGCCGGAACGCAAAAACTTTGGGGAACTTTTGGGTCGATCTGACTCGTGCAACGCTGTGGGTTCTCCTGCCAATCTGCATCGTTTTTACTTTGGTTCTTGTTTGGCAGGGCGTGCCTCAGAATTTCAGCCCCTATACGCAAGCCACGACGCTGGAAAAAGGAACGCAGACCATTGCCCAGGGTCCAGTCGCGTCGCAGATCGCAATCAAGCAGCTCGGGACCAACGGCGGCGGCTTTTATAACGCCAACTCCGCGCATCCTTACGAGAACCCCACTCCACTTACCAACCTTCTCGAGATGTGGGCGATTTTCGGACTTGGCGCGGCGTTGTGTCACACCTTTGGGCAAATGGCCGGGGACCGGAAACAGGGTTGGGCTCTCTTTGCAGCCATGTCGCTGTTGTTCCTCATTGCCGCGATCGTCGCGATTTCGAGCGAGCAGGGAGGCAATCCACAATTCGCCGCGATGGGTATCAACCAGACGGCGAGTGACAGCCAGAGCGGCGGCAACATGGAAGGTAAGGAGGTACGCTTCGGAATCGTCAATTCCGCGATCTGGGCCACCGCCACAACCGACGCCTCCAATGGTTCCGTTAACGCGATGCATGACAGCTTCACGCCGCTGGGCGGACTGGTGCCGATATTCAACCTTCACCTTGGAGAAGTGGTCTTCGGCGGCGTCGGCACCGGGCTGGCGGGGATGATCGTCATGGCGGTACTGACGGTGTTTATCGCAGGACTGATGGTCGGGCGAACGCCGGAGTACCTGGGCAAAAAAATACAGTCTCGCGAGATGAAGCTCGCGATGCTTTATGTACTGATCTTTCCGGCCATTATCTTGCTCCCTACCGGACTTGCGGTTGTAACAAAACCGGGCTTGGCCGGAATCGCCAATCCGGGGCCGCACGGCTTCTCAGAAATTTTGTACGCATTTTCTTCAGCGGCCGCGAACAATGGGTCAGCATTTGCCGGTCTGAGCGCCAATACCCAATTCTACAACTGGATTCTAGGCGCCGTAATGCTATTCGGGCGTTTCATGATGATGATTCCAGTCCTCGCGATTGCAGGTTCTCTTGTGGGCAAAAAGGCGGTTCCCGCGAGCGCCGGCACATTTCCAACCGACGGGCCGATTTTCGTTGTTCTTCTCGTCGCCGTCGTGCTGATTGTCGGCGCCCTGACGTTCTTCGGTAGCTGGGCGCTGGGGCCGATTGTCGAACACCTCGAAATGCAGGCCGGGCACCTTTATTAGGCAATAGGAAACAAGACTATGAGCGATCGCAAAGCACCTTCTCTCTGGGATACCAACATCGTCCGGCCCGCGTTGGCCGAATCGGTCCGCAAGCTCGATCCGCGGGTACAGGTCCGCAATCCGGTCATGTTCGTGGTTGAGGTCACCGCACTGGCGGTTACGATTATCCTTTGCCGCGATTTGTTTGGCGGTTCCGGTAAACTGGCCGGCTTCGAATTTCAAATCGCCATCTGGCTATGGTTCACCGTCATGTTCGCCAACTTCGCGGAGGCGATGGCCGAGGGACGTGGCAAGGCGCAGGCGGAAAACCTGCGCAAGACGCGCACGGAGACCCAGGCCAAACTGATTACCGGCAAGGAAACGAAAATCGTGCCGGCCACCCAGTTGCGCCGCGGTGATGTCGTGATGGTCGCGGCCGGCGACGTGATCCCCGGTGACGGCGAAGTGATGGAAGGCGTCGCCGCCGTCAACGAGTCCGCCATCACCGGCGAATCCGCGCCCGTCATTCGCGAAAGCGGCGGGGATCGCAGTGCGGTCACCGGCGGCACAACCGTTATCTCCGACTGGATTAAGGTAAGGATTACTGCGAATCCGGGCGAAACTTTTCTCGACCGCATGATTGCGTTGGTCGAAGGTGCGCAGCGCCAAAAGACTCCAAATGAAATCGCGCTGAGTATCCTGCTGGCGGGCCTCACTCTCATTTTCATGCTGGTCTGCGTGAGTTTGTTTCCGTTCGCGCTCTATGGCGGCACCGCTCTCACTCTCCCCGTGCTCGTCGCGCTGCTGGTCTGCCTGATTCCTACGACGATCGGTGGCCTGCTTTCGGCAATCGGAATCGCGGGGATGGATCGGCTCGTGCAGCACAATGTGCTTGCGATGTCGGGACGCGCCGTCGAGGCGGCAGGCGATGTCGACACGCTGCTCCTCGATAAGACCGGCACAATCACGCTCGGCAATCGAATGGCTACCGAGTTTATCCCGGTCCTAGAGGTGCCGGTCGAAGATTTGGCCGATGCCGCTCAGCTAGCGTCGCTTGCGGATGAAACGCCCGAGGGACGCTCGATCACCGCGCTGGCCAAGCGCGAGTACAATCTGCGCGGCCGTGAAATTTCCGACAAGGACGCGGAGTTTATCGCATTTTCGGCAACGACCCGGATGAGCGGTGTGAATTGGGCCGGAAGAAAGATCCGTAAGGGCGCAACGGAACAAGTCGTCAAGTTTGTCGAGGGAAGCGGTGGCAAGCCGCCCGCGGAACTGGCCGGCATCGTCGAGCGCATCGCGCGCAGCGGCGGCACCCCGCTGGTGGTGGCCGACGGCAAGCGCGTGCTCGGTGTAATTCATTTGAAGGACGTCATTAAGGAAGGAATTAAGGAGCGCTTCGCGCGCCTTCGCGCGATGGGGCTCAAGACCGTGATGATCACCGGCGACAACCCGCTCACTGCGGCCGCGATCGCGCACGAGTCCGGCGTAGACGGCTTCCAGGCTGAGGCGACGCCGGAAACCAAGCTCCGGCTCATTCGGGACGAGCAGGCGCAGGGCAAGCTGGTTGCGATGATCGGCGACGGCACCAACGACGCCCCGGCTCTTGCGCAGGCGGACGTGGGAATCGCAATGAACGCGGGCACGCAAGCAGCGCGCGAGGCCGGCAACATGATCGATCTGGACTCGAACCCCACCAAGATTATGGAGGTGGTCGAGATCGGCAAGCAGCTGCTGATTACGCGCGGCGCGCTCACGACCTTTTCGATCGCAAATGACGTCGCAAAGTATTTCGCGATCATCCCGGCGATGTTTCTGGTTGCGTACCCGGAGCTTCAATCGCTCAACATCATGCACTTGGCGACTCCGGAAAGCGCGATTCTATCTGCCGTAATCTTCAACGCACTGATTATCATCGCGCTCATCCCGCTTGCGCTGCGCGGCGTGCAATATCGTCCGCTGGGCGCGGCGGCGATCCTGACTCGCAACCTGCTCATCTACGGCGCCGGCGGCGTGATTATTCCATTCGTAGGCATCAAGGCGATCGACCTGGTAATCGCCGCACTTCACTTGGCGTAGGAGGCAATCGAAATGAATTCGCTATGGATATCAATTCGAATGACGGTCGTCCTGACCGTGTTGACGGGAATTATCTACCCGATCGTAATGACCGTCGCGGCCAATGTGATCTTTCCGAATCAGGCTGGCGGCAGTCTAGTTGAGCGCGACGGCAAGGTCGTCGGCTCGTCGCTGCTCGGCCAGAACTTTTCCCAGCCGGGTTACTTTCATCCGCGGCCGTCGGCAGCCGGCAACAATGGCTACGATGCGACGAGTTCCAGCGGGTCGAATGCGGGACCGACCAGCAAGGCGCTAATTGACTCGGTACACGGACGGTTGAAGGACCTTCTGGCGAGTAATCCCGGCCTTAAGGCAAGCGATGTTCCGGTTGACCTGGTCACTGCGTCGGGGAGCGGTCTCGATTCCGAGATCAGTCCGGCTGGCGCCGAAATTCAAGTACCTAGAATTGCCCATGCTCGCGGCCTGACGGAAGATCAGGTTCGCGAGTTGGTTCGGCAAAACACGAGATCTCGATGGGCCGGGATCTTGGGCGAGCCAGGTGTCAATGTACTCATGCTCAATCTCGCGCTCGATCAAATGGCGACCGGCAAAGGAACATCTCGGTAAAGCGATGGAAAGGGCCGCTCGAAAGAGCGGCCCTTTCATTTCGCGCAAACGGCGCGGTCGGTGCGAGAATCGCATCGACACTCAAGCCTGCATTGACTTTTCCGTTCGACACCCATCGTGCTGCAATCAGCTCCCGATCACCGCCAAAACCAGGAATTATAGGCCGGATTGGAAAATGCATTGCGAAACTCTCTTTTGCAGCAGGGTTTCGGACGTAGATAATAAGCATTCTGCGGATATTCCTCGGATCCCAGCATGTTTTTATCTGGTCCGAAAGTTGCGTATCACTTTCCCATGGGATTCTTCAGGAATTTGTTCCGCAAGCAGGAGCATTCGCCGGCCACTAATGGCCACGAGCTTATCATTGGCCCGCTATGCGACAACGCGCTGTTCTCGAGCAAGGCGCGCCTCTACTTCTGCATTCAGTGCAAACAGCGGTTTCTGGTTTGCGGAAACCGTTATGCCCTGATGGATCGCCGCGGAAATGTGTTGGCTACAATCGCCAGCCAGGATAACGCGGAGTCTCTGGAACAAAGCGTCTGCCCCGCGCGCGATATGAAGCAGCCGAAACCGCCGGTTAAGGCATTCATAGTCCATCTCCGGCCGTCGGGTAAGTCCGCGGCCGCAGGCGATCGCCCCGTGCCGCGGCGTGTAAATGCACGGTTCTGAGCTGAAACGGATGGGATGCCGAAAACTCCCGTCTGTCAGTTGACGGTTGCGTTGATCCTTGCGATTCAGCGCAGCTGATCGAACGAACACGCTATGATTATCCGGCACCGTTCGGAGCATCCGGCATGAACGTCAGATTATCTCATTAACCTCATTCATTTCTTCCCCGTACTCCTGTGCGCTGTCAGTGTACTAGTAAGTTACTGCGCATCAGTGTCTAGTCGCGGAATACCCATTCACTTTGAAATGCATTTCATAATGAAAGCTAGTGTCGAACGGGTGCTTGAAAACCACCAATTGCTATTCAATCAGTCAGCATCACGGTGCTGCGCGTACGCAGCGATTCCCAAAACTACGGCGCTTTTCCGGGGCATTGGTCTTGCATGTCTTAGCTGGCTACGAGCGGCAGCCTCAATGGCTGGCGCTTTGATGCATTCGAACTGACGCGTACGGAGAGGATGATGGAAATTTGGTCGCTTCCTATATCAATGCTCGTGGTAACGACGTTGCTGGCGATTCCGCTCAGCAAATACCTCGCATGGATCATGGACGGAAAGTATCAGGCGCCGGCTTTCCTAAAATGGTTTGAAGACCGCCTCAGCAGCGGTCAGCAGGACTGGAAGCAGTACACGATGTCGCTGCTGGTTCTTAATACAGTGATGTTCGTGTTCAGCTATGTCGTGTTGGCGCTCCAGCCGTGGATGCCGTTGAATGGATTAGGCCGCGGTGCAATCGAGCCGACGACAATCCTCCATACTGTCATTTCGTTTATTACCAATACCGATCTGCAGCACTACTCCGGCGACCAGACATTCTCCAATTTCAGCCAGGTCATATTTTGTTTTTCGAACTTCTTCCTGTCCGCATCGATCGGATTCTGTAGCCTAACCGTGATGATTCGCTTGTTTCGCGGAGAGACGAAGGTTGGAAACTTCTTCCTCGATATGTGGCGTGTGGTGGTCTACATGTTCATCCCCGTTGCCTTCGTATTCAGCCTGATCATGCTGCAGCAGGGGCTGCCGATGACCTTCCAGACTAATTATCAGGTAAACACGCTGGAACCGGCTGCGATGGGGACGGACAGCAGCGGGCAGCCCAAGCAGCAGACGATCGTGGTCGGTCCGCTGGCCGCATTTGAGTCGATGAAGCAACTCGGCACCAACGGCGGTGGCTTCTATGGGATGAATTCGACAGTGCCGTTCGAAAACTCCACCGCTACGACCAATTTTCTCGAATGTGTGGCAATGATGCTCTTTCCGTTTTCTCTGGTGCTGATGTACGGACGAATGCTGGGGAGAATTAAGCATGGCTGGGCTATCTTTTCAGTAATGATGGCAATGATGGCCGGCACGATTGCCTGGTCCATCTACTATGACACGCTGCGTCCTAATCCTGGGTTAACCGCTCATCCCGCCAGCGAAGCGTATTCAATTCCTAGCGCGACCGCACCGGGCGGCAAGCGGCCTGTCACTTGGCCCGCAGTGGCGGGCCTGCCCGTCGACCAGCATCTGGGGAACCTTGAGGGCAAGGAACTGCGTTTTGGAACGTCAGCTTGCGCGACATTTGCCGCAATGACCGTGAACGTGACCGACGGTGCGGTCAACTGCGAGCACGACAGCCTTAATCCCGTCGCTGCGCTCGCGCCGTTTGCGGGAATGTGGGTGAACTGCATCTACGGCGGCAAGGGTGTCGGCATGATCAATATGCTGCTGTTCCTAATCCTGGGAATTTTCATCGCGGGCCAGATGGTGGGGCGTACGCCCGAATATCTCGGCAAAAAGATCGGCAAGCGCGAGATGGCGCTTCTGATGATCGCTCTGCTGATTCATCCGATCATGATTCTCTGGCCCAGTGGACTGTTCTCCGCGACGGATTGGGGCCTTAAGGCCGTTGCCAATCCGGCGGCGCACGGATTATCCGAAATTGTGTATCAATTCTCGTCCGCGTCAGCGAATAACGGCTCGGCGTTCGACGGGTTGGGTGTTTCCTACGGCTTGAACGCAAATCCGAATCCCGCGCCAATGGCAATTCCGTGGGATATCGCGGCCGCAATTGTCATCGTCATCAGCCGCTTCCTGCCGATCATTGCCCCGATCATGATGGCGGCAAGCTTGGGCGCCAAAAAATCCGTGCCATTCACGATCGGAACGTTGCGCGACGACACGCCGACCTTCGCGTTTCTATTGCTGGGCACGGTCCTGATCATCGGCGCGCTTCTGTTTCTACCGGTCGCTGCGCTCGGACCGGTCGCAGAGCACTTGGGGCCGATGCCGTTCGGAGGATGACAGCGGTGAGCGTAAGTATCGAATGCATAAAGTCTAATTATTAGTGGAGGCACTTTAATGAACTTGGAAGTCTGGCTGCCGGGAATGTTCATCTTGGGAATGGCATTGATGGGCTTTTGCTTCGCATTCTTAAACCTTTGCGAAAAAATTTAGGAGTCAGAAATGATTTACGTAACCGCGGCAGTATCAGCATTTTTGTTTATCTATTTGTGGGTGGCATTGATCCGCCCCGAGTGGTTCTAACCGTAAATAGCATTTCTCCGAGAAGGTTCAGATCATGGAAGCAGTAAAGATTCCGCAACCCCCGCCCGGCCACGGGCCCCTGGCCGAAATTCAGACGGCGCCACGCCGTTCGCGCGCCCAGGCGCTGTTCGCGCCGGAATTCGTATGGCCCGCGCTCAGGCAATCATTTGTGATGCTGCGGCCGGATGTACAGTGGGCAAATCCCGTCATGTTTGTGGTCGAGGTCGGGGCGTTTTTGACCCTGCTCTACGTGATACAGGCAATTGCCGTTGGGTCGGCCAGTCTTGTGCCGGTTTCCTATTTCATCGCGCTCGATGCGTGGCTGTTCTTGACCGTGATTTTTGCGAATTTTGCCACGGCGCTCGCCGAAGCGCGCGGCAAAGCACAGGCCGAATCGCTGCGGCGTGCGCGCAAGGACACGCCGGCTTTTCGCCTCAAGGGCAAGGACGTCATCGAAGAGGTGTTGTCCTCCGATCTAAAAGTCGGCGATCGGGTCGTGGTGCAAACCGGCCAGACAATTCCCAGTGACGGTGAAGTAATCGAAGGTATCGCTTCCGTCGATGAATCGGCGATAACCGGCGAGTCCGCGCCCGTTATCCGCGAGGCCGGCGGTGACCATTCGGGAGTAACCGGGGGGACTCGCGTCCTGTCCGACCGGATTGTGGTGCGAATCACCGCAGCGCCGGGAGAGTCATTCCTCGATCGGATGATCGCGCTGGTGGAGGGTGCAGTGCGTCAGCGCACGCCCAACGAAATCGCACTTACGCTGGTGCTCTCGGCATTCACGCTGATCTTCCTTATCGTCGTAGTTCCGCTGTGGCCGATGGCGTTCAACGCCGAGCTCTACATGGCCGGCTACCTGGGAGTGACTGACCAGTTAAAGAGCTTGGGAACCGACGTTCCAACTTTGATCGCGCTGCTGGTGTGCTTGATCCCGACAACTATCGGCGCGCTGCTTGCGGCGATTGGAATCGCGGGAATGGACCGCGCACTGCAGGCGAACATCATCGCCAAGAGCGGCAAGGCGGTTGAAACCGCCGGCGACGTGGACACCGTATTGCTCGACAAGACGGGCACGATCACGGTCGGCAATCGCCACGCGACGGCGTTTTTGCCGGTTGGCCGCTATAGCGCGGCTGATTTGGGCCGGCTCGCGGCGCTTGCCTCGATGGCCGATCAGACGCCCGAGGGCAAGAGTATCGTTAGTTACTATCATGAGCAGGCTACCGGCGTTGGCGAATTGACCGTTCCTCGCGATGCACAGTTTGTCGCGTTTAGCGCAGAAACCAGAATGAGCGGCGTAGATCTGCCCGACGGCCGCCGTATTCGCAAAGGTGCGTCGGACGCAATCGTGAAATTCGTCAAAGATCAGCGCGGCGCTGTGCCGCCGGACTTGGAGAAGATCGTGAGCGAGGCCGCGGCGCAAGGTGCAACACCGCTTGTGGTCGCTGAAGGGGCAAGCATCGTCGGCGTTACCGTGCTGGAAGACATCCTCAAGTCCGGCATCAGCGAGCGCCTGGATCGGATGCGCAGCATGGGCGTGCGCACCATCATGATTACCGGCGACAATCCGCTCACCGCCGCGACGATCGCAAATCGAGCGGGAGTGGACGGCTTCGTTGCGGAATGCACTCCCGAATCGAAGCTGGCGTACATCCGCAAGGAGCAGGCGGAAGGGAAGCTGGTCGCGATGGTCGGCGATGGCACCAACGACGCGCCCGCGCTGGCGCAGGCCGACGTTGGCCTCGCGATGAACTCGGGCACGCAGGCGGCAAAGGAAGCCTGCAACATGGTCGACCTGGACAGCAACCCGACCAAGCTCATCGAGGTCGTGGAGATCGGCAAACAATTGCTGATGACTCGCGGCGCGCTGACGACATTTTCGGTCGCCAACGACGTGGCTAAATATTTTGCGATCGTACCGGCGCTGTTCGCGGGCACTCTGCCATGGCTCAAAGGGATGGACGTAATGAACCTTCATTCGCCCACCTCGGCAATCCTATCCGCAGTCATATTCAATGCCCTAATCATTCCCGCCCTGATCCCCGTCGCGCTTAGGGGCGTTCAATACACACCGCTTGGCGCCGATGCGCTGCTGCGCAAGAACCTGCTCGTTTGGGGTCTCGGCGGTGTCATCATTCCGTTCATCGGTATCAAGCTGATCGACCTTTTCATGGTCGCAACCGGGATGGCGGTCTAAGCAAGCGTGTTGTTTCGGGAGTAAACGAAGATGCAATACCTAACGAAAAGTCTCTGGCTGATGCTGTTCGTGGTCGTGCTGGCGTGCGGAGTTTATCCGGCTGCACTGTGGGCGGTTGGCCAGGTCTTATTTCCCTTTCAGGCTAACGGCAGCATGGTAAATGGTCCCGACGGAAAACCGGTCGGCTCGCTGTTAATCGCGCAGCCGTTCACCAAGGACGAGTATTTTCAGCCGCGTCCGTCAGCGGCTTCTTATGACGCGTCGGCGAGCACATCGTCAGCTCTGGCGGCATCGAACTATGCGCTGCGCAATCGCGTTGCGCAGCAGCTTGGACCGATCGTGACCTACAAGAATGGCAAGCCAGTCGCGCCGGATATCGAAGCGTGGTTCGACAAGGATACATTCGGCGGCCAGCCGCACATCGTCGCACAGTGGGCCGACGCCCATAACAGCGTGGCATCGGCATGGGTGGGCGCGGATCCGACCCACGCCACTTACATCACCGATTGGCAGAAGAGCCACAAAGCCGCCGTGGCTGACTGGATCAAGCAGAATCCTGGGACGCCGAATCCCCAGCCGTCGGATCTGGCGATCGTCTTCTTCGAAACCTTCTCCAAGGAAAACCCGGGCAAGTTCCCCTCCACCGTGACCACCAATCTGCCCGGCGGCAAAACCCAGTCAGCGGTTCAGCCGGTTGCATCCGGCACCGACATCCAGTCGAACTTCTTTGACATGTGGCGGCAGGAGCACGCTGATGCGGACCTGCAGGATGTCCCGGCGGATATGGTGACGACTTCGGGCTCGGGACTCGATCCTCACATCACGATGCAGAATGCGGAATACCAGTTGGATCGCGTGGCATCGAAATGGGCGGCTGACACAAAGCGCGATCCCAAGCAGGTGCGTACCGAGATTGAACAAATACTTGAGCAGGATGCCACGGCGCCGATGGGTGGGCTGTGGGGCGAGAATTTAATCAATGTCCTGCAGGTCAACCTGGAATTGCGGCAGAAGTATGGAGCGCCATCGTAAGGCGCCTGGGTCTGAGCTACCGAACGAAGGGGCCGCTCAAATGAGCGGCCCCTTCGTTTCAGCGGCGCATTTGCTATGACGTATACCGGTATCAGCCTCTCCAGTGAGTCGTATTTGCTCGATAGGGGGGCCTGCACCACAGGCGCAGGCCCAAGCTACACCTACCAGTAGGCGGGGTTCCTTGTCGTATGGAAATATACACTTGCTGAGGACGTTTATCCGAGCGTAGACTGGTTTAGATTCGCTCCAACGGGAGACGGGGCGATGCGAGAGCCGCTGGAAAAAATAAGAATCGCCGACCTTCTGATGCTGGCGCTTGCCGTCGCGGTAGTCGCGGCGATGTGGGGCAGGGGCGGCAACGCTGGCGCGGCGAATACCGTCGCGGGGCAGTTGTTGATCATCGGCGGCGACACCGGCGGGAACCTGGTGATAATCGGCTCCACTCAGATTCCGCAGGGTCAGTTCGCTAATTCCACCAACGCGGTGCAGGTATTCGATCCTACAATCGGCGCCCAAGGTGGGTTCGTGCCGGGCGACTTCACCACTTACCCGATCAAGGTTGAAGGAGCCTGGGCGGTGACCCTGCCCGACGGACGGGTATTGATTACCGGCGGGACCAATTGCAGCGGTGCGGGGACGGGGACGTTCTTCTGCGCGGCGTTGAGCGCGGCGGCGGTGTATGCGCCGGCGAACAACGGCTTTACGGCGACCACGGCGATGAACCATCCGCGCGCGTCGGCGTTGTCGGCGCTGATCACGGGGTCAGGGACCAACGAAGACGGTGATGTGCTGGTGGCCGGCGGATATACGGGCAACCTGATCATCAATACGTACGGTTTCTCGATCCAAGGTGGGACGGCGACGAACACGGCGGAAATTTTCGTGCCGGCATCGAACTCGTTTACTGCGACGACCAACACGATGGCGACGGCGCGGACGAGTTTCGTGATGCAAGCGTTGCCCAACAAGTCGGGCAAGATCCTGATCGCCGGCGGCGATCTGAACTTCTTCTTTCAGGGGGCGACCAACAAGGCGGAAATTTTCGCTCCCGCGGCTGCACCGGCCGGTACGTTCGCGGCGACCGGGAACATGACAACCGGGCGCGAGTTGGCGAACTGGACTTACTTGGACCCGACGGTGGTGACATCGGGAACGCTGGCGGGGGATGTGCTGCTGGTGGGCGGTATCAACGCGACGGCGCAGTTTACGGGGTCGACGCTGGCGACGGCGGAGTTGTACAACCCTGCGGCGGGAACTTGGGCGGCAACTGCGAACAACACCAATCAGGGGCGCACAGGGCAATTGCAGGAATTAATCGCGCCGCCGGCGATCTCGCTTGCTGGGCAGGTGCTGGTGGCGGGCGGCGAGAACATGACCGACATGCTGGGCGACCTGACCGGCTTGACGACGGCAATTGACCGGACCTCCGACTTGTTCGACGCGATTGGGGCGACGCCCGGATTCACGGCGACCGGCTCGATGGTCAAGAGCGGGCGCGCGGCCGCCAGCTATGCGTTGTTGACGACCGGTTCGGAAGCGGGCGAAGTGATCGCGATGGGCGGCGAATGGTGCAACGGGGCGAGCAGCACCAACGGCGTCTGCTATGATGCGGAAGTCTACAATCCGTCCTCCGGAGCGTGGGCGTCGGCGGCGCCAACGATGAGTCCGGGTGTGGCGGTAGCGGCCGCCTTTGGAATCCTGATCAAAGTTACGCCGACCGGCCCTACGCCAACACCAAGCGCCACAGCGACAGCCACCATCTCGGTAACTCGCACCGCGACGTTGACCGCAACAATTTCTGCGACTCTCACTACCACACCTTCGCCGACCGCGACCATATCACCGACCGCCACCATATCGCCGACGGCGACCCTATCGCCATCATCGACTGCAACAGCATCACCAACCGCGACCATTTCGCCGACGGTGACCGCAACCCTTTCGGCTACTGTCACGGCGACGCCGACACCAGTAACACCGACGGCATTTCTTCAGCAGGAGATAACACAGACCTCGACTTCCTGTACTGGCGATATTTCCTTTCCCAGCTTGACAGTTATCCAAGGCGATTTCCTTACGGTGAAATACGCTGAAACCGCGACCAGTGCGAATGCGTCGATATCATCGATCACGGACAGTGCGGGGGCGTCGTGGCATTTGGCTGTAAAGCAGTTGCATTTCGTTGACGCCGAGATTTGGTATTCGTCCAATCACCCTGCGGGAGCCACCACCGTTACCATTCACATCACAGGTGGCGCTGGAACCTGCGACAGTACAGCCGCGATCAGCGAATTCGGCGGAGTAGCGCCGACTAACCCATTGGACCGGACGGCATCCAATACCTGTACCGGGTCCCCTTTCCATGAGCCCGGGATAACGACCGGCACAACTGCCACGACTACAGCGCCAAACGAGCTTGCGATTGCAATGGTGTCGATTCAGGCGCCCCCCAGCGGCACGACCTTCAGTTCCGGCCCAATCAACGGATTTATCGAATCTATCGACGCACCCTCAGTTGGTCCGGGTACGATGTTCAATGCGTATAACGCCTTGGGAAGTGTCGGAGCGGTAGGGACTGGCTGGACCGCAACCAGTACTGACTTGGCGTGGGATTCGGCAGTCGTGACTTTTTTCGCCGACGGCTCGGCGACACCAAGACCTACTGCCACCACAACCGCCACGCCGACGGCGACTGCAACCGCGACAATGACCGAGACGACCACGCCAACGGCAACCGAGACCGAGACGGCCACGCCAACGGCAACCGAGACCGTGACAGTCTCGTCCACTGCGACGGTATCGCCGACCGTGACGGTCACGACTACTTTTACTCAGACGACCACGGCAACCGCGACGCCCACGAGTTCCACGACTTCAACCGCTTCACCCACCGCGACGCGAAGCCCAACCGCCACCAGATCTCCAACGGCGACCCGCTCGCCGACCGCAACAGCAACTCACACATCCACGTCGACGAGAACGCCGACCGCGACCCGCTCACCGACCGCAACCGCATCACCAACCTCGACGGTGACGGCGTCCACAACCGCTACTCCGACCGCAACTACAACTGGCACGGCCACGCTATCGCCGACGTTGACCGGGACACCCTCGGTGACCGTCTCAGCAACGCCGACTGCGACCTCGACGCCTGAGGGAACGGCGACGACGACGATTACGGTGGGACCGGCGTCGTGCGATTCGGGCAGTGTGGTGGAAGGAAATACCTCGACGACTTGCGTCTACACGCTGAACAACACCGGGTTTACGAATCACGCGATCATCGGCAGCATCACCATCGATGACACGACCGACTTCGGCGTGTTCTTCACCGACTGTCAGGGACCGGGCGGCATCCCCGCGCAGTCATCGTGCTCGATCAACGTGACATTCACGCCGCAGAGCATCGGCGCGTACACAACCCACCTGCACGTGATCGACAATGCGACCTCCAGCCCGCAGACGGTGACGATAACCGGAACAGGAGCATTGCCGCCGGCGACGACGAATACGATCACGCCCAATCCGCTGGACTTCGGCGGCTCGCCGGTGACGATGGCCAACGAGCAGTTCATCACGGTGAACAACACCGGCTTTACCAATCCGCTGGTGCTTCAGACGCTGACGCTGACGGATACAACCTCGGGCTACACTGGACCGGATGAGTTCGCGCTGGTACCGGGCGATTCGAGTTGCCCGACACCGCCTGCGGGGCTGGGACCGGGCGGGAGCTGTATCATCGCAATCGATCTGACGCCGGACGCATCGCATATCGACGCGTCGATTACCGGGACGCTGGTAATCACGGGCAACGCAACCACGAGTCCGCAGACGATAAATCTGACCGGCTACGGAGTGTCGGGGATAACGCCGGACGGTGACTGCTACACGGCATCGGATGGAAGCTGCGACGCGACGCAGAGCGACCCCGGCTTCTCCGGCCAACCGTGCCTGATCGACTCCGGCACCTGCACCACAGTGGCCGGCCCGAGTTGTAGTTGCCAGTAAAGGCGATGGCTTTGGCAGGCTGGCGTTTACCTGCACGGGATATTAACTATACCCAACTCCCCGCCTTTGCAGATTCTGTGTTAATCTGTGCAACCTGCGGATGCTTTTGATTCGCGGTTTCATCCGATGAAGGCGCTTATTACCGGCTCGGGGGGGCTGACAGGCTCGGCCTGCGTGCGCATACTCGCGGGGCAGGGATGGGAGGTAGCCGGTGTCGACAACGATATGCGGCGCCAATTCTTCGGCGAGCCGGGATCGACCGCCGCCGAAGTCCGCGACCTCAGCAAGAACTTTCCGTGCTACCGGCACCATCCGATCGATATCCGCGATCGCGAACGGGTTCGCGAGCTGATGAGGTCCGAGCGGCCCGATTTCATCATTCATGCCGCCGCGCAACCCTCGCACGACAAGGCGGCATCGATCCCCTACGAGGATTTCGACGTCAACGCGGTTGGCACCCTAAACATCCTGACCGCCGCGCGCGATTTCTGCGCCGAATCTCCGATCTGCTTCACCAGCACCAACAAGGTCTACGGCGACCGGCCCAATTATCTGCCGCTCAAGGAACTGGAAACCCGCTACGAATATGCGGACGGGCGCGACGGAATCGACGAAACGATGTCGATAGACAATTGCCTGCATTCCCTGTTCGGTGCATCGAAGCTTGCGGCTGACGTGCTGTGCCAGGAGTTCGGCCGGTATTTCAAAATGCCGGTCGGAATCTTCCGATGCGGCTGCATCACCGGCCCCCAGCATGCCGCCGTGGAGCTGCACGGCTATCTCGCATACATCGCGATTTGCGCGCTGCGCGGAACCGAGTACACGATTTACGGCTACAAGGGGAAACAGGTCCGCGACCAAATTCATTGCAACGATGTCGCGTCGCTGTTCCTCGAATTCTACAAGGCGCCGCGATGCGGCGAGGTCTATAATCTTGGCGGCGGACGCGCCAACAGCATCTCGATTCTCGAAACCATCGAGGCTCTGAACCGGATGGGACTCAAGCTCAAGCACAAATATCGCGACGAAGCCCGAATCGGCGATCACATCTGTTACATCTCCGACCTGACCAAGACCCGCGCTCATTTTCCGAACTGGCGGCTCGAATACGACCTGCCGAAAACCTTGTCGGAGATCGTGAGCCGCCACTCCACGCGGGCGGCCTGAGTCATGGCCGAATTATCGACCCGGACGGACCTCGGGAGCCGCTACATAATCGTCGGCGGCGCCGGCTTTCTCGGCAGCCATTTCACCGACGCCCTGCTCGGCGATCGAAACATCTCGGCGGTTACGCTCTACGATAATTTTTCATCGGGACGTGAGTGGCACTTCGAGCATCATCGCGGCGACGCGCGGCTGCGCGTCGTTCGCGGCGAGGTTGGCGATCTTTCGGCGCTGACCGCTGCGATGGCCGGCCACGATATTGCGATCCATCTGGCGTCCAACCCGGATATCGCGCGTGCGGCGCGCGAGCCGGAGGTCGATTTTTACCAAGGCACGATGCTCACCAATAACGTCGTGGAGGCGATGCGCCGCGCGGGCGTCCGCCGCATCCTGTACGCATCGGGCAGCGGCGTCTACGGCGACTTGGGCGAGCTTGAAGCACAGGAAGATTACGGCCCGCTTATTCCGGCGTCCACGTACGGAGCGAGCAAGCTGGCGGGCGAAGCGCTGATCAGCGCCTACTGCTTCATGTTCGATTTGAGCGGATGCGTCTTTCGGTTCGGAAACGTAATCGGCCCGCGCCAGACTCACGGTGTCGGATTGGATTTCGTCCGCCGCTTGCGCGCCGATCCGAGCCGGCTTTCGATTTTAGGCGACGGCCGCCAGAGCAAATCCTACATCCACGTAACGGATGTCGTCGCGGCAGTGCTTCATGCGAACCGCCATTGCATGAAACAATTCGAGGCATTCAATGTCGCCACCGGCGATTATGTCACGGTCACCGAAATCGCGGAGCTGGCGGTGGAATGCCTTGGCCTGAAGATTCATCCGCGTTTCGAATATTCCGGCGGCGATCGCGGATGGAAGGGCGACGTGCCGATCGTCCGGCTGAACACCGATCGAATCCGCAATCTTGGCTGGACCTGCCGGTTCAAGACTCGCGAGGCGATGCGCAAGGCGCTCATCGCGCTTATCAACGATGACCGCACCAGCCACGACTGAGCGGATGCCGCCAATAGCGATCCTGGCCGGCGGGCTGGCGACCCGGTTGCGCCCGCTCACCGAAACGATTCCGAAATCGATGGTCGAGGTCGCCGGCCGCCCATTCATCGAGCATCAGCTGCGTCTTCTCGTCCGCGAGGGCATCATCGAGGTGGTCGTATGCTCGGGCCATCTGGGAGAGCAGATTGAGGAATTCGTCGGCGACGGCGCGCGCTTTGGATGCCGCGTCAGGTATTCATCCGACGGCGGCAAGCAGCTCGGGACGGGCGGGGCGCTCAAGCGTGCGCTGCCGATGCTCGGAAAATGCTGCATGGTGATGTACGGCGACAGTTACCTGGACACGAATTTTCGGGCGATTTTTGTCGCGTTTCAAAAGTCGGGGCAACCGGCACTGATGACCGTGTGCCTCAACGACGCGGGCTTGGGCTTAAGCAACGCAGAATTCGCGAACGGAACAATCGTTTGCTACGACAAGGTAAATCGCACATCGACGATGCGCCACATCGATTACGGCCTTGCGGTTCTCGATACGGAAGTTGTTCGCTCATGGCCAGCCACCGGCGCCTTTGACTTGGCCGAAACTTTTGGAGATTTAGCCCGCCGAAAACTTCTGGCCGGCTACGAAGTGCAGGAACGATTTTACGAGATCGGCTCGCCGGAGGGCCTGGCCGAGACCGACGCATTCATTCGCCGTACCATGTACATTAAGGATCGGAGCTAAGCCACGTGATTATCACCAGAACCCCGTTGCGAATTTCGATCGGAGGCGGTGGGACCGATCTGCCCTCTTATTACAAGGAGTTCGGCGGGTTCGTTATCTCTGCCGCGATCAACAAGTACGTTTACATCACGATCAACGAGGCCTTCTTTCCCGGCTATTTCCTCAAATATTCAGAATCGGAACTGGTGGAGTCTATCGACAAGGTCCGCCATCCGCTGATTCGCGAGGCGCTGGCGATGCATAAGATGCCCGGGCGCCTTGAAATCGTAAGCGTGGCTGATGTTCCCGCGGGTACCGGCCTTGGATCGTCGGGCAGCTTTACGGTCGGTCTGTTGCACGCCCTTCATGCCTACAAACGGGAGCGCGTCACGGCCGAGCAATTGGCCCGCGAGGCGGTGGACATCGAGATTGGCAGGCTGGCGCAACCGATCGGACCGCAGGATCATTACATCGCCGCATGCGGAGGGTTGACCTGCCAGGAGTATCGGCCAAACGACAGTGTAGGCATTTCGCAGTTGCACATGGGTGAAAATGCGCTGCGCGAATTTCGCGACTCGCTGATGCTGTTCTTTGTCGGCCACACACGGGCGGCATCGGACCTCTTGCTGGATCAAAAGACCAAATCCGAAAAACGCGACCAGGCGATGCTGGACAATCTCCATTTCGTCAAGCAGGTCGGCATGCAGATCAAGGCCGCGCTCGAAGCCGGACAAATCCAGCGCTTCGGCGAACTGATGCATGAGCATTGGATGCGCAAGCGGATCCGCTCGGCGGGCATGAGCTCGCCGGAAATCGATCATCTGTACGATTTGGCTCGCACGAAAGGCGGTGCGACCGGCGGCAAACTGGTGGGCGCCGGCGGCAGCGGCTTTTTGCTATTTCAAACCGCCGATCGGCGGCGATTGCGCGCCACGATGACCGAAGCTGGCCTGACCGAAATGGACTTCAGCTTCGACTTCGACGGTTCGGTGGTTCTGTTGCGGAACCGCTAAGGCGCGGGCCGCGTTTCTGGCTCTTCTTCGTTGAGCGTCTTGGCAACGGCGAGGCTGCGGCGAATCGCCTCATCCATGTTGATGTATTCGAACTCCGAGTTGCGTCCGACGCTTACGATGCCGAGCCCATTTAGATATTTCAGGGCGGTCGACAGCTTTTCGGCGTAATCGAACGTCCGAACAACGTAGGCATGCTTGGTCCGGCTTACGCGGAGGAATCGGATGTCGGCGCGCCGGATCATTCCCATCGTTTCAAGCCCGTCGATCACACGCTTGCTGACTTCATCGTCGGAAAGTTCATGAACTCCGTCGCCCGGATTGGTCGTAATTTCCGCCGCGATTGCGGTGTGTCCGGGGGGCGCCCCCTCATCAGTAAAGGCGAGCGGAAACGACAGACGGTGGAAAACAATCGAGGGTTCCGGCACGTAGAGCGAGGTGTACATGCACGGCGACGCCGACACCGCCCCGATCATCACCAGAATCAGCGAATTGTACCGCAGCGAATGGACGCCGCTGCGAATCGCTTCGGGAACATCCGGCAGGCCATCGATCAAGTCCTGGATTGGAATCGTTGAAACCAGCTTGTCGTAGGATTTCACCGTCGCGCCGCAACTCACATGCCATTTGCCGCCGTCGTGCCATGCCTTCTCGACGCGAAACCCGGTGGTGATCTTCACGTCCGTGCAATCGCGCAGAAATGAACGCGGCACCATCTCGATGCCGCCGGTTTTCGGATAGCTGAAATACAACTGATGCGTGTAGCCTTCGGTCTCGACGCCGACCGCCGATTTGATCACGTCCTCGACCGGCGGACGCGGCACGCGGCCGTCGACCCAGTCGATCGCCATTTCTTCCGGCGATACGTTCCAAATCTTGGCGTTGTAAGGAATCAGATATTTCTCGGCGATTCCCTTGCCGAAGACGTGGTACATCCACTCCTTGAAATTGGTGGGCGGCGGGTAGTCGTTCTTGATGTAATGATACAGGCATTCGAAGCGGTCCTGAGGCGACAGATCGAACAGGCCATTCTCGAACGGATATTTGACGAACCGGCCGTCATACCAGATTTTGCTGTCGCGGCGGCGCTGTGCGACGTTGCCGCGCAACTGTTCGATCATCAGCGCCAGAATTTCCTTGTTGCGCGAAAAAATAATGTGCGGGCCACCCAGATCGAAGGTGTAGCCTTCCTCCATCAGGGTGCGGCAGTGGCCGCCCGCGACGTCGTCGAGTTCGAGAATTTCGCATTCATGGCGGCGGCATCGGCTCGCCACCGCCAGGCCGGCAAGACCGCCGCCGAGTATTCCGATTTTCATCGTCCGGGATGTCCGACAACAGCCGCGCCGTGCCTCATTTGCCGTCGGTCCATTTCTTGAAATCGGTGAGGAACTGATTCACCGCTTCATCGGTCTTGGGATGGCTGGTCAATTGCGGGAAGAACTTCGGCGGTACGGTGACAATATCCGCGCCCGCCATCAGCGCCTCGTTGACGTCGTTCATATGCCGGATGCTGCCGACGATTATTTGCGACGGCACCGACCACTCCTTGAACACGCGATGCACGCTTTCGACGATCGGGCGCGCGTCGTAGCCGATGTCCTTGATACGGTTGTAGAAGATGCTCACGAAGTCGGCGCCCGCCGAGGCCGCCATTACCGCCTGATTGAACGACATGCAGCAGGTGCAATTCACCCGCAAGCCGGCGGATTTCAGCTCATGGATTACGCCGAGCTCGTTCCATCCGATCGGCACCTTGATGTAAAGCGCCGGGTATTCGCCGAAGTGCTTTACGAATTCGCGCGCCTGCTTGACCATTTCCTTGTGATCGTCGGTGAAGACCTCGACGCTGAGGGGAATCACAAGCTTGTAGCGTTCGACGAGCCGGATGATCTTGGTGATGTGGTCCTTGAAATCGGTCCGGTCTTCCTTGGACAGAATCGAAGGATTGGTGGTGATGCCGGAAGCGAAGCCGCGGCGCAACGCTTCTTCGATTTCGCCCAAATTCGCAGAATCGACAAATATTTTCATTGCAAAGGACCCCCGCCCCCCTCCTTGGATGTCTCCCAGCTACTTAATTGACTCCCATTTCATTTCGTTGGCAATCAGGGCCGGGTGCGACACGATCAGGTGCCATACCACCGCCTGGAATGCCTCCGCATGGGGCGTCACCGTTGCTGGGTTGACGGTCGGCACAATCACGCACGCGTCAGCGGTCTTCGCGGTATATCCGCCGTCGCGGCCGACGATTCCATAAATTTTGGCGCCCGCCTCACGCGCAAATTTCATCGCTTGGACCAAATTCGCGCTCACGTTGCGCTCCGCATCGCCGCCGCCGACCGACAATATGAATACGGCGTCAATTCGGCCCAGTTTGCTGACCTGCAGCCATCGCGCAAATGAACTGTCCCATCCATCGTCGTTGATTCGCGCCGTCAGCTCGGCGGCGTTATCGGTGGGGCAGTAACTTTCTATGTTCGCGATTTTGCGGAAATCATTGACCGCATGCGATGCGTTCGCGGCACTGCCTCCCACACCCAAAAAAAACAGCCGGCCGCCGGCCGCGCGCAGCCGCACCAAGCCGTCGACGATTCTCACGATCGGTTCCTGTGGGACGGTCGCGCAAATCTTTTCCGCCTCCTTGAGATATGCTTTGACGTAATCGCCGATATTGCCGCTCATTTCGCAGTCTCTCTCAAAATCAAATCCACCGCCCGCTTCAAGTCGGTCACGCGCCAATCCGCCGGCTCGCCATGATTATACGCCCGATCGAGAATGATCGCGCGGGATCCAGCCGCCTTGGCGGCCATTACATCCTTGCGCGAATCTCCAATCAGATATGCCTGCGCCAAGTCGATGCCGTGTTCGCGGGCCAGCTCGGTCAGCATCCCCGGTTTCGGCTTGCGGCATTCGCATCGATCGCGATCGTCATGCGGGCAGATTTTTATCCCGTCTGGACGGCATTTCGCAACGACCCGCTGAGTCATTGTTTCCAGCGCCTGGATGGAAAGCAGGCCGCGGGCAATGTCGGGCTGGTTGGTCGCCACGAACAGCTTGAAACCGGCCGCTCGAAGCCGTTGAAGCTCATCTTCGACGCCCAATTCGAACTCAAATTCGGCGCTGGTACGCGGCGACCCGGGCTTCCCATCGCGCATGACTACCTGATTAATCACCCCGTCACGGTCGAGAAAGATCGCCTTGGTGATCATCGCAAAATTCAGGTTGGCTAAATTGCCACGCAGTCATGGTACTACAATCGCGGCGCGGAATCCGGCGCGGCAGGCAGGTTCGAATTCGTGCGCGAAAACGCTATTTTTGCTGCCGCGCCGGTCAGCGCTGGGCGGAAAATTCAGCCAGCAGCGCCTTGGATTCCATTAAATCAGAGGTGTCGAAGCCTTCCGTGAACCAGCCGAAGAGCGGTGCGAGGAGGTCGACGGCTGCACCACGGTCACCACGCGCTTGAAGCATCCGCGCCAGCCCCATTGCCGCCTGCAGTTCCCAAGCCTTTGCGCTCATATTTTGGGCCAGTGCGATTGCCTCGCGAAAGTCGGCTTCGGCCAACTCCGGCTCGCCTAGCATCAGGCGCAATTTTGCGCGGTTCGTAATTATTTTGGGCTTGAATACGAATTCCTCGGGGTTCGCCTGAAGGGCGTCTTCAATCGAGGCAAGTGCATCGTCGGTCGCTCCGTCCAAAGCCTGAGCTTCCGCCAAACAGGTCAAATGGAAGGTAATTCCCAGCCTGGCGCCGATACCGACCACACCCCACAGTCCCTGCCGTATTAGAGCAATGCCTTCGCGGGTATCGCCGAGTTGGGCGCGCGACCAGCCCGCGATGTTGCGGCCAAGCTCGGTCAAATAGGTAAAGCCATGCTCTTTGGCCAGATCCAGGGCCTGCGTCGCCGCAGTGCCAGCGTTCTGCGGATTTCTGAGCCACAAGTAAAGCCAACTCTCAAGGAATCGCGCAAAAGCCATGGAGTAGGGATTCTTGTTCTTTCCAGCAAACGCGATCGCATCGCCGATCCGCCGCCGGGCTTTGTCGGCATAGCCCAGAGTCCATGCGCTTACGGCGGCGTGACCCATCGTAATCGCGGCGGCTGCGGGAATTTGACTCAGGTTCACCGTTTCCAAAACTTCACCGAACCCTGTGAAATGTTCCTCCACGCCGATCAGGTCGCCGCGATAGAATCGCGCATGCACACCGGCGCTATAGGCGAAACCGAGAACTGGAAGGCTGCCTTCCCGAGTAGCGAGGTCGAGAATTTGATCGGCCAGCGCGCCGGCGCTTGGATGATCGCCGGAGACGTGAACGGAAGCCCAGGTTCCAAACCCTTGCAGCACGAGTTGGGCAAGATTTCCGGTCCGTTCTGCAAGACGCCGTGCACGGGCCGCAGCCTCGATTGTTTCGGGCGCGGAGTATCCCCTCGTAAGCTGTAATACTTCGACCAGAGATCGTGCCAATTCCAATTCTCGCGCATCGCGCTCACTCGACTCGGGCTGGGCTTCAAGTATCGCGAGCGCCTGACGAAAGTCGTCCTCGGCCTCGCGAAATGCACGGCGCGCATTAGCCGCAGCACCGGCACTTTTCCATGCCGCGATGGCCGGTTCGGCCTCACCTGCCTCAGTCCAATGGCGCGCGAGAACCTGCGGCTGTTCCTTGGCGATCGCTGGGAATTTTTCGACTATGGTCTGTGCCACGCGGCGATGCAATTCCTTGCGGCGCGTCTTGAGCAGCACCTCGTATGCCGCGTCCTGAATGAGCGCATGCTTGAACTGATAAGTTGCATCCGGCGGAATGCCGCGCGCATAAATCAATTCTCGGTCAGCGAGCTTCTCGAGCGCCGACTGCAGTTCTGCCCGAGGGATTGGCAAAACCGCCGAAAGCAACTCGAAGGAAAAATCGCGTCCGATCACCGCCGCGACCTGTGCAATGTTTCTGGCCGTGCCCAATCGGTCGAGCCGGGCCGTCAGCGAATCGTGCAAAGTGGCTGGGATTTCGTGCGCCACCGCGCGGCCGTCGCCATCCACCATGAGCCGGGTCAGTTCCTCAGCAAAAAGCGGTACTCCGTCGGTGCGCTTAACGACGGTGGCGATTACCTCCTCCGACAGCGCGACGCGCGCGGCAACTCCGGCGACCATTTCCCGCGTCTGACGATCATTGAGCCGGTTGAGGGTGATTTGCGCGTGGTGAGATCGCATCGGCCACGGCATGCGAAATTCAGGCCGGGCCGTAAAGAGCAGCATCAATGGCGCTGTGGCACCTTGTTCGACCAATGTCTGCGACAATTCGAGCGTTGACGGATCGACCCAGTGCAGGTCTTCCATCACCATCACCAGTGGTTTCTGCATCGCAACGCCGAACACCCACCTGGCAAGAACCGCGAACAGGCGCTTGCGCTTTTGGTCGGGTGCAAACAGCAGTGGCGGAAATTTCTCCGGGATTGGCAAATCGAGCATTTCCGAGATTAACGGCACGGCCTCATTTGGCTTCAGGCCGACCAGGGTCATCCAGGATTCCAGTTGCGCGACACGTTCCTCTTTACTCTCGCCGCCGCGCCAGCTCATCGCCTCGCCAATCATTTGCTTGGCGGCATGGAACGGCGTGCTCTCGAAGAATTGCTCGCCACCGCATTCCACCCATCGGTGGGTTTCCTCCTTGATTCGGGCGTGAAATTCTTCGACCAAGCGTGACTTTCCGATTCCGGGTTCGCCCGCCACAAGAACGAGATTTCCCTGCCCCTCGCGCACCCGCTCCCATCGGCTCAACAGCAGGCGCATTTCGTCCTCGCGTCCAACGAAGCAGCCCCCGCCACCCGCCGCTGAGCCATGTACGCGGCGGCGGACAACGCCGGCCTTGATGACCCGATGTAGCCGGACCGGTTGCTCGATTCCCTTAAGCGACCGTTCCCCGTAGTCCTCGACCTCAAACAGGCCCGCGACAATCTCCTGCACGGCGCTTGTGATCAGTACTGAATCGGGAGATGCCACCGCCTGCACCCGCGACGCAATGTTCGGGACATCGCCAAAGACATCGGCCTCCTTGCCGCCGCCCTTGCCGACCACAACCGACCCGGTATGAATTCCAATTCGAACCGCGAGCTTCACGCGGCTCCCCGATTCCGACAGTCGCTGGTTCAGTGCAGCAATTGAGTCCACGATCGCGAGTCCGGCGCGGACCGCGCGCTCGGCATCATCTTCATGAGCTTCCGGATAGCCGAAGTAGACAACCAATCCATCGCCGAGGTACTTCGCGACAAGTCCTCCACGGCGAATGACTGCTTCGCCCGCGGTGCGCTGATACTGTGCCGCGATATCTCGCCATTCCTCGGGATCGAGGCTTGCTGCAATCTCCGTCGAACCGACCAAGTCGCAGAAGAGGACGGTCAAATGGCGGCGTTCGCCTTCTGCATCGACAGCCGACTCTGACGCAACTGGCTCGGCCTTCCGCAGATCGGCTGCGACAGCAAGCGGCGCACCGCACTCACCGCAGAATCGCGCGGTAGAAGAGTTTTCGAATTCACATCGCTGGCAACGCCGCCTGAGCGGTGCACCGCATTGCTCGCAGAATTTGAGTGCGTCAGCGCACATCGCTCCGCATTTGGCACAGTGCATTAGTCCGGCCGCCCTGCGCCGACTATCGCCTATTTCGCCGCGGTCCGCCAACCAAGTGAGCAAGCCTCATCCTCGGCCTTCTATGCAGTTTTCGCACTTTCGGCATTCCCGTGCGGCAATCTGCGTTCTTGACTTTAATTCAATATTTCTATAATTATGGAATTATGAAGAAAGCGGCAGCGATTAGTGCGCTGGGGGCGCTGGCTCAGGATACCCGCCTCGATATCTTTCGGTTGTTGGTTCAGAAGGGCCCCGCGGGAGTCGCGGCCGGAGAAATCGGCGAGCGGCTTGGACAACCACTGCCAACTTTGTCGTTTCACTTGAATCAGCTCAGGTTCGCGGGCCTAGTGACCTCGCGGCGCGAGAGCCGCTCGATAATTTACAGCGCGAACTTCGACGCGATCACCGGCCTGATCGCGTATCTGACGGAAAACTGCTGCGGTGGCCAACGCGAATGCTGTATTCCGGCCGCGACACAAAAGCGAATTCGGAGGGTTTCACTATGAAACGCTTTCACGTTCACGTGCGCGTCAACGACCTGGACTCGTCGGTCAAATTTTACTCGACCCTGTTCGGCGCCGAACCTGCGGTGATCAAACCGGACTATGCGAAATGGATGCTCGACGATCCGCGCGTCAATTTCGCAATCACCGCCGGACCGCAAGACACGGGAATTGATCATCTGGGATTTCAAGTCGAGACCGGCGATGAGTTAGCGGCGATCGCCGGGCGGCTTGATGCCGTCGGCGCGGCAGTCGTTAGGCAGCAGGACGCCGCATGCTGCTACGCGCGCGGCGACAAGGGCTGGGTGGCCGATCCAAGCGGAATTTCGTGGGAAACGTTCCATACGACTGGTGAAAGCACCGTATATGGCAACGACATTGCGCCTCGGCCTGATGCCACCAAGTTCCCGATCGTCGAATCGTGTTGTGCACCCGCCGCACCTGCGGCAAGTGCATGCTGCGGAGCATCGAAGGCATCCTAGGCAAATGGTGCGGCGATGGAAGGCAAGGAATTCAACGTCCTGTTTTTATGCACCGGAAATTCGGCGCGAAGCGTGATGGCCGAATGCGCAATAAATCGATGGGGCAAGGGAAGGTTTAAAGGATTTAGTGCGGGAAGCCAACCCAAGGGCGCTATTCATCCGATGACGCTGAAAGTACTCAACGAACTTAACTACGAAACTTCGAAATTGCGCTCGAAGAGTTGGGACGAGTTCGCGCAGCCCGGGAGTCCCAAGTTGGACTTCGTCTTCACCGTATGCGATCAAGCGGCCGCCGAGCAGTGCCCCGTATGGCCCGGCCAGCCGATTACCGCCCATTGGGGCGCCTCCGATCCGGCGGCATTCAAGGGAAGCGACACTGAGACCCACCAATTTTTCCTGCGCATCTATTACGAACTGGAAAATCGCATCAAGATTTTCACCAGCCTCCGGATGGAGGCGCTCGACAGCTTTGCGCTGCAACAGCGGGTGAAGGAAATCGGCAAGACCACGCTTCCAGCGGATTTTAAGCGATAGATTCCTCGCTAGCGGCGACGCCAAGGGTTTCCAATGAGCGCGGCAATCAAGATTGCACCCCTCCCGGTTGCGCGCAGGCTCTCGTTCCTGGACCGCTACCTGACTGTCTGGATTTTCCTCGCGATGGCATCCGGAGTTGCGATCGGCACCGTATTCCCGGGGGCCAAGACCGCCATTGACCGGATGAGCATCGGAACAACCTCTGTTCCGATCGCAATCGGATTGATCCTCATGATGTATCCCCCGCTGGCGAAGGTGAACTACGACGAGCTGGGCGATGTCTTCCGGAATTGGAAGATACTGACGCTTTCTCTGGTGCAAAATTGGATCGTAGGCCCGATTTTGATGTTCGTGCTGGCGGTCCTCTTTCTACGCGACCGCCCTGAGTACATGGTCGGGCTAATCATGATCGGGCTCGCCCGCTGCATCGCGATGGTCATCGTGTGGAACGATCTGGCCGGCGGCGACACGAACTATTGCGCCGGGCTGGTCGCCTTCAATTCTCTCTTTCAAGTGTTCTTTTTCTCAATTTACGCGTTCGTATTTGTGACAATCGTGCCGCGATGGCTGGGGCTGGGCGGTGCGCTCGTTAACATCACCATTGGGCAGATCGCGGAAAGCGTTGGCATCTACCTGGGTGTCCCTTTTGTCGCAGGCTTCGCGACATGGGCCGCACTGACGAGGATTATGGGGAAACAATGGTATCGGGAGGCTTTCCTTCCGAAAATCAGTCCCCTCACCCTGATATTTCTCTTGTTCACGATCGTCGTGATGTTCGCAATCAAGGGCGAGGCGATCGTGAAGCTGCCGTTCGACGTCGTTCGTATCGCAATCCCGCTGTTGCTCTATTTCTCGATCATGTTCGCACTGTCGTTTGCACTGAGCCGCAAGGCCGGCGCGGACTACCCGCAAACCGCGACGTTGTCGTTTACGGCTGCATCGAACAATTTCGAACTGGCGATTGCCGTTGCGGTCGCAACGTTCGGAATCGAGAGTGGAGCCGCTTTTGCCGCGGTGATCGGGCCGTTGATTGAAGTCCCGGTGATGATCGGACTGGTGGACCTAGCTCTGTGGGCAAAGCCGCAATACTTTCCCGACCGTTCCGTTCGTTCCGATTCCGTTGACGGCGGCAATCGGCCCGGACATCAATTGACTTAGTCCGCCTCTTGAAGCAGCCCCACGCGCAGGCGGCGCAAACGCGAGCTTTTCTTGGATTGATGGTCCTGCATGCGGCATAGGATGTCGTCGAGCGCCGTGACCGCTTCCACGACATGTGGCCCTTTGTTCAGCATCACGCACTCGGCTCGCTCGCCCATCGCCGCATCGGTTATCTCCGCGCGCGACGGCATCCCCTTCTTTGCCAGCGATTCGAGCACCTGAGTTGCCCAGATGACCGGCATATGTGCCGCCTCGCAAATCCAGAGAATCTCCTCCTGCACCTCAGCGGTGCGTTCGTAGCCGCATTCCACCGCCAAATCGCCGCGCGCGATCATCACACCCGCAGGATGGCGTCGCATCGCCGCCAAAATCAGATTGGGCAACCGCTCGAACGCTCGACGCGTCTCAATTTTCAGCACAATTCCAAGATGATCCCCGTTTAGTTCATGTAACCGGGACTGTAGGTCGAACACGTCCCGCTCGTGACATACGAAGGACATCCCCACGAGATCCGCGTGAGCGACGATAAATCGCAGGTCTTCCATGTCCTTTGTCGTAATCGCAGGTAGCCTGATTCGGGTATCGGGCAAATTGATTCCCTTATCGGCACCAAGCCGGCTGCCGTTTGGCTTGGCATGAGTAATCTCGATCGCAAGCGCGTCAGGCCGGACCTCCCGGATGACACCACCGATTTTCCCGTCGTCGAACCAAATCCTTTCCCCGACGCGGGTCTGAGGGAAGACCTCGGCCAGAGTGCATGAGATCTTCGCGCGATTGATGATGCGTCCCGAAGCGTCGAGCTGAGCGGATTTTCCGGGAATCGCTTCTCGTGTCAGCTCGATTTCATCACCCCGCTTGAGCAAGATGCTTTGTGACAGAGCCGGCAATTCGCCAACGCGCGCATCGCGTTCATCGCGCATGTTGGCATCGATTCGTGAAAGCAAAGTTCCGGGAGTCACGTAGGCGGTTTGAGTGCATTGGGCCCACTTTCCGCCTTCGGAACTTCCGAGGACTTCAAGAATCCGGCGCTCTTCGCGCGCATCCCTGAAATGGATTCGCTCTCCCGGCTGAACCTCGGACAGCCATTGCCCGGGAACGGGAACGCAGGCATCAGCAGCGGCCAGCGCCCTGTGATCGCATTGTAGTGGTGCAAGCCAGACGCGCGCGGGGCTGACCACGCGGCCAAGGCTGTCCCGCCGGGGATGCCATACAACGACCTGCGGTCCGGGCTCCATTGGCCCGGTCCGCAGTTTGGGCCCGGCGATATCCATGAGGATGCGACACGGAAGATTGAGCTCGCGCCGCGCTCGCTCAAGATGCTCGATGATTTTCGCCCAAATTTCCGGCGTATCGTGCGCGCAATTTACCCGCATGCAATCCATCCCATGCGCAAGGAGATCGCGGACGAGAGAATAGTCGTTGGCCGCCTCTGGAGGCATCGTCACCATGATCCTGACGCTGCGATTGATTGGCGCATGCCCCAACAACGCGTCCGTGTGCGCCGCGAGCAGCGCCGACCCTTCCTGGAAGCCGGAGTATGCGGCATTGATAGGAAACTCGACATGTTGGCCGGCCAAGTGATGGAGCGCGCTAAGGACCGCATCGAGGGTACTCATCACGTGCGATTCGCTCCGTCCCAGCGATGACAGCCCCAATACTGCAAGCTCTTCCTGCAGGTGGCGAATGTCGTGGTGCCGCAGCGCAAGATAATGCATTAGATTACCCGCGCTCTTTCGCCACTGCGGATCGATCTCGGCAAGCTGCCTTTTGCAGCCGTCCTCGCCCTCGACGAGTGAGGCACGAATCGCGCCGATTCGCGATATTAATGCTTCGACCGAACTATGCCGTGGGTGGTGTGGTTCGGGCGATGCGGAATTATTAGACGGAAGCACGCGAACTCCTTCCTCCGAATGACTGTCCGGTGGAATGGAGGTGCAGCTTCCATGCCATCGATTCACCAAGTCGTCAGGCGAGAGAAATCATGGATAAGTAATCGATGCGGTGCTGTTGTGTTACGCAATTGTTAATTCGCGGACGCCCCGCGCTGACTCCGAATGCGCCAGCATTGCTTCCGTCGGAAACGCAATCCCACCACCCGGTCTGACTCGGACGCGGTAATACTACGTCTGACGATCTAGTGAGCGCGCTTTTCGCTCTTAAGCACGGAATGGAACTGGCGGCGGATTTTGGCGAGATCGACGGTGGGCGGCGGTACCTTGATTCTCATCCGTTCCATTGCATCGACTATGATTTCCGAAATCGCAAGATGGCTGAACCACTTGTGATTGGCTGGAATGACGAACCACGGTGCGTGTTTCGCGCTGGTCTCGCGGAAGACCTCTTCGAACGCGGCCATATAATCATGCCAGTACTTGCGCTCCTCGTAATCTGACTCGCTGATTTTCCAGTTGCGATGCGGATCGTCAAGGCGCTTTTCGAATCGCGCAAGCTGCTCGTTCTTTGAGATGTGCAGAAAGAATTTCAGCACGGTCGTGCCGCTGTCTTCAGCAAGGGTCCGCTCGAACGCGTTGATCATCGAGTAGCGTTTCGCCCAAACCTCTTTTGGAACAAGTCGATGCACTCGCGCTACGAGCACGTCCTCATAGTGCGAACGGTTGAAAATTGTGACGTGGCCGCGCGCCGGGGCGCGCGGATGCACTCGCCACAGAAAATCGTGATCGCGCTCCTGCGGCGTCGGCTGCTTGAACGTCGCAACTGCGCAACCTTGCGGATTCATCCCGGTGAAAACGTGGCGGATTACACCGTCCTTTCCGGCCGCATCAAGGCCCTGAAGAACGATGAGAATCGAATGGCGATGCTCTGCATACATGCGCGTCTGCAGCCGGTCCATCTTCTCGATCGCGCGGTCGAGATCGGCCTTTGCCTTCTCGTGCGATTCGTGCCTGCCATGAAATGCCGGATCGATCCGGGCAAGCCGAATCTTCGCTCCCGGCTTTACGATAAATTGTTCCCGATAATTGCGCATCGTGGACCGAGTTATCTAACTGGTGGAGCTGAGCGGGATCGAACCGCCGACCTCCTGAATGCCATTCAGGCGCTCTCCCAAACTGAGCTACAGCCCCACCGATGCGGGATTTTTCAGTCAACCCGATGCGCCACCTAGAGTCAATCGGCCAAAAGTGGGCCTCCGCTAGCTTTCGGCGCGATCCAGAAGTTCGCGTGCGGCGCGGAGAAATTTGTCGGATGTCTCGCCGCCGAGCATTCGGGCGATCTCCTCGGCGCGCGCGGCTGGCTCAAGCATCGCGACCCGGCTTTTGGTCGCGCCTCGGCGCTCCTCCTTTTCGACCACGAAATGGCGATCCGCGAATGCGGCGATCTGCGCCAGATGGGTCACGCACAACACTTGATGAAAGCGCGAAAGTTGCTTGAGCTTGCGGCCCACGACGGTTGCCACCACGCCGCCGATCCCCGCGTCGACTTCATCGAAGATCATCGTGGCGACTCCGCGGCGCTGCGCTTCCAGCCGCTTGAGCGCCAGCATCACGCGCGAGAGCTCTCCACCCGACGCGATTCGCACCAGCGCCATCGCGGGCTGGCCCAAGTTCGGCGAGATATAGAACTCGGCATTGTCGGCGCCGGCCGGCCCAAGTGCGGCGCCCTCATGGACGAAGCCGGCCTCGCCGGTTGCGATTGCGCCCAGCCGCGGCTCGAACACCGGAGCCCGCATTCCGAGCGTCTTCAGTTCCGCCTCCATCTTGCGGCCGAGCGCGGCGGCAGCCTCCTTTCGGCTTGCGGTCAAACGCTTTGCGCGCGCAGCGAGATCGCCGAGCACGGATGCAAGTTCAGTCTCAATATGCGATTTGGATTCGCCGATTCCTTCCAGTTCTGAGATCTCTGTCCGCGACCGCTCCAGCGTTTCTAATGCCGACTCGATCGATCCTCCGTATTTGCGCTTGAGGCGCGACAACTCCTGAATGCGCTCCTCGATCTGCTCCAGCCGCGCGGGATCGGCTTCGATTTTTTCCGCATAACCGCCCAAGGCGCGGCCCGCCTCTTCAAGGTTCGCGCGTGCCGCCGCGATCATTTCCATAACCCCGCCCAGCGCGGGATCGAGCGCCGCGGCTGCCTCCAGCCGCGCCTGCGCGCCGGCGATTGCGTCGATTGCGGCGCCTTCCGCGCCATACAACGCCTGTTCCGCCTCTCCCGCTGCCGCCGCCAGCTTGGATGCGTTGGCAAGGACGGTTCGCTCACGCGCAAGCTCCTCGTCTTCACCCGGAGCGATGCTTGCGCGTTCAAGCTCGCTTGTGCGGAAGCGGGCAAGGTCGAGTAAATCAGCCCGCTCGCGCTCGCGGCGATTCAACTCCTCAAGTCGCGCCTTTATCCCGATCGCGCGATCGTAAAGCTCCCGGTATGAGTCTAATTCGGCATCCAGCCCGGCGAACCGATCAAGGATTTCGCGATGCGCCTCCGCGCGCAGAATCGAATGCTGCTCGTGCTGGCCATATACGTTGACGAGGACTGCACCGATCTTGGCCAGCTCCTGCACCGCGCCAATCTCACCATCGATCATCACGCGCGCACGGCCGCCTTCGGCAATTGTGCGCTTGACGATTAATTCACGATCGTTGGCGTCGCGCTCGCGGCCAGCCAGGAGCGGTATCGCCGTCTCACCCTCAAGCTCGAAGCGCCCTTCGACAATAGCCTCCTTCGAGCCTGCGCGAATCATGTCGGGCGAGGCACGCGAGCCAAGCAGAAGGCCAAGGGCGCTCAGGATAATCGTCTTGCCGGCGCCGGTTTCACCCGACAGCACATTTAAGCCGGGGCCGAATTCGAGATGCGCCTCCTCAAGGACGGCGAAGTTCCGGATGCGCAGCTCGAGCAGCATCGCAGCCTGCCGATCATCCCCAATGGAGCTTGTCGCGCCAGATTTCGAAATATGGATGCGCGGATCGGATTAGCGAAACGAAATGGCGGCCGCGCCGGACGCGGATTCTATCCGATGCGCCAATCGGCGCCGATTCCTGCCCGTCGGCGATCAAAATCATCTCGTGGTCGCGGGCGCCCATCCGTATTTCGATTTCGAACTTGTCGGGCAGCACGACCGGACGGTTGGTGAGCATATGAGGACAAATCGGCGCCAGCAAAATTGCGTCCAGCGTTGGATAGACGATCGGACCGCCCGCGCTTAGAGCATAGGCGGTCGAACCGGTCGGCGTGGCGATAATCAACCCGTCGGCGCGATAGGTGCAAAACGGTTTGCCGCTGGCCAGAACCTCAAGGTGGAGCAGCCGGCCCGGCGGTCCTTTGCTGACGACGACATCGTTCAGCGCCTGGAATGATTCCGCAGCCGCGCGAGATTTGGCGCCGCGGAAAATCGCCGCCTCCAGCATGATGCGGCGCTCGACTTCGTACTCGCCGTTCAGCACGCGCTCCAGGCCGGCGCGCGCCTCCTTGATTGTGATTTCGGTAAGAAAGCCCAGCCCGCCCAGGTTCACGCCCAGAATCGGCGTGGCGCGCGCGGCGACCATCCGCGCCACCCCCAGCAGCGTGCCGTCACCGCCAAGGACGACGATTAGGTCCGCCCGCTTGGCGATCGCGTCCGGAGCGGCCGCCTCGGCACCGACTCGCCGGGCCAGTTCGGGCTCGATCAGCGCAGCTTTGTTTCGCGAGCGGAGATGGCGGGCAAGCGTGCGTGCGACGGCGATAGCTTCGGGCCGATCGCGTTTAACGAATAATCCGACCGATTTTATGGATCGCTTCGCCACTGCTCCTTCGCCTTCGCTCAGGACGAGCATCAGCGTTTATCATGCGCTCAAACCTGCGGCAACGCGAAGGCGGTGAATCGTCGCCGCGAAGCAAACTTATCGAGCGGGAACGGCAACCGCGCCGACCGGATTCTCCTTGCCGTAAACGATCGCGACCGAATTGATGTAGTAGCCGGTCATGCTTTCACTGGTCTGCGATTTGCTCGCAATAACCACGACCGCGTCGGCTCCCGTTTCGCACGCCTTGCGCAAGACCGCTGGCAACACGTCGGATTCGTGGGCATACACGCTGCCGACGGCTTCGATTATCGCGACCTTGCGGAAGTCGCCCAAAGGATCGCGCCGCAGCACCGGCATATTGCAGTCGGGCGGCTTGGCCGCGTTGCCGGAGGGCTCGATTTCCGCGACTGTCACCTCCGGTGGCGCGGAGGTAATGGCGGAACATCCCGCCGCGAAAAGGGCCAGCGCAGCAATTGGTAACATGCGCGATGCGATTGCACGCACCATAGCCAATCACATAGCCCCGTCGGGGCGGCGCGGGCAAGAGCTAAATCGCGTGTCGCTTTGGGCAGCAATTGATATAAAATCGCCAGTCGGATTCCGGAAATGGCAGCCACTCACAAGCCCAATCATCCTTTGCTCGGCGCGCACATGTCGATCGCAGGTGGCGTCGGCGAGGCATTTATCCGCGGCAAGGCTGCGGGATGCGATGCGATTCAAATTTTCACCAAATCCTCCCGCCAATGGGCGGCCAAGCCGCTGTCAGAAGAGGAAATCGCCGCGTTTAAGCGCAATCAGCGCGACACGGGAATCGCCGTGGCAATCGCGCATGATTCATACCTTCTCAACCTGGGCGCGCCGGATGAAGCGCAGCGGAAAAGGTCGGTCGGCGCATTCGTCGATGAACTCGAACGATGCGAGGCGCTCGGCGTGCCATTCCTGATCGCGCATCCCGGGGCGCACGTTGGCTCCGGCGAAGAGCAGGGAATCAAGACCATCGCAAAGTCAATTGACGAGACACATGCGGCGTGCAAGGGGTTCGCGTCCAGGATTGCGCTTGAGATTACCGCCGGACAGGGCACAGTACTCGGCTACAATTTCAAGCAAATGGGACAAATTATCGACGCGGTAAAGGAAAACGATCGCGTGCGGTTATGCTTTGACACCGAGCACGCGTTCGCCGCCGGCTACGATCTTCGAACGGAGGAAGGTTACGAGCAGACCTTTGTCGAATTGGACAAGTACATCGGGCTAAAGAAGGTGGTTGCGTTTCACCTGAACGATTCCCTGAAAGAATTTCACTCGCGGGTCGATCGCCATCAGCATATCGGGAAAGGCTACATCGGCGTCGAGGCGTTTCGCCGCCTAATTAACGATCCGCGCTTTTTCGGTATTCCGATGTGCCTGGAAACCGAACCGGGCCTGGAAAACAAGGGCATCGTGGATGATCTCGCAACGTTGCGTGGCCTGCTGAAGCATCGCCAATGACCAATTCGGCAGATTCCGGGAAATCCCATCCCGCCAAGCGAATTCTCACCGGCGATCGGCCCACCGGACCGCTTCATCTCGGACACTTCGTCGGATCGCTGCAAAATCGGGTGCGCCTGCAGGACGAGTATGACACCTACATTTTAATCGCTGACGTGCAGGCGCTGACCGACAATTTCGAGCATCCCGAAAAACTCGAGGCGAACATCTTTGAGGTCGCGCTCGATTATTTGGCTACGGGGTTAAATCCCGATAAGGCGAAGATTGTCGTGCAATCGATGGTTCCAGAGCTCACCGAACTGACGATCTACTTTATGAACCTGGTAACGACTGCAACGCTGGAACGAAATCCCACCCTTAAGGATGAAATCCAGCAGAAGCATTTCACCAAGGGGCTGCCGGTTGGGTTTTACACCTATCCAATATCGCAGGCGGCCGACATCGCGATTTTCAAGGCGCATCTCGTTCCCGTCGGCGAGGACCAGCTCCCAATGATCGAGCAAACGCGCGAGATCGTGCGGCGCTTCAATCGCCTTTACGACAAGGTTTTGATCGAACCGAAGCCGATGGTTGGGACAGTCCCTCGGCTGCCGGGCACCGACGGTGGCGCAAAGATGTCGAAGTCGGTCGGCAATTGCGTCTACCTGGGCGACTCGCCGGAGCAATTGCGCAAACGCGTGATGTCAATGTTCACCGACCCAACCCGCATCCATCCCACCGATCCCGGCCACGTCGAAGGCAATCCGGTCTTCACCTACCACGACGTCTTCAATCCCGATAAAGCGGAAATTGAAGAGCTCAAGGAACGCTACCGGAAGGGAATCGTCGGCGATGTCGAGGTGAAGGAGCGATTGTTCAAAGCACTTGATGCATTCCTGGCGCCGATTCGCGAGCGGCGAAACGAGCTTGCCCAGAAGCCTGAGCGGGTCCGTGAAATCATCGTGGAGGGTACGCGCAAAGGCCGCGCGGTGGCGCAGGCGACAATGGCAGAGGTTCGCACCGCGATGAAGATTAGCTATAACTTCAAGTAGCAGGCTGCCTCCTTTAGTTGTCTCCCGATAAGGGGGAGACGGTAACGGGGTTAGGGATTGAGCGGAAATGGCAACTGAATCTGTACAAGAGCACTTAAAGCGGATCGATCTGGACGGCTACACGATCGTTGAGGACGCAATTGAGCCGGAGTTGCTCGAGTTCATCGCAAATGAACTCGCGCGCATCGAACGCGAGCGAAACATCAAGCCGGCACGGAACAATTTTGAAGGCTTCAAGACCACCCACGTTTACAACCTGCTCGTCTATGGAAAGGCCTTTGAGGCGATTCCCGTCCATCCAAAGATTCTGCCGATCGTCGAGGGCGTGCTCGGCGACGGATTGCTGATCTCGACGCTGTCGTCGATTTCGATTGGCCCGGGCGAAGCGGCGCAGGCGATTCACGCCGACGACATCCTGATCCCGCTCGACAAGCCGCATCGCGCGATCGTCTGCAACACGATGTGGGCGTTGACGGATTTCACCGATGAAAACGGCGCCACCAGAATCATCCCCGGCACCCACAAGTCCGATCGCAACCCCGAGTACGGCAAGCAATACGATACGATTCCGGCCGTCATGAAGCGGGGCAGCGTGCTGGTATGGAACGGGAGCTTGTGGCACGGCGGAGGCGCCAACCGGACGACCGACCAGGTGCGCGTCGGAATCGCGATGAATTATTGCGCCGGCTACATCCGCCAGCAGGAAAATCAGCAATTGGGAATCCCGCGGGAGATTGCCGCGAGGTTCTCGCCGAAGTTAAAGGACATGGTTGGTTACGGCGTGTATCGCGGATTGATCGGGCACATCGACAAGCATTCGCCCGCCAACGCAATCCTGGGCGATCCGGAGACGCAGCGAAATCTTTTTGACCGCACCTGATTTCGCCAGCACTTGAACCGGCTTGGCGAGGGAGGACGCTTCAATGCCGATGGAAAAGGAAAAAATTCAGGTCCATGTCGATCGCATCGAGCGCGACGGCTATACGATCGTCGAAAACGCTATCGAGCCGGATCTGATCGAGTCGATCGCAGGCGAATTGCCGCGTGTCGCGCGCGAATGCAATATCGCCGCGGGAAACAACCCGTTCGAAGGCTACAAGACCACCCGCGCCGGCAATCTGCTAGCGCACGGCAAGGTGTTCGAGGCAATCCCGGTCCACCCCAACATCCTTCCGATCGTCGAGGGCGTCCTGGATAACGGTTTGCTTGTCTCGTCGCTCTCGTCAATTTCCATCGGCCCGGGAGAGGCGGCGCAGCCGATTCACTCCGACGACATTCTGATTCCGCTCGAGAAGCCTCATCGCGCGATTATATGCAACACGATGTGGGCAATTACCGACTTTACCGATGAAAACGGAGCCACACGGATCGTTCCCGGCACCCACAAGCTCGATCACAGCCCCCAATACGGCAAAACTTATGATTCGATTCCGGCCGTGATGAAAAGGGGTTCCGTGCTCGTCTGGCACGGAAGCTTGTGGCACGGCGGCGGCGCGAACCGCACGGCGGATCAAGTACGAGTGGGAGTCGCGATGAACTATTGCGCCGGTTACATTCGCCAGCAGGAAAACCAGCAACTCGGCATCCCGCGTGAAATCGTAAAACAATTCTCGCCGCGGCTCAAAGAGTTGGCCGGATACGGCGTGTACAACGGCCTTATCGGCAGCATCTGCGGCAAGTCGCCCGCCAGCGCGATCCTTGGCGAATCGGAATCGCAATCGCTGCTGTTCGGCCGGGGGTGAGGATGCCGATGGACAAGGAACAGATCACAGCTCACGTCGATCGCATCAAAAGCGACGGCTACAGCGTCGTTGAGAATGCCATCGAGCCGGATTTCATCGACCGGATTTCGGAAGACCTTGCACGCCTTGAACGCGAACTCGACATCAAGCCCCGGATGAACGTCTTCGAGGGCAACAAAACCACGCGCGTTCTCAACCTCCTGAAGTACGGCAAGACTTTCGAGTCGATACCCGTCCATCCAAACATTTTGCCGATCGTGGAGGGCGTCCTCGACGGCGGATTGCTGGTCTCGACGCTATCGTCGGTCGCGATTTTTCCGGGCGAGCTGGCCCAACCGATTCATGCCGACGACCAATTGATTCCGCTCAAGAAGCCGCATCAGGCAATCATCTGCAACACGATGTGGGCGCTGACCGATTTTACCGAGGAGAACGGCGCCACCCGCATCATACCCGGCAGTCACAAGTCTGAGCGCAACCCCGAGTTCATGAAGCATTACCCGTCGATTCCGGCGCTGATGAAAAAGGGCAGCGTGCTGGTCTGGCACGGCAGCCTATGGCATGGCGGTGGCGCGAACGTGAGCGACCAAGTTCGCATTGGAATCGCGATGAATTACTGCGCCGGCTACATCCGCCAGCAGGAGAACCAGCAACTGGGCATCCCGCGCGAGATCATCCGCGGGTTCTCCCCGCGGCTCAAGGAACTGGTCGGCTACGGCGTCTATCGCGGCCTGCTCGGGATGATCCAGTATCGTTCACCGGAACAAGTACTGCTGAAAGATTAATAAGCCTTCGCGAAAAAGGCCTGCTCCGTGGCCGATTCGCCGCATACGAGGCATTTGCCTGCGCCTGACTGATTCGACGGAATCGCTCGGCAGGTAGCCTTGGTCTCTTCCCGAATCTTTGTTTCGCAGGCCGGATTGCCGCACCACCATACGTGCGCGAATCCGCCCCCGCCTTCGCCTTCCATCTGTTTCTTGAATGCGCCGTAATCGTCGAAGTTTCGCGTGTTCGCGTCGCGCTGCGCCTTTGCCTGAGCAAAGAGATTTTTCTGGATTTGGTCCAGCAATGTCTTGACGCTGCCCGCAATCGACGCAAGTTCAGCCTTGCTCTTGGCTTCGGGTCCCGATTTGTCGCGTCGCGCGAGCACTGCCGATCCTGCAGCGACATCGCGCGGGCCAATCTCGATCCGAATCGGCACCCCGCGCATTTCCCAATCGTTGAACTTGAAGCCGGGCGTGACACCCTCGCGCTCGTCGAGATGCGCGCGAACCCCCGCCCTTTCCAGCGCGTCGAATGCCGCGCGAGCTGCCGCCAGCACCGGCTCGCCTTCACCAGCCTTGCGCCAGATTGGAACCACAACCGCCTGCGTCGATGCGACCGCAGGCGGCAGGCGCAGCCCCTGGTCGTCGCCATGAACCATCACGATCGCGCCAAGCAGCCGCGTCGAAACGCCCCAGCTCGTCTGCCAGACGTATTGCAATTGATTTTGATCGTCGAGGTAACGGGTCTCAAACGCCTTGGCAAAAGTCTGTCCGAGGAAGTGCGATGTGCCGCATTGCAGCGCCCGTCCGTCGCCCATCATCCCCTCGATCGCGTAGGTCTCGACTGCGCCGGGAAATCTCTCAGCCGCGCTCTTGCGGCCGACAACCAGCGGGATCGCGAGAAAATCCTCTACGAAGGCGCGATAGACTTCGAGCATTTTGAGCGTTTCGCTCTCGGCCTCCGCGCGCGTGGCATGCGCCGTATGCCCTTCCTGCCACAAAAACTCGGCGGTGCGCAAAAACAGCCGCGTGCGCATCTCCCATCGCACAACGTTGCACCACTGGTTCACCATCAACGGCAAATCGCGATGCGATCTGATCCACTGTGCGAACATATGATTGATGATCATCTCGGAGGTCGGCCGCACCGCCAGCGGCTCCTCCAGTTCCTTGCCGCCGCCGTGTGTGACCACGGCGACCTCGGGCGCGAAGCCTTCGACGTGCTGCGCTTCCTTTTTCAGGAAGCTCATCGGAATGAACAGCGGGAAATAAGCGTTGCGTGCGCCGGTCCGCTTGATGCGCGCGTCGAGCTCGCGCTGCAGCGCCTCCCAAATCGCAAAGCCGTCGGGCCGGATCACGATGCATCCGCGCACCGGTGAATAGTCAGCCAGCTCGGCGCGCTGGACGATATCATTGTACCAGGCTGCAAAGTCCTGGCTGCGTGGAGTGACTTTTTTCTCGTCGGGTTTATCTGTCATCGTACTTGTGCGGGAATACCCGCTCTCGTCAATTGCCACAGTCTCCGGGTAAAATCGATGGGAATCAACGCCTATCGCGCCGCCGCTCAGGAGATATGCCGATGAAAATCACAATATTCGCCGCCGCCGCCATTCTGACGATGCTTGGAACGCCGCCGCAATCGGCCATGGCGCAGGACGCTTCCGCCCGCACGATTGAAGTCAGCGGACAGGGCGAGGCGCACGCCAAGGCCGATTGGGCCAGCCTCAATCTCGCAATCGAGACGCACGCTCCAACCGCCGCACAAGCCGGAGAAAAAAACGCCGCGCTTGCTGAGAAGGTAATCTCAGAGCTGAAAAAGGAACTTGGCGAGAATGGCAAGATATCGACGGGAAATTATTCGCTGAATCCCGAATACGACCAGCGTCCGGGCCGCGAAACGCCACGAATCGTCGGCTACAACGCACAAAACTCGATTACGGTTGAGACCGGCGAACTGAACTCCGTCGGTGCGACAATCGATTCCGCGATTGCTGCCGGCGCCAATCGCGTGAACTATCTGAGCCTGACGCTTAAAAACGATTCCAAGGCTCGCAGCGAGGCGATTGCGGGCGCAACCCGTGATGCCCATGCGCAGGCCGAGGCGATCGCTTCCGCGCTGGGCGTGCGGCTGGGCAGGATCATCAAGGCCACCACGGTCGTTGAGCCGCGCCCGATGCCGATGGCGCGCGGTCCGGTATTCGCTTCAGCGATGGGCGTATCACCGACGACCCCGGTGGAGGCCGGCGACATTACGGTGCCGGCCACCGTCTACCTCACGTACGCGATCGAATAGAGCTGTCAGCCGCCTTCGGTTGCGAGCCGTTTCATCAGCGCCGCTGACGGCCGCGGGCGGCGATCGGCCGTGAACAGCCCGACTTCCGTCACTTGACCAACTGGATTCGTAAGCCCGCTATCCCAGTCGTACTGGTCGCCGCGGCTGTACCAACATAGCCCACGAACCGGAAGTCCGTCGTCGCGCATTTTCTTAAGCCGTGCCGCAAGCGCGGAGAGCCACGCTTCCTGCCGATCGGCGCTCAAGCTCAAATTCGAAGTTTCCGACACCCAGAAATCCACGCCATAGCGTTGATGCCACCGACGCGCACACGATTCGTATGCGTCGATGCGCCGGTCGATTGACCAGTCGTGGGCTGACTCTCCAACTGCGATTACTCCAATCGGGTAGAAGTCGTGACCAGCAATCGTATGGGCAGTTGTTGCCAGCCCCTCTATTCGACGGCGCACGTTGTCATTTACGTGCATGAAATCGGCTTCGACATAGCGTGAAAGCGGCCGCCCAAAGTGCAAATCCCAGACTGACCACGCAGTAGCTTCGATTCGCTCGGCATCTTCCGCGCTTTCCGCATTCGCCGCCACCACGCATCCAAAACCCTCGGCGCCGATCCACCATCCGTTCCTATCCGCGCGAATTCGCGCATTTGCTTCGAGATTGGCGAGCACACAGTGGCATAGCGCGTTGGCGAAATCAGTGCGCGACTGTCTCCGATCGTTCCAGGTGCCGAGCAGGCCGGAGTTGAGCGCGGTGATAAACGGCTCGTTGACCGGAGTGAACCAGAGCGGCGATCGATAACGGGCAAGGAACGCTTCGACGTAGCGGATGAAGCCGGCGACCCACGCCGGATCGCAGAAACCCGGATAGTGATCGGGCAGGCCGAAGTGACACAGATCGACGACCGGCTGAAGGCCGTGCCGCTCGCATGCCGCGAGCGCGCGATCCCACAGCGACCAATCGTAAACTCCCGGCTCCCGTTCGACCAGCCTCCACGGCATCCCATAGCGCCACACGCGAATGCCCATAGCGGCGACCGCTGCGAGATCGGAATTCTGATGCTCCAGATGGCGGCTCAGCGCCAGCTCATCAACGCGAACGACTTTTCCCTGATGAGCAACGAGAGGATCCGATGCCTCCTCCCCGCATCCCCATGCGAACTTTGGAAATGTCACGCGGATGAGCCTATGGCCGGCCGGCCCAATCGGCAAGCGCGCGCGAATACCCGGATGCGAAAATCGAGGCAGGGGTTGAGAACTTGCCAGCGTGAATATAGTGATGTTCACGAAGCCGCCCGGTGCGTCGATGGGCTGACAATGGCCGACCCGAAAATTCCCACCTATTCGTCGCTTGCCGCATTTCTAGCGCATTACCATGCGCTCAAATGTTCGACCCGCAAGCCGGATGACGAGCAGCTCTTCACCTCAATCTCAGCGATAATCGACGCGCTCGATCCCGTCGATCGCGAAGCGCTCGACTCCGACGTGGATGACGGCGCCGCGCGGCGTCATCGCGATCGCGCCGAACTAAAGCTTCTCCGCTTGCTCGCCGCTCGCGGCATTGTCACAGGCTAAACGATGCTTGCATTCATCGCCCGGCGCATCGTGTTCGGGGTGATTGTTCTGCTCGGAACGTCGATGGTTACGTTCGCCATTGCGTTTGTGATTCCCGCCGATCCCGCCGTCACGATGGCCGGCGCAAAGGCGGACCCGCAGACGCTCGCGTCAATTCGGCGCGAAATGGGCCTCGACCGGCCCATCTATGAGCAATATGCCCGCTATGTCGATCGTGCGATGCATGGCGACTTGGGCCGCTCATACATCCGGCGCGAAGATGTAACCAAGCTTATCGCCGATCGGTTTCCCGCCACCGCAATTCTCGCGGCCGTGGCGATGGCGCTGTCGATGATTCTTGGAGTCGCGATGGGTGCGATCTCCGCCGCAAGGCGCGGGCGTGAGCTCGACAATTTTTTGCTCGTCTTCTCGCTGGCGCTCGTTTCGATTCCGGTCTTCTGGCTCGGCATGATGTTGCTGTCCGCCGCGGCATTATGGATGCACACGCTGCCGCTGGGCGGATTCAGCGGACCCAGCAGCCTGATACTCCCGTCGCTAACGCTCGCACTTGGCTCGGCGGGCTACTATTCGCGCATCCTGCACACCAACCTGTCCGATGCGCTCGATCAGGATTACATACGCACCGCGCGCGGAATGGGAGTGTCGCGCGCGCGAGTGATCCTCAAATACGCAATGGCGAACGCGATGATTCCGCTAGTGACGATCGCGGGCCTCGATCTTGCCGGGCTGCTGTCGGGTGTCGTGCTTACGGAAACGGTATTCAACTGGCCGGGGATCGGCCGGCTCGCGTACGAAGCGGTCTTCAATCTGGACATTCCGCTTATTATGGGCACGGTCCTGTTCGCCGCATTTCTAATCGTCGTATTGAACCTTGCCGTTGATCTTCTTTACTCATGGCTCGATCCACGCATTCGGCTGGCGCAAGCGCAATGACGATGCGCCGCATAATCTCACTTGAATCGGCGGGCATGGCGATCGTCACCAGCATCGTGGTGGTCGCTGTTCTCGCGCCGTGGCTTGCACCGCACGATCCAACCGGCGTGGCCGCGCCGACCTTCGGCGATCCCGGGTTTCCGTCGCGTGCATTTCCGCTGGGAACCGATGACCTCGGCCGCGACGTCCTGTCGCGCATAATCTTCGGCGCGCGAATTTCGTTGATCGTTGGTGTGGCCGCGATGCTGATGACCGTGTCGATCGGCGTCGCGATCGGAGTGTGCTCGGGCTTTTTCGGCGGCGCGATCGATGCCGTCCTGATGCGGTTCACCGACATGATGCTGGCGCTGCCGGCGCTACTGCTTGCGATGGCGCTCGTGGTCGTCCTGCGGCCGAGCCTGCTCACGGTCCTGCTCGTTATCGGGCTGGTTTCGTGGACGCAGATCGCACGCGTGGTGAGGGCGGAGACGATCGCGATGACGCAGCGCGATTTTGTGCTCGGGGCGCGTGCGCTCGGCGCCGCATCCGGCCGCCTGATCGTGCGGCATATTCTACCCAACGCGATGCCGACAATCGTCGTGATGGCGGCGCTGGGCACCTCGGGCACACTGCTGCTCGATGCAGCACTAAGCTTTCTCGGCCTGGGCGTGCCGCCACCCACACCGAGCTGGGGCCGGATGATCGAAGAAGCCGCGATCTATTTCCGCACCGCGCCATGGCTGGCACTGTTCCCCGGCCTTGCGATCTTCTATGCCGTCCTTGGCTTCAACTTGCTCGGCTACGGCCTATTGCGCAGGCGCGCGAAATGAACGGGCAGGCCGCGCTCGCATTAATCAGTGCGATTTGCGTTGCCGCCGCGATCTTCATCTCAGGATGCGGTGGCGCGCCGGGCGATACTCCGTCTTACCTGCCGCTCGGCGCGATGGTGCTGCACATCGCGGATGCCGACGACGTACCGACGCTCGATCCGGCCGCCGGGTACGACACGATGTCTTGGACATTCGAGCAGGCGATCTTCGACACGCTGGTTCGTTACGGCGATGCGAATATCGAGCTGGAGCCGGACTTGGCCGCCACTTGGGAATCGTCGCCCGATGCAACCGTCTTCACCTATCACATGCGCCATGATGCGCAGTTTTCCGACGGACGTCCGGTCACCAGCGCAGACATCAGATACGGCATCGAACGCGTACTCGATCCCGCGACGCGATCGCGGGGCACCGAGTATTACCGGGGAATCGCCGGCGCCGCGGAGTTCGAGGCGCGCCGGGCTTCGCATGTGAGCGGAATCGAAACGCCCGACGCATGGACGATAATTTTCCACCTGAGCGCTCCCGATCCGATCTTCGGGCACAAACTGGCTATGCCGTTTGCCTCCGCGATTCCGCGGGATGTCGCCGAAAAATGGGGTGACGATTTCTCCAGCCATGTCATCGGTTCGGGCGCATTCATGCTCAAGGAATGGACCGGCGGCCAGCGAATCGTGCTGGTCAAAAATCCCTACTATTTCGCCAAAGGGTTGCCGCACCTCGACGCGATTGTCGATTCGCTCGGAGTCAATCCGGAACTTCAATGGCTCCGCTTCGACGCCGGCCAAATTGACGCGCTCACCGACATTCCGCCCGCCGAATTTCCCTATGTAATGAAAACCAAGCGCCTGCGCGATCTGACGCTCAAGCAAACGACGGTGACTACGCGCTATCTCGGAATGAACGTTCAAATGCCACCGTTCGATGACGTTCGCGTGCGCCGCGCGATCAACTACGCAATCGATCGGAAGAAACTCGTCGCGATCCTGAACGGCCGCGGCATCGTCGCGCGGGGCGTGATGCCGCCGAACTTGCCCAGCTACGATCCGGACCTGACCGGCTACGATTTCGATCCGGTTAAGGCGCGCGCGCTGCTGAAGGAAGCTGGACTCAAAGCGGGCTTCACCTTCGATCTTTGGATGCGCGCGGACAACACGCTGATGATGCTGGGACAGTCGATTCAGCAGGACTTGGCGCCGATCGGGGTAAACGCGGTGCTCAAGCCCGTCGCATGGGGTCCGCTGCTTGAGGCGATTCGCCAGCCGCATACCGTGCCCGCGTTCCTGCAGGGATGGGAGGCCGATTTCCCCGATCCGGAAAATTTCCTTGGCGCGCTCCTTTCTCGCGCGCAATGGGGCTCGAACAACGACACCTTCTACAGCAATCCGGAGGTTGAAAAACTGCTCGCCCAAGCAGCGCCGGAGACCGATCTCAAGAAACGCTATGCGCTGTACGACGAGGCCGAGAAAATCATCGTCGCGGATGCGCCGTGGGCTTGCCTCTATTATCCGGTCACCTACGTGATTCGTCAGCCGTGGGTGAATGACTACACGATAAACCCGATGCGCCCGACCCGCTTCGAGCGCATCTGGCTATCCCCGCACGAACGATGATATTTCCGGCGTGAGGGTAACGATGGCTGCCGATCGAGTTCCATACGCGCGCGCCGCGAAAATCCATCTGACCAAAAGCGATCCGGCGATGGCACGGATTGTCGCCGGAGTAGGGACGATCAAACTGATTCCGCGGCGCGAGCGCTTTCAGGCACTCGTGCGTGCGATCATTTTCCAGCAACTCGCGGGCGCCGCCGCCACCGCAATCTACAATCGATTCGTGGCGCTGTACCCCGATGCGGACTTTCCGTCGCCGGAACGGGTGCTTGCAACCCGCGATCCCATTTTGCGCAGCGCCGGGCTCTCGCCGCAGAAGATTCTCTATATCAAGGATCTGGCGGCGCACGTGCGCGACCGCACGCTGAACTTTCATCGCTTTCATCGCATGACCGATGACGAAATCATCGCCGATCTCACGCGCGTCAAGGGCATCGGCCGCTGGACCGCCGAGATGTTTCTGATGTTCAACCTTGGGCGCGCCGATGTATTTCCGGTTGACGATCTGGGCATTCAAAATGCGCTCAAGCGCGCATACCGGATGCGCACGCGGCCAAAGAAGAAGCGGATGCTCAAAATTGCCGAGCAATGGCGTCCGTATCGATCGGCCGCAACGTGGTACTTGTGGCGCAGCCTGTCGATCGTGCTGCCGGAGCTGCCGCCGACTGTGCGCAAGAAGCGCAAGTAGAGGCGTGACCGGGGAGTCGCGTTGTGCGATCATCGGCATCGATGAACTTTGCCGATCGAATCGTGGAGGCGTCGCGCAAGAAGAACAGCATCGCGATACTCGGCGTCGATCCGCAGCTCGACGCGCCGTCGGCCCCCGGTGTTCCGGCGGGAACAACGCTGACCAAATTTTGCTGCGAGATCGTTGAGGCGTGCGCGCCCTCGATCGTCGCAATCAAGCCGCAACTGGCGTTTTTCGAAGCGCGCGGCATCGACGGGATGCGCGCGATCGCCGAAGTGATCAAGCTTGGCCGCAAGCTCGGATTGATCGTGATCGCGGACGCCAAACGCGGCGATATAGGAACGACTTCGGAAGCCTATGCCGAGGCATTTTTGGGCGGCGGCGATTTCGGATGCGACGCGGTGACGGTCAATCCGTACCAGGGCAGCGACGCCGTGATGCCGTTTATCAAGCGCATCGGCGGCAACCGCGGAATTTTCGTGCTGGTAAAGACCTCGAACCGGTCTTCGGGCGAATTTCAGGACGTCGTGGCGGGCGGCGCGCCGATATGGGAATCGATCGCGGCACAGGTCAGCAAATGGGGCGCGGATTTCATCGGTGACAACAAGCTCTCGTCGATTGGCGCGGTGGTCGGGGCGACCTACCCGGCGCAGGCGCGGCGATCCCGAAAATTGATGCCGAACGCGATTATCCTGGTGCCCGGATATGGCACGCAGGGAGCGTCCGCATCCGATGCTGTCGCGGCGGCCCGCGCCGACGGCTCCGGAATCATCGTGAACTCCAGCCGCGGCCTGATGTACGCATGGCAGAAAAAGCCGGGCGCATCGCCGGCGCAGGCGGCATCCGAGGCGGCGGAATCGATGCGCCGCGATCTCAACGCCGCGCTCGCATCCGCGCGATAGAAAACCTGCAAATCGCCACATCCGCCTAATGATTAGCGGCGGGATTCTTCAGGTTGGCGGCCAGGAAATTCAGCGTCTTCGTCCAAGAGTCCTTTGCATCCGCGGCGTTGTACCAAATCCGCAGGCCCGGAAAATTGAAGGCGTGGTTGGCATCGGGATATAGGACCATCTCGTGCGGCCGGTTGTATTTCGTCATGAGCGCATCGAGTTCGTGCGCCTTTGCGACCGGAACAATTGAATCCTTTTCTCCGTGGATGATCAGCGTTGGCGGCAATGCCGTAATGTCCGGCTCCATCTCAATCGGCAGTCCGCCGTAATATTCCACCACTGCGGAGATCCGATGCGGCTGCGAAGCGCCGGTGGCCAGCGACAGGAACGCACCGAGCGAATATCCGACCATCGCGACGCGATGCGGGTCGACGGCGGGATTCTTATCGAGCGCGTCGATGCCGGACTTTATTTCGGCCAGCCAGACTGGAAAGTCCTCCATCATCTGCACCGGATGATCCACGCCGACTGCGCCGGTCTGGCTGTAATACTCGATGAACTCGGTAAAGTAGCCGGCCGCGGCCAAATCGGTGCAGATTTTCTCGAAATCGCCGTAGCCGTGACCCAGGTTGCCCGACGCACCATGCAGCATGATGACGGCGGGATGCGCTCCAATGGTGTCCGGCACGCATTGATAGACGTTCACCGGCATTCCACCGGCGGTGAAATTAGCCGCGATCCATCCGGCGTTGGCGGGAATGGAGAACAAAATGGAAGCGGCGACAAAAGCCGCGGAGAGCAGAGCGCTATTCATACTTATTGCGAAACCTCTTGCAGGTTTCGCGCTTCCCGTTTTCGGCGCTGCGGGAAGTCCGAAACCCGTCAGGGGTTTCGGGATTTTCTGCATTGCTGAAATTACGACCGCATCAATTCCGCTTCGTCGGCGGCGAGCGTGGCGTAAACTTCGCGATCGATCTTGCGATAGCGATCCAATGCGCGGTCGGCCTGCTCTTCGGAACCCTCGGCCTTGGCAATCTCGCGCATCTTCTTTTCGATCCACGATAGATGCCAGGTCTCGTCCTCGGTCACGCCCTTAAGGACGTCCATCGTGTCCTTGTCGACGTTGGGCAGCGCCATGTGCGCGTTGTAGCGGCTCTGGGCGCGCTCCTCCACCACGACGGTCAGTGCGAGCAAATCGATGATTGTCTTGGGCACGCCGGTCTTCATCCCCAGCCGGCGCTGATAGCCGTCTTCGATCATTATCGGCGATCCGCCGAGGTCGGCAATCCGCTTGGTCCACAGCCATGCATGGCGGGTTTCGTCGGAGAGGTGCTTGGACATTTTGACTTGAGAGTCGGCATCCTTGAGATGGCCGATGATATTGAACAATAGGCGCGCGCCACGCAGTTCGGCATCGCGGTAAAAGCTGAAGATGAGAACCTGCTTTTCGGCGGGGGACATACCCTTGACGTCCATCGATTTGAAATCTATCGATGCTGCTGTTGTAGCGCCCAAATCTCGTCCTCCGCCGGTAAAAGGGATTGAAAACGCTGCATTTCTAATGGCAGCGCATCTCTTGGTCGAGCTATTCTTATGCGATTCGCCATCTTGAATCAAGGAACCTTGCGACGATTGTCCTCAGGCAGGATCGGTCAGGTCTGGCGAAAATGCGGGAGAATCCGGGCCGCCCGATTCGACTTTGGAGCGGTCTAAATGGACGAGGTTCCCGGGGCCGCGATGCCTGTCAGATCTCCGAATCCGTCTGAGTTCGGAATTCCGCCGCTTCAAGCAGACGCTGAAAAAAGTGCCCGTAAACACGGATGAAATTGGGTTCGTTTCGTAATTTTTCATAATTTTTCCTGTCACCGGCAGGCTCGATTGGCCGAGCGCCGTCCTTTTCTCCTGATGCCGGAGCCACCGCCATCACCTGCGCTCATCGGCAATCATCGGGATGCAACATCGATGTCAACCGCGATTGGCGGGGAGACTCGCTCGCCGGCGCGAACCGCCTGCAGCCGCTGCAATTCATGCAGCGCCCGCGAAATCGATCTGGACAGGGCGGTTTCGTAGCGCTCGAGATTCGAAAATATCGCGGCGTAACCGACCCATGCGCGTGTGTCCCGGACTCCGTCGTCGTCGCGGCTTTGGATTAATTCCTCCAGCCGCGCTTGGGCGGCCGCGTGCGCTTCGGCGTCCTCCGGTGCGACCCGGAGCGACGCAGGCAGGATGTCCGCGATGCTCTCCAAGGCGGAGGGCCGATAGCTGGCGGCCTCGGCGCGGGCCGCTTCGATCAGCCCCTCATGGCGGGCGCGGCGATGGAGCGCGGCCTCCAAGCCCGGAATTCGCCGGATGCGCCATGCGTCGGTAACAATCTTTTCGGCAAAGATTTCCTCCAGCGCCCCCACCGGCGCGAGCGCCGCGATTAGGGCCGCTCGCCAGACGCCGAATTCCGCCGGGTCCTCTTCGGGCAGCACGGCGCGGACGGCGGCAAGGCCGTGCTTTATCGCATTCGACGCGGAGCGCGCCTTGCCCCGGGCGCTGCGCGGGCCGGAACTATTCCGGGCGTTTAACCGGTTCGCCGCAATTTGACTTTCGCTGCTCATGGCAGACCTCCTGGCAGGGCGTTGCTGATCGGCAGCCTGCGAGGCTTGGCGGACGTTATGTTGGCGGGCGTTTAGCGATCGGCGAATGCCGCCGATCGCGATTCGGGCAGGGCAAAAGCACTCTTTTCGATTATTACAAAATCTACTGCGGCAGAAAACCTCCCCGCGCAGCGGGGTGGTGGCCGAATTAGGCCACTCCCGGCGGCAAACTAGGCCACTGCGCGGTTATCGAATTAAACGAGCGTATCTGTCGGTGCCGTCAATTAGGTCAGGATGTAGTGACGCAAGAGATTTCGGTCCAGCAAGGCATGGCGCTGTTGGCCGAACTCCGTCGCGCGCGGCTCCCTAACCCCCGGCCCCTTCCCCGCAAGCGGGGAAGGGGAAATTTGAAGAAGCTTGCTCACGTCCTATCCCCCTAGCCCCCTTTCCTAAAGGAAAGGGGATTATACCGCTCTTGACACTCATCCCCGAAATCGTTATATTGAAGGCATGAAAGGAAACAATGCACCAAAGGCCCTGACCACACAGCCCAACCTCACGCTGGCCGGATTGTTCCGCCAGTATTCGACCGAAGAAGCCTGCAAAGGGCTTCTCCGCGATATGCGTTGGCCAAACGGTGTGGAATGCCCACGCTGCAAGCGCAAGGAGCGGGTATACGCCCTGAAAGCCCGGCCCTTCCACTGGGTCTGCAAGAATGCGGACTGTGGCAAACGCCAAGGTTATCGGTTCAGCGTCATCACCAAGACGATTTTCGAGAACACCAACTATCCGCTGAAGACTTGGTTCCAAGTGATCTACTTGATGAGCCAGAGCAAGAAGGGAATGAGCGCATTGCAGATTCACCGGCAAATCGGCTCCGGCTCCTACAAAACCGCGTGGTACATGGTGATGCGGATTCGGGCCGCGATGCAGGGTGATGCGTTCCCACTGACCGGACAGATCGAGGTTGACGAAACCTATGTTGGTGGTCAGGCGTACAATCGTCACGGCGGGCAAATCAACCGTCACGGCAAGGGTCCGCGCGCACCGCGAGGGACTTTCGGCAAAATCGCCGTCATCGGCGCTATCGCTCGCAAAGGCAACGTGGTCTGCAAAGTGATCGAGAATACCGATACGGCCACACTCGATAAGTTCGTGCGAACAGCGGTAAATCACGAACGGGTCGATCTGGTCGCCACGGATGAGCATTCGGGATACCGCTTGCTCTCCAAAGGGGCGGACGGACTGCCGCATCAAGTTGTTCGCCATAGCGGCGGCGAATACGTCCGGGGAATTGTTCATACAAATTCGATTGAAGGATTCTGGAGCCTGCTCAAGCGTGGAATCGTGGGTAGCTACCACAACGTAAGCAAGAAATATCTGCCGCTGTACCTGAACGAATTTTCGTTCCGCTACAACAATCGCAACAACCCGGATATTTTCCGGGCCGTGCTGGCAGGATGCTGAGTTCGCCACACTGGCAGCGGTCTCAGCGGGACATAGGGGCCAGTAAATTAACTGTTGATTGCGGCGGGCAGTATCGCTTGCCGTTAAAGGTGGTTTTATGCCAAAAGCCAAACCAATCTCGCTCCATCCGCTGACGTTCCATGAAGCTCTTAAAGCCATTGTCTCTGTTGATCCTGATGCTGTTGGCATTGTCTCTAAGCGCCGAAAGCAGCGCGCAAAATCCAAGTCCAAAGATCGTCCCGAAACCAAATGAATCCGGCAGTCTCATAGAGCAGCCAGCCCAAGAGCAGCCATCTCCAAACGGGCTTGGGCAGCCCATCAATCAGCCGACAGGTTCCCAACCCCAGACACCAAGTTCCCAAGGCTCCAGCAATAACGATAAGGGCGATTCTAATTCTACCGTGATGATTTTCCTGACTATTGGAATGCTCATCGCTACCGCCGTGATGGCGTTTGCTACGATCAAGATCGCTATTTTCAACCGCCAGTTGGTCGGCGTCACTGACGAGATGAAGAAGGCCACTGCTGAGATGGCCAAAGCCGCTGATGCAGGGCTGCATCTCAACCGGCCAGCGATTGTGGTGACTTCCATTAAGGCACTGATCGGGATTGATGATGTCAGCAAGATACCCAATACGCTCCGTGGCTATTCCCCTGAAATCTACAATATTGGCTCCGGGCCAGCGGAAATAATTGATGTGTTTTCGCGTAGTTGGGTCTTCGACGCCTTTGATTTTAAGGCCCATTCTTTGGGTAAAAAACTCGAAGAGCCGCGCGGCGATGATCAAGAGATTTGGAAATTCTTTCCGCTGGATCGTCGCGAGTTCCCTCGGACATTCCTCGGAGCCGGTGAGTGCTTCGCAAACTACCAAGCGGGTTTCGCCATGATAGAAAACTGGATTCCCGGCGACATTGAAAAGGTTGAAAGTGGAGAAAAGCGCCGGGCAGTGTATGGGACGATCCTGTATCGAAGCAGCGTGAAAGAATACCTTACTAAGTTTTTCTTCTGGTATGATCCTAAGAGCCGTGGATTCCGCCGTGCCGAACGGCGAGAATTGAACCACCGAACCTAATTCCGAAGCGAAACACCGGCCTGTCATCATCAAAATGCCCAAGAACAGGATGAGTGTCAAGAGCGGTATAATCCCCAAAGGAAAGGGGGGATGAGACCCACCCGGAACGGGGGGATGAGACCAATCGGAACCGCGGGACCGTACCTCGTCTTGAACTATCGGCAAACATCTCGGCTAACAGCGGCGCACATGCTACATTTTCATCATGGATCGGTCCGAAACCATTTCACGGCTGCGCGAACATGAAAGCGAGCTAAAGCGGCTCGGGGTGCTGCATCTCTACCTTTTCGGTTCGATGGCGCGCGGCGAGGCGGGTGCCGAATCGGACATCGATCTCTTCTTCGACTACGAGAAGGGCAAACTCGGCCTTTACGAACTGATGGATGTGAAGGAGGCCGCCGCCCGCATTCTCGGTTGCAAGACCGACATCATGACGCGCGACAGCATCCATCCGCGTATGCGGGATCGAATCGAGGCGTCCGCAGTGCCGGTGTTCTAATAATGGCCGCGCGATCCGCCGTTCCCCACCTTGAAGATATTATCGAGGCGATTGAGCGGGTTCGCGAAGCGCTCGGCGATCTTTCGCTTGAACAGTTTGAATCCGACTGGCGAAGACAATGGCTCGTAGAGCGCGGCGTTGAGATTGTCTCGGAAGCCAGCCGCCGTATTCCAGATGAGCTAAAGTCGCGACACCCCGAAATTCCGTGGCAGAAGGTGGCTGGGATCGGCAACGTCCTGCGCCACAGCTACGAAAATGTATCCGCTCCGATTTTGTGGAAACTCGTTGGCGAAGACCTCCCTATTCTCGAGCGAACTTGCCGGGAGGAATTGGGGAGAACGCGGACTGGGAATGCCTAATCGCGATACCGTATCGCATCCGCTATCATTGGCGGCGCGATGCCGTCGATCGACGTATAGTAGAGTTAATCGATTAGCCGCCGTAAGGGTGGCTGCGAGCATCTCACAGTCTTGAGCGGTTAAATTCTTTCATCTACCCATTTCACGAACCAAGCCCGGCGGGGTTATAGCGATTGGGATGGGAACGCAATCGAAACCACCGCTTCCGCGGCTGTTTGAAATCGCCTTCAAACAGCTCGATCGCGAAATTCTGCGGTTCTTGTATCGATATACGAATAGCCGCGAAGACGCGCTCGACCTGTTTCAGGAGACTTGGCTGCGGGCATATCGAGCCTACCCGACGTTTAAGGCCAGGCCCAACGCCGCGGACGGGTTTCGTCCCTGGATTTTCAGAATTGCGGCCAATGTATGCCGGAACCATGCGCGCGACGCTGCGCGGCGCCGGCGCGTAATCGCACCGGGTGGAAAGGGTCATCCAGATCGGCCTGAAGGCGCGGCGCGGGGCGCCACGCACGGGGTGCAGAGTCTGAAGCAAAAGATTTCGCAGCTACCCGAAAAACAGGGTCGGGCGCTGGCGATGCGAAAATTCGAAGGCATGGATTATCCGGAAATTGCCGCCGCGCTCAAATGCTCCCTGGAGAGCGCGCGGGCAAACGTCCATCAGGCGCTGAAGAAACTGCGGAGCGAGAAGTGAAGTGAGATGTGCGCCGGCGATATCGCAAGACTATTCAAGTGGGAGGCGGGCCAATGAAAGATTCGAGAGGGAAGGTGCGCATCGCAGCGGCCGTCGCGATGTTTGCGGCCGCGTTCACCGTTTTAGCTGTCGCACGCTTGACCGCCTCGCGCGCGCAATTGGCCGTTTCGCCTACATCAAGGCCGACCACAGGAATATTTGTATCGAACGAGCTCTGCAATAATGTCACCGCCTATCCGGTCGGCAGCAACGGTAATGTCGCGCCAATCTTCCCGGTGACGGGACTGTCGAGCCCGGGCGGAATCGCTCGCGACGCCAACGGCAGAATCTATGTGGCAAACTGGCAAAGCTCGACAATCACAGTCTATGCGCCGGGCAGCAGCGGTCAAGTAACGCCGATTGCCACCATCGGCGGCGACAACACCGGTCTTAGAGGCCTTGGGGGCATCGCGCTGGACTCCGGCGGCAATATTTACGTTGGTAGCCAGGTAAATGGTGGAGGCGGCATTCTAGTCTTCGCCGCCAACGTTAATGGCAACGTCGCCCCAATCGCCACGATCTCCGGATCGAATACCGGCATCGGTCTAAACAGTCCCGTTGGGGTCGCGGTGGATTCCAGCGGAATCATTTACCTGGCGAATTTCGACGGAGGACCATCCAAAAACGGTAGCGTCACAGTCTATCCGGCCGGTAGCAATGGCAACGTGACACCTATAGCCACCATTTCCGGTTCCGGCACCGGACTTGACCTTGGTCCTACGGGTATCGCGGTGGATTCCAGCGGGAATATCTATGTGACGAACTCGGGATTTCAGAATGACCGCGTGACAGTCTATTCAGCTGGCAGCGACGGCAACGCGACGCCTATTGCCACCATCAGTGGCTCCAACACTGAAATTACATCGCCTGCGGGCATCGCAGTGGATTCCAGCGGGAATATCTATGTTGCGCTTCCGATCATGAAACCTAGCGGCGGCATCAACGTTTTTGCAGCTGGCAGCAACGGCAATGTAGCGCCGATGGCAACCATCAGTGGCTCCAACACTGAAATCACATCGCCTGCGGGCATCGCAGTGGATTCCAGCGGGAACATCTATGTGACGAACAATGGCAACAATAGCCTTCACGTCTATCCAGCCGGAAGTAACGGCAATGTGACGCCAACTGCCACTATTAGCGACCCGTACACCGGAATCGATGAACCGGGGGGCATTGCATTGGATTCCAGCGGAAACATCTATGTGGCGAACTTCATCGGCGGTCTTTCGGCCAGTGTGACTATCTATGCATCCGGCAGCTACGCCAATACAGCGCCCATAGCCACCATCGCGGGCGAAAACACGGGGCTCAATCAACCGTTCGGAATCGCTGTGGATTCGAGCGGAAACATCTATGTGACAAACAGCATGGGAGATAGCGTTACGGTCTATGCGCCTGGCAGTAACGGCAACGTGACGCCAATTGCCACCATCCAAGGTCCCAACACGGGACTCGACGTGCCATACAGTATCGCGGTGGATTCCGCCGGGAACATCTATGTGACAAATTTAGACTTGTCCCAGCTCTCCAACGACAGCGTCACTGTCTATCCAGCCGGCAGCAATGGTAACGTGGCACCAATCGCCACCATCAGCGGCTCCAACACCGGCATCGAGGCGCCAGATGGTATCGCGGTGGACTCCAGCGGGAACATCTACGTTGCGCTTCCGATCATGAAACCTAGCGGCGGCATCAACGTTTTTGCAGCTGGCAGCAACGGCAATGTAGCGCCGATAGCAACCATCGCCGGCGCCAGCACCGGGTTCAGCGGTGTCTATGGTATCGCATTGGATCCCACAGGCAAAATTTATGTGTCGACCTCGGGATCCGTTGGAGGCGTCGTCAGTATTTTTCCAGCTGGTAGTAACGGCGACGTTGCGCCGGTTGGCTCGATCGATGGACCGAATACAGAGTTATGTAGTCCGAATGGGATCTCAATTTTCTCCGGACCACCGACGCCGACCCTCACGACAACGCCTACCGTGACCGCCACGCCAACGGCGATCATTACTGCGACCCCCACCGTGACAGCGACGCCAACTGGCACCACTACGGCCACACCGACTGCGACTCCGACAGAAGTGCCGGAGGTCATCCTAGTTTTGCCGCGAAAGTATAATTTCGGCAAAGTAGCCGCAGACTCCGTCAGCCGGCCGGTAAATGTCGTGATTACGAACTTGGACGCCAAGCACAGGAAACCGGTGCTGATCGAAACGATCGAAAGCGGCGCGAATTTTCCGATTATCGAGAACCAGTGTCCGGTGCCGCCAGCGCAGTTGGCATTCAAGCAACTGTGCACCGTCGAGGTCGCATGCAGGGGGCCTGCGGTGCATCACATTGTCACCGGCACGCTCACGGTCACTGACAATTCGATCGGTTCGTCGCAATCGGTCGCGCTGTCCTGCACCGGCAAGTGAATGCGGCCTAATCGCGGCGAGGAGCGGCATCCGCTATCATTGTCCGCGCGATGGCGTCGATCGACGCATATTGGATCGCGCTCAAGCGCGTGCGCGGCGTGGGACCGCGAACCTATAAGTTGCTAATCGAAAGGTTCGGCGCACCCGAAAAGATTTTCTCGCTCAAGCCGGCCGAGATCGCGGCGACGGGCATCCCAAGCAAGACCGCGCACGCGATCGCGAATTTTCGGAATTTCGACGCCGCAGAGAAGGAACTGTGCGAGCTGCCGAATATCGGAGCGCGGCTCGTCAAATGGTCAGATTCCGACTATCCGGACAAGTTGCGCCACATCGCCGACCCGCCGCCATATCTGTTCGTCAGAGGATCCGCGCCGCTTGGCGATGCCAACTGTATCGCGGTCGTCGGCGCCCGCGCGGCCAGCGATGCGGGACGCCGGATGGCGCAGCGCATGGGCCTTGAGTTGGCCGCCAAAGGATTTACCGTCGTATCCGGGTTGGCGCGCGGAATCGATGGCGAGGCGCATCAGGGTGCTCTCGACGCCCACGGCCGCACGATTGCTGTGCTGGGATGCGGCGTGGACATCATCTACCCGCCCGAGCATCGCAAGCTCGCCGAGGCGATCCTCGCGGGCGGCGGCGCGATCGTAAGCGAGTTGCCGGTCGGCACGCAGCCGATTGCGGAAAACTTTCCGACGCGGAACCGCATTCTTTCCGGCATGTGCCTGGGGGTTGTGATTGTCGAGGCCGCCGAGAAAAGCGGATCGTTGATTACAGCCCGGATGGCGTTGGAGCAGGATCGGCAGGTATTCGCAGTCCCCGGCAGCCCGCTGACCGGCAAGAGCCGCGGCAGCAACCGGCTATTAAAGGAGGGCGCCAGGCTGGTCGAATGCGTTGAGGACGTGATCGAGGAGTTGGCTCCCCAGATGAGCGGTGCCTTACCCAATGCGGACGGCAAGCCCAAAACGCCGTCGTCGCCCAAGGCAAAAGCGAAAGTATTGCCCAGCGCCCCCGACAAGGGCATCATGCAGGCTTCCGACACGGACGAAGTTATGGCTATACTAAAGCAGCTAAAAGAAGCGGAAAGGCTCCATGTCGACTCAATTATTGAGACTTCTGGGCTGAACGTACAAACAGTGCTTAGATTATTGCTCGAGCTCGAGCTGCAAGGCCGGGTTGCGCAGCATCCGGGGAAGCTTTTCTCGCTCGCGTGAGTCAGGCAGGATGGGCACCCTTGGGAATCGAGGTCCAATAACCGGAGGGACCGTATAGGTGGCAAAGAATCTCGTCATCGTTGAATCGCCCGCGAAGGCCAAGACGGTCAAGCGGTATCTGGGCGCCGACTATCAAGTCACGCCATCGGTCGGCCATTTGGTGGATTTGCCCAAGAGCACCCTTGGCGTCGATGTCGAGCACGATTTCGCCCCCGAATATCATGTGATCCCCGGCAAGGCGAAAATCATCGAAGAGATAAAGAGCGCCGCCAAGGGCAAGGAGAATATCTACCTGGCCACCGACCCAGACCGAGAGGGCGAGGCGATCGCATGGCATATCGCCGATCGCCTCGGCAAGACCAAGGGGCATGTTCAACGCGTCCTGCTGCACGAAATCACTCAGTCAGCGGTCAAGGAAGCGATCGCCCACCCCACCGAAATCAATAGCAATTTGTTCGAGGCGCAACAGGCGCGCCGGGTGCTCGACCGGCTGGTCGGCTACAAGATAAGTCCGCTGCTGTGGGACAAGGTGAAGCGGGGAATCAGCGCTGGGCGGGTGCAATCGGTTGCGCTGCGGATAATCGTCGAGCGCGAGCTGGAGCGGGAGGCATTCCGGGCCGAGGAATACTGGACCCTCGACGCACGCCTGGAAGGTAAAAATCCGCCGCCGTTCAAGGCGCACCTGTACAGCTACAAAGAGACCCGAATCGACAACAAGGCCTACAAGCTGCCCGAAGCGGTCGCCAAAGAGATAATGGCCGCGGTCGAGCATGCCCCATTCACGGTCCGCACCATCGAGCGCAAGGAAGTCCGGCGCAGCCCCGCCCCGCCGTTCATCACCTCGCGTTTGCAACAGGAGGCGTCGCGACGGCTCTATTTCTCGCCGCGGCGCACGATGCAAATCGCACAGAAGCTGTACGAGGGCATCGAGTTGGGAGATCAGGGCGCGGTCGGCCTCATCACCTATATGCGTACCGACTCGCCGCGCGTCTCCGACCAGGCGCTGGCCAGCGTCCGCGAGCATATCGGTTCACGCTACGGAGCAAAGTACGTCCCCGAGAAACCCAATTTCTTCAAATCGGGCAAGCGAGCGCAGGAAGCTCATGAAGCGATTCGTCCGACCGCCGTCGAGCGCGATCCCGAGTCGATGGCGCGCTATCTGGGCAAGGACGAACTGGCGCTCTACACGCTTATCTACAATCGCTTTGTCTCCAGCCAGATGATGCCGGCGGTTTACGATCGCACCAGCGCCGATATCGATTCCGCCGCCGCGGTTTTCCGGGCCACCGGCCAGGTGATGAAGTTCGACGGCTTTATGCGCGTGTATATCGAAGGACAGGACGATGCCGCCTCGGACGACGACGAGGGCACGCTGCCGCAACTTACCGAGGGCGAGACGCTCGAGCTGCTGGGGCTGGATCCGGAACAGCATTTCACCCAGCCGCCGCCCCGATTCACGCAGGCGACCCTGATTAAAGAGCTGGAAGAAAAAGGCATCGGCCGGCCGTCGACCTATGCCGCAATCATGACCAGCATCTTGAATCGCGAGTATGTCGAAGAGGATGAGAGCAAGCGGCTGCGTCCGACATCGTTGGGGCGCGTCGTCGCGGACATGCTGATCAAAGCTTTTCCTGACATCCTTGAAGCGGGTTTCACCGCTCAACTCGAAGAGGAGCTCGATCAGGTCGAAGAGGGGAACGAGAACTGGGTCAAAACCCTCAAGCGCTTTTACGTGCCGTTCAACAAGCGGCTCGGCGAGGCGAAAAAGAAAATGCCCGAGGTCAAGCGCAAGGGCCTGCCGACCGGCATCAAGTGCGACGTTGATGACGGCGAGATGGTCATCAAATGGGGCCGCAACGGGGAATTCCTGGCCTGCTCGAATTATCCCAAATGCACCAAGACGGCCGAGTTCGCCCGCGACGAGCAGGGCAACATCTCGATCAAGGAAGCCGCCACCCCGGTGCCGACCGACGAGGTATGCGAGAAATGCGGCAAGCCGATGGTGCGCAAGCGCTCGCGCTTCGGCGAGTTCCTTGGCTGTTCGGGCTACCCGGACTGCGACGGGATCAAGCGACTTCAGTCCGCGCCGGTGAATACCGGAGTCAAATGCCCGGAATGCAAAGAGGGCGATATTCTGGAACGGCGCTCGCGCCGCGGGAAAATCTTCTACGGATGCGGCCGCTACCCGAAGTGCAAGTTCGCGGCATGGGACAAAGTGGTCCCGCAGCCGTGCCCCTCATGCGGCGCGAATTACATGGTCGAAAAGAACCTCAAGCGGACGGGCACGACTTGGCAATGCGCCAACAAAGAATGCGGCTACAAGGCGCCCGCCCCGGCCGCCGAGCCGCCGCCCGCGCCAACCACGCCGGCGCCTCCCGAAGCGTAGCTTCGTGGCAATCAACCCCCGCTCAGCGCGCAAATAATCTGCACCTCGTCGTAATCGTGCAGCACGCAATCGAGGCTTAGGACCGGCTCGCGGTTGACGAACAGGCGGATATGCTGGCGAATCCGATCCTGCTCGTCGATCATGCGAAATCGGATTCCCGGATAAGCGCGATCGAGCCCGCGCAATAGTTCATCCATCGTCGCGCCGGACGCGGATACTTCGCTCTCGCCGTGCGTGTAGGACCGAAGCGGACTCGGAATTGTCACGCGCATCGCGCCTTCCTACGGCAGCGTGGCGGCCTCGACCGAATAGATATGCGGCAGATGCGCCGCGATAAGCCGCCACGACTGCCCCTCATTGGGGCTCATCCATAATTCGCCGCTGGTCGTTCCGAAATATATTCCGACCGGATCGCAATCGTCGGCGCAAAACGCCTGGCGCTTGACCGTGAACCACGCATGCTCGCGCGGCAAACCGCGATCCTGTCGCGTCCAGTTGCTGCCGGCGTTTCTCGTGCGATAGACCGCCGGGCGCCCATCGGGGCTGGTGCGAGGCCATACCGTCGTGCCGTCCATCGGGAAAACCCATGCGACGTTCGGATCGCGCGGATGCACCACGATGCCGAAGCCGATGTCGCCGATGTCGCGCGGCATATTGTTGCCGATTCGAACCCACGTATCCCCGGGCCGGTCCAGCCGGTAAATCCCGCAATGGTTCTGCTGATAAAGCCGATCGGGCATTGCGGGATGCATTCGCAGGGCGTGCACATCTTGCCCGTATTCGGGATACGGATCGGGCATGAAATTGGCCTCCACGCCCTTGTTCAGCGGCTTCCAGGAGATTCCGCGGTCGGTCGTCTCGAACAGTCCTCCGTTCGAACTGACCAGATAAAAATGGGCGGCGTTGCGCGGATCGATGGTGACCCAGCTTAGCTGCGCGCCGTCGGGCGCCCCTTCGCCGGGCCGATTCCATTTGTCGTACATCGGATGGTTGTTGAAGCTGTCGATACTGCGCCACGTCGCACCGCCATCCTCGCTGCGGAACAATGCCGGCGGCGACGCTCCCGCATACCATGCCCCCGGCTCGTTGCGATGCCCGGGCGACAGCCAGAAGGTAAAGTCGACCGCACGCCCTTTTTCTCCGGATGCGGCCTTCGGGAACGCGGGCGGCTGGACCGCCTCAGTCCACGTGCGGCCGAAATCGGTCGAACGGAAAATCGTCGGTCCCAGATGGCCGGCCCGCGCCGCCATCAGCATCGTTTCGCCGTCGCGCGGATCGAGCACAAGGTGATTGACGATCTCTCCCAGATGATGGGGCCCGTCCAGCTTCCAGCGCGCCCGCGCCGCATCGCCGTAGTAAATGAATGCTCCCTTGCGCGTTCCAACCAACAGGACGACGCGCCTGCGATCGGCAATCCCGCGCATCGCAGCCGCTTTGGCAGTGCGTTTTCCTCGCGGGCGGGTCGCCTTGGATTTCTTTCGTCCGCTGGGGCGATTCATATTTCTCTCAAGTTCCGAACTGCCGGATTATAGCGGATCGTAATGCTGGAAAATCCAGTGTGCAAGCGCGATATTGTGACATTCATCGAAGTGCATGCTGCAAAAGGTCTACTCATTTGGAATTGAACCGCGGCAATGCGGATTGCATCGTCAAGCACGATGCGAAATGTAATATCGTGCAGTGTTCGTTCAAAATTCCATCAATATTCAAAGGTATTTCATAAATGGCACGTACGCTGCTATGTACGAACGATGGATAGAGTGACGATCTTTGGATTGTTCGCAGTGACCACGATGATGACCTGTTACGCATTGGAAGATCGCAGCCACTGGTTCGTGGCGGGATTCAGCGCGGCATGCGTGCTCGGATCAATTTACGGGTTCCTGCAGGGCGCATGGCCGTTCGGAATTGTAGAAGCGATTTGGTCTGTCGTCGCACTCAGGCGATGGCAGCAGATGAGCTGAACAAAAGGAACTAAAACTATGCTGGATGTTGTAGCGATTGTATCGACGCTGATTTTTTTTGGGATCAGCCTCTACTACGTATGGGGATGCGAGAAACTATGAATTTCGACATCGTCCTTGGCCTCGTAATGGCGATCGCGCTCACCGCATATCTGGTGTACGCGATGATTCGTCCCGAAAAGTTCTAACGGAAAATCGCACATGACTGCTAACGCGTTGATTCAAGTTGGGCTGTTCTTTGTCCTCGTCGTCGCCGCCTCGGTTCCGCTGGGCCGCTATATGTCGCGAGTCTATGCCGGCGAACATACGTTTCTGGATCCGGTGCTTGCGCCGATCGAACGGCTGATTTACCGCGTCACGGGCGTCCAGCCGGGATCCGAAATGACCTGGTTCGAGTATGCCATCGCGATGCTGCTGTTCAGCATGGTGGGAATGATCGTTCTTTATTTGCTCGAAAGGCTGCAGGCGTTTTTGCCGCTCAATCCGCAGGGGTTTTCGGGAGTCGCGCCCGATCTCGCATTCAATACCGCGGCCAGTTTTACCACCAATACCAACTGGCAGGCGTATGGCGGCGAATCGACGATGAGCTATCTGACGCAAATGGCCGGGCTGGCGTATCACAACTTCGTTTCGGCCGCGGCGGGAATCGCGGTCGCTATCGCGGTAATCCGCGGCTTCGTGCGCAAGAGTGCGCGCACACTTGGGAACTTCTGGTACGATCTTACGCGGACCACGCTGTGGGTTCTGTTGCCAATCTCCGGGGTTATGACGCTGGTGCTGGTATCGCAAGGCGTGCCGCAGAATTTTAACGCATATACCCACGCAAAAACTGTCGAGGGCGTGGAGCAGGTCATCGCGCAGGGACCGGTCGCCTCGCAGGAGTCAATTAAAGAGTTGGGTACGAACGGTGGCGGCTTTATGAACGCGAACTCGTCGCACCCGTACGAAAATCCTACTCCGTTGTCCAATCTGCTTGAGATGTTCGCGATTTTTATAATCGGTGCGGCGCTCTGCCACACTTTCGGCGCGATGGCCGGCGATCCGCGCCAGGGATGGACGCTGTTCGCCGCGATGTCGATCCTGTTTTTAATCGGCGCCGGCTGCGCGATTTCGGCCGAGCAACACGGAAATCCGCAATTCGCCGCGATGGGAATTAATTTGTCTCCTACCGAAACACAGAGCGGTGGGAACATGGAAGGCAAAGAGGTCCGCTACGGAATCGTAAATTCCGCCCTGTGGGGGACCGTCACGACCGATACCTCATGCGGCGCGGTTAATTCGATGCATGACAGCTTTACGCCGTTGGGCGGACTCATCCCGCTGCTCAATATGCAGATCGGGGAAATCATCTTTGGCGGTGTCGGATCGGGCCTGTACGGAATGCTGGTGATGGCCGTGCTGTCGGTGTTCATCGCGGGCCTGATGGTCGGTCGAACACCGGAATACTTGGGCAAGAAGATCGAGGGGCGCGAGATGAAGCTCGCGATGCTCTTCGTTCTGATCTTTCCGGCAGTGATTCTCCTTCCAGCCGGTGTTGCGCTCGTGACCAAGGCCGGGTTGGCGGGAATCACGAATCCGGGCCCGCACGGCTTCTCGCAAATTTTGTATGCCTTCACAGAGGCCTCCGCGAACAACGGGTCGGCGTTCGGCGGCCTAAACGCTAACGCGCCGTTCTATAACTGGACGCTGGGCTGGGTGATGCTGTTTGGCCGCTTCATGATGAAAATCCCCGTGCTTGCGATGGCGGGCTCGCTGGCTGCGAAGAAAGCAGTTCCGCCGAGCGCGGGAACGTTTCCGACCACTGGCGCGGTATTCGTGATGCTGCTGATCGGCGTGATTCTGATCGTCGCGGCGCTGACGTTCTTTCCCGCCGATTCACTCGGTCCGATCGTCGAGCACCTCGAGCTACGGGCCGGCCACCTTTACTAGGGAATTCGAAGGATAAATATGAGCGATCGAAAGGCATCTTCACTTTGGGACGGCAATATCGTTCGGCCGGCGCTGGGCGAATCGTTTCGCAAGCTCGATCCGCGCGTACAAGTCCGCAACCCGGTCATGTTCGTGGTCGAGGTCACGGCGCTGGCCGTCACGGTCATCCTGCTTCGCGATACGTTCGGCGGAAACGCCAAGCTCGCCGGCTTCGAATTTCAAATCGCGATCTGGCTTTGGTTCACGGTCATGTTCGCGAATTTCGCCGAGGCAATGGCCGAAGGGCGCGGCAAAGCGCAAGCGGAAAACCTGCGAAAGACCCGCACCGAAACCCAAGCCAAGCTGATTAGCGGGAATGAGACGAAGGTCGTCCCGGCAACTCAGCTCCGGCGCGGCGATGTCGTTATGGTCGCGGCTGGCGACGTGATTCCGGGCGACGGCGAAGTGATCGAGGGAGTTGCCGCTGTCAACGAGTCGGCGATCACCGGCGAATCGGCTCCGGTCATTCGCGAGAGCGGCGGCGATCGTAGCGCGGTCACTGGCGGAACCACCGTTATTTCCGACTGGATCAAGGTGAAAATTACGGCCAATCCGGGCGAAACGTTCCTCGACCGGATGATCTCGCTGGTCGAAGGCGCGCAGCGTCAAAAGACTCCTAATGAAATTGCGCTCAGCATCCTCCTGTGCGGCTTAACGATCATTTTCATGCTGGTGTGCGTGAGCCTGTTCCCGTTTGCGCAGTACGGCGGAACGAATCTGTCGCTGCCGGTGCTGGTCGCGCTTCTGGTCTGCCTGATCCCGACCACCATCGGAGGACTGCTCTCAGCGATCGGTATCGCCGGAATGGACCGGCTGGTGCAGCACAATGTGCTGGCGATGTCGGGCCGCGCGGTCGAAGCGGCGGGCGACGTCGATACTCTCCTGCTCGACAAGACCGGGACCATCACGCTGGGCAACCGGATGGCGTCGGAATTCATCCCAGTGCTCGAGGTGCCGATTGAGGAGCTGGCGGACGCCGCGCAACTGGCCTCGCTCGCGGACGAAACGCCGGAGGGCCGCTCGATCACGGCCTTGGCCAAACGCGAGTACAATCTGCGCGGCCGGGAGCTGGCCGACAAGGACGCGGAGTTTATCGCGTTTTCGGCCACCACCCGCATGAGCGGAGTGAACTTGAACGGCCGGAGCATCCGCAAGGGCGCAACCGAACAAGTCGTAAAGTTTGTTGAAGGAAACGGCGGCACGCCGCCTCCGGAGTTGGCCGGCATCGTCGAACGAATCGCGCGCAGCGGCGGCACACCCCTGGTGGTTGCCGATGGCAAGCGCGTGCTCGGCGTAATTCACCTGAAGGACGTGATTAAGGAAGGCATCAAGGAGCGGTTTGGACGGTTGCGCGCGATGGGGCTCCGCACGGTCATGATTACCGGTGACAATCCCCTCACCGCGGCCGCGATTGCGTATGAATCGGGCGTCGATGACTTCCGGGCCGAAGCCACTCCGGAGACCAAGCTGCGGCTCATTCGCGAGGAGCAGGCGCAGGGCAAGCTGGTCGCGATGATCGGCGACGGCACCAACGACGCACCCGCGCTTGCACAGGCCGACGTCGGTATCGCGATGAACGCGGGCACGCAGGCGGCGCGCGAAGCCGGCAATATGATCGACCTCGACTCGAACCCGACCAAGATCATGGAGGTCGTCGAAATCGGCAAGCAACTCCTGATCACGCGCGGCGCGCTTACGACATTTTCGATCGCCAACGACGTCGCGAAATACTTCGCAATCATCCCGGCGATGTTCGTGCTCGGCTATCCGGAGTTGCAGGCGCTCAACATCATGCATCTGGCGACGCCTGAAAGCGCGATCCTGTCGGCGGTCATTTTCAATGCGCTGATCATCATCGCGCTGATTCCACTCGCACTGCGCGGCGTGCAATACCGTCCGCTGGGTGCGGCGGCGATTTTGAGCCGCAACTTGCTCATATATGGCGTCGGCGGCGTGATCATTCCGTTTATCGGCATCAAGGCGATCGATCTAATCGTCGCCGCGCTCCATTTGGCCTAGGAGGGTCCAGCAATGCGCGAACTTTGGATTGCAGTGCGGATGACGATCGTATTGACGGTGTTGACCGGGATTATTTACCCGATCGCGATGACCATCGCGGCAAAAGTGATTTTCCCGTCGCAGGCCGACGGCAGCCTGATCGTTCGCAGCGGACAGGTGGTTGGTTCCGAAATAATCGGCCAGAATTTCTCCCAACCCGGCTACTTCCATCCCCGCCCGTCTGCCGCTGGAGACAAGGGTTATGACGCCAGCAGTTCAAGCGGATCGAATCTGGGTCCAACCAACAAGGCTTTGATTGATGCGGCGCGTTCGCGGCTAAAGGACGTTCTTGCGGCCAATCCGGGTGTGACCGCCGCGCAGGTTCCGGTTGATATGATCACCGCGTCGGGCAGCGGACTTGACCCCGAGATCAGTCCGGCCGCGGCAGAGATCCAGGTTCCCCGGATTGCTCGCGCCCGTCATCTGAGCGAAGATCAGGTGCGTGAGTTGGTTCGCCAGAACACCAGGCCGCGGACTGCCGGGATTTTGGGCGAACCGGGGGTCAACGTGCTGCTGCTCAATCTCGCCCTCGATCAGTCGGCGGCCGCCAGCAGAGCGACGCCATGAAGCCGCATGAAGGAAGATCATCGCCCTGAACCGGAGGCTTTTTTAGACCTCGCGCCGCAGACTCAAAAGGGCCGGCTCAAGATTTATGTCGGTGCGGCCGCCGGAGTCGGCAAGACCTGGCGAATGCTCGAAGAGGCGCATCAGCTTCGCGACCGCGGGACCGATGTTGTAATCGGCGTGGTCGAGACGCACGGGCGCAAGGAAACCGCCGCAAAGGTCGCCGATCTTGAAATCGTTCCGCGGCGTAAGATCGAATACCGCGGTGTGACGCTGGATGAGATGGACACGGATGCAATTATTGCGCGCCGTCCGCAGGTTGCGATCGTCGATGAACTGGCGCACACCAACGCTCCGGGTTCCCGCCATGAAAAGCGCTACCAGGACGTCGACGAAATTCTGGGCGCCGGAATCAACGTCATCACCGCGATGAACATCCAACATACCGAAAGCCTGAATCCGCTCATGAAGCGGGTGACGGGGATCGAGGTGCGCGAGACGGTTCCGGATTCGTTCCTTTCGCGCGCGGATCAAATCGTGAACGTGGACGTCACGGTCGAAGCGCTACGCGAGCGGCTGCGCGACGGCAAAATCTATCCGCCGGCGCAAATTGAGAATGCGCTCAAAAACTTTTTCAAGCCCAGTAATTTAACCTCGTTGCGGGAACTGGCACTGCATGAGGTCGCGCGCAGCCTTGAGCGGCGCCGCCAGGATCAGGAGTCGATAAAACGCGAAGGCGGCCGGCGTCCGCGCGTATTTGAAAAGATCATGGTTGGAATTTCGTCGAATCCCACCGACACCGGCCAATTGCTGCGCAAGGCTTCGCGCATCGCCAGCCAGCTGGGCGCCGAATGGTTCGCGGTGCACGTCGAAACACCGGGCGAGTCGTTGCAGCGAATCGGCACCAGCGATTTCGTATCGCTGTTGGACAACATCAACCTGGCCAGTGACCTTGGCGCGGAAACGGTATGGTTGAAAGCGGCGGATCCCGTCAAAGCAATGGTTGAATTCGCGAACGAAAAGGGTGTGTCGAAGATAATTATTGGCCGAACGCATCAACCTTGGTGGCGCCGTCTGATTCGCGGGGACGTGGCCGCGCGGCTGGTCGCGATGTGCGATGGTCTGGATGTCGAAATCGCCGCCACCCAGCGGGAGGAGGAAGAATGAACAATCCGCCCTCGCTGCAAAGGCGCCTGCGAAACGGCACCCTTCTGATGCTGGCGCTGATCGTGCTGCTCGGCATCTATACGCTCCCACAGGTTTTCCGGCTCGGGCGCGCAATACAGGATACGCTTCAGCGCAACTACGTCAGTATCGAAGCCGCACAGCATATGCACGCCGCGCTAACTGCGCTTCAAGTAGCGGAACATTCCGGAACCACCCCCCAAGTCCTGCCCGGCAGCCGCGCGGAATTCGAAAAATGGATGGCGGTTGAAGACGGTGATATCACCGAAGAAGGCGAGAAGAATCTCGCCGCCGACCTCAACCGGCGCGGCAAGAAACTCTTCGACGATGCGACGGCGGCGCCGCCTGGCGCGAATCATGATCGGGATTTCGGCGAGTTGCACGGGCGGCTGGACGATCTGATCGAGATGAACAAGACGGCCATGTTCCGCGCCGACAGCCGCGCGGATCAGCTGGCCCGCCGGCTGACTTACGACTTCGCCGTGGGGCTGGCGCTAGTGCTGATCGCCGGCGCCGCCGTCTCATGGGGCTTGGGCCGCCGCCTTTCCCGTCCCCTTACGGAATTGACGGAACGGCTAAGGGGCATCAGCCAGCGTAAGACGCAGGTGCGCCTTGGCGCGCAGCCGCTGGTTGAGCTTGAGGCAGTGGCGCATGAATTCAATCAGATGGCCGAACGCCTCGAACATTACGACCAACTCAACGTCGAGCGGTTGGTTTACGAGAAGAGCAAGACCGAGGCGATCATCGAAGGCCTTGAGGACGGCGTGGTCTTGATCGATTCGGAGGGAATCGTCACGCACATCAACGAAATTGCGTCGATGATTATCGGTGTGGATTCTAAAGATGCATTGGGCAGCTTGTTCGACGATCTGAGCAGCAATCATCCCCATTACATCCGCGTGCGCGACGCGCTGCGCAACCTGCGCAAGGCCGGGCCGGGAAATAATCGGATCGAAGTCGACCTGCACGTTCGCGGCCGCGAGCATTCCTATGTCTTAAAGCCCGTGCCGCTGCGGCAAGGCGAGGGCAAGCCAATCGGTACGCTGCTCATCCTTCAGGACGTAACCTTTATTCGGGACCAGGATCGGGCGCGCACCAACCTCGTCGCCACCCTCTCGCATGAATTGCGCACGCCGCTTACTTCGCTGGCGCTCTCGGCCGAGCTGCTGAACCGCTCGTCGGGCGATTCCGTTCACAAGGACAAAGAATTGCTGGGTGTGATACTCGAGGAATGCCAGCGGATGCGCCAGTTGACCGACAATCTGCTGAATCTGGCGCGCGGGGAAACCGCTGCAATCGCGGTGCAACGGGTGCGTTTGGATCTCGCACGGATCGCATCCGACGTGACCAAGCGATTTGCAATTCAAGCCCGGGAAAAACAGGTAAAGATTGCCGAACACATTGAGCAGGTGCCGCCCATCGTTGGCGACCCAGTGAAGCTGTCTTGGGTGATATCCAATCTGATTGGAAATGCCCTCCGGTACACCCCTGCCGGTGGTTCAATTGAGGTGACTGCGCAGCCCGGAAACAGCGCCACGCGGCTAATCGTGACCGATTCCGGCCCCGGCATCCCTCCCGACCTCCGCGACCATATTTTCGAGCGCTTTGCACAATACGATACTGAGGGTATGGGTAAAGGAGCCGCGGGGCTGGGACTCTCAATCGTGAAGGAAATCGTGGAAGCGCACGGCGGGCGGATTTTTGTCGAAAGCAACAATTCGCACGGCACGAAATTTATCGTTGAGATTCCCGCCGCGCCGGAGGTCTGATGGCGAGACTGCTCATCGTTGACGACGAAAAAAACATCCGCCGGAGCCTGACAGCGTTTTTTGAGTCATTGGGGCATCAAGCCTCGGCGGCCGAAAGCGGCGCGGAAGCAATTGCGATGCTCGCGGATGCGCAGTTCGATCTCATCCTGACCGATTTCCGGATGGCCGAAATGACCGGCCTTGAACTCCTGCGCGAAGTAAAGCGCCGCGCGCCGGACGGCCTGGTGATTCTGATGACCGCGTTTGCGACTGTCGAAAACGCCGTCGAGGCGATGAAGTCCGGCGCGTACGATTACGTCACCAAGCCATTTTCGCTTGAGCAGATTCGCCATACCGTCGAACGCGCTCTGCAGGTGCGATTTCTGCAGGCTGAAAATCGCGACCTGCGCAGTGCAATCGACGAGGAGCCGCTCATCGATTCGAAAAGCCCGGCGATGATAAGCCTGCTGGAGACCGCGCGCCAGGCCGCCGCCAGCGACGCGACGATTCTGCTTTCTGGGGAAAGCGGAACCGGCAAAAACGTGATCGCCCGGCAGATCCACCGATGGAGCCGGCGCGCCACGCATCCGTTCGTCGGCGTCAATTGCACCACATTGTCCGAGGAATTGCTGGAGAGCGAATTGTTCGGCCATATGCGCGGCGCATTCACCGGCGCGATTAAGGACAAGCCCGGCCGACTTGAGGCGGCCAGCGGCGGCACGGTGTTCCTCGACGAAATCGCGGATTTGACACCGACTCTACAGACCAAATTCCTGCGATTTTTACAGGACCAGAACTTCGAGCGCGTCGGCGGGGAACGAACGATTCATGTTGACGCACGAATTATTGCCGCATCCAATCGCGATCTTGAAGCGGAAGTGGGAGCGCATCGGTTTCGCGAGGACCTCTACTATCGCCTCAATGTCATTACGCTCCGTGTACCGCCTCTGCGGGAGCGCCGCGATGACATCCTGCCGTTGGCCGAATGGATGCTAAAGCGCGCGGCGCTCCGCAACGGGCGCCCGGGGTTGACGCTTTCGCCGGCCGCGGCGGCGGCACTGGCGCATCATCGATGGGCCGGAAACGTTCGCGAGCTCAAAAACGCTATCGAGCGCGGCGCTGTCCTGGCGCGCGGCGACGTAATCGCGCCCGACGATTTGCCCGACACGATGTTCCGTGATGCCGTCGAACCATCCAGCGGCGCTGCGCGTTCGGCAAGCCTTGAGGAGGTCGAGCGCGAACATATTGCGCGCGTATTGGCCGCCAGCGCCACGCTCGAAGAAGCCTCCGCTACGCTTGGGATCAACGTGACGACGTTGTGGCGCAAGCGCAAACGTTACGGCATCGAATAGGTTCAATCACCGCCCGTAAAATTTTCTTGGCTGAAACCTCCATACCCAAGGTACGTACCAATGGGCGGGGTCGAAGGCGCAATTCTGCCCTGTAGCCCCCGATGATTCATCCCCTGACAGTGCGATAGAATGGGCTGATACGCATCTTATGCAGGAAATAAACGGGAATATCGTGCTCGAGGGACTCAGCCGCAGTTGGCGAATGTGGCTGGCGGGAGTCGCGGTTCTGGGATTCAGCGTGTATTTCGTGATGACCCGGGCGGGAACCAACCACGACCCCGCCGCCGAGGCTTCGCCGGTAGTTGCGCCCAGAGGCGTGGCGGTCAGTGCGAGTGCGGTGCGTGTGGGCGATTTGGATCGCTACCTCACGGCAATCGGCATGGTGACGCCATTCAACACCGTCACGGTCAAGAGCCGCGTCGACGGCGAGTTGGTGAAGGTCAACTTTACGGAAGGGCAATTGGTCAAGCAGGGAGACCTGCTGGCCGAAATCGATCCGCGGCCATTCCAAGTCCAATTGACGCAGGCTGAGGGCCAGCTCGCGCGCGACAAAGCCACTCTATTAAACGCAAAAATACTTCTTGATCGCGATCGCGAGTTGTTTCAGCAGAAGGTAATCGCGCGCCAGGACCTGGACAACCAGCAATCCCTGGTGGGCCAGTACGAGGGCACCATTCTCGCCGATCAAGGCGCCGTCGACAGCGCGAAGCTTCAATTGGCGTATAGCCAGATCACCTCGCCGATTACGGGACGGGTGGGTTTGCGGCTGGTCGACCACGGCAATATCGTGCACGCGGCCGACACCCAGGGACTGGCGGTTATCACGCAGCTCCAGCCGATCACGGTGATTTTCAGCATCCCGGAGGACGATCTTCCGCGTGTGCTCGCGGCAATGAAGGGAGGGACCCCGCTGGCGGTGGATGCTTACGATCGGGAACTCAAACAGAAACTCGCAACGGGCACACTTTTGACCCTCGACAATCAGATCGATCAGACCACTGGAACGGTCCGGCTAAAGGCTCAGTTCCCCAATGACGACAACTCCCTGTTCCCCAACCAGTTCGTTAATGCCCGGCTGATGGTCGATACGATTCACAATGCGATTCTGGTCCCCGCCGCTGCCGTGCAACGCAGCCCGCAGGGTTCCTATGTATACGCAATCAAACCCGACAATACCGTTGAAACACGCAACGTAACGGTGGTCGCCAGCCAGGGCGAAACCGCCGCGATTACCGGAAACCTCAAAGCGGGCGAAATCGTCGTGACCGACGGCGTTGACAAGCTGCAGCCGGGTACGCATGTGAACGTGCAGTTGGCGCAGGGCACGGCGACTCAGGGCGCAACGCCGTGAACCCGTCGCGGCCGTTCATCCTGCGGCCGGTCGCGACATCGCTGCTGATGGCGGCGATCATGCTCGCCGGCCTGGTGGCATTCAATCAGCTGCCCGTTTCCGCGCTGCCGCAAGTCGATTATCCGACCATCCAAGTCCTGACTTTCTATCCCGGCGCTAGCCCCGACGTGATGGCGTCGGCGGTGACCGCGCCGCTGGAGCGCCAGTTCGGCCAGGTGCCGGGGCTCAACCAGATGACCTCTAACAGTTCGTTCGGAAGTTCGGTAATCACGCTTCAGTTCGTCCTGAATCTAAATATCGATGTCGCCGAGCAGGAGGTGCAGGCGGCAATCAATGCGGCCCAAACCTATTTGCCACCCGATCTTCCCAATCCTCCCATCTACAGCAAGATCAATCCCGCGGATGCCCCAATTCTAACGCTTGCGCTGACCTCGGACGTCTTGCCGCTGGCGCAGGTGGAGGATTACGCCGATACCAGATTCGCGGAAAAAATTTCGCAGCTCTCCGGCGTCGGGATGGTGAGCATCGGCGGCGGCCAAAAGCCCGCAGTACGCATCCAGGCAAATCCCGCGCAACTGGCGTCGTACGGTCTGAGCCTTGAACAACTCCGGATCGCGATTTCGACCGCGAACGTCGATCAGGCCAAGGGCAATTTCGACGGCCCGGCGCAGGACTACACCATCAGCGCCAACGACCAACTCTTGTCGGCCAAGGATTACCGGCACGTCATCGTCGCCTACCAGAACGGCGCGCCGGTGAGGCTTTCCGATGTCGCCGCAGTCGTCGACGGCGCCGAGAACGTCAAGCAGGCGGCTTGGATGAACTCCGCGCCGGCGGTGATTCTCAACATCCAGCGCCAGCCCGGCGCAAATATCATCGCGGTCGCGGATCGAATCAAAAAGGTACTGCCGCAATTGCGCAGTTCGCTGCCAGCCTCCGTTCACGTCGCGGTTTTGACCGATCGGACCGCCACCATCAGGGCATCGGTGGCCGACGTCCAGTTCGAGTTGATGCTGACCATCGCGCTGGTTGTAATGGTGATCTTCCTGTTCCTGCGCAATCTGGCCGCGACCATAATTCCGAGCGTCGCCGTTCCGCTCTCGATCGTCGGGACCTTCGGGGTGATGTATCTGCTCGGTTACAGCCTGGACAATCTGTCGCTGATGGCGCTGACGATTTCGACCGGCTTCGTCGTTGACGACGCAATCGTCATGATTGAGAACATCTCGCGCTTCATTGAGGAAGGCGACGCGCCGCTGGAGGCAGCGCTAAAGGGATCGAAGCAGATCGGTTTCACGATCGTATCGCTCACCGTGTCGCTGATTGCAGTTTTAATTCCGCTGCTGTTCATGGGTGACATCGTCGGCCGCCTGTTCCGGGAATTCGCGGTCACGCTCGCGGTCACGATATTGGTATCTGCGGTTGTGTCGCTGACGCTGACGCCGATGATGTGCGCCCGCCTGCTCCATCATCGACCGGCCAAGGGCCGCAGCCGGATGTACCAATTGTCGGAGGATGCTTGGGAACGAACCAATGCGTTCTATGCCCGGACCCTTGAATGGGTGCTGGCGCACGAAAATGCCACACTTGCAGTCGCGATCGGCACGTTGGTCCTGACGATTATTCTCTACATCATCGTGCCAAAGGGATTCTTCCCGGTGCAGGACACCGGCGTTATTCAGGGTGTGTCGCAGGCTCCTGAGACGGTTTCGTTCGACGCGATGGTCCAGCGGCAGCAGGCGCTTGCCGCGGTAATCCTGAAGGATCCGGCAGTGGAAAGCCTATCTTCCTTTGTCGGGATCGACGGCACCAATGCGACCGTCAACAGCGGACGCTTTTTGATCAACCTCAAGCCTCTGGACCAGCGCGGCGCCGATATCGAAACGGTGATCGACCGGCTCCAGCCGCAATTGGCGGCCGTCAACGGTGTCACCCTTTATCTCCAGCCGGTGCAGGATTTGACCGTCGAAGACCGCGTCAGCCGAGCGCAGTATCAGTACAGCCTTGAAGATCCAAATCCACAGGAATTGGCCGAATGGACCACGAAGCTGGTTGCCAAGCTGCAAACGCTGCCCGCACTGCGCAACGTATCCACCGATCAACAAAATGGCGGCTTGGAGGCGCATTTGGTTATCGATCGCGCCACCGCATCGCGCTTCGGAATCACTCCACAACAGATCGACAACACGCTCTATGACGCCTTTGGCCAGCGCCAAGTCTCGACGATTTTTACACAGTTGAATCAATACCATGCGGTCCTGGAGGTCGCGCCGGGTTTCCAGGCCGATCCCGCGATGCTCGACAATATTTACCTGCTGTCAACCACCGGTGGCCGGGTTCCGCTGAACGCATTCACTACCTTCGAGATGCAATCGACGCCG
>Ga0335069_10000183_pt1 | contig 109321 bp, 165 predicted proteins | sample Lox_Sample_11_FD_206714 | JGI IMG/M metagenome (GOLD analysis project Ga0335069, IMG submission 206714) | Soil microbial communities from Loxahatchee National Wildlife Refuge, Florida, United States - Lox_Sample_1.1 | ecosystem: Environmental > Terrestrial > Soil > Wetlands | place: USA...
CATTACTTGTGTAATCACAGACGTGGCGACAATGTGATTCCCAGAGTCGAACCGAAGCACCCAGCGGAACCGCCGGAGAAGGTCGAATTTCCGTTGCCATTCCCGTGGCCGAGATAGATACTTTTACCAACACGTGGCCGACCGGCTTCGACGTGGGAATGAAAGGATGGTCTGCGCGTCAGGAACGCCGCTCACTTCACGAGGGCAAACGTCAGTTGCGAACGACAACGCAATCGCTCCCGGCCGCATCGCGGCTTGAGCTGTTCACCGAGCAAGGAACTCGAGTAGCGCGGTGAGCACGAACCCACACGAGTCCGGACTTCGCTAGGTAGCTCGGAGCGAAGTCGGTATTAGAGCAGCGAAGAACGCTCGTCTCCCGCGCCGATGGGGCGAGCAACGGCGCCGGTGACGTTCACCGGCTACGACGCGTGAACGAAGACTGTGCAGACATCTCGCGGACCGGGGTTCGATTCCCCGCGGCTACACCGACCCTTCGGGGTCGTGGTGGAGGGCATAGAAAGCCCCCAGAGACGGCTCGGTGATCCCGGGCCGTTTCGCTTTCTTAGCGGAGGCTCTCAAGCTCCTCACACCACCTCCCCACCGTCTCCTCCTTCTGTGCCGTAAGCACGACAATTTGCCGCTGGCGTTACGCACGACATAGCTCAGCGAGCTCGAGGCACCATCGCTCCACTGTCTCTTCCGTTGTCTCGTTCTTCTTCGCCCGTAGCACAACGTGCGGCACTTCCCATTCGATGCACCACGCTCGCCACGTCCTCTGATCCGCAGAAGTAGGCGTATTAACACCTTTGAGCTCTACTTCAATGTGACGACCGCCGCGGGTGATCGCATAGAGATCGCATTGCCCTTTTATACCAGCCCGGACCAACCGATCTTCGATGCGAACCTTGACGATATTTCGTCTGAATAAACGCACGTTCGGCAAGCGCTCGGGAGCGGCAAGGAGGAGAGCGGCCTGAAGGGTGGACTCGAGACTCATGCAGGGATCCTGACTGTAGGCACCATGGCCGCCAGAGCGCGCTCGACCATGTCGTTGGTGCCGCTCCTACCAGGGAAGGCAGCAACGAGCGTCGGCCGCCCCTCGTGCAGCATTTTGACGTTTCGGGCGAAGCCCGCCATACGGCGCCCGTAACCCCGCCACTGAGCGGGGAACGGGAGCGTCGGAACGCCGTGGTCACGCGCCCAATCGTCGGCGAGGGTGTCTGCGCCGGGCGCTGCGCCGTGGATGATGAGGGCCGGCCTCAGGAGGTACAGCACCTCGGAAACACGCCCACGGTCCGCGTAGAGCTGGCCCCCGCACACGAGAAGGCGGGAGGCGTCGACGGGGGCGGTGAGGGGCCAGGCGAACTCAGTCAAGCGAGCAACTCCGAAGCGAACGAGCGTTAGCGGTGTCGCGTCGGCCAGATCTGGGATTCGCCATTGGTCTTATTACCCAGCCGCACGGAGCCGACATATCGCCTTGTACATCCCGTACCCGTTGTGACACCAACCACCTGGATCATGCGCCAACGCTCGCTCGCTTCGAAGTTGTTCTTCTTCAAAATGCCTCCCGAAGCCGACGAAACAGGTCGCGTATCCCCCACCGCGGCCGATCTTCCGACTCGATGATTCTCAGCTCGTCTGTTTCTTTCACCCCTTGAGTCAGTAGTCCTTCGACACCGTGATGGACCGCGATGTCGAGCATGCAGCGGTGATTGAATACACCGAGCGGAGGACAGTCGTAACACAGTGGCTTGTCACGAGCTCCGGCGAACTGTACGAACACCTGAGACTTCGGAACCGTTTCGACTATCACGAACGGGTGAAGGTCGCCATCTTTGGAGATGAGGCGACGAAGTGCTTCAGTGAGCGGCGCTTCCAGCTCGGAAAGTGTTGTTGTCATTGCAGCTTTCATAGGTAGGGCCCAGAGCATCCAGGAAACGAGGACCCGTTCCCACATACGCATCGAGAGACGGTCTCTATTGTAGACGCTCCGCACGCTAGCCAGATGAACGGAAAAGAAGTGATCAATAGCACTCTCAGGTAACAGGAGAGTCCGCAAGAACAGAATGGAGCTCTATCGTGCCGACAGTTTTTGAGGGGTGCATCAACCCAAGAAATCAACTCTTTCACGAATGCCTCTTTACCAACTCGATGGCTTTTCGAGTAACTGCGTCGACCTTCGCAATTGCGTTTGACACGTCGGAGAGCTGTCGATCCTTCTCTGCGCAGAGAAGAAGAAAAAGTTCGTCGACCTTCTCGGCGGCAAGAACTCTTGTTGACCGATCCGTCGCTAGTAGATCGGTCGATTCTTCCTGGATATCTACTATGAGTTTCCAGCCGCTGTTGGTTCGTCTGAACGAAAGCGATTTTTGTGGTGCAAGCTCGACGCTCACAGAGACTCCGAAGTTGAGCGCAGTCAGCGCCCCCTCGAGCTGTTCAAAGCTCTCGTTGAGTCGATCTGTCTCTTCTCCTAGATCCATTTTTTCACCTTATTCTACGCGGCGCTCTCCGACCAGGCTGACCCGGACGAGGTACCGGTACCTGCCAAACCGGTTTTCCAGCCTTCAGTTCGCCGTTTACGCTCCAAATCGAGATGCGAGCAGCGACCTTCTCCACCGCAAGAAGTCGCGCCTCTTCGTCGTTCTTGGCTGTCACGCTCACGCCGTAGATCGTGACATTGAGTTTCACGGGCACTGTGTATTTCAAGGTTGCCTCAATTTTTCGATCGTGTAGTAAACTCACCATCGAAATTCATACTGTAGTGCATCGCCTCGTCGTCTGATCCCATTTCGGGGGGCGGAAGGCCATAGCTCTCCGCTAACCGGTCGATCCATTCACCGAAATCGCGTCGAGCTTTATCAGGAAGCCATACACCGTCCACTTTTACGATCGGAGTGTCGGCGACGATCTTCGCGCGCTTGATCGCCATCAGTCGGTGTTCATCTGACATAAAAATACCGGTACCCACGAATATAGCGTTCTTTGGATCATTAACATCTATTTTCATTTTCGGTTCCATTGTTCACTTTCTTGCTCATTTCGTCCCTACCCATCCACACATCTTGCACTGCCCCACCCGCGGCGGCCCCGTAACCAAAGCCAACGCCCGCGCAAAATCATCCCCAGTGAGCCGACAGCCGCAGCCTGGGCAGGTATTACGGACGCGGGTCTCAAGCGGGAGGGCCATGAAGATTTGGCGGTCGCGTTGGGCTTCGATGCCGGCTAGAGCATTGGTCGCCTTCATTCTGGTTTTCCGGTCATCCTATGTCCGATACCAGCGCGTTTACGACTCCAGTCTTCCCAGTATCCGCACGCTGGTGTTTGCTCAGTATCGGTTCCGAGACTTGCTCCGTGACAGTAGTAGACTTGGTTAGAGCTACCAAAACAATCGCCGCCGCAATTCGGGCAACGCCAACGCTTTCCGCCAAGTTTCGTTGGATCCCGTATCCAAGCGCTTCTCATTTTTTTTCCTTGTGCGAGCAGTCCGGACAACACTTCTTCTGCTCGGGCCATAGGTGTGAGCAGTTGGGGGCGCCGCAGCCGGTGCAGGTATCTTTCTTGGCGGCTTCCCATGCACGGTTCGCCGCCCACGCGATTGCCTCGAGAACGGATCCGTCACGATGCGCGGTACGGTCGTAACTTCGCTTACACGACGTACACCAATGTCCGCCAGGAACTGGCCTACGGCAGATTGGGCAGTGATCTTTTTTAGTCATCCGGCTCCTCAATCTTCGCGAGCTCCTTCTTCATCTTCTCGATCTCCCTCTGCCTCTTCCGACTCGAATTCGCCTCGTAGTTCGTCTGCCACTCCGGATCACTAGCGAAGCTCGCCTTCACCGCCTCGCTCCAGTCCCACGGCGGCCATCCTCCGTACCGTTCCTTGTACCGCGCGCCGGCGAAGCCGGGCTTGTAGCCCTTCGCGCGAGCGACCCGGACCATCGTGTCGAAAAACATCCGGCGCATCGCCTCGGGGCTCGTGTCGAGCCCTTGGAGCCGCGCTGTGGTCTCGTCCGGAATGAGCCCTTCATCGTCCGGCGGGGGCGCCTCGGTGTTGCAGTACGGGCAGATGCGCCTGTACGCCTGGATGTAGGCGAAGCAGCCCTTGCAGATGCGAACCGCGATCTTTTTCTCGATTTGGCGAGCGCTGGTCGTGAGCTCCCAGAACAGATCCTCGTGAGGGAAACCGAGGCGCGGGATATTGTTCGCGTGATCCAGGAGCATCGGGACGAGGCTCGGGTGCGCGGTGCATCCACGACGGCAGCCGGGGTGCCAGGGTCTCAAAATTCTGCCAGCGGACTGCCGCCACAGAACCATTGACTGCGTCGGGCGCGCGTGCACGACGCACTTCGCGCTCGGTATGTCCACGCCTTTCAGGAGCACGCCCACCGAGGTGATCGCGTCAAGTTCACCAGTGTCGAGAGCCGCCATGATGCGTCGCCGTTCAGTCTCAGACGTTTTTCCGTCGAGGTGCGCGATGCGAACACCGTCGGCTTCGAACCTCGTACAGATGTCGAGCGAATGCTGAATTCCAACCGCGAAGATGAACGTCCGGCGGTACGGACCCTCAACCAAACTAGGGTTCTCTTTTGATCGTGGATACTGGTTCGCGAGCTTCCGCCAATGCTCGAGGAGGCTCCCAACGAGCGAGGCGTCGCGCATCACGTCGCCTAGAGCGGCCTCGTCGTAGTCGCCGCCAATGGTTTTGATCTGAGATAGGTCGAGTTCCGCCGGACCGCTGTAGCAGAGAGGCGCGACGATGAATCCGAGTTTGATGAGCTCCTCGTACGTGGTAACGACCTCGAGACACTCGTAGAGATTTCCGAGTGGACGTCCGTCGAAACGGGTCGGGGTGGCAGTGAAGCCGAGGATAATGGCGTGCGGGTAAGCGTCGAAGACATGTTTCCGGTAGGAGTCGCTTGCGGATAGATGAGCTTCGTCGACAAGCAGGAGTCCAGCCGGCGGCTTGTCGCGACGGGCAAGAGTCTGGATAGAACACACTTGCACTGTGGCGTGCGGGTTTGTTCGCTCGTCGTTTCCGCGGATGACGCCGACATTTGTGATGCCGACGCGAGCCAGCTCCAAAACACACTGGTCGATCAACTCGAGCGCGTCGCATACGAAGAGCACCGGTACAGACGACGTCCGGATGATGGCCGCGATCATCGTGCCCTTGCCGGCGCCGGTTGGGGCCACGAGCAGGATGCGTCTCTTGCCTTCGCGCACGCGGTTGCGAAGGGTCTGGATAGCCTTCTGCTGATAGGGACGGAGCTTCGGCGGAGCGGACTCGAAGAGAGCAGCGCCTGTGCTGAAGAGGGGGAGGGTGGAGGAATCGTGTTTCATGAATCGGGTCTCGTAAAGGTTCGACAATCGGCCGGTGCGGTCGCCTACCGTCGGCCGTCGAGCGGAGTCACTTCGGCACCTCCGTTTCCCCCCGCTCCACGCGGTTGGCGAGCGACTCAAGCTTGCGCCAGCTTCCCATTGCCTCAACGCTTGCCCACCGAATCGCCCGCGCCTGCATCTCGCGATCGACGTACGCCCGCTCTTCGGCGATACGACGAGCAAGCGCCTTCCGCAGTAGCTCTGGCGATAGAGTCCGCCAGCAGGCCCATTCGACGAATCGCTCCCATTCGGCGTCGAGCATTGCGCGCGTCACGTTTTCCCCTCCCGCTTGACGCCGTGCTCGGGGCAGTCCGGATCGAGGCACTCCCTCGGGAACGTCGCTTCGTCCCACGCCCGCTTCCATACGGCTTCCGGCGACTCCCGCCCGCGCAGGTCGGCGAGTTCGGATTCAGCCTCGATACAGCGAGCCTTCTCGCGCTCAGCCCGCTCGTGGTGAGCCTCGCCATGCTCCCTCCAGTGGCGGACTCGTTCACGCTCGAGGCGCAACGCGGCGTCGAGTTGCCGGATGCGGGCGTTCCGGCGCTTGATGGCTGCGAGCAACGGTATCGCCGGGACCATGTCGCTCATGAGGAGCTTGTTGCATTCGTCGTCGGTGAACTCGTCGCCCGCTTCCGCCTCGCCCTCTTCGCCCTCCGGCTCGCGAATCCCTCGCACGCTGCCGACTCGCGAGAAGTCGATCGGCGCGCGGGCGGAGGGGTGGGGCTGTTCGATTGGGGGCGGGGCGGTGAGCGTAACGCCGGTCGATGCGGGCGACGCTTGTGCGATGTGCAGCTCACAGCTGCCGTCCTGATGACGCGACGGACGCCCACAGAAACACTGTGATCCGCTCGGTGCGTCCGTGACATTCGCGCCGATTTCGCTCGAAGTCTTCTCTTGCGGGAGGGTCGCGAGTGTGACGAGGAGACTCTCCGTCCGCCTTCGGATCGCGCTCGCGGTGGCGTTCCAGGATAGATCCATGTCCGGGTCGGCCTCCAGAAAGGAGATGACCGAGGCCAATTGCGCCCTCGCCGTCCGCTCGACGATGGTGGCGAGTTCGCCTTTCAGTTGCTTACGTTCCGCTTCCGCGAGCTTGGCGCGAAGAGCGTCCCGCTCCGAATGCCATTCCGTCGTGTAAAGGTCTTGCATCTCCACGAACAGGTCGCGCCGCGCATCCGCGGAGAGCGCTGCTACAGCGTTCAAAGCAGGAGCCAGATTCGTTGTCGCGTCAGCTGGAAGCCCCGCATCGGGCGAGGCGTCGGGGGCGCGGAGGGCGGAATAAACGGCGCTCAGGTCGAGCACGCCATTCACCATGCCGGTGCCGTCGTCGGGAAACTTCGCGGCCAGTTGCCGCGTCGCCTCGACGACAGGACGATAGCGAGCCGCATCGGCGCGAGCCTCCTTCGCCATTGCCCACCTGTGGTTGCTCTCCTCTCTGGCTAGCGCGGCGTCCTTTTCCGCCCTCTCCGCACGCTGGTTGGCGGCGTCGCGCTCGGCCTTAGCGTCATTGCGCTGTTGTTCGGCAAGGTTCATGCGTCGCTCTGCCAAGTCTTTAGCGATATGTGCCTCATCGGTCGCGTCTTCCAGACGGTCGATCTGTTGGGATGCGGCATTGACAAAGTTTGCGTGGTCTTTGGCCGAGGCAGCGAGTTCAAGTTCCGCCGTTTCCTTTGCTGCGATTGCGGCGTCACGCTCTTCCTCCGCGGCAGCGAGCCTTTGGCGGAGGGAGTCGCGCTCGGCCATGAGCCTGCCGCGAGATAGCAAAATGTCCTCTCGAATCGGATGAAGCACTGTAATCAACGCGAATTTCTGCTCCGTCGTGAGCTTCGGGATTGCGGCGAGAAAGTCTTTCCACGGAACCTGCATCTGGTAGAGCCCTTCGCCGAACAGGACCACCGGCAACTCCTGCCCCGCTTCCTTCGCGGGCTCGGCCTGCGACGAAGCATCCCAGGAAGCTAATTCAGCCGCGACTCGCTGTTCCGGAGGCCCCTGCTCTTTGGACCAAGTACTCGGATGCCGACCGAGCAGACCGAGCCAGTATTGTGGCAACCCCTCGTCGAGAGAGATTAACGCATCACGGAGGTCTCCGCGCGCATTGGCCATCGCTATACCGCCATCTAGCGGTAGATCTAGTATTACGCGCGCAGCTTTAACGACAGCAGTGAACCGATCGAGTTTAGTCATGTGAGTACCGTCAATCTCTCAGAGGCTCGAGTTACCGCCGTGTACGCAAGCCTCTTCGTGTTCTCGTTGGAGTAGTCAGGTCGCCAATCCGCGACGACGACCGCGTGTTTAAATTGCGATCCTTGGCTCTTATGCACAGTCATCGCATACCCGAAATCATACAGCTTTCCAGCTCCTCCCATCGAGTGCACCTGAATCCCCGCTTTCTTCAGATCCTCGACCGACTCAAACGGTCTAGCGCGATGAAACTGATCTCGACAGATCTCTTGATCTGTTGCCGGTAGCCCCTCGTCCGGAAATTCCAGTCGAGTCTTCATGAGCCACCACTCGTCTTTGAACGGAGACGTCGCCTCTTCAGTAACGAGCCCGCGCATCCCGTTGAAAATCGGAGCGTGGTTCTTGAGCGCCACGAGCGGCTCTCCGACCTGCGGCGGCTTGCCGGCGTACCCGAGGTGCTCGCGAACGGTTTTGTTCACGTGCACCCGCGTGGCGTTACGCCAACACAGGACTGCGGCATCGAGCTTCTCGCGCGAGAGTAACGCAGCGAGTGACGGATGCGTCATGTCTTGGGTGCTTCTGAACCGAAGCTGATCACCGTCGGCGAGCTCGCGCGCTAGGCGTCCTTCCTCGCGCAGGATGCGCGACAGTTGAATGATCGGGGAGCCTTCGGCTTGCCGGTGGATTTTTTCGAGACACAGCATCGGCCGCGTGACCAGTGAGCCATCGCCCATCACCGGCGGAAGCTGTCCGTGATCGCCGACAGCCATGATGCGAACGCCGTGGGCGTTGAGGTCTTCGACAATGGCGCCCGAAACCATGGAGGCCTCGTCGAGAACGACCAGATCGTAGTTCCGATCGAGTTCCTCGCGCTTCTTCCAGCCGAGGAGCTCCTCGGTGGTGTCGTCGATGACCGCGCGATAGAGGAGCCGGTGAATAGTGCCGCAGAACGGTTTTCGAGACTCGTCGCTGCCGCGGGAGTAAAAGAGGTGCCCCCACGGACCGGCAAGCTTGTCTTCGTCGTCTGTGCAGGCTCGGTTGGTGGTCGCAACGCCGCACGCAGTGAGCTTTCGTTGGAGGACGCTCGAGGCGCGGCCGGTGAAACAGATGTATGCGATGCGGAGATCGGTCATCTCGGAAGCAAAGAGACCAAGAAGCGTGCTCTTGCCACTTCCAGCGACCCCGCCGATCGTAAGTAGGTTGCTCGCCGGCGTTCGCACCCAGTCGAGCATCGACTCGTAGACGCGACGCTGGTCGGGGGAGAGGTCGGAGCGTGTGAGGCGGTGATCGGAATTGGTCATTTTCTAAATACTCGACCTGCTCGTCTCAAGGCCGACCACGGGTCTTTGTATTTGTTGCCCCAGTGCCCATACGCTCCTCCTCCGGCATATTTTGGTAATGGAATTCCAGACAGGAATGTAAGCCCGCAGATTAGGTCTTCCAGTCTGTCTTTGAAGACCCGCGGATGCAGGCGTCGGTCGGAGGGGGAGAGGTCGGAGCGCTTCACCCCCACACGTCCTTACGGTGCTCCTGGAGAGCCCTAATGAGCCTGTCGAGGGTACCGGGACCCTTGAACCGATACACGATCGTCGCGCCGGCGATGGGGATGTGGAGGTGCACCTGAGTCGGCGGCACCGTCGGCTCCGGAGTTGGACACCACGAGAAGATATGGAATCCTTCCGGGTTCGCCTCGAAGTAGTCGATCTGGTTCTTTTCGTGTTTTCGTCCAGCCACTTGGTCACCTGTGCGCGCGGTAGGCTTCTTTGATCGTGGCATTGACCTGATTGCGAAGAATCGCGTTTGGACATCCGTTTGCCGCCGCGATGTGAATCCCAGTCTTGATCAAAAATCCGGCAACCGTTCCGTTGAACTCTACGGGAGTCATGTTCGCGGTCTTCCTGAGATCCTCGACAACTGCGGCGATTCGTTCATCCAATAGGTCGTTGAGTTCTTTAGTGGTCATTGTTACCTGTTACGGTTTTTCCAGGATGAGAGTGAGACTGACGTGCTGCTCGAAGCGCCCGTTCGCGATGCGAATCAGATATGGCGTATGGGCGCGCAGCATCGGGCGAACGGACTCGAGTCCAGAAAGAATCGACGCGCCCTCGGAAGCGTCTAGCTCGTGTCCTACCACGACCGAATCTAGCGGCACCGTAAACACGAGCTGGCATTTTCGCCAGGCGCCAACCGGTTCCGAAGTGGTCATCGTGATCTGGTTCGGTTGGTTCTCCAGCGAATCATTGCGCGCCCTCGCAACCACGTTTCCGTATCCATGCGCCCGCAGCGCCTCGACGACGTCGTGTCCCGTTAGGTCATCCATCTTGAGCGCCATGGTGGCGAGCGTGACGAGCATGTCGTGTTCGGTGAGTTTCACGCTTTTCCACGTCCCTTCTCCCCCATGATCTCGTCATAGAAGCCATCTCCAAAAAATTGAGTCGCAAGCAGACGCAACTCCTCTTTCTGAGCAAGAGTCGGTTGCTCGTCGTCGTACGCGCCGTCGATCGTCTTCTGCGCCAAGTCTTCGAAGCCGGCCGCGCGTAGCTCGGTCACGAGTTGGACCTTCGGCGTCGCGAGCGGGCTATCGAAGTCGTGATAGTAGCCGCGCTCGGCGCGCCTCAGGATGGTTGTGCGGGCGAGCGAATACGGCTTTCTCCAAAGATCTTCGAGTAGGTCTTTTTTGGTGGTGCCCATTACACCGCTCGCTCCTCTCTCAGTTCTTCGCTAGCCAGTTCGACGAGTTCCTCTGCTTCCCGTGAAGAACATCCGTCTCTTTCGAGTGTGTCGATCACGTCAATGAACTCTGCGCCGTCAAGCAGTTCTCGCTTGGCGACTTGAATCCAGTGGATTCTGCCGCTCATGATCGCACCTCGTCAAATATCGATCCATGCTCACGAGTTCCACACACGCAATCCGCAAGTCGTTCTTTGCACGTCGGACACCATCCGCGCCCCCGAACCTCCTTCGGTCTCTCACCGTGAAGTGGCTCGAATGGACAATGATTGAGTTGGTCTTCGCGACGATGGCTCTTGCCGCATTTGCAGGCGGTCATTTTCGCGCCCCGTACGGCGCCCACGCGAGTATCAGACGACAATTTTTACTGTGTGGTCCCTCGCGGCCGCCGCCGCAGTCGCAAAGAGTCGTTTCTGGAGCAGGTTTCTTTGATTTAAAGGTCACCTCTGCCCAGACCGCTAGCGAGCCAATGAGGCCCGATAGTGCCATTCCTGCAATAGCACTATGTAGCACCCAACCGAGATTGAACGCAGAAAGATGGATCGCGGTGATTCGGAGCCACCAGTAGAACGTGTCGCGAGTCATCAGACATCGTCTTCCTGCGCCGCGAACTTCTCCTCCGGCGCATCCAGCCTCTTCGCCATATCCTCCGGAGTCTCCGGGTGCATGTGCCAGCGCTTGCAGAGGCGTAGGTAGTACTGGTTCCAGATACTGCGCCGGTTGAAGTCTGGATGATGGAACGCGAGAACCTCGATCGCGTGGATGAGGTGCGAGACGTAGTGCGCCGGAAGTTCGTCCTGTGCATCGCAGACCGCGGGGAGCATATCGACGAGCTCTTCGTGGAAAAGCGGTTTGATGTACGTCGCCGCTTTCCTCGGGTCGCCACAGTGAGCGTTGAGGCAGTCAGCGCGGAGCCCGCGCACGAGTAGCTTCGTGATGTGGTTCTTCGGCACCGTGTCGCAGCCGCGGATACCGGAGAGCAGCGTACCCTGCTGGCGGAGGCCGATGTTCATGACCCAGTCTTGGAGGATGCTCTTCACTTTTTTCTCCCGTTCGCCTCGAGCCCCTTCTCGATGAGCATCCTCACGGTTTCGTTGATACTCGGTTTGATTCCGGTAGTTTTCGTGATTCTCTGCTGCTCGGCGATGATTTTCGCGTGAAGCTGTTTGCTGACGCGAGCGCCGAGCACGATTTCGTAGCGTTCCTGCTGCATGCTACCTATCGTAGCGAAAGTTGTTGACTGGCGCAAGCGCGTGGCGTAGGGTCTCGCCGAGAGAGAGTCGGTAGAGAGAGAAAGGTCTGGTGACGATGGCGGACGATAAGCGTTCCCTGCGGTTCTGTGCGCTCTTGGATACGGAGACCACGGGGATGAACCCCGCGTCCGACAGGACGATCGAAGTCGCGGTGATGCTCTTCGACCTGAAGCACGCGCAGCCGGTCATCAGTTTCGCGAGTCTGATCAAGGGGGAAGCCGACAACGCCGCGTTTCCCGTCAACGGCATTCCGGCGGCGATGCTCCCGGAGGCGCGCGAGTCGGAGCGCGTTTGGGCGGCGGTGAGATGGGTCATCGAACCAGCCGCCGTGATCGTGGCTCACAATAGTGATTTTGATCGGCAGTTTACGCCCGATCTCGGCAAGCCATGGGTGGACAGCGAAAGCGACATCATATGGCCCGGTAGCCAGAAAGGCGGCCGCGGGGGCTCGCTGTCTCACCTGGCGCTCTCCATGGGGGTCGGCGTTGCGAGCGCGCACAGAGCGATGTGCGACGTGGATACCCTCTCACGCATCCTGACTCGGCTCGCCGAAAAGGGTCACGACCTCGAAGCGATGCTCATGCACGCGATGCGACCGAAGGCGATGTTCCACTCGCTCGCGCCGTTTGAGCAGAAGGATATCGTGAAGGAGGCAGGCTTCCGATGGGACCCAGACCGGAAGGTGTGGTGGCGTCGGATGGCGATCGACGATGCTAAGGAGCTGCCGTTCAAGGTGAGGCAGGTGGGGGCGTGAGCAATAAATTCATCCGTGCCGCATCGAACGAGGACAGCGAAGCCTGGCGAACACTCGGCAAAATTCGCAGAGAACCAGGAGCCGGTAACCCGAAGTGCATGGCGTGCAGCATCGAAGCGGAGATCGGAACCGAGGAGAATCCGCATCCGGTTCCGGAACGCTTCCACACGTGTCCGCCGGTTGGCGCGAAGGGGAGGAGACCATGAAGTGCTACCTGTTGGAGACGAAGACCGCCGGCGAGGACATCTCCTTCGGCTCGACTTTCTGGAAGCGCACCACCCTCGACCCGCAGCTCTCGCTCTATCTTCCAGCGATCCGAAAGCTCGGTCACGATCCGCGCGGTTGTATTTATGAAGTGCTGAGGAAGCCTGACCAACGCCCCGGCACCGTCCCTCTCCTCGATGAGAACGGTTTGAAGATCGTGCTCGATGCCGACGGACAACGCGTGCGCACAAAGGATGGTAAGAAGTGGCGTCAGACCGGCGATACCGAGCTCAAGTACGCGCTTCAGACTCGTCCGGAGACGCCGGAGGAGTACGGACAACGGTGTCTCGATGCTATCGCGGAGGCGCCTGACAAGTACTACGCCCGCGGTGTCGTAGTCAGGCTCGAGGCCGACGAGCGCGAGGCGGCGCAGGACATGTGGAACACGGCGTCGTTGATGCGCGATGCGCGGCGGCTCAACATGTATCCGAGAAACGCCGACGCCTGCATCTCGTGGGGCCGCGAGTGTGACTATCTCAACGTGTGCGCTGGCGTGATGGATCTCAACGATCCATTGTTCTTCCGCTTCGAAGAAGACATCCACGAAGAACTCGCCGAAGAAGGCGTCGCGACGACCCTGACCGATGACGCGAGTCTCCTCACACAGAGCGCGATGCGCGCTTACCGCTCGTGTCCGCGAAAGTTTCAGCTCCGCTACGTACTCCGGATGCGTCCGCTCAAGAAGTCGGAGGCGCAGTCGACCGGTCATAGCGTCCACGCTGCCCTCGATGTCTATCGCCGGACCGGCGGCGATCTACCGGCGGCGCTTGCGGCGCTAGAGACCGAGGATCCCTACGTGCGCGCCAAGGAGGAAGCAATGCTCATCGGTTACGCTACACGATGGGGGAAGCCGACTGGAGTCATCGCCATCGAGAAGACCTTCCGAATAAATTTGGTGAATCCAGAAACTGGAGCAGCTAGTCGCACATTTTCTCTTGGCGGCAGAGTCGATGCAATCGTTCAGGCCGAATCGGTAACTGAACTGATAAATCCGGTGGGTTGATATGAGCAGAAAGCCTATTCACGGAATGTCAGGTTCTCGTGAGTATCGCATTTGGATGGGAATGCGCAAAAGGTGTTCTCAGAGGTTGGGGTCGGATAGTTATTTGAACCGTGGGATAAAGGTTCATTCACGATGGGAATCATTTGGAAATTTTATTCATGACATGGGCTTGGCGCCAAGCGACAAGCACCAGCTAGATCGAATTGATAGCAATGGCGACTACGAGCCATCTAATTGTCGATGGGTTACTACGGTAGAGCAGCAAAGAAACAAGCGCAGTAACGTTAGACTGTATTTTAACGGTGAAACACTGACACTTACTGAGTGGGCGGAGCGATTGGGTATAACGCCGCAGGCGATTAGTCACCGTCTTCGTCATCTTGGTTGGTCTACAGAGCGCGCCTTAACGGAAACAAAGAAAAGCATTAATGGTGGTCCACATCCGCGGGCTAATGCGGTGATGCTTGAAGTAGACGGGGTGAATCTAATCGTTTCCGAATGGGCTCGAAGGATCGGTGTACGCCCAGGTGTTCTATACCATCGCATTCAAATGAACTGGCCCAAAGATCGCATCCTTGAAAAACCGATAAGAGGAAGAAAAGTAGTCCCTGAGGGAAAATTCTTAGGGGTCGCGTCGTAGCATCGACGGACCCCAATCAGGAGTTAGAAAAAATGCCGAAAGCCTCAAGAGATTCGCTGAACGCCAAAGGGAAGCGCGACGCCTACATGTTCGACCCGGACGATCTGGTCCTGGTCACCGACGAGAAGTCCCCGATCTACGACGAGCGTGTTCACCTGCCCGTCGACGAGGCGCTCGTCCTCAACCTGCTACACGCCCCCGACGGGGTGCCGCAGGGCGTCATCGAGCCAATCACCGTCATCCGCAACCCGGAGACGGGGAAGGTGGAGGTACTCGTCGGGCGTCAGCGCGTGAAGGCCGCACGCGAAGCAAACAAGCGTTTGAAGAAGCAGGGCCTCGAACCGATCCGGGTGCCTGCGATGATCCAGCGTGCGAACAATTACCGCGCGATGGGGATCCTGATCAGCGAGAACGAGCTTCGTCAGGACGATACGCCGCTCGGGCGTGCCAAGAAGGCACAGCGGTACCTCGATCTCGGTCGCAGCGAAGACGAGGTGGCTGCTCTCTTCGGGATCAGTAAAGCGTCCGTGAAGAACATGCTGGCGCTCCTCGATGCGCCGGCGGCCGTACGCAACGCGGTCGAGGCGGGGAAGATCACGACTTCGGAGGGGTACAAGCTCTCGAGGCTCGAACCGGCGGAGGCAAAGGAGAAGGTTTCCGAGCTCATAGAGCACGCTCCGCGTACGCCGGGCAAGAAGCGTCGTAGCAACTCGACGAAGGCTCGAGAGATCGTTGGCGGCAAGAGCAACGGGAAGATCTCGAAAAAAACCGAGGACGCGGTCGCGACTGACATCGCGGCGTGGATCGATGCCAATTGGGACGACTGTGCGGAGATTACCAGGAAGCTCCGCGGTGGGGAGTGGAGGAAGGTGAGAGGAGAGTCGTGAAAGAAAACTTAGTGCGCGACTGTGTTTTTATGGCCGAGGCTCTTTCCCCAGAGAACGGATCGCAAGGTTTAACTGTTTACATCATTCGCGCAGGAACTGAATTTTCTCATCCTCACGCAGACCTGATATCTGATCGTGATAGGTACATTGTCACAACTACGGATGCCGACGGTGAGGAGACTTTCGGCTCCGTAGTTAATGAGAGTCTGAATGAAGCGTTGAACAAATTGCATGAGAACATGAGGAAAGACTGTCTGGATACAGCTGAGGATTTGCTCCGAATATCTGGAACCAAGAGTACCTGATGGCGTGGAGATACACTCAGGCAGGCAAAGAGATGAACCGTCCCGACAATGAGCATGGTTTCTCCGTAGAGGAACCGCTCACTGTCGAAGACTGGAAGAACATCCTGGAAGACATCGTCGCTGAGATTTGCGAGCAGGCGAAGAAAGAAGCCAAGGAGACAGGCAGATGAGCGAACAATATGTGTTGATCATAACGTCCGAGGATGGGGATGTCTCTGTCGAGGTACTCGATCGTGAGGCCCTGCTGGGTCGACTGAACTCCGGGTACTACGGCGAGGGGGCTTACCAGCCGAAATTTCACAAGGGGGCACCGCCGAGGGACCCGATGACGTGGGGTAACACGAGGGCGCTCCTGGTGCGCGGAACCATCGTCGTGCCTGGCGCTGAGAGGGTCGTCGAGAAGTTCACCCTCTAAGGTGAGAGAGAAGAAGGATGCCTAGAGCTCGTCGCCGCCGCTTGAAGCGGCAAAGGAAGAAGTGGGGGGGTGCGACCAAAGCTTCCGACAGCTATGCATACGCTCCCATCCAGACACGGAGGGACGGGTGCCGGTGGCTCATCTCCTGTTGCTCAGGAGACGTCGCGTAGCGTATCCACCCTCTCTAGCACCGACATCCTAGCTCTCGCTGCGTCTGCGAAGGATCCGAGTGAGAGGAGGCGATACCGAAGGATGCTAAAGGAGTCTGCAAAGACGTGACGGCGCGTCTGGATCTTGTGGGTAACCGCTTCGGTCGTCTCGTCGTTGTGGCACGGGCGTTGGCACGCAATACAGGCAGACATAAGTGCGTATGTGATTGTGGTTCGATTACGATAGTATGGCCTGACCAGCGGAAGCACTATTTCCTGCGGATGTCGCCGAAGGGAACATTGGAATTCATTCAGTCGAAGGCATGGAAAAACAAATACACCCACACATCGCTCGTGGATGTCGATGATCACACGTGGAACGCGCGCTCACTCAGCCGGTAGATCACAGAAAAGGAAAGAAGGCAGCCGTATGATCGATTTGAAGAGAATCTCTGAAGGAAAGCAACAGCGAGAGCCTAGAGTGCTTTTGTACTCGGCCGATGGTCTGGGTAAGACGAGGTTCGCGGCCGGGGCTCCCGATCCGTTCTTCATCGACGTGAACCGAGGGAGCTTCCAGTACGACGTCAAGCGGGTCGTGCCGGAGACATGGAGCGAAACGCTCGAGTGGATCGGTGCCGTGGAAAGCGGCGCGGTGAAGTGCAAAACGCTCGTGATCGACTCGGTAAGCGATCTCGAGCATATGGGTAACTCGGAATTCTTTCCGAACACGACGATCGACAAGTACGACGGTGGCTACGGCAAAGGTGACACGTATTCGCTCACGCGCTGGCGAGAGCTTCTGAGCGCACTCGAGCGAGTATGGGCGTCCGGTAAAGGGGTCGTTCTGATCGGTCATGCAACGGTGAAAAGGTTCGACGATCCAATGGGGGCCGGATATGATCGCCATGAGCTCTCGTTGAGACAAAAGCTCGCCGGGCAACTTAGACAGTGGGTCGACTTCGTGTTCTTCGCCACCCTCGACGTTGCTCAGCAGAAAGTTGGCGGAGAAACGAAGGCCGTTACTACCGGCACCCGCTGGATTCACACGCAACGCTCTCCGGCCTTCGATGCCAAATCTCGCGGCACGACGATGTTTCCAGAGAGGATTCCGCTCTCGTGGGATGACTTCGCCCGCGCCCGCACCGCCGACTCGGAGCGCGCCGAAGCGCTCCGCAAAGAGATCGAGGCGATGCTCGTCGAGATCGCTGACAAGAACCTCGACGCGATGGTCAAGGAGTACCTGCGCGCCAATCCGGGCATGGTCGTCGAGGCCAGGAATCGAGTAGCCGCACGCCTGGAAGAGGCGCGCGCCAGTAAGACAACGACTGCGAAGCAAGGAGAAGAGAAATGATCACTGCTAGGGATTACGAAGGTCAGGCAATCAAGGGCAAGGTTCAGCTCGGGGAGACCACGAACGGTGGTCTTCAGATCGCGATCGACATGAACCTGTTCGACAAGGACCAGTTGGTCGGACAGATGACAACGCTTCTGTATTTCACGGAAGCGGCGGCCGTGTATTCGTACGAACGTCTGCGCTTGCTCGGTTGGAAAGGGCAAGGTCCGGACGATATCGACAAGATGGACGACATCTTCGAGAAGCGGGTTCCGGTTCGAGTGACCGCTCCGGAACCGTTCACGGACAAGGACGGAACCAAGAAGATGGGCTCACCGAAGCTCGAAATCATTACCGGTGCCGGCACTCTAGTGCTCGCCAAGCCTCTCGACGCTGGTACGTTCAAGGCTCGGCTTCGAGCACTGGGCGGCGGCGGGAGCGCCGGATCGGCGCCGCCGGCGGGTGGAAACGGAGGGACGGCGCCTCCGTTTTGATTTTTTTGAGGTGACCTAGAGAATCCGGGGGAGACTTCTCCCCCGGAAGGTGTACAAGAAGGTGTACGGAAGTTGTACGGGACGGAAATTCCGTCCGGATGGGAAAAGGAGATCCCGAATGACGATCAAAAACCCGAGCAAGTATCAGCTGGCCCTCTTTGAGAACGTTGCCAACGGAACCGGACATACCGTCGTTAAGGCAGTGGCCGGAGCTGGGAAGACCAGTTCAATTGTCGAGGCGCTTACTTATGTCCCACATGGTCTTCGAACCCTCTTCGTCGCCTTCAATAAGTCGATTGCGGAAGAGCTCAAGAAGCGCGCGCCGCACGGAGTCGAAGTCTCAACCCTTCATTCCTACGGCCTCAAGGTTATCACGCGGTCACTGGGGCGCCTACGCATCGACTCGCATCGAGTGGACGACATGGTCAGCGCCATGCATGGCAAAGATTCGAAGACATGGGACATGCGTCGCGATCTCGCGAAAACCGTTTCGCTCGCAAAGGGGCAGCTCGCCAGCGACGAAGCCGATATCGACGCGATCATCGATACCTTCGGCATCGAGTCGGCTCGGAACGGATCTCGCGCTGCGTTCATCCAGGATGTGCTCAAGATCCTGATCCAATGCACCGACGTCTCCGACGGCCGGATCGATTTCGATGACATGATCTGGCTTCCGGTCGTGTTGAACCTTTCTCAACCGAAGTACGACCGGGTGTTCGTCGACGAGACCCAAGACCTGAACGCAGCACAGATCGAGATGACGCTGCGCGCGGTCAACGACAATGGTCGGATCTGCGCCGTGGGCGACCCTAGGCAGGCCATCTACGGGTTCCGCGGGGCGGATTCGGCAGCCGTCGACAACGTGGTGAGCCGGCTCAAGGCGACCGTGCTGCCGCTCAGCGTCTGCTACCGCTGCTGCAAGGCGGTCATCCGGGAGGCGCAGGAAGTGGTTCCGGAGATCGAGTACGCGCCGGACGCAGACGAGGGATCGGTCAGCGAGGTAACCGTATCGGAGATGAAGAAGAACGCGCGCGCCGGAGATTTCATCCTGAGCCGAACGAACGCGCCTCTCATCTCGCTCTGTATGTACTTCCTCAAGAACGGACGCCCTGCGAGTATTCAGGGGCGCGACGTCGGTGCCTCGCTCGCGGCATTCGTCAAGAAGAGTAAGGCGCCGACCGTGGGAGCCCTTCGCGACTACGTCGAGGAGTGGCGCGGGATCGAGGTTGCCAGGCTCGCCGCCAAACACCGCGATACGCAAGCTGTCGACGATCGCGCGGAGTGCATTCTGGCGCTCAGTGAGGACGCGATGACCGTGTCCGACGTGCTCGAGAGCATCGAGTCGCTGTTTGCCGACAAGGACGAGCACTCGAGGATCGTACTGTCGTCGACGCACAAGGCGAAGGGACTCGAGCGAGATCGGGTGTGGATGCTCAACAGCACGTACCGGAGACGACCGGGGGCGGAAGAGGACAACCTGACCTATGTGGCTATTACACGGGCTCGGAAGACTCTCTTCATTGTCGAGGGTAGCGTGGGGCAGAAAAAGTGACCTCCCGCTTCGTCCAAGTCCCCGCCTCTGCCATCCGCGAACGGTTGGTGGGGGCGGGCTTCGAGCTGATGGAAGCTACAAGCGATGAGGAGGTGTACCTCAGGGTGCACGACAAGGACGAGCGGTACGCAATCAAGGTGTACTCGTCGATCCAACACGGAGAGTCTGCCGTCCGCGAGTGCGGGGCCGACGCTATCCGAGTGGTAGCTCTGTTTCAGCCTCGAGATCAAATCTACCCGATATTCAAGTCCGCGCGTGTGTACCGAACCGGCAGCGTTGAGGCTGTACTCGATCGCGTGATCGAGCGCGCTAGGGAGGCGTATGCGCGGTGTAACGAGCATCGAAAGAAAAATTCTGGGACGCCCGAGCGGAACCAGCAGGCGAAAACCCCGTCCCCCGGGAACACGTCTACTGGTTCCACTCGGGCGCCGAGATAGCCAATGTTCAGGCGTGACACATCGAAAAAATGTGAGCGCTGTGGAGCTCCAGGAGAATCCTATCCAATGGTTGGACTTCCGTGCGTGTTCGTTTTTAGGGTCGATTTCGATCGAATGGAAAATCATTCTCCAAAGGAGACCAGGCTTCGGGCTATCTTCGCCGGGGAGACTTGTGAGGCAGCCCTGATTCAGTCAGAGCGTTTCATCGCGCTGGAACGCACGGAAAATCAGGAATACAAAGGTTACGACGGCAAGACCTATCCCTATTGGTATGTCGAGCATGGCGTTATCGGCGAGCCGATCGATAAAACAAGGACGATCATTGGGATATGACTGTTTTCATAGGAAAAAAGAAATGAGGACTGGCGGCCGCATGTCGATCGAACTCTCCGGCGCGGAAGCGCGGGTGCTCTTCAACGAGATCGGTGACATTCCGAAACTTCTTGTGGGACCAAAGCTCCTCGAGCTCTACGTTCGACTCAGTAATATGCTCGATTTGAACGAAGAGGCTCACACTAAGAGCAGAAAACTAAAGTCGCCGGTGTCGGGGAATTCAGGGTCCTCGGCGCCGGCGCAGTAACTCTACTGGAGGAAAAATGGCATACGCTTGTCGAATTCTAGCTGACTCGATCTCTCCCGCTGGCCACCGACTCACGAGCTTTGAAGTTACATTTCCGCGTATTGTGTTGGCCGAATTCAATACTCATTGCATGCTATCGCGCAACAGCGCCTCGAGTCGTGCCATCCCAGTCGCCAAGCGAATCGATGCTGTCGAGACTGATCCATTCGTTCCGGAATCGTTTGGTCGAAACCAGAAGGGTATGCAACCTGGCGAACCTCTCGACAGCAAAGATGCGGCGGCAGCGCAGCTGGATTGGCTAGACGCTCGTGATGAGTGCATCCTTCGGGCGTCGAGTCTTGCTTCGCGTGGCGTGCATAAGCAGTACGCAAACCGCCTCCTCGAGCCATTTTCGTGGCATACGGCCGTGATCACGGCGACCGAATGGGACAACTTCGAACACCTTCGGTGCAATCCGATGGCGCAGGGTGAGTTCCAGAAAGCGGCGCAGCTCATGATGGCGGCGCGGACAAACAGCGAACCGCGCGCGCTCAACTGTAATGAGTGGCACTTGCCGTACGTCGAGCCTGACGCAGAGGTGTTTACTCTCAATTCGGTTGGATTGGATCCTTGGAAAGTCTCTGTCGGACGTTGCGCTCGTGTTTCGTACCTCACTCAAAATGGCGTACGAGACCCAGCCGAGGATGTAGCGCTCGCTGATCGTCTCCTCGAAAATGCTCACATGAGCCCTTTCGAGCACGTTGCGCGACCGATGACCGATACCGAGCTCGCTATCACCAGATCGTTCGATGTTGCGGTAAGCGATGGACCTATCTTGCGATACGGGTGTCCGCCGTCCATTCCGGCTCCGCGCGTATGCGGCGCAGCATGCGACGATCCATCGAAAAATCACATCTCTTTCGTGCGTGGCCCGCTCCATTACTCAGGCAAATTGAATGGCTGGATCTCTAGACGCGCGTTCGTGCATGGTGAGCACGACATCCTCGGGTATCGAAGTCAAGTTCACGGGTGAAAACATGTTGACACTTTCTAGACCAGCATATTTGGAAACGTCAGAGATCTCGCTCTCTCAGGAGTGCTCGTCCGCACGCTGGACGTACCATCGTCTGCTCGATTTCGAGCAGGAACACCAACGAGTACTCGACGCCGCAGCGGAAACCATCGCGCCAGGGATCGTGCGCATCGGACGCATCGTGGCACGCCTGGCGAGACGAGCACGTCGAGCAGAACACACGTCCGCAGGAGCGTGGTGTCCGAACCCGCGACCTGAGCTCGCTGACCGACTCCGTGAAAAGCTCGTGGAGCTACGGGTACAACGCAATGCAGATCCGCGATGGAAAGTCGCTCTCGGATGGGCTGACGAGGAGGTTGGTGAGTCGAAAGCTGTTCGACGACGGCGTGCGAAATCGCCCGACAAGGTCAAGCGTCGCAAGGGTGAGACTGACGAAGCATTCGCGAAACGGTTCGAGCTTCTCACGCACGACGAGACCGATGAACACTACGGGGAGAAGCTCACCAGCCAACCGCGCAGGACGCGACGTGAGGCATATCGCACAGAGCTCTACGCGACTCGGCGCATTTATTGGGGAACATGGAACGCTTTGGTGCGGAGCGTCGATCAGGCTCGGAAGGATGTCCTGAAAGCGCGCAAGGTTGGCATGCCGGCGGATTTGCGGCGTCCCAAGTACCGCGATCCGGTGACGCTCGCGGCCGACAAGGGCGGCTTCAGAATCGTGGAACGAGGGTCCGTTTGGTGGACGATCGAACTACGAATCGGCGTCGCGGACGAGTGGGTTCGCTTCCGCGCGAAGTGCGGAACGTGGCACGACGTACCGAGCGGCGCGAACATCCGTACATTGAAGCTCACCCGCCGGAAGGATGGCGAGCGTTGGGCCTACTCGGTCAGCATGGCGATCGAGATGGAGAAGCAATCGATCCCGCGCGCGGAGTCACGAATGGTGGCGTTCGACTGGGGCCACCGCGAACATGGACATCCGCGCTGGCGAGAAGGTATTCGTGTCTTCACATGGCTCGGAGACGACGGCGCAATCGGTGAGGTTCTCATTCCAGCGGAATGTCGGGATGCGCTCGACGAGATCGACTCACTGAAGAGCCGTGTAGATACGGCCTACGACGCGCGCCGCAAGACACTCGGACTTTCGCACAAGAATCGATTTTTGTATCGACGCGAACTGATGCGCTCGGGCGTCCGCACTGCCGAGGAGACTGATTGGCTTCGGTGGGAGATGCGATACGAGAGAAGGATCGCTGCGCGACGAAAGCGCATCATGAATGTGCGGCGCGAGCTCTATCTGCGAACGGTGCGAGATCTTCGATCTCGTTACGCGATCTTCGCCTTCGAGGATGAGAGCGTTGCTCAAATCAAGGTAAAGCAGAAAGATGAAGAAATGAAGCGCCGACAGCGGAGCACCAGGGACATCTCGGCGCGTTACGAGTTCGTGAGTCTGTGCGAGCGGTTCGGTGCCGAGATTTTGACCGTACCTGCTCGCAACACTACGAAGGAGTGTCCGAACTGCGGCGTGCTCGCGGAAAATGGCCCGGAATTGTTGATCGCGTGTCCTGGATGTGGGGTCGTTCGTGACAAAGATCGCGGTGCTGCGAGGGTCATTCTCGCTCGGGCGACGGAGGCGCTCGCAAACCGTGCTGCATGATAGCGAAATCACTAGAGGTCTCTTGGGGCCTCTATCGACAGCTGCGTGGAGCTTCGAACACCACGACTCCGCCTCCGAGCGCCGCGCCGCCGTCGCGGCGGCGGCTATCGACAGCTGCGTGGAGCTTCGAACACCACGACGGAGCGCGTCGTCCACCGTGCACCGAGTATGGCACCTATCGACAGCTGCGTGGGGCTTCGAACACCACGACAAGTAGCGCCGCTGGCCGGCGGCCGATGCCGATATCATGCTCTCAACAGCTGCGTGGAGCTTCGAACACCACGACCCGAAGAGCCGACATGCGCGGCCGACGAGCCCGCTACTCTCACAGCCGCGTGGGGCTTCGAATGCCACGACGTCGAGTTCGGCGGACCAAGGAGGATCGCGCCCGTGGCATTCAACAGCCGCACGGGGCTTCGAGTGCCGTGACGGTGCGCTCGGGGTCGGCATCTGTCTCAACAGCTGCGTGGGGCTTCGAGTACCACGACGAGGAGTGGTCTCGGCTCATTCCCCACGCCATTGTCTCTCAACAGCTGCGTGGAGCTTCGAGTACCACGACCAGGAGCACGTCGCTCTAACTCAACAGCTGCGTGGAGCTTCGAATGCCACGACGGAGACGACGAGGAGGCCAATTTTCTCTCAACAGCTGCGTGGAGCTTCGAAAGCCACGACAAGCCGCAGGTGCAAAGCCACGCTGGCTTGCACGACTCTCAACAGCTGCGTGGGGCTTCGAATGCCACGACCACTGGTGACCCACGGCGAGCGGATAGAGCCGCTGCGGTCTCTCAACAGCTACGTGGAGCTTCGAGTACCACGACGTGACGCGGGCGGTGTGGCAACAGCCGCGCAGAGCTTCGAATACTGCGACGGGGTCGAACCCAATGTCCTCCTCAATAAGCTGCGTGGAGCTTCGAATGCCGCGACTACGGGCAGATTCTGGACCTTCAGTGGCCGCGCGGGGCTTCGGGTACCGCGACAACGCGATGCATCGTTGGTTTTGCCTTTCCGGCTATCGAAAGCTGCGTAGAGCTTCGAATGCTACGATCAACTCAACTCAGTCAGTCTGATCTATCAACAGCTGCATGGAGCTTCGAATGCCGTGATGCAAGCTTGAAGAGCGGACCAATACTGCGACTCGGTGATTCGAGCCACAGCCGCGTGAGGCTTCTAATGTCACGACCTCGGCGCTATGCCGTCTCTGCCACTAATAGCTCTCAAATAGCCGTGCTAGGCTTCGAATACAGCAACCAGGACGAAAAGTCCGTGAAGATTTTCGCGATGTCAATCAACATCAGTATTGGACTTCCTCTCAACAGCCGCGTAGGGCTTCGAATATCTCGACATCTGAAACCTCTCGCGCCAGTTAAAAACAGCTGTGTGGAGCTTCGAATGCCACGACTCGGTCAGCCACGTCAGTCTTTGGACCCGGATCTAATCAACAGCCGTACGGGGCTTCGAGTGCCGTGGACTACAGAACGGAGCGCGTCACGCATTCCGCGACGAGCTCATCAACAGCCGCGCGGGGCTTCGAGTGCCGCGACTTGCTGCCAAGGAGCTATCAACAGCTGCGTGGAGCTTCGAATGCCACGACACGATGCACCGCCCTTCCCACGCGACCGCGCGACGAGCTCTCAACAGCTACGTGGAGCTTCGAGTACCACGACGCGGCGGGTTTCCGCGGAACGTTTCCACTTTCGGCACATCTCAACAGCTGCGTGGAGCTTCGAGTACCACGACAGCCGCTCCGTGTAACCGTCCTTCCGGTTCGCGAACTCTCAACAGCTATGTGGAGCTTCGAATGCCACGACCAGCTGCCCTCGCGCGGACGGATTACCGTCGAGGCCGGCTCTCAACAGCTGCGTGGGGCTATATCAACAGAGAGCTTCGAATGCCGCGACTACGGGCAGATTCTGGACCTCAATAGCCGCGTGGGGCTTCGAAAATCACGACCGCGAGCTGATCGCAGCCATCCGAGATCAACAGCTGTGTGGAGCTTCGAAAGCCACGACTGCGCGTCGCACACTGGTACCCGTCTCTCAACAGCTGCGCGGAGCTTCGAGTGCCGCGACCACGAGCGTCACCCCGAAGGCGTGTCTGTCGTGCACCTATCAACAGCTGCGTGGGGCTTCGAGTACCACGACGGCGCGTGGACGGAACGAAGAGATCCCGTGATGCAGACAGATTCTCAACAGCTGCGTGGGGCTTCGAGTACCACGACATCTCATCTGCGCCGCCCCCCATCGAATTCTCAACAGCTGCGTGGGGCTTCGAGTACCACGACACGGCGGCGTCCCATCCCCTGCTATAGAGGCGCGCGTGCTTCTCAACAGCTGCGTGGGGCTTCGAAAGCCACGACAACCGGCGGCCTCTTTCTTTTGTACCCGGCAGGCCTGACGCCTATCAACAGCTACGTGGGGCTTCGAAAGCCACGACCTAGCGCACGCCCCCCATCTGCGCTTGAAGCGCCGTGCTATCAACAGCTACGTTTCGAATGCCGCGACCAGGTCCTCCGCGATGGCGTCGCGCCGCTCGGTCCTATCGATAGCTGTGTGGAGCTTCGAATACCACAACTCAGGGTTCCTTATTTCCTTCCCAGCAAAATAATGAAAAATCAGAATCCAATCGCACACCCATTCCTGAAGTTCGCCGGCGGAAAGACGCAGCTCTTACCTGAGATTCTTCCGCGCCTCCCCGCGAAGATTAAAACCTACTACGAACCGTTTCTCGGTGGCGGCGCGGTCTTTTTCGCGTTGGCTGCGGAGAAACGGTTCGAGCGTGCAGTACTCTCGGACGCAAACAAAGAGCTCATGAATTCGTACGCTGCTATAGCGGCTTCGTTGGATCGCATTATCTCATTGCTACGAGAACACGAGTCCGCGCACTCCAAGACATACTTTTACGAAGTGCGAGCCTCAGAAATGAAGCTAGCGATATCGAAAGCAGCGAGATTCATCTACTTGAATCGCACCTGCTTCAACGGTCTTTATCGCGTCAACAAGTCAGGCAAGTTCAACGTACCTTTTGGGGACCACAAGAATCCAACCATCTGCGACGAAGAGAACCTGCGTGCTGTATCGGCGGCTCTAGAGAATGCCCACGTCTCGGCATGCGATTTCGAAGAAGCGATTTGGATTGCACGAAAAGGCGACGCGATATACTTCGATCCGCCGTACGTACCCATCTCTGCAACATCTAACTTCGCTGCCTACACAAAAGATGGTTTCGGCCCCGACGAGCAAGAACGTCTCCGTCACGTCGCAGAGAAGCTCAGCACGAAAGGCGTGTTCGTTCTGCTATCGAACTCCGACACTCCGTTCGTGCGTGAGCTATACCAAGGGTTCGTCATCGAGAAGGTGCGCGCTCGGCGAGCGATCAACTCAAAAGGAGACAAGCGCGGTGATGTTGGCGAATTATTGATTCGAGGTAGATGAGTATCCTGATTTAGGAGCCCTAGTTACATAGCATGTCGTCTTTCAATATTTCTGGACTCATGCTCTTACCGCAACACAGGAAGAAACTAGAAATACTTGTTGCGGCAATCGCGCATCATCGCGTTCATGGTAGGTTTCCTACCCGCAGTATGGTTGCGCGCTTTCTAAGCGACGTCACAGGTAAAAAACGTAATCTAGATGACGTTTCACGTCTTGTTCACACTATGGATCGATGGAATGTGATTTCCGTGACTACTCCGGTAGGAGAACGACTTCCACTGATCCACGTGTTAAGTCTCGGTTTTGATACGCTCACGGATCTTCTCGGGTATGATCCGCGTACGGAAGGAAATTCATGTCCCAAAATGCTGCCTCTAGAGGAATAGCACCTCTAATGGAAGAGCGTCGCAAGCTCGCCGAAGAGAATATTCGTCTGCGCGAACGTTGCGAGCGACTTCGCAAGGCGATAATTTTAACCGACGCCGATCACTGTCGCTGTGGAGCGTGCGGCGGGGAATGGCAAGCCGGCGCCACAGAATCGCACTCATCCGGTTGCGTAGCTGCTTCAGACGAGCCTCGAGCGTCGAGTTCGACCCAGAACTCCCGCGGGGCGGCATCGAAGCGCAGGCGGTAAGCTGCTTCGAGCATCGCGGCTAACAGCATCATAGAAATGTGATCGGCTGTGCCGAAACAGGCATTGCAAGCGCGAGCGAGAGCGTTCGCGTAAAGAGCCCGCTCAGGAACGTCGGTGCTGGTACCGTCCCAGGTGGGAGTGGCGCATTCGGCGGTGGTCCAGCTGTTTCCGGTGCTACGAACTGTCCAAGCGCAGCCGAGAGCTGATCGTTCGTAGGTGGTACGGCGCTAAGGATCAAAAAGGCTGCAGTCGCCTTCTTATTGACCACGGATCCGATATTGCCTTTCGATCCGGCGTCGCTGTTGGTGCCAACATTGTTGGTTCCAGTGTTGTTGTTATCGATTCCGGTGAATGGGGCAGTAAGTTTCACGAGACTCGGTGTAACTGAATCGACGACATACGTCACTTCGACCACGCCAAAGGCTGTGTTGTTCTGAAGCTGTTCGGCGAATTGAATAATACTCCCGGGAGAGAGTACGCCCGTCTGGTCGACTGTGGTTGGCACGTTCGTCGAACCTGTTGTGACGATGAAGTCGCCAGCGAGCTGCGGTTTGCTGTTCGACTGTTGAGCGATTGAAAAATACGACGGTGGTAGATATGCCAGATGTTGCGCAATGAGCAACTGTGCCTGGTCCGTGAGCGGACCTCTGAAATTATCTGGCGTCTTACTCGCTAGCGTTATCGACGGGAGATCCTCTGATAGTTCGACGAGCGTGATTTGGCCGACGCTGCTCCCGAAACTTCCGGCGGCAAGAATCTGCATTCCGTCGATCTGCGCGATGTCGACACTGCCAACAGCAAGAATCAACTGTACTGGACGTTTGCCGGTAAGCAACGCCGCCACGTTGAACGGGCCCCCGCCAGTTGAGTCGTGATAGGTCAGGATCACGGTATGTGCACCGGGACCTGCGGAGATAGCTGGCGACGTTGCGACGGCAGCTGTGTCCAAGGGTGACGTCGAATAGATTGCTGCCTTTGTCACCGGAGCAACAACTTCTTTGAATGCTCCCGTGTTACCCATCGTTCCTGTGTACGCAGACGAAAGAACGATCTGCGTCGAACTGAGAACTGATGCGACTGTGTAGGAGACACCGGGTTGCGAAAGAAACTGGATGGTATCGCCAGGATTGATCGACGGTAACTGCGTCGCACTCGTCGCGACTCCGAAAAGTCCTGTTGTCGGAAAGAACGATCCGGGAAGCGTAACCGTTCGACGTAGCGGATACGGAAGCACCGGCGGACTCGAGGTACGCGGATGGCATGGGAACGGAAACGGCGCAAAGGCTGTGGGACTCATATTGAGCGTCAACGTTCGAGTCGCGACGTTCCCGAATGTAGTGGTCTGGTCAGTCGCAACGGTGAGCCCGAAGAGCTGTCCGAGCACCGGATCGGTGTGGATGTTCGTGTAGAGCGGCACGGCGGCGAGCTTCGTTGCAGCCCCGGCGGCTCCGAGAGAGGTTCCAGCGGCGTCGACGGCCCATGCGAGGATGATTTGGTCCGGCATGACCTCGAGAATACCAGAGAGGGGGACGTCCCCGCTTGAAGCCGTCTACTAGCCGCGAAAATGCCGTGTGGCTGCCGATCAGTATGCCGGGGGTGTCCGTATTGTGTGGCTACGGAATGATGCGTTTTCGCGTCTTAGGGCGAGCTTTATCTGTTTTCTGGACGTCTTTGGCCATGCGTGATAAGCCTCGTTCTCACGCATACCCCCACGAATGTCGGATAACCAGATAACTAAAATTGCTGCTTCCGACGCAATTGCGGCGGCGCAGAACGAGTTAGCGGCGCTCGACGAACGAGCGCAGGAAGAGGTCGACAAGGCCATCCCGGCTAACACCAGGCGTGCCTACGAGTTCGAACTGGCTTGTTTCGCCTCTTGGTGCGCTCGCCATGGTGTTCGCGCGGTGCCGGTCGAGCCGCGTGTACTTCGGGGCTACCTGCAAGAGCTAGCTGAACGCGGACGCGATCAGGCGGACGTCCCAAAAGGTAGACCGAAGGGTCCGCTCGGGTACAGCGCCCTGATGCGCGCTCTGGCGGCAATCTGTCGTAGCCATCAACAAGCAGGTCATCTAAGCCCTTGGAAACACCCAGTTATCGAAAGCGTGCGCGATAAGTTCGCTAGAGTTCTAGGGAAAGCACCGAAGAAACAGAAGCAGGCGATTGAGGCTGTTGGGGAAGAACTACTGTTCCGAGTTTGCGACTTGATAAGCGAAGACATTCGAGGTGTTAGGGATCGCGCAATGCTTCTCGTTGGATGGTCTGGCGGCGGGCGCCGTCGCAGCGAAATAACTGCCGCACGTGTTGAGGATTTTACCGAGATCGAGGAGGGGATTCGGTGGTCGATCCCGCGCAGTAAAGCGGATCAGGTTGGTAAGGGCCTGGTAGTACTAATGAAACCGTCAGACGATGAGCGGTACTGTCCTGTCTTGGCGTTGCGGCGCTGGCTCGAAGTCTCGGAGATTAAGAACGGTCCAGTGTTTCGTGGGGTCGACGCAGCCACCGGCAAAATCATGGATCTTGCGCTTGCGCCCGAAGGGGTATCGCGTCGAGTGCAGTACTACGTGAAAAAACTCGGTTTGGATCCGGCTGATTTTGGAGGCCACTCGCTGCGCAGTGGCTTCGTTACAACGGCACATAGGCTAGGGGAAAGTCCGGCTGATATCGCAGTTTCCACCGGACATCATGGCGTGAATCAGGTCAACGAATACATCCGACGAGCAGGACTTCAGGATGCGGCTGGCCCCGGGTTACTCAATAAGGCGCTTGCGCGTCGAGGCGAGAAGAAACTGGAGGAGAAATGAGCTTCAGTGAAGATGACGCTAGAGCGAAGTATTACATCGCCTCGGCACGCGCTCTGCTTAAGGCAGACGCAGAACGATCGATGATCGAAATCGAAGCTGACAGATCGTGTGTTGTGTACTTCATACAAGAGAGTGCTATCGGCGCTATCAAGATCGGAGCTACGGGCAACTTGAAAAGACGCCTCGATATGTTGCGCGTGCACTCGCCGCATGAAGTGAGCGTTTTGGCGTGTGTGCCTGGCGATGAGCGCCTGGAAAAGTATCTACACGACCGCTTTCGCAGTTCGCGTATCCGAGGGGAGTGGTATCGCGCCACACCTGAACTGTTTGTATGTATCGAAGAGTTAAAGGTACGCCGCCCACTGCTTTCCGATTCAGAGCATGCGTTTGTCGAAGAAGCCGGTAAGACATTTGCGCAACCGTTCGCTGAGCGACCCAGGCGGAAAAAACGAAAATGGAAAGACGTTGTTGCGAATCTCATCGAGAATTCGGCTGGGCGTGGGCTTCTGGATGAAGGGTTCTCTAGCCGTAAAGAGGAGGAACCGACGTAATGCGAAAACGCCTAATCTGCAAACGCTGCCACCGTCTCCGTCCCATCAAAGAGAGGGGCTATTGCGCCGAGTGCGGTGGTATCTTGCGCGCCGCCGAGCAACCGAAACCGGTCGCCGCGGAAGCTGCCACCGACGACGGATACGAGGAGTTCGCGCAGGGTCTGATCATGGCACACGCATTTTCTTTCAGCGCGAGTCGCATTGCGCCAGACGAAGATAGGCACGCCAAAGCGGGCCGATACTGCAAATGCGGCAACCCGTCCACATCCGAAGATGGCAGTTGTGCCGCGTGCATCGAGAAGTGGGCGCAGGAGCTCTCGACCGGGCTCGTCGAAGCCGGTGAGACGCCGGACGGCGCGTTCGAGCTCGAGGACGGAACCGTGTTCGATCTCAGCGTTACGGGTGAGTTGTGATCGTGACGGGCGTAGCGCCACTGGTGGTAGACTACATCGGTGCGATCTCCCGCCATCTGCCGACGCTGTCACCGCGTCCGAGCCGTCGACTGGGCGCGTCTCTGTGATCGGTGCGCACGGGAGCTTGACGCGCTAGGCCGGCCGCAAATCAGAACCCCCATTCCCCTGCAACCCCCCGCGACGGAGGAAGCGGTGACGGAGGTTGATCCGCCGCCGTCTTCCAACCAGAGCGAACCCCGGCTCCGATAGCGATGACCGCCGACGCAATGAGCGCGAACGGAAACCACTCAGGTAGTTCCGCTTTTTTGGCCATTAGCCGGCACAGGGACGTGCGGTGATCGCCCCGTTCTCGAAGGCGAAGAGATAGACGACGCCATCCGGTCCTTGGACCATCGACGGCTGCCCTTTGGAGACGCTGAGAGCCACTCGCGCAGCCGTAGCCATCGCCGGCGGTATGTCGACGGGCGCGCCCCACACACGGCAATTGGCGGGCAGCGATGGTGTGTTTGGGGTGAACGGGACCCCCCACCACGGGGCTCGCCCGCTCGACCAACGGATCCCTGATGCTGGATGCCGTTCACCGCCAGGCGAGGCATGGAATGCGTGCGCCGGGTGCGGAAGGTGCGGGGGCGCACTGAGCGCGCCAGGGTAGGGCGGGTAGGCAGGTGTGGCGCCAAGTCCGTGAACACCGGAAGTGAGTGAAGACGGATATGGCGGGTACGGAATATCTCCTGAGGCAGTCGAGGTAATTGCGGCGGCTGGGACAGTTGCCGCCGGTGCCGATGGTACAGATGCTCTCGACGGTTCGGGCGGCTTCGGTGTTGGCTTTGGCGGCTCTGGTGCATGAGGGGCCGGTTTTGGCGGTTCCGGAGCATGAGGTGCTGCCTTTGGCGGCTCCGGCGCATGCGGCGCGACTCTGGGCGGCTCAGGCGCGTGCGGCGCCGCCTTCGGAGGAACGACCGCGGCAGCAATCGCTGCCTTTGCTGCCATTGGCGTGCTCGCCACTGCCTGCACGACGTTGCCGAGCCATGGGAGATGTTTCTCCTGCGTCTTCAGGGCAGCATCAAAACCCTGACGTACGGCGGCAGGTAGCTGACTACGTACGGCCGTGAGCGCTTTCTCGTTCATCCCCTCGTGACCGAGTAAGCCGGCCGCCATCTGAAAACCCCTCGTTGCATCGCCAGGCGCGACGGATTTGATAGCTTCTGCGAGCCCCGGTGTCGACGAAAGCGCTTGCTGTCCGGCGGCAAGTACCGCCTGAAGCCCTTCAGGCGCGATACCGACGAGTCCTTTCGCAAGTGCGTTTTGGATCTTCTCGCCGGTTGCGACAGAAACGCCGATGTCGAACGCTTTTCTGGCGGGACCATCCGGAACAAGATTTCGAGCGCTCTCGATTGCGGCCTTGGCGACGTTCTCGCCAGAGGCGACTTTCATCGCAGCGTCGAAACCGGCAGCGGCGATAGGACCACCCGGGATCGCTCCGCGGATTGCAGCCTTCGCCGCTTCGTCGATACTTTTACCCTCGGCGAGCGCTGCGCCTGCTCCGATAGCTGCCGCGACTCCGGTACCGATACCCGGGACGAGAGACACGACGGTTTGTGCGTACGGAGCAACGTCTTTGACGATTTTGACCTGATCCTTGAGCGCTCCAACGAGTGCGTGATCGAGTCGTTCGCCAGTTGCGATGTTTTTTGCGAGATTGAGAGGTGCGACCGCTGCCTCACCAACGATATGCGCCAAATCTCCTACGACTGGGATGCTCGAGATGGCGTGACCAACATCTGAGATCGCTTTGCCGGGATCGAATCTTGTGGTGATTGTCCAGCTTCGCTTGGCGGCATCGCGTAGGTAGCGGTCGTGATCCTCTTTCCTCTTCGGAGTCGACTGCCAAAACTTGTCATCCGGGCGCGTGTTGACATCGTTGGGTTTGTCGTAACCGTTCATCTCCGCAAGTCGTGCGGTACGCGCCGCTATTGCAGCCGTGTCATTGGCTTCGGTCTCTTTTCGAAGCGCAATTCTGTTGGCGTCCACATCCTGAATCACAGCCATCGCAAAACCGGTCCAGCGCTGGCGGTCGGCGTTGGTCGCATTTTTGATGTGTATCTGAAGCCATCCGGGCCATTCGCTTCCAAGTCCTATTTCGTCCATGGCGTCAAGATCGTATCACCATCTTGAGAAAATGGGGATTGGTCAAACCGTTGCGAATTCGCTGGATTCGCCGCGCGGCTCGAGGTCCAGGAACACCGAGTTCTACGAGTGCCAGTCCCGCGATGACCCCGGAACGGTTACGCCCCTGCCAACAAGTTACGAGTACGCGTTGTCCGGAGCGAATTTGCCGAGCGACTTCGTACGCGGTGTCTCTGATCAGTGCTTTCTCTTCTCTGGTCGGCGGAGGGCCGTCGTCGAGCGGTACATGAATGACTTCGTATCCGGGTATCTCCGGTTGGTATTCGATTGCCGCGAGCACGATAGTATCGAATGGGATTTCGACGCTAATCGGCGGAGCACTTCCTTGCGCTAACCTTTGCGACAGATACGAATACCCCATCACGTTGCGGCGAGTAGGGTCACTCCGTGATGCAACCCCCATGGCTTCACCGGCCCTCCAGGCTCATGGTAGTGCTGCTCGATCCATGTAGCGTACATTTTCCCATCCGAAGCTGTAAACGGTGCGAGTGTTCCGTACGGCATCGACGTAAATCCAGGGGTACTTCGAAGAGCGTTTGCCTGTGCACGTAGATCTGATGTGACCTCAGAACTGGTTACTCGACGCCACCCGGGTGGTACGGCAAGCGAGACTTTTTTAGTTTCTCCGTAAGTAGTGGGTGGTACTGCTGTTGATACAATCGGTGTTGCGCGTGATTTTCGCGCAAGAAGAAACACAGCTGTTGCTGCTGCGGCTGCTCCTCCAAATACGATCCAGTTCGATTTCAAGCGAACCTTCGCACTGGTAGTGTTCGGTAGGCTACGTATCCAGCGGTCGCTGCGAGACCAAGAGCAGCGACCACCACAAGCGCATCAGATCCTTTAGTGCGCTGTGGCGCGATCACTTGTGTTTCAGGCTGCACGTCTTGAAGTCTAGCAATCAACTTATTCAAAGATGGGTACGTGCTACCGAGATACGAATTCAAAGCGTTCTGCCACGCGGTTACGTCGCCTGAGTCTGCCGCCACAAGGCCGCCGTATCGATCCAGAGCCTTCAGCATCGAATACGCACCGGATCTCGCGTCTGAGAATGCGCGGAATTTCAGTGGCGAGGAAACTTTTGGATTATAAAACCACGATACATCGTCGCGCGACGTGGTCACATTTCCGACGTTCCAGTTGTACATCGATTGCCACTCAGCTGTTTCGTTTGCGCTGAGCGCTAGTGGCCAAAGCCACGAGCTTTTTGCCGGAAGATCGCGAGATCTCAGCGTACGATACGCCTCGACAATAGCGCCGGCGACGTGCGGCGCATTACTCGGCGTTAGAGCGGCGGCGACCTGCATTAGCGCGAAGGGGTACGACGCGGTTCCGGATCTGGACCTGGCGCGACGGAAGGCGAACTCGTATCGAGTTTCGTGCTGCGTACGACTTCAAGCTTCGGTGGTTCGTATTTTTCTTTCGTCATGGCAACGCGACGACCTCCGAGAGGTTACTGGTGTTCGCGAACGGAAGCGTCGCCCACGTCTTGTCGGTTCCGGCGATGCGAGCATCGACGGTGGAGCCGGTAAGGGAGGGCAAAATATCGTACTGAAATGCGGCCATCGAGTAGGTTCGAATCCCGAAGGCGTACCCGCTCGTTGGCCCCCAGAGACGCGCGTTGTTGTGCTGGTAGCTTGCACATCCTGGGTCTACCTCCCACGCGACGCCGCCTGAGGCGGTCGCTCCTGCTTGAACCTGCGCGCCGTTCGCTTCGATGAAGCCAGCATCAGTCTGGAGCACGCGGCCGCCGTCGAGCGTGATCGCGTTCTGCATTTGCAGGGTCGCCGAACCAAAGACGTTCAGCGTCGACTGAAAGACGCAGTCGGCCATTCCCAGGGTCGAATTCAATCCAACTGTCATGCTCGACTTGAAGATGGATTGATCAACGTGGCAGGTCGCGTTCACGAAGCCAGCGAAGCAATTCGAGTCGAAGGAACATCCGACGAACTGAACGCCGGAAACGGTCGACGGATCCGACTGAGGACGCCAATACTGGAACGAGGCGAAACCGCTCGAGGGATCGCTCGTGAAGTTCATGTCCTTCCATAGGAAGCGTCCAGCGCCTTTGACGCGGAGATCCATGCGCCCCTGAAACGTCGTCTGGAGAGTATCGACGACGTAGGAATCACCCGGGGACGGGTTTACTCCGGTCGCGATCACATTGCCCGGCGGCGCGTTCGACGTGAAGCGCGACCACCCGGTCACCTGGGCGACGGTACCGGTCGTACCCCCCTGAGTGTAAGTGATGGCCCCGCTCGTGGCGCCGCTCGTTGTCCGGAGACGTTGCCCACGTGAGAACGAGCCCGCACCGTCTGTTGCCGTTCCACGGGTGTTCGAGCCTGAAGCAGTTGGCGTGAGCGCCGAGAAGGTCGACGCGACGCTTGAACTGACGGTCCCCTGGATCGTGACGAGGATGCCGGTTCCGATGTGCAAGTCGAGCGGTCCGAGATCGGTCAGTGTTCCTGCGGCGACAGTGACAACGACGTTCGAGGAGACGTCGTTCCAGCGCATCCGATTTCCCCATTCGACGAGTGTCTTGAGCGGCGCACCGAGCGTCATGCCGCTGTTCCGGTCGTCGCCCGAGACAGGGTCGATGAACCATGTCGTGACGTACTGGGCGAGCTGGTTTCGAATGTATTGCCGGATAGCTAAGGCCCCTGCGGGCGCCGCCGGTGCGATGACGTTCAGCCCGTCCGCGGCGGGAGTTGGGGAAGGTGCGACGAGGTAGAGATACTGGTCGTTCACTACGCCGACGGTTACCACCGTGAGATCGTTCATCGTCGTCAGATCCGCTGCAGCGAGTGCCTGCGGCGACGCGAACGCGGTCTGGGTGATCTGGCTCTGACGAACCTTCTCGGTCATCGCGATGTTCCTACGGTGACTGGTTTACAGTGAGCTGCTGAATGAAAAGTTTCGTGCCGCTCGCGAGAATGAGTCCGCTTGCGCCGATCATGTTCGCCTGTGCGAAGATGACCGTCGGAAACCCGGCTGGCGTCCCGGAGTAAGGGATCTCATTTCCGAGTCGATTCGCGTTCAGGGTCATGGTGAGGACGGAGGTGCCCGAGTGAAGATCCGTCACCGAGACGTCAGAGGTCGTCGTCGATGAGCTCGCCAGAGTGACCTGGGTCTCGCTCGGCTGTACGTTCAGAGCAAACTGAAGCTGGACGAAGTAGAATCCGTACTGGCACGCGAATGCCGGGGAGGCCCCGAAGCTCCCCCCTGGGAAAGCGACGACGCCGAACGAGTCGGAGATAAACTCGAGCGAGCTGAAGGGGATGATCAACGGAACGCCGCTCGAGAAGGCGGTGTTCGTCGCTAGACCGAGTCTTGCGAAGGGGCGACTGCCGTAGGTTCGATTGCTCACAGGTCAGGTTCCTCCCGGACCATACGTCGCGCCGTTCGTCAAATCGACGAACTGATCGGAGTAGGAGTGGAAGACATTGTTCGCTGCCACCTGCTGTGACGCGATCATGCCTGGGATGGTCGGGGTTGCTCCGTACATGAACGTCGATCCGCCAGACACGTAGATCCCGAACTGTAGTCCGGTATTGTTTGCGCCCCAGACATACGACGAGGAGCCGTTGAAGACCATCTTCGCGCCTTCGGTGACCAAGATCGCGCCGGCCGGAGGTGTGCCCGAGAGTCCGACAAAGGAACAGTCGAAGCCGTTCGAGAGCCAGTTGCCGCTCCGGATGGTGAGGCTCGAGGTTCCGCCTCCGACGATTTGCACCGATTCGAGCTGTGACACGTAAGAATCAATCGACGTGAGCGAGCCAGATACGACAACGGCTGCAAGTTGAATATTACCGCCCTGCAGGGTCGAGCTGCCTCCGAAGTTACCTCCGAATTTGCTGCAACCGATGATCCCTGTCGAGTCCTGGAAAAAAGCCCCGAAGGGGAAGTCGCATCCGTAGACGAATGCCCCGAGAGCGTTTGGATTTTGGTTTGACCAAATCCGGCAAGCGTCGGTCGCGATAGTGCTCGTATCAAGGAGCGCGATGACGCTACGACTCGTTCCGATAGCACGGATCTGGAATCCAGGAATGAGGCTGTCGAGTGTATCGACTACGAAGATGTCGCCTGGATCGGGATTCAGTTCGGAAAAGACCGGAGCGATCCCGCCGGTGAGCTTCGCCCAACCGTTCGTGTTCGAATCGGAACCGTCGATGGTGTGGGTCGTCCAGGTGATAGCGCCGACGTTGTTCGCATTTGCGGCTGCGGTCACTCGAAGGCGTGCGTTCTCTGCGATACTGATCCCGAGGTAACTGAGGAGCGCACGCGTGTTCGTCGCGCCATTCTGGGGCGTGCTCGAAACCACCGCGTAGTTCGGGCTTGAGGTGACATGCCCTTGGATAAGGAACTCGATACCGTCGACGTCAGCGAAGATGATGTCGAGATTGATGGCGTCGAAGGTTCCCGCGGCGAGCGTAACGAGCACGCTCTGTTGGATGACACCCCCCTTCAGACGGTAGCCGAGCTCGCGGAACGTGCGGATGGCAGTGAGCGCGGTCGATCCGTCGAGCTCATCGTTTCCGTTCACCGGATCGATGTACCAGTTCGTCTGGAGCCACGCCTGATAGTTGCCCCAAAAGAGTCGTACCCAGACGGCTCCTGCCGGCGCGAGCGCGAGGACGACGCTCGTCCCGTCGACGGCGCCGATGAGACTCCCGGGCGCGTTCTTCACAAGCTCGTAGCCGTCGTTGATGGTGCGGGTGTAGGCAATGGCTCCGTCGGCGATGCCCGTCGCGTCGGTGTTCGCCATCTGGTTCACCGAGGCGAACAGGATGCTCGCGCCAGGGCCCGCGGGGCCGGTCGCACCAGTGAGACCTGTTGGTCCCGTGCGTCCCGTGAAACCGGTTGGTCCGGTTGACCCTAGATTACCCGTGGGTCCCGTGCGTCCGGTTGGTCCAGTAAATCCGGTCGGTCCCTGCGTACCGGTCGTTCCGGTTGGCCCGGTGCGTCCCGTCGAACCGGTCGGCCCCGTGCCGAGGGCCCCTGTCGGTCCGGTCGGTCCCGTGCGACCCGTCGCGCCCGTCGGACCCGTGCCGACAGCGCCAGAAGGTCCCGTGGGTCCCGTTCCGCTCGCTCCGGGGACGTCGTAGAAGAAGTCTAGCCGGTAGTTCCCGTCGAGGTTGAAGCCGGCGACGCTCTGGTTCCAGTAACAGCGATCACCCAGAACGATGGCGCCTTGCGCGCGCGCCGTCGCGCCGCCGTCGCCCGAGAAATAGCAAGAGACGCCGATCTTGGTACCGTTGCCGACGCTGTAGAGGACTCCGTCTGCGGCGACTGAGGTGTATCCGATGGGAGTCGCGGCAATCGCCGTCGCGGTCGCGAGATCTCCGTCCGCTGTCGTGACGGAGGCGACCATCTGTTTGTTCAGGGCGGATGGCGCGTTGGCGATGTTCGCAGGCCCGGTCGGTCCAGTGGCGCCGGTGTTTGCAGCCGTCCCCTGGGGTCCCGTAGAGCCGGTCGGTCCGGTCGTTCCTGTCGCACCGGTGTTTGCCGCCGTACCCGCGGGTCCTGTCGCACCAGTGACGCCCGAGGCGCCGGTCCACCCGGTAGGCCCTGTTGCGCCCGTTATGCCGGTTGGTCCGGTACGTCCCGTTGGACCCGTCGCGCCGGTGTTCGTAGCCGTTCCGGCGACGCCGGTCGGACCCGTGAATCCAGTAGGTCCGGTAAATCCGGTTGCTCCAGTTGCGCCCGTATTCGCCGCGCTTCCGTCCGGACCTGTGAATCCGGTTGGACCAAGCGGCCCTGTGACACCTGCGGGGCCAGCGGCGCCGACAGGTCCGGTTGTGCCCGTTGGCCCCGTCGTTCCGGTCGCACCCGTATTTGAAGCGGTTCCCGCGGGACCCGTCGAACCTGTGACCCCAGAGGGCCCTGTCGGTCCCGTGACCGTGCTTGTTGCTCCCGTCGGCCCGGTCGCTCCGGTGTTCGTGGCGCTTCCAGCGGGGCCCGTTGGACCCGTCGAACCAGAGGGGCCCGTCACGCCGGAGGGACCGGTAGCGCCGGTCGATCCAGTCACGCCTGAAGCACCTGTGGGGCCCGTCGCGCCGGTGTTCACGGCCGTGCCTGCAGGACCCGTGGACCCAGTCGGCCCTGTATTTCCGGTGGGACCTGTGAATCCGGTCGCGCCCGTCGCGCCCGAGGGACCTGTGCTTCCGGTGGCGCCCGTCACACCGGAGGGTCCCGTCGCCCCCGTGGCGCCGGTGTTGGTTGCCGAACCGGCAGGCCCAGTAGGACCCGTTCGTCCAGTAAATCCAGTTGGCCCGGTTGCTCCGGTATTGGTCGCTGACCCCGGAACGCCGGTCGGGCCAGTGAAGCCCGTGGGGCCCGTCGCGCCGGTGTTTGAGGCGCTTCCAGGCAGGCCTGTTGGTCCAGTAATTCCGGTTGGTCCTGTGGGTCCCGTGCGTCCGGTGGCTCCGGTGTTCGAAGCCGTACCGGCGGGGCCGGTCGCGCCGGTTGGTCCCGTGCGTCCGGTCGCCCCCGTGTTCGCGGCGCTGCCGGCGGGCCCCGTGAGTCCTGTCGGTCCCGTGAACCCGGTGGGTCCCGTGACGCCGGAAGGGCCCGTGACAGTGCTTGGCGCGCCTGGAATCCCTTGCGAGCCGGTGGGCCCAGTCGTTCCGGTCGCGCCCGTGTTTGTCGCCGTGCCCGCAGGCCCGGTCGTGCCGGTTGGCCCTGTCGCTCCGGTATTGGTTGCGCTACCGGCGGGGCCAGTTGGGCCACTCGGGCCCGTCACGCCGGAGGGACCGGTCGCGCCGGTGTTTGTCGCGCTTCCCGCGGGCCCCGTAGATCCTGTGAACCCGGTAGGCCCAGTGCTACCGGTCGACCCTGTCGCTCCAGTGTTCGACGCAGTCCCCGCGGGTCCAGTCGGACCCGTCGCTCCCGTACGACCGGTCGCCCCCGTGTTCGTCGCGCTACCGGCGGGACCCGTCGCGCCAGTCGGTCCAGTATGCCCGGTAGTGCCCGTTGGACCCGTGACCGTGCTCGGTGCTCCGGGAGGGCCAACGGGCCCCGTACTTCCGGTCGCGCCGGTGTTCGAAGCGCTTCCCGGGGTGCCGGTTGGTCCAGTTGCACCGGTCGCGCCGCTTGCGCCAGAAGGACCCGTCGCTCCGGTATTCGTTGCGCTTCCAGGGACTCCGGTTGGTCCCGTGTAGCCGGTCGGTCCTGTCGCTCCGGTATTTGTCGCTGAACCAGGGACGCCGGTTGGTCCCGTCGCGCCTGTCGGTCCAGTCGTACCCGTCGCACCGGTGTTCGTTGCACTGCCGGCGGGGCCGGTTGCTCCGGTTGGACCTGTAGGTCCAGTGCGTCCGGTCGCGCCGGTGTTTGCTGCGCTGCCAGCAGGACCCGTTGCGCCAGTCTGTCCGGTTGGTCCTGTGCGTCCCGTAGATCCGGTTGAAGAAGCTCCAATGGGCCCAGTCGCGCCCGTGGAGCCTGTGAATCCAGTCGGACCTGTTTGACCCGTCGCTCCGGTGTTCGTCGCGCTGCCAGCGACGCCGGTAGGACCGGTGATGCCAGTGGGACCTGTTGGACCGGTAGCTCCGGTATTTGTCGCGCTTCCGGCTACGCCCGTCGGTCCAGTGAATCCAGTTGGACCGCTCGCACCAGTGGATCCAGTTGCACCAGTATTTGTTGCTGATCCGGCGGGTCCTGTTGCGCCCGTCGGGCCTGTTGGACCTGTTCTACCTGTCGCACCGGTGTTTGCGGCGATGCCTGCTGGACCGGTTGCACCGGTTCGTCCAGTTGGACCTGTCGCGCCTGTCGCTCCCGTGTTCGTGGCAGAGCCGGCGGTACCGGTCGGGCCTGTCGTACCTGTTGATCCGGTAGGACCGGTCGCTCCGGTATTGGTTGCACTTCCTGGAGCACCAGTCGCTCCGGTGGCACCAGTCGGACCGGTGGCGCCAGTGGCGCCTGTATTCGTTGCTGATCCGGGTGCACCGGTTGCGCCAGTTGGACCAGTTGAACCGGTCGCTCCTGTGGCTCCTGTGTTTGCTGCGGTTCCGGCGGGACCTGTTGCACCAGTGACTCCGGTCGGTCCTGTTCTTCCGGTCGCTCCGGTGTTGGATGCACTACCCGCCGGTCCAGTTGCACCGGTTTGTCCTGTTGGACCGGTTGTGCCGGTTGCCCCGGTGTTTGTTGCAGATCCAGCAGTACCGGTAGGACCAGTGAATCCCGTTGGTCCAGACGGACCTGTAGCACCGGTGTTTGTCGCAGATCCGGCGACACCGGTAGGACCCGTGAAACCAGTTGAACCTGTTGGTCCAGTTGCTCCTGTATTAGTTGCTGATCCGGCGGGACCCGTTGTTCCGGTTGCCCCAGTTGGGCCAGAGGGACCTGTGGCGCCTGTATTTGATGCGCTACCAGGAATTCCAGTTGCACCCGTTGGTCCGAGTGCGCCAGTTGGGCCAGTTATACCAGTAGGTCCAGTAGATCCAGTCGCTCCGGTGTTTACGGCTGTGCCCGCGGGTCCTGTAGCTCCAGTGCGTCCAGTGGGTCCCGTCGCGCCGGTATTCGTAGCCGATCCTGGAGCCCCAGTAGGACCAGTATTTCCGGTCGATCCGGTTACACCTGTGGGCCCAGTAGCACCTGTGTTCGTTGCGGATCCAGCCGGACCAGTAGTGCCAGTGGGTCCAGTTTGTCCTGTTGCGCCAGTGTTCGTCGCAGTGCCGGGAGCTCCTGTGGGTCCGGTAGGTCCAGTTGGACCGGTTGCGCCGGTAACGCCGGACGCACCGGTTGCGCCGGTAACGCTCTTGTGCGCATCGGGGTAGGTCTCCCCGTGGTAACGCCCGCGCCTACCGGTGATGTAACCCATATCCGGAAACCTTTTTTATGTTTGAAGTCGTTCAAGGTCGCACAGGAGGCAAATGGATCAGCTCGGTGGTCTAGACAGCGGTGTGACCGATCTCAACGAAATCGCGAAGTCGCGAGGCCTGCTCATGTTCGAAATTCCGCTATATCGCGCATCCCAATGAGGGTTCCCACTGCCATTTGCAACCACGTTGGTGTTGTTGACGGCTTCTCGATAAATGGCTTCATCGATCATCTGTCGAGGAGAACCATTCTCCGAATGTCCACTCTTGTTCTTGAGGTTCTTGAGTTTGCGTCTCATTGGGAGTGTTTCTTTCTATTCGATGACTTCACCGAGTAACGCGACAGTTACCCCGCCAGCTAAATGCGACATGAGGCTGACGGCGCACCCGACGAACATCGCGTCCAGGATGCGACCACTGTCAGCTGATACGATGTTGCACGCTCCTCCAATCACACCGATCCAGAAGCCGACACACTGGTTGCATTTCAACACTGATAGTCGTCGTCTAACTGAGCGAAAGATCGTGCTCTGCGTTACGATGAGAGTTGCCCCGATCAGCGCCAATACACGGATCAGGGTGAACATCGTTCACTTCTTCGCTTTGGACGCGATCTCAGCTAGACGCGCTACGACTTCGGGGCGAATCTTGATCGTTCCTACCGAACCGTTCTCTTTGTCGTCGTCGGAGATTTCCATCGAACCATCGTCCATTGTCCGCACCGTGGGACACCTCTTTTGTCCGCAGCACAGTGTTTCTTGATGGATCGTTTTCGGCATAGCGGACTCCTTATCCAGTTGGCGCTGACACCTCTTGCAGATCGAGAGACGATCCTTCCGACAGAATCACAATGAGATTGTCGGCGTTTGCGGTCACATGAATGCGAACATCCGCCAGTACACCAACCGGTGTCTGAATTGCCGTTGTCTCTATGAGAAATGGTACCGCTTCCAAAGCGGTAGTGTTTCCACCGCTACCGATCCCGACTGTATTAGTGAAAATAGGAACCGGAGACGATAGAACAACGTTGTTGATCGATACTTGCACTTCAACTGATCCGGCGGCAGCAGGATCGTTCGACGTGTTTTTTAGAGACAGTACACCGGAGATGCGAACGATTCCGGTGGAAAGAGGAGTGATTGGTACAGCAGTTCCTGCAGGAGCGCCGCTAGCGATAATTTCCCAAGGTACCTGCGTTCCAACACCGGTTGACACGACGTCGGTTTGATCCGTTGGCCCGGTTGCGTAATTCCGCGCGAAATCATTGTTCGTACCGACGCCACGAGATGTTGGATACACCTCTGGAGACTTGCGCTTACTGTTTGTGAGATATCCCATTTTTCAGGTTCCTCGGAGTGCGTTACGAGCCGCAATGAACTCTTCGGTCGTCATTGGCACGAGTTTTCGAGCTACCAGGAAGTCCAGATACCTAGAGCTGATCCGGTTCGACAGCAGACGCATCACTGTCGCGTTCCAATCAGAATACACCAGCGCCTCCCCATTCCATTCCGGAGAGGTCAAGTACACATCACAGGCTCGCGCCGCGACGAGTTCTGCTCTGGTGATTATGACTTGCATCTTGGTTGTCTATTTTCGCTTCTTCGTCTTCTTTGAAGGCCTCTTGTGAGGTGCGCTTCGCGCACTCTTCTTTCCTGTAGCCGCAAGCGCAACTACACCGACGAGTGCCGCGACACCGAGACCGCCGGCAACGAGCGCTCCGGTGCTGAGTCCTTTTTGTTCAGGCGCTGCGACTGTAGGTTGAGAGGGTCCTACCGGGGTGACCGTTGTTGTAGATGTTGCCGTGACTGGCGAAACGCCTGGTCCAGGAGGGGGAGGCGTAGCTTCTATAATTGGCTGAACGGGAAGAGAGGGTGGCGTTGCCTGCCATCCTGCAGACGTAGTTGTTGCAGGCGTAGAAGGCGGCGTGAACACGGGAGGCTGCAGTGATGCGCCACCGCACTTGTTGTCGGTCGCTTTCCCCCACCACAGCGGCGCTGGGCTGCACGGCGCTGGAGCGCTTGGCAGAAATCGTCGCAGAGCGTTTGCGGTATTGGCGCCGTACTTACCATCCGCCGGAAGGCCAAGGGCCGCCTGTGCCGCGCACACCATTGCTGCGTTGCCGGAGTAGCAAGGATCGATCGATACGAGTGCCTGTACGGCGGTCGGAATCGACGTCGGAATGATCGTAGGAACGGTTGAGACCTGTACCGGTGCAGGAACTGGCGGCGGTGGTACCGATGGCGCAGCACCGCATCCAGGTGGAGCGGGAATACCGCCTAGAGCAGATGAGAGCGCGGAGGCTACGACCGGTTCGTACTTACCTGTGTTGATCGGTACCGCTTGTCCAGGATTGGCTGCGTTCCATGCTGCTTTGAAATTGTGGACAGCTGTGTTTACCGGAGTACCGCTCCGGGCGACACTGGAGCAGTAGTTCGGATCGGCCATGATTGCCGCAGAAGCCGCAGCGGCCGCTGCCGCAAGCGATGCTGTGGCAGCGATCGGTGTAGCCACAGCAGGGATTGCGGCAGCCGCAGCCGGGAAAGCACCACCGAGTGCCGCTCCCCAAGTGTTTGGCCCGACGACACCATCTGGAGCGACTCCGTGCGCGCTCTGCCATTTGCGTGTCGCGGCGTCTGTGCCGGAACCGAAGATACCATCAGCAGTAACCCCGATGATCGTTTGCCAGAGAGCAACGTCTGGACCAGTGCTTCCTTGCTTGATCAAAGAGTGCGGCGCAGAGGGAGATGCGGGAGCTATCGCGCCGAGTGCGCCAACTGTGCCAGGTACGTTCAGCGTCTCGCCAGCGTGAAGTGATCGCCAGGTGCGAACCCCTGCTACCACCGTCGTTGCCTTGTGCGGATTTGCCGCCACCAGTGAACCCAACGGCATACCGAATTTGCGAGCGATGATCGACGGGCTCTCACCGCTTCGAACTGAATAACGCATCTCGCATTCTCCTTAAAAAAATCTCGATGCTCAGCGCCCGCGGCGCCCCTTCTTCGTAGCAAGCAGAACGATACCGCCGAGTGCGGCCGCCCCTGCCACACCGATTCCGACCATAGCTCCCGTGGAAAGCTTCTTGTCGGACGCTGCTGCGACTGGAAGCGGCGCTGCACAGTATTGTCCGCTCGGCTCAGGGAACACGTCGTAGTCCTTTGGGTGCATCTTCGCGATCATGATGAGCGCGCAGAGCGTATCTTCATCGAATGTGCCGTCGGTTCGGAGCGCCTTGCTCGGACCGCCCTGTCCGGCGTAGTTCGCGTTGTACCAAGCCTGAAAGCAGCCGCCGGCCAGATTGATCGCGGGTCCCCATGTCGGACACGGCTTGGATCCCTGCGCAATGATCGCACTGTTCAGCTTGTTCAGCGTATTCGACACCCACATTTGTTGTGGCTGCGTGAGCTTGCTCCAGATCTCCGGATCACTCGGACTGTCGAGCGCGAAGCCAAGCGCACCTCTACCTCCTATCGAAAGGTGCTCTGCAACGAAACCTGATCCATTACCTCGAACCGGAGAGAGTGATTGCTGTGCCCACATTGGAATTGGTCCTTCACAATCGACGCATGCTGGTTTTCGCGTCGGCAGTCGTTGCTGTTGAATGCAGTCGGCCGAACGGAGACCCTCATCGGTCGGGCCTTGTACGGGGACGTCTGTAACGAAATTCGGATGCCCGTAAGCTTGAGCGGGGGTCATGGGAACCTCGGTGGAGCTAATTGCTGTTGCGGCTGCGGATCAGGCCCGGCGCCGATCGCTGCACCGACAAAACCGCCAAAGACCGCTCCGAGTGCGACGCCTGCCTCTTGAGCGTCACCACGGGTTAGTCCTCCAGGGAATCTGGTTGCGAGCTGTTCACCGACGATCGCTCCCACGATGACGCCAAGTCCGCCGCCGAGTCCAGCTAACGCGCGGCTCATGGGACATCGCTCCCGATGTTCTGGTCGAACACCAGCGCTCCGGCGATGGATCCATATTGCGCGAACGTCGGATACGCAGCAACGAACCGATCCTCGGATCCGAGGGCAGCGATCTGTTGCGCCGAGACGGTTGGATCGCTGAAAAATGGATTCGTCGACGGATCGTTTTGACGCACACTCGCGAACAGCGCGACGTCGCACGGAACAGGTAGAGGCACATCGAGCACGCGCTCGCTTCTCGTTGTGCGCCACGGATATCGGAGCTCGTGAATGTTGCCGAGACTAGCCGCGAGAGGCGTACCCCACGGACGTCCACCGTTCGGAGCCGTGTACGGCGCAAGATTTTGAAAAAGCAACGCAGGTGAAAGAGAGTCCTGGAAGATAAACCCGTCCGTGTTGAACGGATTTCTGGTGTCTCGTTGCACCTTGTTGATCACCATCACGTGCCAGGAGATGTCGCCGTCGAGCGGATGCCAAAGCGGGCTCTCGATCTCCTTACGGAAAGTGACTGTGCTGCCCAGCGGTGGCCCAGAGATGGCTCCGTCTTCTACAATCGGTATCCGCGCAACGAGTTCGGCGTACTGGCGGATCCCGACCAGACGAACGCCACAATTGTCCGAACTCTGCTCGCCGGTACCAAAGCTCGCTCGCGCCAGAAGAAATAGATATCGCGCGTCACCGATAGCTGCGCTCGGAACGGATGGGACTACGAGACCCGTGTAGGCGTTCGTGTTGTACGGATCGCTTCCGATGAATCCGAACTCGGAATTCGGACCTACGGTGACGAGTTCCTGTCTCCCGTTCGCGAGTACCGAACGGATCTGTTCCGCTACACCGCCGGGGCGGTATTGCATACGGATCACGTTGTCGGTCTTAGCGGCCATTTTCAGCGCGTGGGTAGAAGCAGTTGCAAATCTGGTGTTTCGATGCCCAGCTTGCGCAAATTCGAACGCGCGTCTGCGTCTGAGAGATCGTCTATGGTCTTATCTAGAAATTGCCACCCTAGAAACGTGAGCGTCACGGTGTACGGGACACTGACCGGCGTCTGCGTGAGGATCGCGCTCACCTTCACGTTCATCTGCTTGTAAAGCGGCCATCCTTGTGGCCAGGTCACAGCGAAGACATCGATCAGATTGCCGAGATCCGTGAACGTGTCGTTGATGGCGTACTTCGGGCCTCCGTAAGCGTCCATCCTGATCCCGACACCCGTTTGCCCGCTCTGCTTCAGCTGGTTGAAGTAGGTCGATTGGAACGGACTTCCAGCGAAACTGTTCTGCTGAAACAGGTTGTACGAGACGCGCTCGATGAGCGTGTCTTGAGTCAGGTTGTTCTGAAAGCTCTGAACTACCGGCGGTGCGTTCACTGTGCTCGAGGAGAACTGGATCGGAATATCGAGCACGGTCGGCACGCGGGGGACGCCAATGATCATGGCGTACGCAAATCGCGGTGCGTAGATAGCGAGATTCCTCACATCGAAATCACGAGGCTGCAAGGCGGGCCTTCTTTCTTTGGCGGTATTTCTCTTGCCGCACATTGCTCCTGACAGAAAAATCCGCATGCGGCTTTACTGTCTTACAGCCGCCGCAAAACTTCTCTACTTGTGTGGCAGTCGACTTCAAAAACTTGTTCTCCTGAAACGCGACGAGCGGCGCGGCGCTGTTTTCGCCGGCGCCGCTCGCGCTATGTGCTTAGAAAAGGCGATCGACCTTCTTCGGCACTCCTCTCGAATCAGCCAGCCTTCTGCACGAGCTGCGGCGCGTTCTGGCTGCAGTATGCCTTCCAGCCGCCGGGCATTTCCCAGCCCTTGATCTTGATACCGATCTTCAGGATGCCACCCTTGAAGACCTCTCGGCAGACGTTGACCGACTGCTGGATCAGCACCGGCGTCGCGTCGAGCGTCTGCTCCAACATGACGTTGTTTGCGCCTGAAGCAATGGCGCCTGCGGTCGGTACACCGTTGCCTGCCGCAGCCCCCACCTGTGTCGAACAGGAAAGATTCGTGTCCGGCGAGATGTTGACACCGAGAGGCTCGTTGTTGATCGTGACTGCCTGGAGCATGAGCGCCTGGTGCACGGCGTCCTGCACGACGAACAGCATGCCGATGGGGATACCGCGCTCGAGGAAGCACGGACTCTCGATCGGCCGGTACATCTGGCCACGGCAACCGTAGCCCTGCCACCGGAGACCGCCCCACGTAACCGGTGCGAGATCGAAGTCGCGCGTCGGGTGGAACACGCCGACGTTGTTGGTCGCGCTCGTGCTGTTGACGCTGCCGACGCGCCTGAAATTCACCGGAAGGAAGATCGTCGCCGATCCCTTCGAGCGATAGAGCGCGTTGACCGCAGCCACGAATTCGATGATCGGCACCTCGCTCGTGCCGCTCGCTTCGGCGTCCGCGAAGGATCCGAAGTACGAGACGTCGGCCGCGAGCTCGTTCAGTACGAGCTCACGCTGCGAGGTCTTCCATTGGAACTGGTAGGCGTTGATGAAGTTCCAACCTGCACGCCACACGTCGGCACCGAACTCGAACACCGCCGGAGACGGCGGCGTATCGCTCGTCGGAGTCGCGCCGGCGAACTGTCCACCGAGTGCGCCGTTGAAGAGATCGTTGGCGGTGAACACGTCCGGTGAAGGAGGCGGAACCTGCGTCGTTGCCGGCGCCGCGAAAGCGTTGCCGATCGTCGAGAAGCTCATTGGTTCGCAGAAGGTGTGCACGCCGACTCCCTGAGCGAGGATATCGGTTTGCAAGATCCCGTTGATGAGGAACGTCGAATCGATCGACGCCACTCCGGGCACGCTCGATGAACCGCTGAGCAGGTTCACCGTGTCTCCGAGAGTGGCGAGCGCCTCCTCGGCAGTGAGCGGCAGAGGGATCGTCCAGACCACCTCTTCGATGACGGGGATGTTGCCGAATGAGCAACGAAGGCACTTGTCCATCGCGGCTGCGGCGAGCGTGCCGTCGATCTTGTTGGGGTCGAGACCGAGTCCAAACTGCGGACGCGCCACTTTCGGCTGGTCTCCGCCGAAGGTCTTGATGGTTCTGCCGATGATGCTTCTCGAGGACATGATTTTTCGAGCTCCTGTTTTGCTTCGCCGTTTCTCTGGGCCGACGCGAAGCGTCTCTGACACCTCAACCCCGGGGCTCGAGGCCTACCGGGGCGAGGTGTTTCACTGAACGAGTTCAGGTGCCGGGCAGGTACGGCAGCTCCTCGCGACTTTCTCCGAGGAAAGCGGAGTGACCGGCGAGCGGATCGCCTACGCACCCGCACGACGGATCCGAATGCGGTCGCGCCTGTGGCCCGGGACCGACGTCTGAGGGCGGTCCTGGTTGCCAATCCTGGCTCACGCCAGGTTGACCCGGATTACCGCGTCCGTACGGCGCTCCGGTCCCCATGGACTGCGCCACGGTCGGGTAGTCGCTTCCGGGACCACCGGTTCCCCACGTGTTTTGCACGGTGGGGTACTGGGAGTCCTGAATGCCGGTGGCGTTTCGCAGCGCCTGGCCAGCATCCGGGTAAGGCGACTCCGCGGCGAGCGCGAACGGACCCACGTCGGCTCCGGAGAGCACGCCAGCCACGGCAGTCACCTGCTTCTGCTGCATGTTCAGGGATGCCGCGACCTCCGCTGGATAGAGGCGCACGATGATGCTCTTCTGGAGCGACGGAGGACTCGTGTCCTTCGGTGTGAGCATCGGCATGAGGAAGTTGTTCCAGAACATCCGGAACAGATTCACTCCGGCGCCGAGCGCCAGACCATCCAATGCCGCTTTCCCTGTTCGATTGCGGACGGCATACGCCGAGAGCAACGCTGGCGCGGCAGCGACCCCGACTCCGGCGCCGATGCGCATGAGGTTGGGACGCATGGCCACGTTCAACGTGTTTGCGAGCGTGCCCGAACCATCGCTCGTAAACTTGTCGGTCGGCTTCGGATCTGTCGAGGACGGATTGTACGTAGCGAGCAAGCGATCGATGCCGTCCGCTAGAATGAAACCGACGCCGCTGGTGACAACCGCCACCGCGAAATCAGCAACACCCATTCCGCTTCCGCCTCCGCTAGATGCGTGCATACGCCGACTGTGACGCCGACGAGAATGACGACGACGAGGCGATTCCATCACGTGCGCTCGGCGCCGGCTGTGGCGCCTGCGACGACGACGCGGAGCTTCGCTCACCACCGCTTCTCGAGTGGTTCGCCTACGCGCGTGCCGGCGCGTCTTCTTGCGACGCCAACCCTTCTTGGCTGCCTTCCGGTGACCGGAGGGGTTACCGCGCCACGCCTGCACGTTGCTATGCACGCGACGCCGATGCCGGCGACGTCGCCACTTCTGCTGCGGCGTGAGCACGCGCTTGCGCGTTCGACGACTTGCGCGGGCCTGTGTCTTGCGCGCTCGGCGACGACGCCTCCGCTTGGGGGCTGCCACCGATGTAGCTGCACGAACGCGCCGGCGACGCGCGCGCTTGGGCGCACTCTTCTTCTTGCTAGAGCGACGACGACGACGGGGTGAGGATACTTTCGCAGTTCTGGCCATGCTTTCCTCTCGAGCGACTACGGCGCGGATGCCTTTGCCGAACGGGACGGTCCGTTTGACTTTGGACCCTTTCGGATCGAATTGACGGATGCGGATGTACTGGTCGGTGACGTCCACCTTCCCGTACCGGTAGCCGTGAGACCTAGCCCACGCTTTCGCCTTGCTCTCGGTCCACCCGGCGCTGCGATGAAACAGCAACGATTGGACAGACATCGATTTCGACTCGTGCGGCGCAACGGCGTCCGTACGCGGGTATGCGATCGGAGATGGCCTGTTTCGCGCGACATCACTACGGCGTGATTCGCTGAGATCGGCCAGTCGATCGTCGTAAAGACCCATGTCACGATGCACTGACAGGCTCTCAGCGCAACCTATTACGGTCAATACGATGGCAAATAACGAGACGAATCACGCGCGCGTTGCCATCACGCGAATGCGCGTCAACACCCCGACTCAGCACATGTCTAAAAATTTAGTATTCACGCGATGTTACGCATGAACACCCTCGTGACAATTCGACGCCAAATACCACTACGACATCGGCGTAACTCGAGCACCGTTTCTGTTCAACGAACGTTAAACAATCGTCAAACGATCGTTTGATTATCGGATGTTCGGGTAGAGCAGATCGAGCAAAGTTGTGCGTTTACGGTGCACGCCGCCGAGCGAGCCTTCGCTCATACCAACGAAGTCTCCCGCACCGATCTCTTTTGCGGTCTTCCCTGGTTCGACCCACCACTCTTTTGCGTTGGGAGAGACGTGTCCGACGGGATAGTTCGTCGTTCCGTCCATTCTCACCCAATCTCCGAGGTCATCTTCGAACGCCATGAATACGTGTGTCGGTACTTCATACGGCGCACGGTGACTGCTTCCGATGATCATGGCGTCGATACCGATCGACATCACCGCTGCGGCGAGCGTGATAGCCGCTTCGTCACAGTTGCTTACGGTTACGTCGTGCTCTGGGAGGTAGACGTAGTGATCGTCGGTAGAAATATCCCAGCAAGGGACTTTTCTGACGGATCGATCTATCGATCGAACCGACAGTGTGAGTGATCCTTTCTCCCGTTGACCGACACGCCACAGAGGATGCTTTCCAGCTCCGCCATGTTGCTCTGGAGTGAGCATTTTAACGCTTGTCATCTTGCCGAACATACGATGCAGTACGCGCACCTGAAGCATGAGTTGTCTGCTAGTCGTCGAATACGTACGCGTGGCGGCGCCGGTGTTCTTCGTGCTATCGGCCATCAATCCGCGCAAGGCCGCAGCGGCGCTAGCCTCTTCGAGATTAATCGTTTCCAGATGTTTAAATCTCGCTCGAGATCCTAGTCCGGCTATCCGTGAAGCCCATTCTCTATCTTTGATCTCGATGTATTTCGCGTGCCAGAGAGTCTCGATCCCGAGGCGTTCGCAGATGGCCTTGACCTCATGCTTCTGTTCTTCTTTGCGTTTGCCGTCGCGACCGCCAATGCGAAATTTCAGATGCGGCAGATTTTTGTTTTTGCTCGCTTCCACCCATCCGTCTGCGAGCGTCAGAGCTTCGACGTACATGCGATCCGGATCAACTCGCATCGATCCGAAAACGATACGTTCTGGTTGGAGAAGTGCGTCTCCCTCCGACAGATCAGTCACGCGGACACGCTCAAATGCGTTGCAATCTTTTTGGTAGCAGGCTCCGTGTGCTGACCGACCGTGCGGACACCTGCCGACATATACCTTGTGATCGCCGGTCAAATGCATCGTCGAGCCGTTGCTCATCTCGATAGCATCGACCGAAAGCGCTCCTTTTGCCCATTTTTGCGTAACTTCGCTCCACTTGTCCTTGCCCCAGATACGATCGCCGATATTGATCTTTTCGATCGGAATGAATTCAAAATCGTCGCGTAGGAGCAGCGTTCCTTCCGGGAAGCAATCGCCGCCGATGATGCAAAGCCCTCCCTCGTCGAGACAGAGAAGCTGGTTCGGTGTCGCCATAAATTCTCCCATGACTGGGTCAGCGACGTACGGAACCTTCTTTCTGAAGGCATCGAGAATACACTGCGCCTTTTGACGTTTCCCGCCACGTGACACGCCTTTTTTGTCGAGCTGTTGGAGCACCCAGGCGCGCAATCTCGGACTCATTCGTGCGGACCATGCGCGGTCGGCCACCTCTTGCAAGGATTTCTTCGCTCCCTTAGCGCCAGCAGGGTGCGGTCCAGCATCTGTCTTCACTCCATTTATAGGCTTGTCGATCATCGGCGATTACGCTTTCGGTTTGTCAGATAGATCGCACTTCCTACGACTCCTGCCCCGAGGAGTCCGATTCCCGCCATCGCTCCGACGCTGAGTCCAGATGATGCAGTCGCTACAGGTGCAGCAGGCGTGATAGGCGCAACAGGTGATACGGTTACATGCGGTGCGCACGCAGTCGGAGCGCTCCCTAGCGCCTGCGCTAGAGCGCTCGCTGTCGCTTGCTCGTAGTTGCTCGTGTTGATCGGAACTGGGTTAGCGCCGGACGAATTCCAAGCCGTTTTGAAGGCGTGAACCGCTGCGTTGACGCTGCTTCCGGGGTGCGTCACCGACGTGCAGTAACTCGGATCGGCGACAATGGCGGCTACTGCGGCTCGTGCGGCATCGGCTACTGAGGTAGGCGGCGCCGGGACATCGCCGTAAAACGCTTGCAGCGCTAGCCTAGCCGATGACATCGCATCCGAGAGATCGTGTAAGACGTCCGAACGAACCTGAAAGGAATCGTTGCTATTTCCGGCAACGATTGCAGCACTAAGCGCCGGAAGTCGAGCGCGCGCTTTACTGGTGCTCTTACGTACGTCTTGCGCGTACGGGATTGCGTACACCGCAGGGGACCCACTGCCGACGATTTCCGAGACCGATGCATCCACAACATTGGCAGCATTTTCAGCGGCGTCGCCGAATCCTTGATCTCCCATCGCAGCAAGCGCACTGACCTTCGCATTCGCCGCATCGAGCGCGGCGTAGTCGGCGAGCACTCCAGCGGCCGCATCACCGAGAGACGATGGCGTGACGCCATCCATATGAGGAAGCGCAGCGAAGTACGCCCGGGGACGCGTATCCAGTTCGCCAGAGAACCACTTCTCCGGTAAGTTGAGAACCTCGCCCTCGCGTAGATCTTTGAACGTAACGAAACCGTTCGGAAGACGCTTTGCCGCCTTGTGAGGGTTGGCGCGCACGATGTCAATTGCGCATTTTGGGCAGCCAGCCATGTCCGGCCGACTGGCGATACTAGCCGGGCTATCTCCAGCCTGAACGACGTAAGTCCGCGTCACGCCTCAAAGACTACGCGCTAGTCATGAGGGTCGTCCAGCAGCAGCTGGAATCTTTAGGCGTATTCGCGCTCTGGCTGGTGTACGACAGGGCTTCCGTTACCGTCCGCGAGCCGGATTCCTTCATTTTCGACTGCCATCCGTACGAGCGGACTCTTGAGGAGTTCGAGTAACTTGATCGCTTGTTCAAGCCCCTGATGGTCGTTCGCCGCTTCGATCGCAACGCTCATTGTGACGCGGTATCTCACGCAGAGAACCCCGCATCAGGCTGCGGCTCAGGCGGCTGTGGAGCGTTTTCCTGCGGAGGCGTGTCAGAAGTAATCGGAGGAGCGCTAGGCGGCGTCGAACCCACAACAGCAGCAGCGAATATTTCTCCAGCTATCCGAAAAAGATTCGGATCGATTCCACGCAAGTGTCTCAAAGTGTCGTGGATAGCGTTCAGTGTCCAACGCCGCCCTACGTCTTCGGCATACTTGAGCACTTCATCGTCAGTGAGTTCAACTTGAATAGAAAAACGCATTAGGAGTTTCCTTGTCCAGAAATATTCGGTGGTGCCCACGTCTGTCGCGATGCAGGTGAAGGCGAAATAGGCGGCGGTAGATTCGCTGGCGGAGGAGGAAGCGGCGCTGCGGTCGGGGGCAATTGATGCGGATCCACCGCTGCCGCAACGAATCCTGGCGGTGGTTGGTAGTCTGGCGGCACCTCTAAGTAGCCTGGCGGCAACACGCGCTTCTGTTCTGGAGCTCGATTTTGACTCTTCTGGATCGCCTCGCGTTGTTCACCGAGCCACTTGAGAAAGCTTCCCAGGTTCGCCGCTGCAGATTCGCCCCAGCGCATAGTGCCATCCGCTTTGCTGTACGCGATCTTGCCGTTGCCAGTATCGAGAATTTTGATCGGACTGTCGTCTTCTTCGGTCGCTACCGGTTCCGGCGCTTCTCGCTCTTCGTCCGTCCCTAGAATACTTCCAAATTCTTTCGCGGTAGCTACAGCCGTGCGTACCAATGTCAGCGATTCTTTGAGATGCTCCGCCGCAGTTTGCTGGCGCGGTGGCTGCTCACTGCTGTATCGCGGTGGCGGTGGCGGCGCCTGACCTGGATCTCCTTGCGGGTAATACTGACGCTGAGGCCCCATGCGCGCGCCCGATCCGGGCCCCATGTTCGGAACGAACAGCGACGCTAGTCGGTCGATCGGTACGAAACCGAGCGGCGTCCACACCGTGCCCTGAGGAGCAGGTATCGGGGGCGCACCCATCATTCCTGGAACGAAGCTTGGTACCGCTGGCGGCGTCGGCGGCGCTCCCTGCGTTACCTGTTGCGGCTGCATGGACTGCGCGAGAGTGAGCATCCGCTGGAACCATTCCATCATCGTCGGCATGTCCGCCCCCGGTGGGGGCATTGGCGGCGGCGGCGGAGGAGGCGGCGGCGCTTGCGGCGGAGGCTGCATGCTCTGAACTATTTGCTGCATCCGCTGAAACCACTCGAACATCGTACCCATGTCGGGTCCAGCCGGCGCCTGAACAACGACTGGTACTTGCGGCGGCTGCGGCGACGGAGCTGTCGCAGCTGCGGGCGGATACGCTGGTTGCGGCTGCGGGGGCGAGTAACCAGGTTGAGCTGGATAACCGGGCAGCGGATACTGTGGTGGATAGCCGGGCGGATATGGATATGACATCGGCTGTCCTTGCTGCGGTCGAGTATCCGGCAATGTGATCTTACCGTTACCGCGAAACTGCTTGCTATTGGTGTCGAGGATTTTGACCTCGTAGTCGGCCTCACCGTGCTGGCCGTGAATGATCTTGAGCGCGTCGTAGAGTTCCGCCGCGGATCTTGGACGACTGATGATTACTTGCTGGACCGGAGTTCCAGTAAGCCGTCTAACGTGTATGTCGAGTGTGTTTGCTGGCCAATACCGAAGAAGCGTCTCGTACGTGGTGAGCAGATCACCGGTGTTGAACGAGACCTTGCTCTGGTTCGAGCGCTTCTTGTCGACGATAGCGTCGAGGCGACGGTTTTCACGTACGCTTTCGGCGTCGACGGCGCCTATCGCGCGAACGGCATCTTCGGATGCTACGAGTTCGCCAGTGTCCTCGTCACGTTCAGCCCCAACCTCGGCCAGGACGTCGGCCTCGTCCTCCTGCGCAGGTGTATTCGAGGCTGTATGCGCAGGAGGCGATTCACTGCGAATTCGTCTACGTGTTCCCATCGTTCAAACTTGCGCCTGTCCGCCCGTCGTCTGCTGCGGTTCTTCCTCTTCTGGTTCGGTTCCGTCAGATTCGGCTGCCTCGAGTTCGTCAGCGAAGACCTCGAGAGGCATCGCCTCTTGTACGAATCGAATTCGACCCATTGGAACGAAGTCGCGCATACCTACTGCGTCACCACCTTCAACCGCATCCAAATACGAGAAAATCTCGATTCCTCCGCCCGCATCTGTTCCAATGAACATACGTACGACTTTCGCGCCTGGCACGTGCGGATGCTCGCTACCCACCGCCCATCGTGTGGTCTCAGGCTGCCCCGATACGGGAGCTAGATTGTCACTGATCACGAGTGTGACCATTGGATAGGTCGGAGGCGGAAGCTTAAAAACTGTCGTCACAGCGCGTTATCCTCCAAGAATGAGTAGTAGCTCCGCCTACGAGCGTCGCCGGCGACGATAATGTGGTCGAGGAACTTGATGTCAATGGTTTCGAACGCATCAACGAAGGCGTCTGTCGTTTCGATGTCCGCCTCGCTCGGTTCGGCTTCGATGCCCGACGGGTGTACGTGGAAGATGATCACCGCGTGCGCCCCGTCCGCTACGGCGGCTTGAAGAGTCGGTAGGATGGGTGCCATCACGCTGGACGGCTCCCCACGTCCGGTCTCAGCAAGACCCTTGAATCGTAAATGCAGATCAAGCGTCACGACTCCGAAAACCTCATTGACCTCGTCTTCGATGGCCTCACCGATGAGATGGAAGGCCTTTTCCGGTTCGTCGAGCGGTCCGATCTGATCTGAGAGCGCGTTACACGCCGCGAACCTGTCAGCGTCCTTCTGAATCGTCAAAAACGGACGGCACCGCGCGCCGCGCTTGCCATCGATGATGAGCGGTTCTACTTCGCGCGGTCGTCGCGGGGCCACCCGATCCCGTACAATACCGCGGATGGCATGTTCCGAGACTCCGTGCATGCGAGTAAGCGGCCTGCACGCGCAAGTCACGCTACAGCCGCCTGTATTGATGCGCCTTTCAGATCGACAAATTCATCTAGCGATACGCCGCGCACGCGGCAGATCGCTTCGTCGATCTTGAAAGTGACGCAATGCCTCTTGAAGGTCATGTCGTACACTTTTTGTGCCACGACGATGTCTCCCGGCTTGTATCCTGCAGCCTCTGCCGCTGGACCAACCTCGTCGAGCAGGAAACAGCGCGTGACACCTTTCGCGTGATCAAGCACCAGTTCACTGGTCGGTTTCGGCACAAGAGCGCGTCCGATGACCCAATCGTTAACAGGTTCGAGCTTCACGTCTGTTCCTCTTCTTGTTCGATAGTGAATCGATCGTAGAAAGACTGCGAAGGTGACGGAGGGGTTAGCGCAGCGATGGTACCGTCCGTATTCGGCGGAGGTTCGACCGTTGCGCTTTGAAGGCGAGCCAGTTCCGCTTTCGTTGTTTCGAGCTCGATCTCGAGAGCCATACGCGAGGTTAATACTTCACTGAAATACTCACGACTTGGGGCGAAGTACGGTTCCTGTGCCGGCGGACGCGCAGCGAGAGGAGCAAACTGTCGTGCGGCGTTCAATACAACGAGAGCGTTCATGCGCTGTTCGCGGTCAGGGCAACCTCGAGTGATCAGAACAGCAGGCTTCCCTGAATCTGAAGTGTCGTAGCGATCGTTTACGCACGGTTCCGTTTCATCGTCTTTGCCGGGACAGCCGTTCACGTGCGCGCATCGTTCAAGTATTCCGAAGGCAGCGCGCGCCGCAATCTGCCAGCCGACTTTGTTGCGCCACAGAGCGAGCTTGACGGCGTTCCAGTCGCGTACCGATATCGGTACCTTCTGATCGACTGGAGTTTCGAGCCCCTGCCTTCTTTTTTCGTTCATCATCAGATCGTCGCTCCGTCTGGTTCAACGATGCGGATGTACCCGTCGCTCGGAGGGCGCTTAGCCGCTTGAACAAGGATCGAGCGCATCCACGCGCTCATGCTTAGTCCGCGTTTCTTCGCTCTTTCTTCGATCAAACGGTACTGAGCCGGCGTGAGCTTGACGCCCGCGGTCTTGGCCTTGAGCGGTAGACGTTCGGTTGGACGTTCGTTTGCCGTTCGTTTGCCTTTCGTTGACGCTTTCGTATACTGCTCTCCGTCCGCTAGACGTGTCAAGACGCTAGACGTAGACTCAGCGTACGGATGGCACAGTTCGGCATCGGACCTGAACTCGCGGCACAGTGCCCACAAGCGTCGACGCCAGACGGTTGGCGTCCGTGGTCACCTGACGCAGATGGGCCAATTCCGGACGCTCTAGCTGCGCGCGCGGCTGCTCTTGTGGGCGATCAGGCGACCGCGCTCGGAGCGACAGAAAGCTATCCTCTTCCAGGGGTTACGACACTTATTCGAATCGAACCACGTGTCTGGGGACGCGATGCACAGGGCGCACTCGTCGAGGGGTGCTTTCGAAGTGGCGGTGTCTATCTACCGTACGGAACCCCGGCAGGCGCAGCGACACCGAGCGACGACAAGCTCGCAAAAACAGTTGGAGTACTCACCGCGGTGAGCCTGGTGGTCGGAACTGCGGCAACGATTGCTACCTGGGGACGTCGATGACCATCGAACGTAATGGTCGTACTGTTGTTGGATTCGGAGATGAGGCTGTTTCGCTTCCGATCAAAGCGCCGCCGTCGACGTGGACCGTTGCGCTCGCGACGAGCGTCGTTGGCGCTGCGACAGGATGGGTCATCGAGGAAATAGCGAGCAACATCCGAGGTCGAAAGAAGCGCCAATAATGAACGAGCAGATTCGAATCAATGGCGCATCTGTCGTCGGGCTCGGGGACGCGAAAGTTGTGGCGCCTCCAAGTTCCCGTGTAGCGCAAACACTCGCGGATGCTTTTCTCGGTGCGGCAGCGGGAGCAGGGCTCGGTGGGCTTATCGGAGGGAAGACTGGCGCACTAATCGGCGTCGCGGTTGGGGGTATCGGTGTGGGAGCAGTTACGTATGCGGTGCTGGGAGAGGATACGTGGAATACATCACCTCTACCTCCAACAACGACATCTGTCTGGCGCCAGCTCACTCAACCGACTGACAGCGTGAAGGCGGGAGAGGAGATGGCCGTAGCGATCTTAGGACCCAACAGGACACCTCTGTCGCCGGATCTGATCGCGCAGCTAGATGCTGCACTTGCATTGATTCCTAGCTACAACGTGACGGCGCTCATAGCGAAGTATCCGCCAGGAACATCGCCGCCTGCAAACGATTGGCCCTCAGACTATGTGATACCGCCCGGAATGAGAGATGATTTCGGTCCCGGCGCGTATCGCGTGCTACTTCGTGCGCTTATCGATTCCCCTCCGACGTTCTGGCACTCCGTACCATCAAATGTCGGGACGTTCGGAATATGGGCACGATGAAGTACGGCGGTTACTCTGAAGCGGAGGCAACGATGATCTTTCTCGGCGAAACGGCGTTCCTAGGCGCGTGTCCCGTCATTCGGCCGGAAGGGATCTATCTCGATGGGCAGCGTGTGATTAGATTTGGGCTCGGTGCCGTAGAACGCAAAAATCCGCTACCTGCAGGAAGATACTGGGTCGATGTTTTCGCAAAAGATTCAGACGCTTTTGGCGCATGGCTCAACTCAAATAAAGCCACCGTTCAGGTACGCACAACGGAACATTTTGACTCGGATCCGGTACGTGATTGGTACCTGTTTGAAGTAAGCGTTCCGACTCCGTGGCAGGGACCTGGTTTTCCAACTATCGCTGGGCCGCACGTAACGAGTTCGAGCGATACCGCACAACGACCCGATCCAGTACCTTCAGTCGCGACACAGGTTGAAAAAGAACTCGCGGATCTGAAAAGCGCAACCAGAACCGCGACATGGATCGGTGCTGCGGTTCTCGTCGTGGTTGGTGGAGCTCTACTCGTCTACTACGTACCTCGCCCTGCAACGCGATCTAGATGACGCTTCGAGCTCGCATTCAAGAATTGGAAGAACGAGTCGAAGCGATAGCCGCAGAACTCGCTGACGTACGTCAAAATCTACTCGAAGCCCTAGCGCGAGCAATCCACGGGCCGTCCCAACCGCCCCCGATACTCTCACTTCAGTCGCAAGACCCAAGCGAGAACGACGATGCCGACCACAATCACGAAAAGAATAAACGCTGACGGGCGCGCGTTTTTCAATAGGACGCGGAGCCCAGTCGGACGAAGCGAAAACTGCGTTTCGCTCGGCAACTCATCTCGATAGCGATCGATCGCACTCTGGCTCTGCCGATCCTCTGCCTCGCCCTGCAGTGTCGCAAGTTCGTTTCCGAGTCGTCGTACACGCCCCCAGATCACGATAACCTCGGCTTTTAGCTCATCGACTTCCCGCTCCAGGTCGAGTCGGCGCTGGCGTTCATCAGTCGGCATACCCACCAAGGTAGCGCGAACTCACGCATTTCGCTTGACGGTACCGCAAGCGGTACTCTCGGGTTGTCAGCGCGGTAACTGTTGCGTCGGTACTGGTGCGGGTTCGTCACTTCCGATTGTCCCACCGATGAATGCTCCGACCACTGCGCCGGTCGCGCCGCCAACCACCATCGCGTCTTCGATATCTGCGCCACGTTGAGCCGCAGTGTATCTGACGCGCGGACGATACCGCGCTGCGTAATGCCCAGCGGCAGCGCCGGCAGCACCCCCGACTAACGCACCAAGCGCGCTCCAGAGACCAGTCTTGGCGTTGCTCATGGAATTTTGCTTTCAGTTCGTAGCTGTCGTCTCGTACGAGACGGCGAACAACACGGTGTCCATCGTCAAAGTGTCATTACCGCGAGCCACGACGAGCCATAGTGCCTCCGCTTCCGAGGGAAGGTGCACCATGCTGTGCGCCGACTTGTGGGCGATCGTGAGTGCGCGTAACAATGCGGGCGCTTTCGAACCCATTTTCTCTCGAAACCATTTCACGTAGGCGGGGCGTGGCATCGCCTGAAAACCACTCGGGTCCTGCTCCGACACTAGAAGAACGAGATCGCTCGTCTTGAACGTATCGCGCGCAACTCGATAGGCGCCGAGAATGTCTTCCGGCGCGAACAGTTGCGTGATCAAGCGTTTGCAGTTTTCTGCTGTATTCGGAGCGAAATCGATTCCTGTTCGACGCATCTCCTCATGCTACCATATCTTTCGCCATGGTCGGAATCGCGCAACACGTTCCGCTCTTCACCAAGATGGTCGATAGGTTAGCGCCGATTTCCGCCGAGCTTGCATCGGCGTTCAAGGCAGCTGGAATAGGGGTCGTCGGACGCTACCTGGAAACGCTTACTCCGTACGAACGCGACAATCTGTTCGAGGTCGGACTCGGAATTTTACCCCTCTCGAAGGCGCCCCCTCAACCTCTCTCGGCAGCGTTCGGGCGCGCTCGTGCTGAGGAGCTACTTCAAAAAGCGTCGTTGCTCGGCGTTCCGGCAGGCGTGCACCTCATGATCGATCTCGAGGCGCAGCAGGGGGATCACACGGATGTCGTTGGCTACGACAGCGAACTTTCAACCGAGATCGCTCGCATCGGTTACATTCCGCTCGCGTACATCGGAGCCGATCAGCGACTCTCGAGCGCAGAACTGTTCACGCTTCCAGATATCCATCTCTACTGGCGTGGTGGATCGCTCGGCATTCCGGAACCGGCATGCGGGTTCGCTATTTGGCAAATTCCACCGCTCGAACAGCAGGTATGCGGTTCGATTGTCGACATGAGTCTCACTGGAGCCGATCTACGCGGACGTCGACCGATCTTCTGGTATCCAGACTAGTTCCACTGTTTTCCGTTCACTGGATTCGGACACGCTCCCTCTATGCCGACGTATCCGGTCGTGTTTCCTTCGTAGCCCCAGACGTAGTTTTTTGGATCGCTCGATGGCGTCTGTACGACATGGATCGCGGTACCGCACCCAGGAGCGACATGACAGTCTCCGCTTCCTGTGGAGGCAGTGTATGACGAGCATGCCATCAACGCTTGATATATGTTGTACGTACGCAACGGTACGCAGTCGATCCAAACCTGTCCGACACCGTTGTCGTGTATTACGCCCGAACAGGTCTTGGCTGCTCCACCAGTTCCGGAGCCTCCGGCGCCTTCAGACACTTTCCCAGCTTCGTTTTCGCTAGAGTCGGTGGCGCCACCTGCGGCATCACTGTCGACGGTTACCGCGTCGAACGCACCATCAGCTGGGGTTAAGCCTCCGTCGTTCTGGTCGTTACTTGGACTCGCGAAACTGGGTTCGAATCCGAACGGGGATCCAGGGTCGCAGCCAGCGACTACCAGCATGCTCAAAACCAGCTTCACCTTCATGTTTTTCATTTGATCTCTCCGAGCACTTCCAGATCGAACGATATCGGCAGCTTCAAATCGAAGTTTTCACAACCATCGACATGCTCCGTTCGACCTTCGCAGACAGCGCACGCTGAATATCCAACCGGCGCGTAAGACGAAGGCTCGCGACCGAGTTTCGTGATCACACGCTGGCGCACACGAAGTTCGATGAGTGCTTCATCGGCGGCGCGTTTCGCGCACTCACGATCGGACGTTCGCATCTCGTAGGCATACGCTCCGGTATTCTTCTGCGTCGCTTCAGACAGCAACCGCGCGAATATGTCGCCCCAAAAACGACGCTCGATATCGTCCCTGAACTCGATCTGCTTCATGACGTGACGCATTCTGGATACCTCCGGCGTCGATGACTTATGCCTTTTCCCGAGTCAACTTCCAGATGCTGTACGAACCCCGATCAAACAAGCGCGCGATCTCGCGGTAGCCCATGCTCTTGGTGCCGCGTAGCCATCCGTAAACCGCTCGTCGCGCGGCGATGACAGGACCCGTGCGGGGACCCTCGTAGATCTCCTGGAGCGAGACGCGGGTCGCCTTTGCGCGCTTCTCTAGCTCGGGGCGGAGACCGCTTGAGTCGAGTCGCTTGAGGAACTTTTTGTAGGAACGCGTCATCGTGTCGCACTCCTGGTCAGCGCGGAGAGGAGCGCCTCGACGACGGTCGTCATCTCTCTGACATCACCGAGATCGATCCATTCCCCCGAATCGCTCACGCGGTATGCGTGATACGAAAGTACGTCGATGCCGCACTCACCGAGCTTCCGCCGACGGCGATCGGCGACATGGTCCCACCAAGAGATCGAGACCGATCCGTCGTCGCCCGCCGTGGCGGTGCCGGCGTAGCCCGCCGTGGCGATGCCGCCGTCGCCCGCCGTGGCGGTGCCGCGTGCGCCCGCCGTGGCGGTGCCGCCGTCGCCCGCCGTGGCGGTGCCGGCGTAGCCCGCCGTGGCGGTGCCGGCGTCGCCCGCCGTGGCGGTGCCGCGTGCGCCCGCCGTGGCGGTGCCGCGTGCGCCCGCCGTGGCGGTGCCGTCGTCGCCCGCCGTGGCGGTGCCGGCGTCGCCCGCCGTGGCGGTGCCGGCGTCGCCCGCCGTGGCGGTGCCGGCGTAGCCCGCCGTGGCGGTGCCGGCGTAGCCCGCCGTGGCGGTGCCGTCGTCGCCCGCCGTGGCGGTGCCGGCGTAGCCCGCCGTGGCGGTGCCGAACACGCATGCCACGGATGGGTAAGCCCCCTGGATCAGGGCAATCGCACCGGCGCGGTCGCCCGCGAACACCACGAAGCCGCGCGGCGCCTTCGACTTGCCGCCCCCATCTTCGGTGATCGGTACTACCTCGCTGGCAACGGCGGCCCAGACGAGCCATTTCGCATCGTCATATTTAGAGAGAAGATTCGCCTTCCCTTCGCCGCGAGGTAGGCCGTGCAGGCCATAGCCGCAGCAGTCTCGCGACGACCAGTCTGGCGCGGAAACAAGCCCGCGTTCGGGCCATGTGAAGTCGCCGTACGAGCGCATTGCAGCGGAACAAGTGCGTAGAAGGAGGAGTAGGTCATCCGGCGCGCACCTGAGTGCCGCAGCAGCTTCGTGGCGGATTGATTTCAGGTCGATCATTACTAACTGTTCACCTTCCGTACAACATCTACGCCACCCGCGCAAGTTTCCTTCCCCACAAAGCCAGCGAGCCCCCTTTTGGAGGCTCTTTCAAGACGGACTGGATACCGCTGGTATATCCGGTAATTAGCAGGGCTGGCACGACGATATTGACTGCTGCCGCGCAAATGGCAACGGGAAAAAATACCCGACGCCTTGACGATCCCCGGATCTCTGCGGGACACTCCTCGTACAAGATGAGCCTTCCCCCGCGACGCCGAGTCGTTGCGGCTTCCGTCCGGCGGCCGCCGGCGGAGCTCCGCGCCGTGAGGGTCATCTTCGAGCACGACCCGAACCCGGAGACCTCGTACCTCGAGCAGGACGAGTTCCGGGAGCGGCGCGAAGCCTACGGGCGCGACGAGTGGTTCCTCATCGGTTGTCGCGTCGAGGCCGATGTCGTCATCGCCCCCGAGACGGTAATGCAGACGCTCAGAAGCAGCGGCCTCAACGGCATCGAGAGCGACAGCGAACAAGATGAGCTCGACGAGATTGCGCACCAGGAATGGATGCGGCTTCGTGACGTATTGAAGGCGGTGGGAGTTTCCACCGAGCAGTTACCCCTGGAAGTCGACCGAGAGTGGGTCGAGTGGAGAGTGTGAATGGCAACGGCGGTAGACAAGAAGAAGTGGGACAGTCTCCACGCGGCGTACGCGAAGGCGCACGAGGCGCTGTCTGAATATGAGCTCGCTCTCGGCTCAAAGTACGGCCACAACTTCAACGCTTCATGGCTCACTCGGGGGCAGCGTGACAAGCTCGACAAGCTTCATGAGAAGAAGAGCGCAATCGGTGACAAGATCATCGACCTACTTGTTCACGTAAGTCCACGCGGTGACAGGTGGCTCTCCGGAGTCCCGTCGTGGTGGCTCCGCGAAAGACTCACCTGGGAAGACGCCATCCGACCCGTCAACGAACCGTTGTCCGTCGTAGTCCCCGGAGCGTGGGGTTACCCGGACGGAACCGTACAGGAGAATGTAGCAGCCATGCCTCGATCACTAAGCACCGATCCAAATCACCTTCGAGAGATTCTGGAAAAAGGCGTCGTCCTCGTAGGCGGCGAGGTCGTCGACAACAACTCGATCGATCTCGACAGCGACGAACCGGTGGTGGTTGCCATCGTCTTCAATGCCACCGGCACCGGACGCCAACCGGGCGCGATCAGCGCCGCACAAGGCGATCATCCCGACGCCGCGCTCGAGGTTGCGCACGAGATCCTAGAAGAATGGGAACACGAACACTATGGGCGCGACGAACACGCTACCGAGACGTTTGACGGACAAATTTGGGAGCTGCCAGTCGACGCTTTCCTCGAAGCCATCGAAGGTACCGAAGCCGAGAAACTCCTCGATATTGTCGGGGGTGAAGACAACGAAGAGATCGACGAGGAAGAAGAAGAGGAAGTCGACGAGGAAGAGGTCGACGACGAAACCGACGAAGACGCCGATCTGAGAGAGTCATCGAGAAACGATCGCCCAGACGACATCAGAGTCTATTGGGACAGACAGGATCCTCGCAACGAAGGATGGGCGTACAACGCCTACTGGCGAGACGAGCGCGGGCGAATCACCCACGAGGATTCAGGTCCAATCGAAGGAAGGCGAGACATGTCCGACGCGACTCTAACTAGTCGCGCCAGAGCCGCCGTCGGATACCCCGGAACGAGAATACCGGTGGAGGTTGTAAGGTAATGTTCCCCCTCCTCTGGCTCCTCCTCGGCGCCGGCCTCGGTACCGGCGTCACGCTCCTTGTCAAACAAGCCTCGAGCTCGACGCTGCTACCGGGGCAAGTCTGGACCGTCGTCATGCTTGCCCGTCCAACAAAGGCGTGGGTCGACATCTCGAAGGGCGACGTCGCGCGAGCAATCAGAGCAGCGCTGGCGAACATCGGCGTTTATCCGATCGATGCATTTTGGAGCGGCAACTACCAGCTCACTGTAGCGGTCTCCGTCACCGCAACGACTGAGCTAAAAACGGGTGCTGCTCTCACGCTCAATTCCGAATGGGCTGACCAGGCAACGATCACCAGCATCAATCAGGCGCCAGCGTCAGTGCCGGTTCAGATCCCAAGATTCCCCTAGGAGTGATAATTCATGGCCGAATGGAGCAGAGCGCACGCCGACAAGTACGCCAACCAGATCGAAGATCTAGAAAAGCGGCGATTGATCTCGGCCAAGAAGTTTCGCAAAGAGGTCTCGGGCATGATCAAGCAGTTCGTCGCTGACGATAACGAGCTTCTTCAGAAGATACTCAACTACGAAAACAAGTTAGAGGAATGGGGGATCACGTCCCTTGCCTCTAAAGACGAAGTCGATTCGAGTTCACTCAGTGAACCGCGGGACTACGTCGTGGACCAGATCGAAGAAGACGTGTTCGAAGATCTCAGAGAACAGATCGAAGAAGCGGATGAACAAGAAGAAGAAGATGACGAGGAGGGAGACTGATGCACCTATCCGGAGGATTCGAAGATGCTCCAGGTGAGACGGTGCGCCCCCCATGCGCCGCTCTGCCCTCCGGGCAAGCTGCGTACAATCTGATCTCCGGTGACTGGGGTGCGTTGCTACCTACGATCGGGACTACTGCCGCGCGCGCCGCACTGATCGGAGTCGGAATGGCGGTCGCTGGCGAACGAAAACATCTCGTGCGCAACGCAGTCGGCGGCGCACTGGCGGTCGAGGGGTTCGTGCTCCTGTGGGCCGCTGTGACACGAAACGCACGGACTTGAGAGGCAAAAAAATGGCAACGCGCAAAAAGAAGAGTTCCCGCAAAAATGCGACTCATCGAGAGCCGGCAGACGAACACGCAGCAACCGAACTGGTCATGTTCATCGAGAACACCTCTGACCTGTCTCCCGACGGACCTAGCGGACAGGGTCACAGTGTTCTCCTGAACGCGCTCCGCAAGTGGCGCAAGGGCACCTACGACCCGACCATGGCGGTGCGTCTCTTCGAGTACCTCACCGAGGCGGGGGCGAAGCGATATCAGAAAGAATTCGGCTCCGACTCTCCGATATTCAATCCAGCGACCAGACACGAGGCTGCGCGGCAGCTCGAGGCTAGCTTTCGTAGCTCCGTCGAGCGCGGGGAGTACGACCATGTCGATACGCGCGTCGGAGCGCGCTCGGAAGAAGTGAGCGAGGCGGCGCGTAACCCATCTCCACGCGGACTGGTGCGCGAGCGTGGAGGTGATCGACCGATCGGGATGACCTACGGCACCCTTCCTCCCTTCGAAAAATTCGAGCGCGATATCCGCCGCCCGAATCCCGACGAGAGTGACGGAGGCGCCTACTGGCCGCCGGGGACGATCTATCCCATGGAGCTCGTCGACGCGCACGAAATCGAGCTCGCCGAAGATTACGGTCTGAATGAGTTCGAAGCCGAGCGTCGAAAAACTGGGCGTCACAGCGGCGTTCGCGGGTTTCGAGGAAACGAAGAAGAGATTTACGGATTTCTCAAGCACCTCGTCGAATGCCTCAATGACGGCGACGACGGAGCTGGCGATCTCGCATCATCGATCATGACCACCCTCGGCTACGAGTGGATCTGAGGAGAGCACCAATGGCAAAGCGATACATCGGCGACGCGGTCATCACGATCGCGTACAGGGACCAGGGGGACTACGCAGGAACGATCAGGGCCGGCGGGTACACGTGGCGGTTCGACAACCTGTGGCCCTCTCAGAGCGGATTCGGACCTGGCATCGGGTACGACTCGCCCGAGGCCTACGACCAGATGGCGCAGAGCGCGGTCAACTTCGGGTCTAATCCGTCTGAAGAGAGCTGGTCTCCTTCGGAGGAGGTGGCGAGCGCCATTGCAGATGCGACACAGGGAGCGATGGATGATCAGGGGAACTACGAGGTGAGGCGGAGCGCGAAGGGGATGGCGCGTGAGGAGTCATCCCATCGAGACGGCTACTACATAGTCCAAAGGCGGCTCAGGAATGGGCGCGTAGTAGAGTTCGAATTCAATCGCGATGAGAAGGACGAAGCGCTCGCCGATGCGAAGAGGTTGGCCGCTGCCGCCGATCCTGGTGAGGTGGTACGTCTGCTAACGCTCGACAACGAGCTAGTATGGTCGTCGGCGCAACTTAACGAAGCGCCGACCCATCACGTCGCCGACTTCAGCACCCTCGACGACCTAGTCGCGCACGCGCGCCAAGAAGGCGCGACGCACGTGCTTCACATCGACGACGAGATCCATCTCTACTTCAAACGTCGCGATGGTCGCTACGAGAAGTCGGAGGTCTGGCAGAAGGACGGTTACTGGCACACGCAGGGGCCGGGGTCGCGGGCCGTGGTGAGTCGGCCGCCGACGAATGCGCAACCAATCGGAGAACAACGGCGGACGGCGGAGACAGTAGCGCGCAAGCCGCGCCGGCGAGAACCTTCGACCGTTAGGCGAGCCGAAACGGCCGGCATCGAGTACGCCAGCGAACAGATTGGCAGCGAGCACTTCATGAACTGGGTCAACGACCAGCTCGTCGAGGCGAGTAAGATGGATCCGTCCCGGGTTCACCCGCTCGAGACGAAGGCAGACGCCGCGCGGGCCGCGCGCGCAATGCTTCAGCAGCTCGAATGGGATACGAAGCGAGATCTCAAGGCAACCGATATCGAAAGGCAGCTCGGTATCGATCGCGCCACATCGGATGTGATCAGCGCGTTCAATGAAGGACTTCACCGCGGCCTGAGCAATCCATCGACGGTGGATTGGCTCGCTGAAGAGATTTTGGAACAGAACAAGGGATTACGGGGTGGGGGCGCCAAAGAGACAAGACGACACTCCGGCCCTCAACCCAACTCGGAAAATCGCGCGCGTCTCGCTGGATACATCGCACACGCGGTCATGTACGACGTCTCAACGTCGCCGAACGATCTCGTCAGGGCCTATCACCTCTCACCGGAGGAGGCGCAAGCGGTACTGTCTGATCAAGGCGGTTGGTTCGGTCCGGGCGGAAAAGGATACGCCGCCTACGTCAAGCACATCGAGAAGGTACTCAAGAACAAGGAGTGGTTCTCGGCGCCGGATCCGAAAGCTATTCCTGGCGCGGCGCGTGCGTACGGGCGGTATGTATGGCTACTCGAGAATGCTGCTTCCGGAGACCAAGGACGCAAAGATAAGTCAGACACGGAGGAGCTCCAGCGAGAGCTCTCCAATGTCGGATTCAACGGATGGGGGCTCGCTATCGACAACTGGCCCGAGGCACAACGCTACTACGACGCCGCTCCGAGCGTGTACCGTCGCCACCGTGGCGAAGTGCGTGAGAGCTCCACCGTCCGCGACTACATCGCCGTCGACCGCAACGACCGCAAGGTCGCCGGCCCCTTCCGGAGCCGTGGCGAAGCCGACAAGCACGTACCGCCGGGCGGCTACGTCAAGTTCTCCTCGTCGCAGCATAGGAAGGCGCCGCCGCCGCCTTCGTCGTATCCAATGTTTCGAGAGGGCGACGGAATAGCTGAACGCCTGCTTGCCGCTGGGGCTAAGACATACGCCATGATGCCAGACGCTGTCGCCAGCGTCCGCGGTTTCAACCCGGCACAAGCGATCTTCTTTGCGATGACTTCTAGGCGGAAGGACGCCCGTGTAGCCGCTGCGGCTATTGGCAAGAGTGAAATGGAGCGAACCGCACGTCGGATTGGCGGTGTAGTCAAGCTCGGCTACGTAGTAGATGGCGTCGCGTACGTTTTGCCGAAACCATGACTCTCGCCCAGATCAAAAAACTGCTCGACCGCGTAGAAGAAGCAGCCGCGCAGGTCTCGGACGACATCGAACAAGCCACCGACATCGCTGCCTCGCAAGCGGCTTTGCACGAGCTGGCACAGCAGGCGCGCACGCTGGCGTCGCGTGCCCAAAAAATCGTCGACCTCCTGAGAGAAAAATCGGACGAGTGCACCACCGCTGCCGACTCGGCGGAAACGCTTGTCGGCGATCTCGAAGCGATCGCCGATCAGCTGGAAGGATTCGAAGATTGATTCGCCTCGTCGGTACGTGTCCCGTCTGCGAGCGCCAGCAAAAGGTGACGCCGCAGCATCGGATGGTTCATCACGGCTACCGTCGGCCTGGCGTCGGTCACATCTTCGGTGACTGCCCTGGCGTCGGCTGGCCGGCTTACGAGATCTCGTCCGAAGGTTGCGTAGCGTACCGCGAGGGACTCAAAGAGACTCGATCGCTCCGTGAAGAGGCGCTCCGACTTCTTCGGATGCGCCCGGAAAAGATAGATGTCTATTCGAGCTTCTCAAAAAAGTACAATACGTACCGCCGCGACCCTGAAGACCGAAACGAAAGCTACAACTATGAGCAAGCACTGCGAAACAGGATCGCAGAGATCGAGTACGAGATTCGCGCCATCGACGCAGCGTTACTTCGGATGACGGAGCTCATCGAGCGGTGGGCGCCGGCGCCCCTCGTCGAGATCGACGAAGAGGGTCTCACGCCAGCGAGACGCGAAGAGCGCGCCGCCCGCAAGACCGAACGCGACACCAAACGCGCCGAGCGACTCGAGAAGCAAGCAGCGACGCGCGCGAAGCAGAACGAGCGCATGGCGCGCAAAGCGACGACGCTACTCTTCTTCTTCAACGAGTTCGAGCGTCTCGCGGCGCTTCCACCGAGCAAGGCGCGCGCCGACTACGCGCGCGACCTGATGTTCGAGGCGAACAAGACAAAACATAAAATCAACTATCCGTGGGATCTTCACGCGATGAAGTTCGAGATACCCGGCCCGTGGCAACAGCTTCACGCTCGCGCACAGAGAACGCTCGTCGCTCTCGGCCTCGCGCGTCCGTGGGAACACGGCAACGGAATCGAAGTCCTCCAGGTGTACAGACCGTGCGGGAACAAGATCGTCGTTCCGTCCCTCGACCGCCCCGCCGGTGAAGTGCTCGATGACATCGCGCACATGCCTCCGCCTAGAGAGTGAAGCCATCACCGCGTCCGTCGCGCGATCGGGGTGCCCGGACTTGTCGGGGGATCATCGTCATGACCATCCGGCAGGACAACAGTCGTAGAAAGTTCTCCAGCGCGATCTAGCGGAACCCGCCAAGTCTTCTCGAACACGAAACATACGCATCCGCATCGCTTGCACCAGAACACCCGATCGAGCATCGTGTGCCAGTGATCACTGCCGCATAGGCACGTTTCGCTAAGCGGTACATCGGACATGGTGTCGTACTTTCAGGACCGCACTTTCAGGGTTGCCTCTCGGTTCGCACCCGCGGTACTCCCGCTTGATGCACGCTCTAGCACTCTACCTCCTCACGGTCCTAACCATCATTGCTCCCAAGCTCGATATGACGAGAGCGCGTTCGATTTCGACGGATATTGCTGCGGTGGTCGTCTCCGACGAGCGCGCGTTCAGGGATGACGCAGACGGACACAAGACAGCGTTACTGCTTCTTTCGATTGCGCACTTCGAGACGGGCAAATCGTGGGCGGCATGGATCGACGACGGGCGATGCAACGATCCCGCATGGCGCGCAACGCATGCGAGCTGGCTTCGAGGCGGAGACTGCGACGGGGGACGCTCCTACTCAATGTGGCAACTGCTCGTGCCAGGTAATCCGAGATACGGAAAATCTCTCGTGGCAAATCGCCAGCTAGCTGTTCGAGCTGCGCTCGCGCACGCGCGCATGAGCCTCCAGTTGAACGGCAATCTCTGTGCGTACTCCGGTGAACGTCCGCCGCACTGCTCGAAGGCGAAAACTAGGCTCGAAACAGCGCGCGAATGGGCCGAACGTTTTCCTTATATCACTCAGTGATTTGGCGCATTGACCAAGACACCACTCGTTTGACGTTCGTTTGACGTCTGGTTAACACAACACCGCGACTAGTCAGGTACCGCATCGACCGTGATAGAGTGCTCCGGGCGGTCCGAAAATGCCCTTCCGAGTACCTTTACCTGAGAGGGCCCGTCCCAGTTTCGGACAGGTAGAATGGCTCATGTAACAGGGCTAAAACGCCGCAGCCCTGAAACGTATGCTGAGCGGCCGCTCGCAGGTGGTGGCGGAACTGGGACAACGGGACCGACCGGGCCAACAGGGCCGACCGGTCCCTTCGGAATCGGCACCGGTGCGACAGGGCCATCAGGAGTAACAGGACCGACAGGGTTCACGGGACCTATCGGTACCGGGCCAACAGGATCGACGGGACCGACCGGCGCGATCGGACCGACGGGTACTATTTCCGGATCTGGGATGACTGGCGCTCCGGGCTCGACCGGTGCGACGGGTCCCACTGGATCCACTGGCAGTACCGGGTTTACCGGACCAACGGGAGCGACGGGATCAACTGGGGCAGGAGGGACAGGCGCCACAGGCCCGACCGGCGCCGGCGTCACGGGCCCCTCTGGCGTGACGGGTTCGACCGGCCCAACTGGACTCACGGGACCGACGGGCGCTCCGAGCACCGTTACCGGGCCGAGTGGACCGACGGGCGCGACGGGTCCCGCGAGCAACGTCACGGGCCCAACAGGCTTCACTGGACCTACCGGAGCGCCCGGATCTGCAACGAATACTGGTGCCACCGGACCAACCGGGGCAACCGGATCGACCGGATCGACCGGCTCCACTGGTCCAACCGGGCCAACTGGAGCGCCAGGAGTAGCGGCCAACACCGGCGCTACGGGCCCGACGGGTGATGTTGGACCTACGGGAACGACTGGTTTTACTGGACCAACTGGTCCCGCCGGCAGTGCAACGAACACCGGTGCCACTGGCACCACCGGTGCCACTGGTCCTTCTGGTCCTACTGGGCCAACCGGGCCAACCGGTATTCCAGGCGCCGCAACGAACACTGGCGCGACCGGACCGAGCGGTGTCACAGGACCGACAGGACCCACTGGATTTACAGGGCCCACTGGATTTACAGGACCAACCGGCTCTCCTGGAACGGCGACCAATACCGGAGCGACGGGGCCCTCGGGACCGACAGGATCTACCGGATCAACCGGCTTCACTGGACCGACTGGTTTCACCGGACCAACCGGCGCCGACGGAACCTCCACCAATACCGGCGCAACGGGGCCAACCGGATGGACCGGTCCTACTGGATGGACTGGCGCGACGGGTCCGACGGGATTCACGGGTCCTGCCGGAAGCGCAACGAATACGGGGGCGACCGGTCCCACTGGACCAACCGGGTGGACGGGTTCGACGGGATTCACCGGCCCTACCGGAGCGCCTGGATCTGCAACGAATACCGGATCGACAGGGCCAAGCGGCCCCACCGGATGGACGGGACCCACCGGTCCAACGGGACCAACCGGTGTCCCGGGAAGTGCTGTAAATACGGGCGCTACCGGTCCAACCGGCTCGACGGGGCCCACTGGGGTGACCGGTTTTACCGGCCCGACCGGCGTCGCCGGAACGGCCACGAACACCGGCGCTACAGGGCCTACGGGACCATCCGGACCGACGGGACCAACCGGCGTTACCGGACCGACGGGCGCTCCTGGAAGCGCCGTCAACACCGGAGCTACAGGACCGACGGGGCCCACCGGGTGGACGGGTCCCACCGGATGGACGGGGCCAACCGGGACTCCCGGGAGCGCAACGAATACCGGCGCCACGGGGGCCACCGGTTTTTCTGGACCCACAGGACCCACTGGGCCGACAGGACCGACAGGCGTTCCGGGCAGTGCCGTCAACACCGGAGCTACAGGACCGACAGGCTTCACCGGACCGACAGGTTTCACGGGACCAACTGGTCCAACCGGCATTCCAGGGGTTGCGGCAAATACCGGCGCGACAGGCCCCACCGGTTTCACTGGACCTACTGGATGGACAGGTCCCACCGGCATAACCGGACCGACAGGAATCCCAGGAAGCGCAACAAATACTGGCGCGACAGGACCAACCGGATCCACCGGACCGACCGGATTCACGGGATCGACCGGATCCACAGGTCCGACTGGGATCCCTGGTTCAGCAACGAACACAGGGGCGACTGGACCGACGGGACCAACGGGGTGGACGGGTCCCACCGGATGGACAGGTCCGACTGGGGTCCCCGGGAGCGCAACTAACACCGGCGCGACAGGCCCCACGGGTTTCACCGGTTTCACTGGGCCAACTGGATTCACTGGACCAACGGGTCCTGCCGGAACCGCTACGAACACCGGCGCGACAGGCCCGACTGGCTACACGGGCCCAACCGGATGGACGGGACCTACCGGCTTCACCGGTCCGACAGGCATCGATGGTGCGGCGACGAACACGGGTGCGACGGGATCGACCGGACCGAGCGGGCCGACAGGATGGACAGGCCCTACTGGCTCGACCGGTCCGACGGGGACTGCCGGTAGCGCGACAAACACAGGCGCAACAGGTCCCACCGGCCCCACCGGTAGCGCAGGCACCGCAACGAACACCGGGGCAACGGGACCGACTGGATCGGCTGGAGCAGGATCGACGGGGCCGACTGGGCCGACCGGCACTACCACTATTCCGTCCTTTCTTACATTCGCGACTGATGCATCAACCTCGACTAACGAGTTCTTGGGGCCCTATTCCACTTCGTTCTTCGGGACCGAAGCGGGAGCAACCCTAATCATAAGCGTCGCTGGAACGCTCAAGAACCTACGGTGCACACTTTCTACCGGCAACATCACGACGAGTTGCACATTTACCGTAAGAAAGAACGGTGTCAATCAAACGTTGGCTGCGACGGTGACGAATGGAACCCCAAGCGGTAGTGACACGACGCATACTGTTTCTGTCGCCATAGGCGACAAAATATCTGTTCAGGCGAGCGCTAATTCGACCTTTGGCGGCGCTGTCATGTGGGTCACGATCGATCTGTCGATTCCGTGACGATCAATTTTCGAGAGCTCCAAGGGGATCTCTTTTCGGCCCCCGCTTTGAGCTCGGCGCGGCGCTCTTTCCTGCATGCCCGACAATCACCGCGGCGCCCGTCGGCGCGGGCTTTGTCACGCTGAAAGCAATCGATCGGAAGCCATTCGCCGCAGGGTCCCGTGCAGCGCTTCAACCGCTCGGGATTTGGCTCGGTTCTCGGGATCGGCTTTCCTCCAGGGACGAGGTTCTTGGTGCGCTCGTCATTCTCACCAATCAACACTGTTTCCGCCGAGCTCGACCCATCCGTAACTGATCAAGACGTCGGCGCTGTACATCTTGCAGATGATTGCAAGAGATCCGTTGGCGAAGGTGGTTCCGGTTGGAGCGCCAGGAATTGTCGTAGGAGCCGATAGAGTCAACGAGCTCCAGTTGAGACCATACCCTAACCCTAGTTGAGGACCATTGGCCTGATAGAACTGTCCGTCCGAGGTCGACAACGCTGTTGCAGTAACCCAACACGTGATCGTGTTCATCGGAGAAACGTGATTATAGAGCTCGACATGTGCGCTTCTGACTCCCGCGGAATCGGCAGTGTCATCTCGTACGATGGGACACACCGTGTAACAGTAGTCTGTGCTGGACGCCAGCGTCGGCATGATGAGAGCCGTTCCGTAGGACATGTCATAGTTATGGGCTAAAGTGAAGGATGCTGCGCTAGAGCAAGCCCTGACTTGACAAGCCGTTGCCGGGGCTGACTTGTAGTCGTAGACTACGGCCGCCTTGATATTGTCTCGATGGAGCGTACAGGCAATTCCTAGCACTATGACTATCTTTACTAGCTTCGACATTTGTCTTTTACCTTCTTGAACGTAATCGAACCGCCGCACCGACATGCGTAAGAGATGGTCCAAAATGTTGACGTCGTTTCACCCATACCGACACTGACGATCGGTAATGTTTTTGCCTGCTCGAAAGAATATGCGTAAGCACAGTTCGAGCACGTTACTCGAGGTCTTTCAAAGAACCTCACGATGCGTGCCCGGAGACGCCCCAATAAGGACGACTCCGGGATGAGCGTGAACACAAGCGGCCATTCGGCGCGAGGCATCATCGACGATTACCTCAGATGAACGTAGTCGATCTGGCTCGTAGCAGGCAGCGTTGCCGGATTGATGGTCCCGCCGCCAATCCCGCCTATGGCAGTGTTGATAATCAAGAACATGGGCGTGTTCGGTACATAGCTAGCCGCAACTGTGCACGTCGTTGCGCCGTCGATCTTCCAGATGAGTGATCCGGGCGTCCATGCGAGCGTGTAGACGTGAAAGTTCGCGCTCGTGTCAGTGGTCGCTGGACCGCATCCGTCATCATGGCCGTTCGAATGAAGCTGCTGGTTCACGTGGCCATGATCCCCGTTGAGGATTTCTGCGATGTCGATCTCGTCCGACCCGGGCGCTGGCCAGTTGCAGCTGCATTTGTTGTCCGCGCTCTCGAAGTTGGAAACCTGACAGTTCGCGCCGAGCAGCCACACCGCCGGCCAGGTCGTGCCGCCGGCGAGTTTCGCTCGGACGTCGAGCGTCCCGTAGGTGAACGAGAAGGACCGGAACTGCACGCCGCCCGAGGTGAACTGCGGATTCGCTGTCATGTTGTAGTTGGAAGAGAGAGAAAGCAGGCCGCCTGACGCGGCTACATTGTCCGGCGAGTAGAATTCGAGCTCCGCGTTGCTCAAGTCTCCAGGCCGATCGAACGTAAACCACTGAGTTCGATCGAGACTGTCGAATTCGTCCGACCAGACGAGCGCGCCGCTAGATCCACCTGAACCTACTGTGCCGCCGGAACCGACCGTTCCGCCTGAGCCGACTGCTCCGCCGGATCCAGACGATCCGCCGGTACCTGGCGCTCCACCAGATCCGGCGTCACCCGCTGTGACTACGGCGCCGTAGAAACCGGCCGTTGTGGGGCTCCAGGTCTGCCCACCACTCGGATACGTCGCAGGGAGACTCGAGAGACTCGTTCCGCTCGTTGTGCGAGAGATCGTGCCGCTCGATGCTCCGCAATAAACCGGTATACCGCCACTGCTAGGTCCTAGGAGCGCTAGCCAGTAACGCGTACCACTAGTCACGGTGACGGAAGGAACGGTCACGGTGTTCCAGCCAGCTACAGGTGAAGCGACTGTCCCGGATGTGAGAAGCGCAGTCGGAAGTGTTCCGCCTGAGTTGCTCGAGTAAAGCCCGATCTTGATTTGCGAAGCCCCGTTTCCGGAAGCAACACAAAGGCTCAACGAGTTGAGTGTCCCGCTCGCTGTCGCGGTGTATCGCCACGCTTCGGCGGAGCCTGCGTTGTTGTTGTCGGTAGTCGTATACTTCGTCGTGTCACCGACGAGCACTGTCGTCGATGTCTGACTCACCGTTCCGATATCGTCACGGGCAGACGGTGCGCAAGCAAGCGCCACGAGCGGCGCGACCAAGAAGGCAAACAGGGTTTTCATTGGTTTCCTCTTTCTTTGAACCATTCTAACATTTCGTCGAATGACACGAGCCCGAGCAGTTCCTTACGATGCGTAACGAGATCGGTGTAGGTCTCTGCCGGAAGCGACGGGATCCCATCATCAGATCTATTTGGAATTACGATCGCCACACCGTAGTCTGCGTCGACGGTACGTACCATATGGTTTCCCTCGCGACGAATCCGCACAATAGCCTTCCAAACATCGCCGGTCCACTCTCCCTGCACCTGCGGCACCGCCTGCATCGCTTCGGTTGAAGGGTTCGCGTCATGCACAACGACTACACGCGAAATATTGCAGGCACTCTCGATGTCTTGATAGGCTTGCTCGGAGTGGTGAAGACCGTCGACGAAAGTAATGTCGTATGGTTTCACCGCGAACCCGTCAAAGAACGCATCTGAACTGCAGCGGTAAAATACATTTGCGGCGGATGGCCCCTCGACAGCCGGAGCTGGGTCGACGCCTTCTTTCCACCGAATATCGACCTTTCGTAGCGTCTCGCCGGAACCGATCCCGATTTCGAGATAGCTCTTCGCGTCGATACGACTCGCGATGGCGTTAATGACGTCCCATCGGTAGATCTTTCTAACAAGCGTGCGCCACATGCCGCGGTGAGTTCTCTTCCGGAGCGAATAGGCGATCGGTGCACCATCGAAGGGAGTCCGGAAGAGAAGCGATTCGTCGCCTCTTGGGTCACCTCCCCACTTGCGTTCGAATTGCTCGAGGCCGCGACGAATTTGCTTCTGTGACTCGTCAGACCAAGAGCCGCGGACGGCGTGTTTGAACTCGGTCTTGACGAGCACGGGCTCGATACCACCGAGCTTCATGCGCCAGCGGTAGTCGGAGTCCTCGTAGTACGCGGGGTAGAACGACTCGTCGTAGGGACCGATCTTTTGGTAGAGCTCGGGCGAGTGGAGGAAGAGGCACCAGCCGCTCGCGTCGAGGCCGCCGTCGGCGATGACGAGCGGAGTCATCAGGGCTCTCTGCCGAAACGAGTCCGATTCGGTAGAGGCGAGCGCGCGGGTTCCCTCGTATTGCCCGACCAGATCCTGGAGCGTGGTCTCGCCGAGCTCGACGTCGTCGTTCGAGATGACGACGAGGTCTTCGGCCGCCTCGTCGAGGATTGCGTTCCACGCGGCGGCGACGCCGATGTTCGAGCCCGGTTCGAGGACGCGGACGGTCCTCCCGTTTGAGAGGGCGTGATGAATGACGGGAGAGCCTTCGAGCTTCGCGCGGAACTCGCCGCCGTTGTCGACGATGAGGTATCCGTCGAGCTTGTAGGTGGCTTCGGCCGAGGCGAGAAGACGCTCGAGGAGGTCGTAGCGCTTGAGGACCGGGACGCCGAGGAGCATGTGCCGGTGTTCCGTATCCATTATTCTGGTTCTATGTGTCGGTCGTTGAGTTTAAAATACGCTACCTCGACGGGTTCGCCGACCCAGTTTTTCCCGTCGTAATAGCGCGATGTGTTTTGTCCGTAAGGAAACCACCCACTGCTTTGTTGGCATTCATCGCATGTACAACGGTTGCCCATGCTGCCGCCAACTTCGTGGCCGCCGTACATTCTGGCGCAGCGAGGACACTCGGCCCAGTAGTAACCGCAGAGCAAAGCATAGAGCCAGTTGATCGAACGAATGCGTGTCGGTAATTCATGCCCCTTCTCATGTTTTCGACGCTCTCCGATATTCTCCGAGTACCAACGCGCGGGGATCGCGAGCGCGATGTAGAGACACAAAAGCCCGAACGGTAAAATGAGAATAGCAGTGAAGATGTAGAGAATCATTTGCGGCCCCTTTCCAAGTTCTCCCAATAGCGTATCAGACGGCAATCTCCGCGGTGTGGCCCCTCGCGACCGCCACCGCAATCGCAGAGCGACGGCTCCGGAGCAGACGGCTTCGGCTTGAACGTCGCTTGCACCCAAATCGCCAGAAGGCCTGTGAAAATCGCTAGCGCTGCGCCTACTGTCACATCACGCAGCGCCCAACCTAGGTTGAACGCAGAGACGCAGAGCATGTTGATTCGAAACGCCTCCTGCACGTCCTTTTTGTTCATCGGGCCCCTCCGAGCGCCAAGAACCGTTCCCGCGCCTCCTCCGGCGACCCGTCCTTGAGTGCCTCGAGCGCCATGTGGGCGATCAACTCGTGGCTCCGCCGGACCCCGCTCCAGTTCGCCGCCAAGCTCGTGTGATCGGCGTAGTAGAGATCGAACTTCTCCGGGTGCTCGATAACGATCCTCCCCAGCATCATCTCGTCGGTGACGGCGAAGCCGAGATCGAGGCAGCGCGCCCACTCCTCTGAGATCCTGTCGGCTAGCCACTCAATCTCCGGCGCCCGCGCCGACCAGAGCCCTCCCCCAACGGGCCACCAGTGCCGCGAGTAGTAGACGTCGAGGTCCTCGCGGGCGTATCGGGGTACATGGGAGATCGACGCGAGGCGGATCTTGCCAGGGGCAGGGTCGCGCCGCGCGACGTCGAGCAAGCTGTCCTCCGGCGCGTGCGGAAGGCCAAAGTCGACCCAGGTGAAGACTTCTTCCGTCTGAAACTGTTCGAGGTTCGTCACCATCCGCATCCACCGATAGCGCTCCTTCATGAGGAGGAGGTAACGCGCCGTGTCCTTCGCGGGGTCGTACTGAAACTTCGACCGGGAGAGGAGCGCGTCGACGCGGGGAACATCGCTGAAATCGAGTCTCGGGGTCGCGACGTACACCATCTTGCGCTTTACCGGGAGGGGGAACGTGTCGGAGAAGTAGACGAGCGGCACGTCCTGGGAGAAGAGCCACTTGCCGCGCTGCATCCACTCCTCGGTCGACGTGCGCCGCGGTTCGTGGTGGGAGAGATCGATGAAGCCGGTGACGAAGATCATCCTCGTACCCGTTCGAGGACGAGCGCGTTCTTCAGGCGCTCCACCATCCGGAAGCGCCACCCGACGATCGCCTCCCAGTAGTGGAAGACGTACGAGTCCTCACCGTTGATGTCCTCGATCACGTAGTGACCGCCAGGGGCCACGCGCGAGTGGAAGTTGACGAGCGTCGCCATCTGCATGTCGGGTCGGTGCCCGCCGTCGTCGATGATGAGGTCGAACGATTCGTCTCGCCGCCACGCGAAGAACTCGGCAACGGAGATGGCGTTGGTCGAGTCGCAAATCCCGGTCTCGATCCGCGGTTCCGAGAACTGCGTGTCCTGCTGCACGTCGAGCCCGAGTAGCGTCGCGTGCGGGAGGTAGTCCCGGAACGCGCGGAGGCTCCCTCCCGGGCGATAGCCAGGACCGTGGAAGCCCACCATCGTGCTGAAGGCGTGCTCTTCCAGCGTGCCGATCCCAATCTCGAGGAGGCGAAAAGGCTCGCGGCGCCGGGGTGAGAGGATGCGTTCGTACATCGGCGCGTAGCCGTTTCTGGCTTTGTCGGTGCCGTGCTCCTCGAAGAGATCGTGGAGCGCGATGGTGCCGGCGTCTTTCAAGGGGCTTTCCTCGCCTTTCGTCTTGCTTGATAGCAATGCTGAGGCATCTTCTTTTCTCATTCCGGAGAGGAGCTCGAGCGCCTCTCGATCGCATTCTTGGCCACTTGCCGACAGGACTCCGCGAGCGATGATCTCGTCTAGGCCTTCCTGTTCTTCCTCATCCACTTCGACGAGCGTGATAGTGCTCATGCGTGTTTCCTTTTTTCGCCTAGTGGCTCCATCGCAATTTCCACACGATTCGGCTCGAAAAACGTCAGGTGGGCGGAACCTCCTTCGTTCATACCAAAGCTCGCTACCAGCTGATCTCCGTCCCAACCAAGGCCAGCACAGAATTCAATCCCGTCCAAGCGAGCGAAGTAAAACGGCTCGCTCACGGAAGTGATGCGGAAGTCCGAGTCGAATCGAATGAAGCGATGTAGATAGAACCGCTCGTTTTCGCGGTACGCCACCTCGTGCGCGAGACATAGATAACCCGCACCGAACTTCACCAGCTGCGAGCCCCCGCGGATGTCTGTCAAGCACACCGGAGTCTCGTGCCGAGCGACTTCGACGGTACGAACGCCATTCACGGACACCGCTATGGTCGGGTCGCACGTGTAAAGGAAGAGTCCAGAGCTTCCAGACACCGGCATCCAGTTTTTCTGGAGCAGATGCGCTTCGTAATCGCGGATCACCTTCACGTCTACGACGTTCCAAGCCTCGTCGAAGTAAAGGCAACCCATCTCCGAGCTTCCATACGGATCCCCGTGATCCGTGCCTGGAAGTAGGTTGCGCAAGCTTCCGGAGGCCCAGTACGATCCATCCGCGTTCCTCACCAAGCGGAGATCCTCGAAACCATGCGCCCTGAAACCGTCGTCACACGCCAGGATTCCGGTCGCATCCCTGATCTCGGTGGCGCTCTTTACGCTCCAATTCGCGTCGAGCTCGACGACATAGCTCCGGGTGCGCAGGTTTCTGAAGCCGTCGAGCGTGAGCGGCTTCCACTTCGACATGAAGTAATTCACCGTACGCACGACGGACAGGCGACGTTCCTCCAAGCAGATCGAGGGATTGATGGGGAGCCATCCGTCGTCTGGAGACCACTCGATCTTGGTCGTCCGGGCGCCGAAGAGCTCGGAAGAGGACCTCGCGAAGTAGGTGAAGACGTCGAGGGCTTGGGACCTCATGACGGGACTTACGGTCAACTCTGCGAGCTTTTGGAGCATCTCTTTCGACGACTCACACGCGTTCCAGGGCAAGCGCGTTCGGACGACGGTCGAATGGACGGAAGCGCCATCCGGCGATGGCCTCCCAAAAATGGAATACGTATGAATCTTCGCGTTCGATGCCTTCGATCACGTAGATGCCGCCCTTACGCACCTTTCGGTGAAAGTTGACGAAGGTAGCCACCTGAGCATCTTCGAAATGGTCGCCGTCGTCGATGATGAGGTCGAACCACCCGTCTCGACGCCACGCGAAGAAGCGCGAAACTCCGAGGGCGTCAGTGGAATCGCAGGTTCCTGTTTCGATGCGCTCTTCCGTGAACCGTGCACTCGGATCGATGTCGAGCCCAAGGAATGTCGCGTTCGGACAGTAGTCGCGAAAGGCCCTGAGGCTTCTTCTGCTCGTTCCGGCGCCGATCTCCAAGATCCTAAGCGGAGCGCGCTTTCGAATCGGATTGAAGATCCGTTGATACATCCCGGAATAGCCATTTCGAAGCTTGTCGCTTTCGTGCCGTTCGAAGATCTCGTCGAGTTCGCTCACGTGTGCTTCCTCACTTCACGCATGGCCCAGAGGAGCTTCTCGAGCTCCGCATCGTCGAGCTCGCACTTGCCGAGTACATACGAATCCCAGAGCCGCGCCTCCGCGAGCTTCGCCACCTCCCAGTCCCCCGCAGCTACCGCCGGCAGGAGCAAGTTGCCGATCGGCGCGCCTGGGTTCTCGCGCACGCCAACGTAGTTCATGATCATCTGGGCATAATCGCCCGGATACCAGTTGAAGAGATCGGGTCGACGCGCGTGCACGAGCGCCATGATCTGCTCGTCGGCGTGTCCGTAACCCGCCTCGAGCGCACGCACGAATTGCTCCTCCATGAGGGTCGAGACTTCGTGCATCGAAGCCCGATCGCCCGTGTAGAACCCGCTGCAGAACGTGCAGCCGCCGCAGGAGGACGCCGGATCAGCGCATCCCCCCTTCCCGTAGAATGCCGCGAGATCCGTCGGCGGGGGCTGGTAGCCGATGCGGCAGGTCGAGAAACCGTGTCGCCGGCAAGCGAGCGCGTCGTCCAAGTACATGATGTTCCGGATCCCCATCCGCTCGACGCAGATGTTGATCCAGGCGTAGAACGGCGCCTCCGTCACGTCGATCGCGTGCTTCAACATCGCCGAGCGCGCCATACAGAAGAGGTAGTAGGACGCCGTGTTTCGGCGATCCCGCGCGCACTGGTGAGCGCCGTGGCGGTTCTCCCAGATTCGCTCTCGATGCTCGTAGAGAGGAAAATCCGAGAACCGTTGACAGACGACCATCGTTCTCGAGTGGAGAAACTGAGGACGCTTCCGCCACACGGCTTCTTCGAACTCCGGCTCCGTGAAGACAACGAGATCGTGCTCAGCGGCGAGCGTTCCGCTCGAGTGCTCCTCGAGATACCACGACGGCGGCCGCGACGAGAGCTCGGGGTTAGCGTCCGGTTCCTTCGTGAGGTCGAAGTATCCGGTGACGAGCGTCCAACCGGAAAGGTCCTCCGAGCTTGGCGCCTCGTTGAAGTAGATACCTTCTCGACCGTTGATGGAAACGAGTCCCGTTCCCGACCAGTGGCCAACGCTCGTAAGATCGATCTTCTGCCGGCGTGGGATTTGGTACCAGACCTTCTCGCGGAGAGCCTTGAAATGCCAAACGTCGTCGAGAAGGACGATGCCCCGATAGCCGTTGTTTTGAAGCCACGAGAGGAACTCCGCTTCTCGCGTCCCCTCGTGCGGGTCGATGTCGAGGAGGATGAGCGGGCTCTTGAGGAGCTCTTCCCGAATGCGCTCGCGACCCTCGGGAGCCACGATGTCCCGGATGAACCGGAGGATGTTCGGTTTTCGGTCGACGATCGGCGGGGCGTTGTCGGCTACGTCGTAGGTCACGACGGTGTTCTCCGGGTTGTAGGAGAGCGCGATCGCGGAGGCGCCCCGGTGCGTCCCAATATCGAAGATCGTCCCCGACACCTTCGTCGAGAGGTAGGCGAGGAGCCGGTAGTGCTCGCGTCCGGCAGGCGCGTAGAACTCGGGGTTGTCGCGCGCGAAGGGGCGGAGTTCTTCGAGGGAGAAGCAGCGGACGTCGTCGGCGATGATTCGGAGGGTCATAACGGCAGGATCTCCGCCCAGTGCGTGGGCCATTCCTTCAGTCCGCAAGAGAAGTCCACCGTGTGAGCGAACCAGATGCTCCCATCTTTCGTTCCCTCGTACCTCTTCGGCGTCCAATTGACGACCCGCACTGCACCGTCCTTCCAGCGCCCCAGGACAACTTTCCCGGGTTCTGGCTCTCGCTCCTCGACGGCTACCCACGATTCTACAGAACCGCCAATTCTGTGGAGTTCGACGACGACGAACCCATCGTCTTCCTTGCCGTCGTCAGTAAGAGCCAACCCGTGCGGCTCGAGGAGTTCTGCAACGCCGTCGATCACATCCTCGATGTGCGAGCGATGACCAAACTCAACTGAGCCCAATAGTTTCTTGCTCATGAAGTCCGACCTTTCATCTCAAGCTGCTCAGCATCGTCCGGCGAAAACACGATGAACCGCGCCTCACGATCCTCGAAGCTGTAGGTCACCAGCATGTCGTCACCAACAGGAACAAGTCCGGCAGCGTACTCAATCCCCTGATGGTCGAAGGTGAATACGCGACTCGCTTCCGTGATCTGGCCATCCTCCTCCGAGAAGAAGCGATGGAAGTACACGTTCCGATCCTCGACAACCTTGCCGTTCTCCTCGCGGTAGTGATTGATCCGCTCGTGTACGAGCCCGCAACCGTTGTCTGAGTCGAACGCCCCACCTCGCCACATCCCCGCCGACATCGGTGGCCATGTGCGGATCCGTTCGGTGCACTGCCCTGTCTCGAGATCGATCTCGAGCACGACGAAAGGATCGTATGAGTAGATGAGCTCGAGGCGCCCTTTGTTGCTCCGTGGAACCCAGTTCTTTTCGCAGTCGGTTGCCTTGTCGTACTTGAGATCCGTAAGGTGCATGACATCGAGCCCGTCGCTCGACAGACACCCGAGCACGACCCGTGGCCCCCGTGGGGGGTGCCCGTCGAACGTAGTCGCGGTGAACCAGATCTGACCCTGGTGCAAACACCAACGCTGGTCCTCGAGCCCTCGAATCTGGTCGTGTGCGCGCCAACCGTTCCAGAGCCCGTTCTGGATACCTACCCGCTGCGTACCAAGAAACTCCTGCTTCGAGAAGTCGGCCGAAAGCCTAACGACGGCCGTCTTCGTACGAATGACTCGATCCGGATCGCGCGACTCGTACCACCGCCCTCGCTCCTGCGAGTAGTTCACGAGACGTACGCCCACGAGGAATCCGTCGCCACTTCGCACGATCGTCGGCGTCGACGGCGCCCAACGACCTCCCTCGAGCACCTCTTCAGGGATCTCGAAGATGCCGCGGTGTTTCGCCTTCACCGCCGGTGGCGTGTAGAAGCCGGCCGTTCGAAGGACGAAGTCTTGAAACCCTGCTCCGCGCTCGCGCGCGTACGCGAGGCGGTCGCATGCCGCGAGACCGCCTTCGAGATCGCCTACGTAGTACGACGCGATTGCAATTTCTTCGTTCGCCTTCGCCGTGCGCGCACTCTCATCTACGAAGAGCCGATCCTTCGAAGGAGGAAGACTCGATGCAGTCTTCGCAAAGAGAAGCGTGAGTGCATTCTTGCCCATCAGGCGGAAGTGCTTCGCGATCTCTGCCGGCACCTCAGGCCGCCCCGGACGATAGTTGTAAGCGTCGAGCAAGATCTCGATGCCAGGGCCTGGCTTACCAGTAAGGCGCGTGAGGTGGAGCTCGGTGAGCCCCTGCTTGTACCTCGAGAACCACCGCTCCTCGTCCCAATCGCCGGCGTCGTAACGCTTCTGATAGAACTCAGACGCCGTCCGAAAACGCCCGATGGCGATTTCTGGACGCTTCAACTCTTCGGCGCGCTGCGCCCAGTGGTAGTGGCTTTCAGCAAGGTAGAAAAGCGCACGCACGCTTGACGGATCGTCTTCTAGATCCTTCACCAGGAGCTCGATGTCGCGCTCGTGTTTGCGTCCGTGTTCACCGCCATCGTTTTGATCATCAATCCAGACGCCGTCGAACCGGATCGGGAAGACGTCGGGGAACGGAGCCCAGTGTTCGTGGGTTCTTCCGACACAACGCCAGTCATGATCCAGTCGGATGAGCCGAACATTTTCGTACACCAGTGCTCCGCTCCGCTGATCGAGGCAATAGACCGGGTACACGAGTCTCTCCCGAAACTTAGGATCATCGACCCTGAGCACCATGTCCGCGTCAACGAGGAGTAGGTAAGTGTTCGTTCCGTCGAAATGAAATTCGCGGAGCGCATGTCGGCGAGCTGCCTGCGCCGCACGAGTGCGGTTGTACCCGAAGTCCCGCCATGGCTCGCGTACAACGTGGGCACCGTGTTCACGGGCGATCTCTTCGGTCCGATCGCGACCGTTGACGGAGACGACCATCAGGTCGACGTGAGGCGAAACAGACGCGAGGCAACGCCCGATGACCCGCTCCTCGTTGCCGGCGATCATCGACAGAACGATCCTGGGCGTGCGGACGGCGTGTCTGGAAACTTCAACTAGCGGGTGAGTCAACAGATCCTCTCCTTCATGGTGCCGGTTCGACACTTTTCAGTCTAAACCACGACTCTCGACTGAGTATGTTCATGACATCTTCGGCGCGGTCGGACTGCACTGTGATGATCTGCACCTCTAAACCAGTCGCTTGTAGATACGTTAAAAACGTATCTCCGAATGAGCGCAACACAGCTCTCTCGTCCATTTTCTCTGGAAAACGAATGGAGTACCACCGTTTTTCATCGGTGCTATCGAACACCTTCTTGTCGTTATGGTAACGGAACCGGTACATAGCCTCCCAATGGCTCGCTCCTGCGTCCTTCCACACTGCTGCCATCACATCGAACGGAACGTTCGTGGCGCAGGCGAAGTACCAGCGCGAAAAAAAGCGGCCGTCTCGAACTTCGATTGTCATGTATCATTGTCCTCGGATTCGCTTGGCAATACGATCCCGCGCCCGTTCAGAAGCCTCTAGCTGCCTACGAAGAACAGCGCGCTGCTCTAGAGATGATTCCATAATCAGGCGCCGCCGAGTGTCGCCGATGACCTCTTCGAGTTCTGTGAAGAGTTCCTCGTCAGTACGAGCAAGGGCGCGCTTCTTGAGATCGTCGTCGGATGACATAGGTGTGAAGCGTAGCTCGGCAGGAAGAATTGCGCGAACAGGAGTCGCCATCTTGGTCATACCTGTATTCCTGACACTCTGCTCTCTCCCAAAATCCACCGGTGGATGGTGCGTCGATCAACCCCGAGCGCAAGCGCCGCCTTGGACTTGTTGCCACGATGGAGCATCAGTACCGCTTTGACGTATCTTCGAAGAAGCTCATCGAGCGAGATGAGTCCCTCGTCGGTCGTGGCACATTGGTTGAGAATTTGGACTAGCGTCACAATTTTTTCCTGTATTCGAGAATGTCTCGAACTTGAATATCAAAGCGTTCGCTCAGAGCCATTGCGAACTGGAAGTCATGTTGAGTGGCGTCGGGAAAACCCAAGACACGAGATACATACGCCACTGCTTCAGTTTTGCTCTGACTGTTGACAGGTGGCATCGGAGCGTCCTCGACGGTCACGCTCCTGTAGCGGCCGTTTGGGCGGATGTTGACCTGGGCGGGGGGTGGAATACCGAGACGGGTGGCGGCCATCTACTTCGTTTCCATCAAGAGACGCTTCGCGAGTTCTTCTTTCGCCTTCTTAAGCCACAAATCCACTTTCCCTTGCTCTGTTGCGAGCAAGTGTGAAACGTAGGTCATAGATGCCTGTTGTCTTCCGGCACTCATGATTGCGTCAACAAGCCCGTCTGTTGTTAATTCGTCGGGTTGATCTGACCAGAATTCCAACCCTTTTATACATAGCTCATTAAGTGCGCCCATTTTTTAACTCACAATGTCCTCATAGGATCACTCCCAATATACGTTCATCCTGCTTCGCTAGCGCGTGTTCGATGGCGTCGCTCGCCTCACGAGGAGTCATACTTTTTCCGTCGTCGCTGAGCGGCACCAGGCTTCATAAACACGCACGGCGAGGACGCCGTATGGCGTCAGGTCGAACTCTTCGTCTTCTATGCGTATGAGCCCTCGTCGAGCGAGATCGTTGGCGTGCACCTAGGAGATCCCCTTCTTCGGAGGTATGAGCGCCGCGTAGTCGCGCGGAGAGAGAGATTTCACTGGAGCACCATCATGAGCCAGCGCTCGACCTTGGTTACATCCTCGCCGTTGCGGAGTTTGGATGCGGCCTCCTCGATCGTTTCGGCTCGGATTATATCTCTGCGCGCGAGCGCCGGCCATTGTTGCGGCTCGACGTCTTTGACGCCTTCGACGTCTTCGTTCGATGCTGCCGGCGTTCGGGTGCGCTCGACGTGTCTCAACCCTAGCCATGTCACGAAAGACAGGAATGCAAGAACTGCGACCACAATCGTCATCATCGAAACCTCCGAACGGCTCGGCGACACGCCGCTTGAGCTCCTTTTTTTCGGTCGTCCGTCATGGTGCTCAAAGCAGCGGCCACGTCTCCGACTGCAAACTCGATAGCTTCGAAGTCCGGGCCGTTGATCGGGATGCGGATCGTCATGGCTGCTTTCCGAAGCGCGCTTCGTCGTACTTCCGGAGTACGCTCTGCGCGTCTTCGCCGGGCGACGCCGAAAGAATGATGCCATTGAACGTTCCTCGCACCGTTTGCCAGAGGCGGTCCGAGTGGAACACCATGTCACTCGCGAATTGTCCGATATCACCGCCTAGCTCGAACCAGTCCGCGCGATTCTTCTCCATTTGCGCGACCTGTCGGTTGCGCCGCTCCTCGGTTCGGAGTTCCTGCTCGTACTTCTCAAGCTCCAGGCGGAAGGTTCGAGCCGCTTCTGAATTCGGGTATGGCTGGTCTTTGCTCCCCGTCATGCGCTGAAACGCCACGGTGAGCCGACCGATCCGGATGAGATGGTCCCTGGGAGTCATGTTACCTTCTGGCGGAGCGGATCGACAGTTTCCCATCGTCCGTCTTCCGTCTCGTACGCGACGAAACAAGTCCAGCTATGTGGCCCGAAACGCGCCGCGACGAACCGACACCTGATACCGACGCTCACGGCGAGCGCGATGACGAACAAGCAGGCATCGTCGGCGTCTACGACACCGGACCACCGGCGGTGAAGTTCGTCGACGAGCGCGCGCATCTTGGAGTTCCGGTCGGGTTCGCTGTCCGTCAGCTCTCGTGCGAGGCGACTGATGTAGTCGGCGTTCATTCTTCCTCACTCTCACGCATATCGCGTGCGCCTGCCGCCGGCGTCGGTTCGAAGTCGAACTTGAGCTGAGCTCCGCACGCCGGACATTTTTCCGGTGTGTCGGATGGCTTGTCGATCGGATGTGTGAGTCGGCACTCCCGACACCAGACTACGAGAGCCCCGATTGGACTGGTGGACACTTTCATCGGAAACATCCCGCAAGAAGTACCAACGGCCACACCGCAACAACGAACAGGAAGTCGAAAATGGTCATCTCGCCGCAGTCGACTCGTTCGGTAAAGAGAACCGCAACGATGACGCCGAGGATGAGGTAGCCGGTGATGAGGAGGGCGGTCACTGTATCTCCACACGCACCGAAACGATTTCGTGGTCCAAACTGGACGAGATGGGGCAACCGAAGTCGAGCAGCGTCGGATGGCCGCGATGGGACCACGGGATTACCGCGACGAGCTCGTTACCGATCAGGAGGCCGTACCAGGTGGTCATCGCCCTTCTGTCTCTTCTGCGAGTGCCTGCGGCTCATGAGCCCTCAACCGGCTTGCCCACTTCCGAGCGAACGCAGCCCGCTTCTCAGGGTGAATCGCGCACTCGGGGTTCGCGGCGATCTTGCGTAGCTCACGTCTCAGATCGAGGCCACGTCGGCGATAGGAACGCAGGATGGCTTGCAGGTTGTGTGCTGCTAACTCGCCGCTGGAGGGCTGTATACCAGCGTGCGCGCGCACGACGGTGTCAATCATATCGACCGCGGTCTCAACCATCGTCGACGTCGGACGAGGCTTCTTAAGCTTGCGCACCCAGCTCGGTAACGGCTGTCGTGAGCGATAGAACTCGAGATCGGTGTAGGTCGGAAAGGCCATAGTGTTCACGCGAGCTCCGTGTTGAGGGCCTCGGGGGCAACTGCGCGCACGGTCCCGACCGCGATGGCGCCAGTGAAAAGGCCGCCAAGATGGCAGCCAAACGAGGCGCTTTCGCTACCGCCGAAAAAGGCGAACCAGACATTGACCGCTCCGAAGGCGAGGACGAAACCGAGGAGTCGCGGCCTCAACACTCCGGCAACCGCGAGGAGCCCGAAGATCGCCCCACTGGCTCCGACCAGGGGCGTCGTGGTGTTCGGGTCAACCAGGTAGTGGACGCCGGCGCCGCCGAGTCCCGCGGCCGCGAAGAGGGCCAGGAGAGCGATGCTCCCGAGGGCTCCCTCGACGACACCGCCGAAAACGATCAAGAAGGCCAGATTACCGGCCAGGTGTAACGCGCTCCCCGGATCGTGGAAAAACACGCTCGAAAGAGCTGTTCCGAGTTCCGCCTTGGCTGGAACGAAGCCGTAGGCCCGGCAAAGTGCCATCCCGTCCCCGCCCAGCTCGAGGCCATAAATTCCAGCCATAACGACCGCCAGAAGAACCGTTGCTCTCATGTTGAGTCCTACGATGAGTACCCCGCCGGTCTTCCCTTGTCAACCGTTGAATCTTATTTGGTTGACAAGGAAGGTCTGTCGTATACCATGCGTAGGAGCTCCAGGTCAGGACCCCGAGTTCGGGGACCCCCCAAAGGAGACACCCAAAATGGCCAGAAAGAATTCACTTGCAACGATTCGCAACACCATGAGCGTCGCGGAGCTCCACTCCGTTTCTCGGGAGACGGCGCTCCTCGCGGCGAATCGGGAGGTCGCCTCGCTCGAGGAGGCGCTCGAGATCATCGACCGCGCCAAGACCGCCGCCGAAGCCGTATTCTCGACTACCGCCTCCGTCCACGCGCGACACGAAATCGTTGCGGCGGCCGTCGCGCTCAGCGGGGCGGTCACTCATCTGGGGGCGGCGATCAAGTCGATCACCTCAGGAGGCACACCGTGACCCCGGTGGTAGTCGTCGGTCAGATCTGGATCGACAACGACAAGCGACTCGAGGGTAAGCGTGCCGTCCGCATCGATTCGCTCGATCACAGTCATGCGCACTGCACGGTCGGCTTGATCGTCGACGGCGCGTTCGTCCCTGCCAACCGTCGGACCGACATCCTTCTGAAGCGATTCCGCCCTACCGCGACCGGTTACCGGCTTGCTGAAACGCCATGAAGAGAAGAATTTTCGAAGCGCGTCTCGACGTCGAACGAGCCGCCCGCAAGACAACCATCGAGCGCGCGCGCCGAATGACGGCCGAACTCCAGGAGCACGAGAAGCTTCGCAAGACCCTCGAAGCTGTACGCGCAAAGCTCGAAGCGCATCGTGTGAAGCAAGAAGCGTCTCGCGATGTGGTGGCGCGCCCTCGGGGCGAGCCGTGACGATGACATCCAGCGAAGCAAGTGAACTGCTCGGGCGTGTAATCGGCGACACGCCCGAGCAGCTCAAGTTCGCTCAAGCGCTCCGACGAGCCAAACAGGCGCTCGACATCCTCACAGTGCTCGATGAGCACCTCGGTTTGAATGAGCCAGTCACGATCGAAAACCGCGCGTTCGAATGGTGCGTGACACGCGGTCATAGAACGCATATTGGTAGCGATCCGACTGACGCGCTCGAACAGCTCTGCGCCACGCTCACGGCCGAGGCGCCTGATATCGAATGGGCAGCATGCCCCGGTTGCGGCGAGCTCAATCGTGTTGACGGGGGAGCCGTAGTCCACAAGAAAGGCTGTCGAGCCTTCGGGCGTCTGTGAAAAAAAAAAAAAAAAGAGATGGCACCCAAGAAGCAAGAACAGTGGATTCAAACCGCGATCCGTCTGCCCAAGGAGTTGCTCGATCGAGCAGAGAAAATCGCAGACACGATGCGCCAACCTGGAGTGAGATTCAAACGCGCGGACGCCATTCGCGTAGCGGCCACTCGCGGCATGGAGATGCTCGAAAATGAGCATGCCGGTAAAAAGAAGTGAAACTGCCACCCGGATTCCCTGAGAAAATTTGGCTCGTCGTCCGTCCGAGCGGAGAACGTCATTTCATCCATCGAGAGCCGCTCGAAGGAATGGCGGAATGGGCGAAGGGGCTCGATGCAACAATCGTCGAGTATTCATGTGGCACCGTTGTGCATACCCCACCGCAACGAAGAAAGAACGTCTAAAATGTACGAAGTCGACGCCTCATACCCATCAAAAGAAGGAAGACCAATACCATGAGAGTTCACCTGATGTGCATCGATGCACAGAACGATTTCACCGACCCGAACGGCTCGCTCTACGTCAAGGGCGGCGACGCCAACGTCGGACGCACCGCCAAGATGATCGAGCGACTCTTACCGAAGATCACTGAGATCACGACGACGATGGATAGTCATCGGAAGATCGATATTAGTCACCCCATGTGGTTTCTGGACGACCACGGAAAGCACCCGGCCCCGTTCACGCTGATCACAGCTGCGGACATCGAGTCCGGCAAGTGGCGAACGACGCAACTCTCCGCGCGGAAGCGGACCATCGCCTACCTGAATGCCCTTGCGGCCACGAACCGCTACCCGCACGTCATCTGGCCGGAGCATTGCTTGATCGGCGACCAGGGGCACAACATCCATCCGACGCTCGCCGCCGCCATCCACGCTTGGGAAGAGAAGCGCTACGCGATGGTCGACGTCGTCACGAAGGGCTCGAACCCCTGGACGGAGCATTTCTCCGCCGTGCAGGCCGAGGTGCCCGATCCGGAGGACCCCTCGACGCAGGTAAACCGCCGCCTGATCGAGGCGCTCGAGAGCGCCGACATCATCATATGGACCGGTGAGGCACTCTCCCACTGCCTCGCAAACACGTTCCGAGACGTCGTGAAAAACTTCTCGGATCCCGCCTACGTGCAGAAGATGACGCTCCTCACCGACGCGACGTCTCCAGTGCCGACGTTCGAGAAGTACGGCGAGGACTTCATCCGAGACATGACCGCGCTCGGGATGAAGCTCTCCACCACGACCGACATTCTGAGCTGAAGGGAAGACGACGATGCCCATTCTAGGAGATGATGACTCGATGGAAACGCACCGCCTAGGCGGGAGCGGATTTCAATTTTCCGCCACGAAGATCTCGAACCTCGGAGCCACCGAATATACGCTGTTTGGATTGGCGGTGGACTCGAGCGGCAGCGTGAGCGGGTTCAAAGGAGAGATCGAGGCGTGCGTGAAGAGCGTCATCGAGAGCTGTCAGCGCTCCCCGCGCGCCGACAATCTCATGGCCAGAGTGATCACGTTCGACCATCAGATCGAGGAGGTGCACGGATTCACTCCGCTCGCGGATTGCCATCTCGCCAAGTACGCTGGCATCCTCAACCGTAGCGGCGGTACGGTGCTCTACGACGCATCGACCACGTTGATCGAATCCGTTGCTACATATGGTCGCTCGCTCATCCAGCAGGACTACTGGGCAAACGGCATCGTATGCGTGATCACGGACGGACAAAACGAGCACGGGACGCTCACCGTCAAATCCGTCCGGGCGGCGCTCGAACAGGCAAAGCAGGGCGAGTGTCTCGAATCGCTCGTGAGCATCCTAATCGGCGTCAACGTCACGAGCCCCACGGTCCAGCGGGCGCTCGAAGCGTTCAAGAGCGAAGCTGGCTTCACTCAGTACGTCCAGACATCGGACGCGAATCCGAAGACCTTGGCGAAACTAGCGGGGTTCATCTCGAAGAGCGTCTCGAGTCAGTCGCAGTCGCTCGGTACGAAGATGGCAAGTCAACCGGTCACGTTCTGAAGAAGTACGATGGAGACCGACAGCTTCTATCGAATGGGATCGACCCATTCGGTGTGCCAGGACTATGCGGCTTCGGGCGTCTCTCCTTTCGGAGACGTCCGAGCCGCAGTCTCCGACGGATGCTCCACCGCCCTCGATAGCGACTGGGGCGCCCGCTTTCTTGCGCGCGCGGCCATGACCGAGAAGGAGATTGGAACCTTTTCGGTTCTCGATGCGGCGAAGGATATGATCGCGGCTTCTCGCCTTCCGCGTCAAGCGCTCCGGGCGACCCTTCTCATCGCCTACGTCTTGTCAAACGGCGAAGTGAGAGCCTACCGGTCCGGCGATGGCGTCATCGTGACGCGGGCGCGCAGCGGCTTCGTCGCGTACGAACGCGTGGAGTTCGAGGGAAATATGCCGCCTTATCTCTCCTACATAGGCGTCCATTCGGACGTCGATGAATATTACCAACTCTGTCGCACACAAACGATCACACTCGGCGCGCGCGACCTCGGTGGCAAATGGACTCGGAAAGAGTCTCAGGATTTTCCCTCGGTCATCGGACATTCGTCTCTGCTTGGAAGCCCCAGAGAGCTCGATCTGGTGCTGCTCTTCAGCGACGGGGTCGAGAGCTTCCAGGACCGTGACGGCAACGTCGTGCCTCTAGAGACCATCCTCGATGAGCTCCTGGCGATCCGGAACTTCAAGGGGCAGTTCCTCGGACGAAGGTGCGGAGCGTTCCTGCAACGGACGTGTGCCGAACGTGGCTGGAAGCACAGCGACGATTTTTCGGTCGCTGGGATCTACTTCGGAGACACGCAGTGAAAGTCTTCGTCAAAGGCAAAGGGGAGATCACACTCACCCAATCGAATTACGTCGCCGAAGGTGGCCAGGCGGCCGTGTACCAGCGCAACGGTACCGCCTACAAAGTGTACACGGATCCGGCGAGCGCCATTCCGGAGGCGAAGTTCTCGCAGCTCGCCGCGATTCAAGACGCCGACGTCGTGAAGCCGGTGGACCTACTCATCGATCCGAAGACCAGTCAGCCTATCGGCTACTCGATGCGTTTCGTCGACGACACCTACGCGCTCTGTCAGCTCTTCCCGAAGGCCTTCCGCGACCGAAACAGTATTGGGCCTGCCAAGATCGCGAAGGTCGTCGAAGAGCTCCAAAAGCACGTCTCGAACATCCATCGCGCCGGAGTCCTCGTCGTCGACTTGAACGAAATGAACATCCTCGTAAGCCGTGCGATCGACGCCGTTTTCATGATCGACGTCGACAGCTACCAGACACACGAGTACCGTGCGGAAGTCATCATGCCATCGGTGCGAGACTGGTCAGTCTCGTCTTCGGCCTTCTCGGAGCTCTCGGATTGGTTCTCGTTCGCGGTGCTCGTTTGCCAGCTCTATCTTGGGATCCATCCCTACAAGGGAACGCATCCCGGCTCAGCGAACATCGCCCCTGACCAGCGGCTCGAGTACCGGATGCGGAACCATGTGTCGATCTTCGACACATCCGTGAGTCTCCCGAAGGCCTGCGGGTCACCAGACTCGATCCCGGCCGTTCAACGAGAGTGGCTCCGGGCAGTCCTCCAGGGCGGCAAGCGTCTTCCTCCGCCTGTGACAGGGGCCGCCGTCGCCCCGGTCGTGCAAGCGCAGCAGGCGGTGCTGAAATTCGGCGGTCGACTTCTGGTCACGGAACTCCGAGGCTTCGAGGAACCGGTGCTCGCGTTCGCTGTGTCATCGGTATTCACGATGGCGCTCGTTGCGAGCGGCATTATTCTAAACGGAGTGACTGCCACACGTGGCCCAATCGAGGGAACGATGCTCCTCGGGTTCACGCCGAAGATGGGTCGCCCAATCGCGTTGAATCTTCACCGAGGGATTCTGCGCCTGTACGAACTCGCTGACCGCCGCGTAACGGAGCTCCCGATCGCGGCGAAAGAGATCACGAAGAGCGGCGAGCGTTTCTACCTCCGAAACGGAACACAGGTGCTCGAGATCGACTTCCGTGAGCAACCCGACAAGCTCATTGTGACAGCGGGGCACCCCGTCGCGAATGTCCTCGAAAACGCCTCCCAGCTTTTCGACGGCGTAGCCATCCAGAACATGATCGGCTCGACTTTCATCTCACTCTTCCCTCGGACGCAGGCGGGATATCAGCTGCGGGTCCCTGAGCTCGACGGCTACAGGATCGTCGAGGCGCGCTTCGAGGGTCGTGTACTGATGGTCGTCGGGACGAAGGCCGGCGAGTACCACCGGCTCGTCTTCTGTCTCGATGAGGCGTTTACGACGTACCGGCTAGTGACAACGTTCAGAAACAGTGCCCCGGGCGCTGTAAACTTCACCGTTACTGACTCGGGTGTTTGCGTGAGCGTTACCGAGGACGAGAAGATCGTTGCATACCCTCCCGGCATGGCCAGCGAAGTAGTCATCTCGGATCCTGCCATCGGCGGCGACATGCGGCTTTTACGCGCTGACGGGAAGACCGCCTTCCTACGGGGAAACAAAGTTTTCGCGATCACTATGAAGTGAGGAAGAAGCTAACGCAAAGCATTCGGAAATCGGAGCCGCACCGCCTCAGTCGGCACCTCGATAATCTTATCGGTGTGCGGCGGTGGCATCGAAATCTTAACTCGTACTCGAGGTCCAAGATCGTCGATAACGACTCCCTCACCTCGCTTCGCGACAGCGACACCCTTGATCGTCTCCATGTAGGTGACGAGTACCATGCGGTGGAGCTTGCTCATTGAGAATCACCGACGCCTCGAACGCTTGAACCGATCCGCCACGGTCTTCACGCTTGCCGATAGCTTCGGATCCGTGACGAAGTCGAAAATGGTCTTCGCGGCCTGAACGGTCTCGTTGCTGTTGTCCAGGATGCCGTCGAGCGGGCTCGCCAACAGATCGTACTTGGCGATAATCTTGACAGCCCGGAGCGCCGCCGCGATGCGTTCCTCTCGCGGCGTGCGCTCATCGACTGCCAAAGCAACGAGCCCGCGCGCCTTTTTGCGCGCGGCGCTCACTTGGAGGGCTCGTACGGTTCGTCGCCTGTGTTGATCTTATTCAACGCCTTCTCGAGCTTCTGATAGTGCTTGAAATCATCCGGAGCGATGACTGCGCGTTCCTCTTCACCGAAGATACTATCGAGAAATTCGCTCTTCTCTCGGAGAATCTCGAGATACGCCTCGTCGATCACTACTTTATTCTGCTTCTTTGCCATTTTTACACCTCGTCCAGATCGTCATCATCATCTAGGTCATCGTCGTCGTCTTCGCCGAACTTCTTCATGTACGATTTGAGCATTCTGTCGGCGTACGCAATCGACATGACCGACATGTCCACGGCCACCTCTTTGGTGTCGCCGGGCTTGTCGGGTTCTTCGTACTGAGCGGCGGCATCATGGGTCCACTCGACCCAGAGCTTCGCTTGTGCTTTTTTGCTGATTGCCATCGGTTGACGATTTACACCTGTCGAATGTCGAATGTCAACCGCCGGGAGATTTTCCTTTCGGGCGCGCCGAAACGACGTGTGCTGACCATGTCTGACTATTCTCTTTCAGCATCTTGGTCATCCACACGATCGCGTCGTCGACCGACGCCTCGAATGGGATCTGGACCTGGACGGTAACAAGAAAAGTGCTCTGTTTTTCGCTCACTATAAGGCTCCGTAGCTCGCAGTCTCGGCTAGAAACGTTTCCGCCCAAATCCGGTGCAATGCATCACGTGGTCGTGCGAGCTCCTTCTCAGCAAGCGCGCGAAGCACGTCAATCCCCGCTGGTTCCTTGAGCTCAGAAAGGAGCCACTCGGCGGCAGCGTCGAGGCGCGCGTCTTCTTCCTGGGTACGCTCACGATGTGGCACAGGTAGGTAGAAGATCTTTTTGAACTTCTTGGCGATTCGCCCTATTTCGGTATCGTTTGCCATCTGCCGTGCGGCGTAGGTCATCGCGTATATGGCCGACTTGTGACTCTTTACACCGAACATGGTTGCTATTTCTGGATACGACGGCTGAGGAGTCCAGGTATTTCGGACGTACCACATCCCGATCCGCTTGGCAGCCATCGCGGTCCTGCCGACGTGTCCACTCTTCGTCAACAGCGCCTCGTCGAGGTTGAAGGCGAGCGCTAACCGCCGAACTAGCTGATCTAGCGCGTGATTCATCTTCTAGAATTTTATTCCTTGCGCAAGAGATATGTCAAGTGTTACATCATCCGCAGCATGGCGAAAACACGCCCCTGGGACGCAAGGCGAATCAAATCTCTCCGAAAACGAACGGGTGATACGCAAGAGGAATTCGCGCATCGACTTGGTGTCTCATGGGTCAGTGTCAGCCGGTGGGAAAACGGAAACTCGACCCCGACGAACGCGACTCAGCGTGCACTCGAGGCGCTCGAAGCAACGCTTTGATGGTCATCACCATCATGGAGAAAGAAAAAACAGCATGAACCCGAACAACCTGGAACTGAACCAAGGCGACAACTTCATCTTCGGCGTCGACGTCTCTGGCTCGATGCGAACGACCGACTGCCCTGGAGGCATGGCACGGATCGAACTTCTTGAAGGAGAAGACGATTCAGTTCGCGCGCGAGGCGTCGAAGTACGATCCGGATGGCATCGACGTCATCACGTTCGGCCACCAGATCAAGGTGCTCGCGAACATCACGGCCGACAAGGCCGCAGATGCCATCGGCGCGCTCCGTGCGGACGAAGGCGCAACGATGACACACGAACTCATCCGGAAGGCCTGGGATCTCCACAAGGCCGGCAAGTACGAACAGACGGTGCTCTTCATCGCAACGGACGGCGATCCGAGTGACAGAGACGCAGTCAAGCAGGCGATCATCGACATCACGCAGAAGGTCGACGACGAGCGCGAGTTCAACATCTCGTTTCTCACCGTCGGCACCCCGGACGCGAAACTTCAGGCATTCCTGACAGCGCTCGACGACGTTCGTCGGCGCGTTGAACGACTGAAGTCCTATCGGACTAAGTAGGGTTCCCTCGGGGAGTGAGATTTTCCGAGGGAACCAAGGAACAAAAGCATGTTCAGTTTATTTCTGGAGTTGATCGGGGTCGCAAGCGTTGCCGGCGGCTGCTACGCGAAGTGGGGACCGGACGGATACTGGAAGCGCCTCGCGAAGTGCCTCGGGTGCGACTGGAGCAGTGCGATCAGTTTGAAGCGAGACTGATGCGTCCGGGGCGCGCACTCAAGAAAAGAACAGATAAATGCCGACAACACAAAGTGAAGATCCAGACGAGGCGGTTCATCATCCTCGGCACTACAATCAACATCCAAGCAACATCGAGTGCATCGAACTCATCGAGCACTTACCAGCCAACTTCGCGAACGCCGTAAAGTACATCTGGCGCTGCGGACTCAAGGCGACCTCGACACCGCTCCGCGATCTCGAATCGGCGAAGTGGTACACCGAGCGTGAGATACAGCGGGTGGACTTGTTCGAAATATATGACGAGTCCTATAACCGATTGCGACCACCGAAGACAGACGTAGTCTGGCGCGTTCTTGCCAAAAAGGTCATCTCCGTCGACGTCAACAGTACACTTGGCCGGTATCTGGATGCACTACTGATCGAAGACTACGACAGCATGATTGAGGTGCTCGATATTGCAATCGCAGAGCCGAAAAAATGAACAAAGAGAAACACCAAGCCGCAGTAGATGCGCTGAACGACCTGATTCTCAGTGAACTACAAGGTGAAGATCGACAACGCTTCGCGTCGGTGAAGAGGCTCGCCGTGATCGCTCAAAAGCTGCTGCTCGAGAACGATCTGCGCCCGGAAGACGCGCGGAGACTGCGATTCCCTGGAGACGTCGACGGTGACTTTAACGGTCCCGATTTTGCTGTCGGAGGCGGACAGATCCTTGCTGGCGGCTTCGGGGGCGACCAAAACCAGATGGTGCGCGAAATGCTTGCTGCGCTCAATCCGGTGATGAAAACTCAACAGGAACAAAACGTAGCTAGAGAACGCGAAACCGTGGCTCGTGAACTGAACCAGTTACTCGCTGCGCGCGACAAGCTGAAACCGAGTGAGCGTTTTCCGGTAACGGAACGCATCAACGAAATCCTCACGGAGATGAAAGGAAAAGAAGATGGACTTTCACTGGTACATGCCGTCGATGTACGGCGACATCAGACTGGAACGCGTTTCGGCGGAGACGACGAGAGTCGTCCTGAACGGCCTATCTCCGACGGAGAGGGACGCGATGCGGGCGCTTCTCAAGCGAGCGACGCAGGACGGCCCTATCCGGAAGGCCTGGCTCCAGGAGACGCCAAGCCTCGACCTCGACTCGATGGAGAAGCAGGAGATTTCGCTCTCCGCTCCCATCTCGACGATCCAGTTCTTTCTGCAGAAAAGCCTGAAGCCTCACAGGAAGCAAGTGTCGGCGGTGCTGTTCACGAACGGCCGAGTCGAACAGGTGACGGAGGCGACGCTCCAGACGATCGACTCGCCGAAGGAGATATCCCCTTCTGAGAAACCAAAAACGGCCGTGACGGTCGCTCAGCCGACACTTGGTTGCCCAGCTCCGGACTTCATCGACGTGGAGATCCGTGCGACGCGCGTCCTAAAAGCGTTCCTGAGCGCGGAGCAAATTGCCGACTTCGAACGGCGGCAGCAGTTCATCGCTGTAGGAGCCGACACAGGACATCGGTATCTACTGACGTCGCGACACTCGAAACACGCGCTCGGCACTACTAGCTTTCGCTCGCTCTACGACGTCGATGAGCAGCGTGCGTTCTGCGTGCACGACTGGGAGGTGCCGGCGTCGGAGGAACTCCTCGGGCTTTTCGTTCACTTGTCGCTGCCGGGACTCGAACGGTACGTGCGAAACGTTCCGGATCGGGATGGATTACTAGGGTGAAGGAGCGCGTACTCTGCCCCCGCTGCCGCTCATCGCGACTCGACACCGGTCTCAGAAAAGATCCGGCGACCGGAGAACTTCGCAAGCGCTGCTGCTGCGAGCAGTGCGGGCATCAGTTCTGGAGAAGCGAAGGAATCGCCGAAGGTAAGAAAGAGCTACCCTATGAGAGGTGAACTATGGGCTCCCACCTAATCGACGGCAAATTCCAAAGTGACAAGTACCCCACGTGCCCCAGAGGGAAGGTGCCGCTCTCGATCGAGGATCCGATGGCGCAAGATCTACTCTGGGAATACGCACAAAGGCGTCGCTCAGTCGACGGCGAGTTCTCGGCCGATCTGGAAACGGCGCTCGGTATCGCCGGCTACGAGCTGAGAGAACGCAATAACAGTGCCCCATGGCCTCGTGTCGATCGGTACATGTCGGACTCCGACCTCTCTATAGCTGCTGACCACATCAAAAAAAGCGTCGACTGGTCGAAACTACCGAAACTCGCCGCCATCTTCGAAAACCGTCCGAGCGTCAACCGTTACTGGCACGAGCTCGTCGCGCTCACGCTGACCTCGCTCGAGGTCAACGGTGAAGCAATAGCGCGACGCAATGTCGCGCAAGTCTCCGAGTGGTGTCCAGTTCTCATCGAGTCTCCGTTCGGGGGCGAGACCGGAACCGACGAAGAGTACGCACGAAACCGCCGCTACCTACAGCGCTGCATTCGGGACTGCCTCGAGCGCGGTGAGACTCCGTACGCTTCGCATCAGATGCTCACAGAAGCCCTCGATGACCGTATCCCCGAACAGCGAGAGAAGGGACGACAAGCCGGACTAGCAATGCGACGCTTCTTTCCCAAGCGAGTCTTCTACGTCGATTACGGCATGTCGACCGGTATGGCGTTCGCGCTGGATCTCTACGAACGAGAACATCTGACGTACATCACACGACGGATTGGTCATGAAGAAGAAACAACAAATTCTGATCGGTGAGCCCGTAGGTAACGGCATGCGCGCCGGCGTCATGCGTCGCGAAGATGGAAAAGTGCAACCGGGGGTGTTCGCTGATCTCGGCTCAGGTAGGCCGTTGAGTGCTGGCGACGAGCTCATTACCTCGGAGGATAAGCCGGGAGAATGGTGTGACGCGAAGACCATCTATCGATATCCTAATGAGGACGTCGTGGAGGAGGCGTCGTCTGTCGTCACGTTGAGCGGCCCTCCGCAGGTGGCGACGCCGGCGTACCGGGCCGGATACGACAGGATTTTTGGAAAGAAGCAAGAGGTTGGGATCGCGTGAAAATAAGAACTATTTCAACGCGCGATGGCAAAATTGAGTGGCGCACGCATGCCACACAGATTGGAGGTCTGATGGTCCGTTACATAGCCCATATCACCGGGCATGACGTCTACCCGGCCGCCCGTTGGCGCGAATTCATCTCCAGGGGGCAGACATGAAAGACGAAGCGCTAGAATGCGAGATCGCCTCGACCTTCCAAGAGGGAATATCCCTCGATCGCGCGAGGAAGCTCTACAGAATTGCCGCGCACATCGCACGAGTCGCATACCTGGAATGCGTTGCCACCGGTGGCGATCCGAGCGCGGAATACGAAGCCGCCATCGACGACGTTCAGAAGCAATTCAAGGGAGAAGACGATGGAAGTCGACATAAGAAAACACCAACAGATCCGTGATACGGTTCATGCCGGGATCGCAGCTCTGCGGGTTCAGGGGAGACAGATCTGGGGGGAGACGCGACATCCGCTCTCTCAAATCGTGCTTCGGTTAACGGTTGGCGTTGGCGATCTAGCGCGACTTTCTAGAGATCACGCGCTGGGTGAGACCATTTGGCCCGGAGAGGATCTCCGCCAGCTCAAAAAAGAACTCGGCAACGTCATCTTCTCGACCATCCGCTGGATCGACGACCTCGGTCTCGATGTGCTCGAGTGTCTCGATCTCGCGATCGAGGCGCAGGAGAAGTTTGCGGCAAGTGGGAGGCCGAGATGAACCCGTTGAAAGAAGGGGTGCGCGTGGTGTTTCCGATGCGCCGCGGTACCGTGGAGATCGTTGACGGCAGCGGTGCTGGCTCGTTCGCGGTCAAGTTCGACGGGGCACAGGGCGAATTGCAGTGGTTCGACTTCTCGGACAACTGGATCGAGGAAGCGATACTCCCCACGGAACCAAAGACGCTCCGTGACCGCATCGCGCACGCAATCAACGCGACGAGCTCCGAGAATGGCTCGAACACGCCGGACTTCATCCTCGCCGAGTTCTTGACCGAATGTCTTGCTGCGTTCGACAAGACGGTGCAAGCGCGAGCCAAGTGGTACGACCGTATGGATCAGCCGGCGGCGTCGAGGAAGGTCAAATGAAGAAGGCGAAGGCGAAGTACATAACGAGAAGAGGTACTCCGAGGAAACGCGGTATTCGACGAAGGCGCTTGAAGTTTCGGCCGCCAACGAAAGCTGAGATCAAGAAGCGAATTCAAGCGGCGTTCACGTCACGCTTCGGCGCGATCTGTTTTTACCTCGGATTCGATCTTGGTACAGATCGAGTTCTAGAGAAAGCCGCGAAACAAAGGAGCGTCGGCTCCGGCTTCGATATCAGCTGCGGTCTCCGCGACATCGAGTTCCAGTTCAAGACACGCGCTCACATGCTCGCTTGTGTCAAACGGATCAAGGCGACGAAAATCAAGGGAGTGACCGTGATGATTAGCGAGACCTGGAAGGCGTAGATGATCCATTTCGCCCAACGAAGAGTCGCCGCCTGGGTACTCGAAGTGCTCGGGCCCGAGTCGCTCTCCAATCCCAAGGAGCGCGCGCTTCGGTTCGTGGAGGAGGCTATCGAGCTCGCGCAAGCGTGCAGCCTCGACGCCGAGACGCTGCACAAGCTCGTCGACTACGTCATGCAGCGACCAGTCGGAGATCCAGAGAAAGAGATCGGGGGTTGCTTCATCACGCTCTATGCGGTCGCAGAAGCGATCGACGCCGACGCCGATGCGGCCTTCACTCGAGAACTCAAGCGAGTTCGTAATCCGGAGGTCATCGAGCGCGTTCGTCGGCGACAGCAGGAGAAGCGAGAGGCGCTCATAGCTGAGCCGCGCAAAGATGAGGCTCGCGAAGATGGTTCGAAAGATGATAGAGAGCGCCCGGCGTCGCCCTGAGCGGGTCTCGGGGCGTCGCCCGGGGGCCCTGTGAGGCGTGACCTTTCTTTCTGGGTCACGATCCGCGAACGCGGGCACGACCGGCGCACCGGCGCGGTCGCAGAGATCTTCGAAACCGTTGACGGCTACGGGTGGCGCGTGATTCACGCGGAGGGACAGATGCGCGGAGAAAGCGTTTCACAGAAGGGAGCGCGGGCTGCTGCTCGGCGGTTCGTGCGGAAGCTGCCAGACCGCCAAGAAGAGGGGCGGCCGCCGAAACAGATGACGATTTTCGAGAAAATTGGCTGAAGGAGTGAAATGAGGCCGCGGCGAGTGTTTCACGTGAAACGTTGGTGGGTGGCGGTTAAAGGGAGACCTCGAGCGGGAACACCACGGCATCGGCGCGCAGGTAGAGCGGATGCCCCGGCTCTCCGTCCTTCGTGAGCTTCAACGCGAAGACGCGGATTCCATGCGCATCGAGGAGTCGGAGAACGTCACGCCCGCGGGCACCGCCGAGCTTGCCCCACCCAGCGACGACGATGCCAGCACGCTTCGCCATCGACAGGATGTGCGCGTCGTTGTCGGGGCCGATCGCCTCGGGGTCAGTCGGCAGGAGCTTCGGTTTTGTCTCGCGCCATGCCCGCGCATTCGCGATACCTGCCCAGCCGTAGCCCCACGTTCGCGCGTATCCGATGCAGCGAGTGACCGTCGGGTCCGGCTCGAGATGCGTCGCCGTCGACGGATTCGCGAGGCAGAAGAGCGCCATCCGGTCGTCGTCAACACCGGTGGGCCATTCGAGCTCGTAGCGGTATAGGCCAAGACCGTCCTTGCCGCCTCCGTCCATCGAGAAGACGACGCGGGGGGCGCTCAAGGAAGAGCGAGAGGGCGGTCCCCGGAGCCAGGCAGCGGCGCGTTCCATGGTCGTCAACCGTCGAACCTCTCGTCATAAGCGAGCCCGCAGTCAGGACACCTCCAGTGCCCGCAACCCGGATGACACTCGCGCATTCGTCGGTGCACGCACGTGATGCCGCGAAGTATCGCGTGCGCGTATGCCCACCACTCTTTCACGCCGCTCGCGCCTTCCTAACGAACTGCTTCTCGAGCGCAGCTCGCACGATCGCGCTCGTCTTGACCTCTGCTCCGATCTTCTTGCTCATCCGCTGACGCTCGCGCTCAATGGCGAGCGTCAGTTGACGCGGAAGCCGGATGTTCAAGTAATCGACGTTCTTCACGGCCACGATAAGTAACACGACCGAGCCGTGTTTTACAATCCCCACGGTTTGCTTGACGCACCTTCCACATAGCGCCTAGTCTCGCTCTTCCCGCCAGCCTCGATCTGAAGAGGGAACCAGCATGGAGGATTCGACCATGAGCGACACAGGTGACGACGCCGTAGACCCGCCTCCTCGTCCACCAAGTCTCTCGATCCCCGAATCTCTCCTGACCGTAGAATCGACCGAAGACGCCGTCGCCATTTGCTCCAACTGCGGCCTCCGCCCGCTCCTGCTCCACGCCCCGACGCCCGAGGGCGGATGCACCTGCGGCAAGGTACACGACAAGACCGCGAGCGGATCCTCATCGACCGGCAAGCATCCGATCCAGTCGAACTGGCAGAAGCGCGAGCTTACGCTCGACGATCTGCGCGACCAGATGGCGCGCCTGCGGTTCACGCCGAACGTCGGCATGGTGCTCGGCAAGCAACGCGACGGCGAATACATCATCGCGGTCGACGTCGACGACGAGGCGCGCTTCGCGGAGCTCGAGGTTGAGCTCGGCCCACTCCCGGAGACCCCGCGCTGCGACTCTGGGCGGGGCTACCGCCTCTTCTTCACACTGCCGCAGGAGATCGACGTCTCTCGGTTGAAGAACGTCACAGGGCTCGGTAGCGAACCGGGCGCCCCGAAACCTGGCGTCGACATCAAGGCTGAGGGCGGGCAGGTCGTCATCGCGCCGTCGTTGCATGCCAATGGCAAGCGGTACGTCTGGACGCGTGTCGGCGAGATCGTACCGCTGCCGCTTCAGTGGGCCCTCAGACTCGTCAAGCCGCCAGAGATCCCGAAGTTCATCGCGAAATACACGCCGGCGCAGATGAACAAGCCTGGGCACGCGCGTAACCGCGCGGAGCGCTACCTGGAAGCTGCCGTCACCGGGGAAGCGCGCGCGCTTGCTGGATGCGGGCAAGGGATGCGGAACAACACGCTCTTCAGCAGTGCGTGTCGCATGTTCGAATACTGCGGCGGGATGCACCTCTCCCACAAGTGGCAGTGGGTTCACGACGAGCTGCTCTCTGCTGCGCGCTCCTGCGGGCTCCCCGAACACGAGTCGCGAGCCACGCTGTCGAGCGCCGAGAGACGGGTACGAGAGAGCGGCAAGGTTCGCTCGCCGATGGTGCTCGCGGATCCGGCGCCGCCGTCTCAGGAGCCGCCGCCGGGGGCGGGGGATGCGTGGGAGCCGGAGACGCCGCTGTTTACCAGCGCGCCCATTTCCAAATCTGCAAAGCCAGAAATCAGAGTTACCCACGAAGTAATGGAAAATGCCACGGAGGCGATAACTGCTCTGAAAAGAGATCCGAATATCTACAAGCGAGAGACAAAACTGGTTTTCATCGCTCGCGTCTCACGTGAGCAGAGCGATGAATCAGAGCCAGTCATGGGAGACGACGGTGAAATACATCGTCAGCTCGTTGAAGGATCGCCTCAAATATGTGAAATGGAGACACCGACACTTCGTGAACGACTGTCTGCTGTTGCCACCTTTAAAAGATGGAACAACAGAGCACAGGCATACATACCAATAGTTCCAACCGATGAGATAGTCGGAGCTGTCAAAAAAAGATCTGATTGGCCAGGTATAAGACCACTCATAGGAGTTGTGGAGACTCCAATTCTTAGGGCTGATGGAAGAATCGTTCAGGAAGAGGGATACGATCCGATAACTCGTTACGTGTACATGCCTAGCGAAAAATTCCCCACTGTGACTGATGATAAGGCCACGCAAGAAAATGCGCGATGGGCCCTTCGGTTTCTGAGTGAATGCTTCTGCGATTTTCCGTACGTAAACGAAGCACACAGATCTGTACCGATAGCAGCTATTCTTACGCTCATCGCAAGACCTGCGATTCTTGGATCAGTGCCGGCGGTACTGTTCGATGCATCAACACGAGGCTCTGGTAAAACGCTTCAGACCGACGCAATCGCAACAGTTGCCACCGGTCGCGGCGCACCGAGAATGAATTACACCAGTGACGAAGTAGAACTGGAAAAAATCCTCGCTGGTTACGCTCTTCGTGGTTCTTCTTTCATTTGTTTAGACAACATCCCTGCCATGCGTCCCTTCGGTGGGGGCCCAATGGACCGAGTCATCACAGTACGTGATGACGTAGAGTTAAGGATTCTCGGTTCCCACAAAGTAGTAACGCTTCAATGGCGCGCCATGATCATGGCTACAGGTAATAATATTAGCTTCTATGGAGACACCAGCCGTAGAGTTCTTATGGCAAGGCTAGAACCTACCGAAGAGAAACCGGAGCAGCGCACGAAGTTTAAGCACGATGATCTACTTGGATGGATTAGAAATCAAAGACCGCGCCTTGTGTCTGCTGCACTTTTGATCATTCGCGCCTACTTCAGAGCAGGGCGCCCGGATATGGGATGCGCCAGATGGGGTAGTTTCGAGGAATGGGGCAAACTGATTCCTCACGCAATCGTGTTTGCCGGCGGAGCCGATCCGATGCTTGCCAGGCCGGAGATGGAAGAGGAAGTAGACGATCAGCTGCGCAGCATTCGCGTCATCATGGCTGGGATGCAAAGGATGGTGGGAGACGAGGAATTTCGTTTGAGCTCCGTGATCGATCTTCTATTCAGGAGCCAGAGGACGCCTGATCCGAAGAACGGGGGCTTTCTTCCAGATGGACTGGAAGACATTCGAGATGCCATAGAAACGCTTGTTGGGAAGCGGGGTATGAAATTCGAGGGCAGGATGCAGGTGCCGGACCCGGTGGAACTGGGACGCCGTATGGCTTCGTTTAAGGGTCGTGTGATCGGCAACATGCGTATCATCACGAAGACGGGGGGAGGGGGCGTCATGAAATGGCGTATTGCGTCAATAATCTCCCCAAGTGGCACGAATTTATCCACCGACAACTCAGTCCATTAGCCGCGCGCCTATAACCTTCTGATCTGGTTGGCACGGATTATTCCAATCAATTAATTTCGATATCTTATGAACCTGTTACAGTATTACTTGAGTGGGGTGGGTTGATAGGGTGGTGACCCTACCGCCGATTTTTCGAAAATCCTTGTGAGTTTGTCAGAATGCGGGCGACGATTTTCTCGTCCAACCCACGGCACGTCTCTATGGATTTTCGAATCGTCCGTGGTGACCTGGCCACCCCTCCCATCCTACCCAACTCAAGCATCACTGTAAAAATGAGCAACAACTACTACTGCTCTCTCTGTGGAGAGAAGAATGTCAGTCAGCTTTGCGCCATCTGCTTCTGCTGTAGACAGATCCTCAAACGAAACCGTTCTCAGTCTGAACGGCCGCCGGAGGGTAACTGTTTCTACTGTCAGGAGTACTTCATCGAGCTCACTACAGACCACGTTGTGCCGATAATAAGAGGAGGCCCAGAGCTGCCGTGGAATCTTGTGGCCGCATGTTTGCACTGCAATCTTCAGAAGAACGATCGGATACCATCCGAATGGTGCCCTCAAAATGAGGAAGCAATAAAGATTCAGAAGAGCGTGTCCAACATCTTACCGAGAATGAGAAACGGTAAACTTCTCGACAACGAGTCGGTTATTTATTTCAGAACGTGGGCGCTCACCACGAGCTTCGCCGCCTCTCTTTCGGAAGCTATGAACTCGCTTAAAAAGTCAGACTCTGTTGGCAAAAGAATCTACACACTATGGACGAGAACTCATGATTTGCGAGTGCATCTAATCGATCATCCGAAGGTGCTTGGGGCTAGGCTTCCTCCGGAAGAGGAATGAAGCAGACGAGGTAGGTAAGAATATGCCACTCTATCACCGCGCCACCTGCGGCGACTGCGGAGTCCTTGAAGGCCAGATCCACGAAGACGGCTGCGACATGGAGCGCTGCGCATTCTGCGGCTGGCAGCGTATTTCGTGCGGCTGTCCCGAGAAGCACTTCTATCCCGACTACCAACATCTCATAGATCTTCCCAAAAACTTCGAAACACTCACTCGTGAGGAGAAAGCTTCGGTTGCTGGTCTTCCTCTTAGCGTCTACGAGAACGGGCTCCCCGACGAGCAGGCGGCAGAGTGGGCTCGTATCGAATCCGAGAGGGGTCGCTTACCGTTCATCTTGTATCCGAATATCTGCAGGCGCTGTGGACAGTTGTGGCCGAAGATGTTCCGAGTTCCAGACGAAGAGTGGAAGAAGTACGTCCAGCCATCTGAGCAGAGAGAGATGCTTTGTTGGGGTTGTTACGCACAGATCAGGCTCTACATCGACGGGAAGCTTCCTGGGGATCCTGAGTTTGTTTCAAGATAGTGAAAAGAAAGAGCAAAACAAAACGTCTAGCAGAACGAGACGGAAGTGTTTGTTGGTTATGTCGACGCCCGGTTGATTTGTCTCTACCCAAGACTCATCCGCAGCATGCGACATGTGATCATGTTGAGCCCCGCAGCAAGGGCGGCAGCAATCACTTAGATAATCTTCG